>UEXL01000267.1_pt1 | contig 19557 bp, 36 predicted proteins | sample 1796671 | NCBI WGS metagenome assembly UEXL01 (sample SAMEA4772471, study PRJEB27181) | metagenome | reverse complement strand
GTAAACATGATTGCAAAGGGTATGGGTTTCTACGACAACATGACTATGAAGGAAGCATTTGCTAGAACTACGATATCTGCTGGTGCTCTTTGGGTAGTATCTAATGAAGAAATTGATAACGTTAAAAAAGGTTTACCTTTATATGCAACAGCTACTGCAGGTGGAGAAGTTATAAACCAACAGTTTGACTTTCCTATATCTGCATACAGAGCTGGGGGTAGAATCTGGGCGTTGATGCGGATGGGTGAAAAGCAACAAGCTATGGAAGCTTTTAAGCAGTTTAGGCTGGACTTTGGTTTAAGTGGTTTATTAAGAAACCTAGATAAAACTCAAAGGGATACACTAGAGTCTATTACGCTTATGATTGACCCTGAAAGACGTGATGTTGCTGGTGCTTTAAATATAGCTGGCAACACCTTAGCTAGTCAGTTTGTAAATCCTATATTCAGGGCTGCAGAACCTTTGAACATTGTCGCTGGTCTTGCTAGAGGTGAAGATGCTGCACCTATAGATAGAAAACAAAACAACAAGCTAGTAAATAATGCCTTTCGTTACATAGACAATATCATACCTTTGTTTATGGGAGAACCTTTAGCCGAAGCTAGAAAGACTGCTGCAGGTGGTACAGTCGATATACAATCTACTAAGATGTTAGGTATTAGAAACATCAGGCTTACTGATACTCAACGTGTTATGAATAGGGTAGGTATACCAGACTATAAACTTGATACTATGATTGGAAACAGTAAGAAAGTTAAAGACCAAGCACCTCAAGCTGGTAATGCTTTGAGTGGAATCTTTTTTGATATAATAGAGTCAGAGTCAAGCTTGCTGCTAGAGTCCAGTTGGTTTGATAAGCTAACTCAAGAAGAAAAGTTACAACATTGGAAGGGTGATGTTGTACCCAGAGCAAAAGATTTAGCTAAGACTTTCTTGCGTATGCAATACTCTGGACCTGAAGATGTAACTGCGCTACAGTACGACATAACTAGCAAGTTTCCTAAGTCAGGTGTTCAGAAAGGTCTAAAGGAATTAAACTTGGGAGACCTAGAAGACTTAGAGCCGAACGAACTCTTCATACTTCAACGGTATCTAGAAACTGAAGAGTCCTTACGTAGCTTACGTATCTTTAAAAAGCAAACAGAATAAACTTAGGGGCCACTTGAAGCCCCTTTTTACTGTTCATCATCATCCTCTAACATGAAGTCGGCCCAATCATATGACTCACGCTTTATATCTCCTCTGTGTACATGACCAGGAGATCTTGATAACAACGCAGCCATCGCTTGACCAGCTAAGTACCTACGAGAAGTAAGTGCTTTGTTTTTAAGCGGTGGCTTTATCTTTTTCTGCCTGTAACTTTTGGCCTCTTCTTCAAGACTCTTTTGGTTTTTGTTCATTCAGCTTAACCCTTTCAAGGTTACGGAAGTAGGCTTTGTTAAAGCCCATCTCCCACTCCCTGTTCTGCTTGGTATTAGGTCTATGGGGATTACCTAAGTTGCCTTCCCTAAAGTCCTTTATACCTTCTTCGTATGGCCTCATTTGTGTTTCCTCCATTGCCTCTAGCATCTTGTTTAAATACCATTCTGCTTTCTCCATATCCTGAACAGGGTTACCCTTGTACATGTACCTGTGTTGGTACTTGATCATATTACCGTGGCAGTAACCAATGAACTGATCAAGGGTTAGTACTTGTTTGATATAATCAATGCACTCTATACCACCACTTAACTTGTAATGTGCTGGGCTGTTTACTGGGTCGTATTTCATTTAAACCTCTTTAGGGATTTCAAAACAATAGTATTTTACATCAGAGTTAGGTGAAGGTCTAGTGTCCATAAGTCTTTTTTTAAGTGGGGTTGCAAACTGATGACAAGCAACCTGACTTGGAAAGAACGTATGATGACCTTTGATCTTATACCTATCTTCAAAAACATTATGAGCACTAGAACATACATTTTATTTCTCCTATGTTATGTCTACCATCTCACAAACATCACCTGTACAGGCCATTGTCTGCATTGAGACTGTGTTATCTTCTTTCTCGTAGTTAGCCAACTCACTCCAAGCAATAGCAGATGGCATAGAAGAAAGCAAGTCTTTATATTGATCCTTATCTACTTCTTGATAAGGTGCTTGTTGATAAGTGTGCTCATTGTAAGGTAAGAAGGATACACCTGACATCTCGTCAAAGTACTTGTACACAAAGGCACCTACTTCAAACCACTCATCCTTACGAACATTGATTGTCACTGAGGGTTTATGCTCACACCAATGTCGTTGATACATCAGCCAAGTATCAAGTTGTTCAATGGCTGTCATATCTTCAGTAACCACTGCCTTAGTCGGAGACTTTACAGGGAAACTAAATACTGTTGTTTGATCTGGCTTCATAACACAAGGCTCACTAGGTATACCTTGATCAGTCATAAACTGTGTTAATGGATCTTTATTATCACCACGCACAGTACGGATATAATAGGGACTGTGGCGAGCATGTATGCCACTGGCACTATCCACCAGTTGCGAGACTGTTCCCGATGGTTTGACGCATGTAATTGCAGCAGCAACAGGTATACCAAGACGGTCAGCCCATTCAGCATTAGTAGATACAGCAAATCCCACGAAGATGTTCAAGAGTCTTCTCCAATCCTTTATTCTGAATTGTCATTAAGGGTTGTCCATTATACCTGTAAGTGACACACCCAACAGACGCTCTTCTTCTGTGTTCTTGGTCCACACCTTACGCAAGTATGGAAACTTGGTGTAGGTGGATTGTATGGTTCCCAGAATAGTTGCCAGTCTAACCTTACGTTCAAGATCTTCAATAGTGTCTGTGGCACGTACAACAACTTCCGTAAGATTGCAGAACTGATTCGGTCTAAGTATGATTTCACTGCACGGGTTAGTTCCGAACTCATAGTTAGGATCACGCCTACCATTCTTAGCAGCTTGCTTCTTACTTGCTTGACGATTGAATACACCACGTTCTCCACTTCCTGATTCTACTAGTGCCATCCACTCACGCATGAAGGATATAGCATCTGGCTTCTCTGTGTAGCTCACAGAGTTATTAGCTAAGGCACGTTGTGGTTCATTCTCCCACCATGCACCTGACTTAGCATGACGCATACGATCATCACTCAGGTTAGACAAAGAGATCATAGCTGACCTACGTACACCACCTACTACAACTACCTCACCAATCTTACACATGATGTCATGACACTCAATGCTAGATAGCTTACGTCCTTGTGCATTCTTGAATGTAGTGATAGCAAAGTTAAACAGTTCAACAAAGGTGCTGGACCAGAGGCTCTACCACCAAAGGTCTTAAGCTTTGCACCTGCAGGACGTACCTTAGACCACATCCCACTTAGGGATTTCACCAGCCCAGAGGAGAGCAAGAACTTGACGAAGAGCTTTAGCCCAACCTTCCTTACTGTCTTTGACAACGATAGTAGTCTCACTATCGAACAGCTCAGGGATCTCAGGGAGCTTACTGACGAACTGCCGCTCGACACTGAAGCCAACACCAGTACCACAGAGCAAGATAAACATAGCCTCATCGAAGGACTTAGGGTCATCTACGGGTAGGTAGCTGCAGTTATACATACAGGTGTTGTCACGAGTAGCAGCTGGACCTGCAGTCATCATGGCTCGCATAGAGGGCATAACTTCTAGTGACATAATGGCATCGTAAATCTCTTGCTCAACCTTACCCCAATCAAAAGCTAACTCTTTATCAGTAAGGGGTCTATCTAGATTGTTATTAGGGAAGGCTTTGTATACAACATTCTTTATGTATCGTTGAACTGTCTCATCCCAGTTCTCTCGTCGCCCTTCATCTTCAAGCCACCGTGCATACCGTGAAGTATGAATGAAGGATTGATAGTCTGTTGGTAGGTAGTTGCTCATCTATTATCTCCGCTTCCCTTTAGTACACCACGTTGCTCTCTGTCATCTAGCTTTGCCATGTTCATCTCCATAACCTTACGTAGGTTACCCCCGAAGATGTTTGCCAAGGCTACTGTATAGAACAACACATCACCTAACTCTTTCAGTATATCTTCATCCTTGAATTTATTCTTATCACGAAAGAGCTTCTTTACTTTCTCAGATACCTCACCCGCTTCGCCAGAGAGTCCAAGAGTATTTTCTATCAGACGATCACGTCCTTTAGTCAATATCTTGTCCTCTACAAACTGGCTATAAAAACGGACAGGATCTTCTTCGTAGTCTGGACTATTCTGAAACATATCAAAATAGCCAAACGCTTCTAGATCACTCCGATTGATCATCCTCACTACCTTCCAATGACTGTTTCAATTCATTAGTCTTCATCTGCTGAATAGCAGTGACACACTGAGTGATGTGATTTAGTAGTGCTGAAGCATTAGAGCCTACATTCAGGATGTTCAGGATCTCTTTCTGCTCATCAGTCATGTCATCAATTTCGTATTCGTTTTCGTCAAGAGTTAGTTTAGTCATATTTATTTACCTCACATTGGGTTACGGTTACATCGTCTATGTCGTACAGAGCATCTTCAATTATCTCTTTTAGTACTCCACAGTTATCCCCAGAAATCTCCAGGAAATTAGCATCTTTATCTACGAGTATTGCTAGGTGGACTTCGTAGTTCATTTGGAAACCCCTAGTTATACAGATTCTTGACTGTTGGTCAAGCTATTTAATGTCACTAGCTCAGCTTCTTTGTAGGGTATGTGAAAGAACTTTTCACCCTTCATGATGTACCTACCCTTAGCCTCACGGATAGTATCATCAGTCATCTGAGAACCACGTATCTTCCAACAAGCAGTTAGATTATTATTGAACACAAAGAAGTTGACGTTGTGATCATACTTCTTAAGTAGCCGTGTCTTACGCTCTGGGATTCTAATCTCAGTCCAATCCTCAGGCCAGTCTTCAGACCAACCTCGCTTAACTTCTGCTTCACTGTAGTAGGTGATACCCTTTCGGGTTGACTCTACATCAGCATAGTAGTTCTCTTTACAGAAGAGATCTCATGCCCTGATGCTGCAGTATCTCGATTAGTTTTACCTTAGCAGGGTTGTCAAAGCGATCATATAAGTGTGGTTCAAAAGGCTTTCTAACGGCCATGTTTATTCTCCTAGTGTTCTTCGTCTATTTCAAGCGGCTCGATACTGGTTCTAAAATGTTTCTGCCATTCATGTATCTGCGCAAGGTCTTCAAACCAAAAGTTTACTTCTTCCATCTCACCATCTATCTCCGTTTTACAGACGACAAAATAATTACAACCTTCTGGGAAGTCTTCATCATCAGGTGCTTCGTCTACTGATATTGGCCCTACTGATATATCCCATATTTTTACTGTCATGTTTTCCAATTCCTTAATAACTCTATATAGTGATCAAGACCAACCATTACTACCCACGGTTTTCTGTCTGATCTAAAGAACACTACAGGCTCATGCTCTGAATGTCTAGAGGCTTGTTCCATAAAACGATAGACAGTTTTAAGTTCTGCCTTACGCCTCTTCACCTCGACAGATAGAGGTAACTTCTTCCTAGCTGCAGGAGATAGCTGGATGTCAGCCCCTGATTCTCCCATCGTAGTAGACTTAATATCATCTGGCTCAAACTCAGGGAAGGCTTCAAGTAGCCTATCCCTAATCTCTTGCTGACCTAAGCGGCCTTTCTGCTTGGCCTGTCTAGTCATCTACTGTCTCCGCAACTCTTGGTTCTTTCTCAACATGAACAAGAAACTCTGGGCCATAGCTGTAAACAAACTTACGCATGTTAGGCCAGCATAGCTTCTTGTATTCACAATAGCTGCAAGCCATAGACAGCTTCATGTTAGGGCTAGTCTTTGACTGAGGTACTGGCTTGACACGATCCTCAGGTATCTTACCCTTGACCATAGCCACAGCCTCTTTCATCTCAAACTCTTTGGTCTTTAGTTCCTCAGTGAAATCATAAACATCCAAACAAATATGTCCATTCTGCTTATCAATAGCAAGAAAAGCACCATGAGTCTTGTCAGTAACAAGTGGGTCATCCTTACCTGCATAAACATAAGAACTAAGCTGAGATATATAACCAAACGGGTCATCATCACGTAGGTTCCCCTCTTTAAACTTCCTGAATGCATAGGAGCTACAAGACTTTACATCAACAGTCATACCATCAATGACTGCATCCCTATGCCCCTTGATGCCATGAACATCTAGCCTATCCTGTGACCCTTGCATATCGTGTCCAGCAGCTACTGTCATGCTCAAGATAAGTTCTTCAATCATGTCGCCATAGAAGAACTTGAGTAAGGTGTTGGACTCTAGCTGCTCACCTTCACCAGCTTTATTAACTTTGTACCATAGCTTACGCTTACAAGGAGTTCCAATAGAAGATAAAGATAGATAACCCCGTGGCTCCTGTGGTTTAGAAAACCTTTTGTTGGCAGTGTCAGCAATAGCCTGACCCATCTGGGAGCTAATGCTTTAGTCCAACCACCTTGGCCTTGTATCACTTGGTACAGATCGTCTACCAATGTCTGTATATTTTTCATAGTCACTCCTTAAGTTGGGGGTGGAAGGGAAAGGAAAGGAAACCAACCACCCCCTAAGTTACATCCCTAGAACAGTACTGAGTCTTCAGTAGCTGCTACTACAGGCTTCTCTAAGACAGGGGAAGGGCTGTCATCGTCCTGTGGTGAGATGTATTCTACATGATCAATGACAGTAACCTTGTCAAGTCGTGTACCTACAATACTTTTCATACGTGTATCGTAGACTGAGAGGAGTACTTCTACAGTAGATCCATTACCAATGGTACCATCAAGATCGTAATCCCAAGGAGTACCATCAGACTTTGTAACAATAGGCGCCCCACTGTCCCAATCACGGCCAGTGTTGTACTTACGCACGAGGCGTACCTTTTTACCTCGTCCTTCTGGATCATCTGTACCTCGTTTCATCGAACCTGTGGCTGTCAACTTAGCCATGTTCTCGTCATCCAAGATGACATCAATAGTGCAAGCACCATCACAGTCTTGATAAGCTCCATCAAAGCCTAGCAAGTCACGGTTCTGTGGGAATACTTTTGCCCACTCTGCAGTACCAGTTAGTTTTACTTTACGTGTAGCCATTCGGCCCTCCATAAGTTTAGTGTACGTCACTATATCGTTGACCGTATTGTATGTCTATACCTAAGTCAACATTTAATTTAAGTTCTTTGTTAAGTTTTTCAATAGCCCAAGTCAAAGTATTACTGTGAACATCTTGATCTCCTTCTTTCACCAGATTGATTGATTCGTCATGGAACTGCCCAATGATATTACCTCTACATGTACGGTAGTAGGCAACCCACTTGTCAAAGCAGTAAGCACCAGTTGATTGGTTGAGTGTAGAGAACACATCCTTCTCGTAGCGTAAGCTGTGCCAGAACTTACTGACAGGGTTCTGTACCCACATCTCACCATTTAGTTTACGTATGTGCTGAGACTCTGCAAACTTCTTGACTGACCAGTTACGATCCCAGTAAGCCTCAAGCAATGCCTGACACTCATGAGCAGGTAGACCAGTAGTACGTGATAGTTTAGCAGCACCAACACCATAGGTAGCAGAGTAGTTGACTACCTTGTAGTTCTTACGCAAGGCTTTAAGCTCAGGCTTGTTGCCTTGATTGTAAGCGTCGATGTCATCCTGTGATACAGCACCAGCATGTTTAGCCAAGTCAAGGTGTGGGTCAAACCCATCCTGCGACATCTCAAACACATAAGCTGGATCGTAAGGGTGCATGTAGTGACGCTTGCATGTGTCCTCAAGAGAGGTCATGTCAGCACCACACAGTACGTAACCCTCAGGTGCAGTAAGGCACCCACGGATCTCCTTACCCCAAGGTCTGTCCACCCCAGGCAAGTTGACAAGAGGTTTCTTGTGCTTGAAGCGTAGTGTATTAGTGAGGCCATCAATCTCTGCCTTCACATAACCGTCACGCTCACACTCAACAAAACCTTTGAAGATACTAAGTCTATGTTGGATGACAGTGAGACCCTCAAGAACTTCTACTGTAGGATTGTCTTCGACAAGTAAACGTACTGAGTCAGTAAGCTCACCATCCTTACGCACCTGAGGTATAGTTCTTTCAGTACCATCATCTTCTTTCTCATACTTGAAAGTACAAGGTACCCAACCCAAAGAGAACAACCAGTCTTTTACTTGGGGCGGGGAGTTAGGGTTAGGCTCATCATAACCTTTGAGGACAAGTACACCCTCGTCATGATGTCTTGGCAGGTTGTTTTCGTCAAGCAATGCAAACCATTTCTCACCATGAGCAGATGGAGAACCATCTTGCTTGAAGCAATTCTTAGGCTTACGTTTTACTTGAGTCTTAGCAACCTTAGGCATGACAGTCTTAAGTTCTGCCACCTTGTCTACCTGTTGTGCTTTAAGATCTGAGACACACTTAGTAGCCAAGTCTAGATCAAGCTTCCAACCAACAGTCTCAGCTACAGCTGCGCATCGCATCTTGAACTCAAGGTAGCGGAAGAACTTATTCAACAGCACCTTGTCTTTCTGGTAGATGATCATGAATCGCTTGAGCAAGTCTTGCCAAAGCAACCAGTTGATCTTGACATCTTCAACACAACGGTGGGCATACTCTTCTTGAGTGAGATTAACCCAGTCATTGATCTTAGGTTTAGGTACACCAAAGTCTTCACCAAAAGCATCAAGTTTATGCTTATTACCTGCACGAGTATAGTTCAGCACCCAAGACATAGGTAGAGTGTCAAACAATCTAGCCTCAAGCTTGATACCCAATATCTTCTCAAGTAACGGTGCATCATACCGCACAATGTTGTGACCAATCAAACCAGCTTGACTCATAACCAAGTCACGCATGTCGTTATAGTCAAACAAGGTGTCGTAATTAACCCCATCAGATGTGTAAGATAAGCAATGTATTTTAGTAGCATCATCCAAGAGGTTGTCAGCTTCTACGTCAAATACAATCATGCTGCTAGGTCACTCCTTATAAACGGTGTCTCTTCACTAAGTATCGTAGTCTCTGGATCATAGTAGACTGAACCAGCATGACCCAACTTAGCAAACGGTCTGTTCTTGTCAACAACAAAGTTGGTGGTGTTCTGAAGAATCTCATCGTCTGTCTCAACATCACGCTCGATCTTAATACAGATGATTGCTTCTTCTTCAAGTGATGCAGCATACTTTGTTCTACCATCATCATTGACCTGTGATATAAAGATCACACCGATGTTCAACTCCTTAGCCAACTGTGCTGCACGAGAACCTAGTGTGGTCAGTGTACTGGTAGCACCATCAACACCAGAGCTAGACAGTAGGCTAGACGCTGAACGTGATCAATGAAGATGAAGCCAGCACCATACACTGTAGCTGCAAGACGTATGTAGTCAAGCAACTTGAGTGGGTCATCGTGTGACATCATCTCAAAGATAATAGTACGTTCACCCTGAGACATCCTTAGCTGCCTGAATCACAGCTGCCTCAGAGACACCATTCTCTCTGGCATCATCCTTGGTTCGGACATTGACACCTAGTTGGTAGGTAGCCATTGAACGGTAGGTGGTAGACTTCATCTCTTCCATGTGAAGCAAAGCCACACGGCTATCTTCATCACGTAGTAGACCAGTCTCAAAGTACCTGATCACCTCAGTCTTACCAGTACCCCTTGGGGCTTTGATAAAGGTGATGCCACCCTTGACCATCCCACGAATCTTATCATCAAGACCAGTGTGACCTGTCGGTACATACTCGTAGGGATTCTCGTTTAGTATTGCATCTTCTACATCCTGATCAGAGCAGAAGAAGTTCTCTGGTGAATACCGTTGAGGTTTCTTTGCAGACCACATCAAGTCTTGACCATCACCTGCTTGCAAGAAGTCGTTGGCATCCTTGTGCTTGGTCATAGGCACATACCAGAACTTCTCAGGAAGGCTTGGTACAACTTGTCAGCAGCAGTACGTCCAGCTGCATCAAGCTCACCTGCATAGATGATCTCTCTGAATGACGACAGGTAAGCATGGTTGTGCTTGATAAACTTCTCGCCAATAGATGCAGAGGGTAGTGACTTCACAGGGAATGTCTTGCCAAGGATCTGATACAGACTAGCCGCATCAAACTCACCCTCAGTCAAGTAGATCCGCTGGCTTGTGCCGGCATTGAAGTCAGGGCCGAACAGGTGGTTCATACCCAGCCCACGATCCTTGACCCAAGACTTAGACTTGTCACTGTGCAGCCTGTACTTGACTGTGTGTGGATACTTGTACGCATAACGTACAGGTTCACCACCTTCACCAGTCTGTAACTGGATACCGTACAACTCACAGACATCAGCATCAATACCCCTGATGTTCTGATAGGTCATACCTGTCACTGGTATTTCCATAGGTTTTCTCCTTTCTGGTAAAGGGTATTCAGCCTTCACCCAATCAAATGTTTCTGACATATCCCTAGATGGGTATGCGTTACCACAAGAATGACAGTGACCGTAGCCATCATCATTCCAATTGAATGCATCGCTTGACCCACAATCTGTATAGGGACAAGCTAAGTGTGGATTATCGGACATGCTTTGCTCTTTCACGCTCCTCTTTTGTCATAGGTCGGATGTAATGTAAATAGTTAATTGCACGACCTGTGTTCCACCTTGCAGCTTCTGCTTCTGCTTTCTCCTTGGTCTCAAAGGTTCGCACCTCTGTGTCATAAGTCCAAGGATTTTCTTTTCGTACTAGGGTGTATTCACCTTTCTCAATCTCAATCTCCACTGCGTACATCTTCACTCCTTTCTGATTCTAGGCCAGCTTTAACTAGGGCTACAAAGCCTACATTGAATATGGCCATAAAGGTTTCTGGATCACACTCTACTTGTAGTGTAGCACTGCCATCCTCGTGATCTTCTATGCTTATTATTTTAACCTCATCACTCATCACTCACTCCTATACATGGTAGCAGTATTGTCTGTTTACAATAGCGTGGAAACTCATCATACGTCATAGCAATTAGTATTGGTAGGCCTGCTATTATAAATGCTACTACAGCTGACGCCTTGATTGCACCGTTGATATTACCTACCATCTTTATATCCTGGTAGGTAGGGATCATAGAGGCGCTTGGCATCACGCCAACCTATCTTTAAGCCAAGCATCATGCCAATCATACCAGATAAAATTGCAATTCCAATTACTTCAACCATCGTCTTTCTCCTTTGTTAAAGCTTCCCATGACACAGGGAATAGTTTCTCCATCTCCTCAGAGATAGCATCAGCCACAAACCTTGTCTCAGCTTGTGTGTCAGGCTTGCAGCGTAGGTTACACATATCAGCAAACGCATCTAAGCTACCTGACCAGTACCACTCAGTCATCATACTCTGTGGCAGTACCATACGTGCTTGCTCAGGGCATACACCTACGTCAATCATCTGTTGATACAACTCTAAACAATCTTCTGAGATACCCTCAATATTTTCTTTAATAGAGAACTCTGGATAATGGGCTTCATCTTCATATTCAATACCCATATCTGACCCAATAGTTTTATGCCACTCATCCTTGATGTGCTTACCGCTATATGAATCAAGCTTACTGAGTTGAATAATACCTTCACTACCCTGCTTCTTATCATCACTACGCCCACGCCATTCTGTAGGCTGATAAAACTCAGGCGCATGGTCCACATACCTACGGCTAATCTCATTCCAGCGTAGGAACTTATGCTTGACTAGCTGCCTAGCTACAAAGACTGGTGCCTTGACATGGAAAGATGCAAAGCAATGTCCAAAAGGGCTGATATGTTTGTGTTCAGCAAGATAACGTATTAGCTTGGTATCACGATCACTTAGTATCTTTTTTTGAGGGTGCATGGTAGAGTGACGCCAATCAAGATAAGCCCACTCACTCTTCTTACCAAAGGATACCCTTGCTGCGTTAGCTACTGTTAAATCAGTACCCATGTGATCTACGTGTGTTACTTCAATCATTTGTTCATCTCACTCACTATTATAAAGACAATACCAAGGATTAAGAATAGCAAGATACAAAGTGCTGTCAATGCCTCAATCATTTATCAACTCCAAATATATCATCCCACTCGTCAGGCGTGATGCCCATCTTGATAAACTCACGCTCAGCAGGTGTCAAGTTAGGCATTGCATCTTGTATCGACTCACCCTTTTCCCATGAAGCTATCTGTCTAGCTGTCACATCAATCTCAAGCGTTGACTTTTTATTTGAAAACGGACTTACTCTAGTTATCTTCATGATCTTCTCCTAATGTATTGAGCCTTCATACCAAGCCCCACGATTCTTCTTCAACTCTTCATTGAACTCGGCGTTGTTGGCAAGTAACTCAAGGATCTCACCAAGCTCATCAGCATACTCGTCATCAAGCGTACCGTCAATGAAACAATTAGCCCAATGCCTGAATACCTCAGGGGGTATGTCTCTTTTCCTTTTCATCGCTGTCTCCTTTCAAGTGCAGCTTTGGCTGTGTTCAAACTAAACTTATTGTACGGGTTAAGACTCGCCACGTTCTTATGCCCTGATACAGATTGAATTGCAAGGTGGTCAACCCCACCCTCAATCATCTCCACAATGGCAGTCTTCCTCAGGTCACCTACCTGCAGCTCGTCAGGTAGCCCAGCAATAGCCTTAACTTCTCTGAGCAGTGCTGTCATCTGAGAAACTGTTAGCGGCCTGTAGGCCCTGTCCTGTGGCCTGTGGTGAGGTACTACGTAGTCTTGGAAGTCCCAGTCCTCACGCTGTTGCTGTAGCATCTGCATCAAGTTGTCAGGCACAGGTAGCTCAACGGTAGCACCACGCTTAGTCTGTGTGATTGTAACTACAGCACCATCTATGTCAGTCCACTTGAGATTGCGTATGTCTACTGGACGTTGCCCCCACTCGTAGCACATCATGACAATCAGTCCGATGTTACGCCACTCAAACTTTGTGAAGGCTGTATCAAGGAATGATACAACTTGATCGTGAGTCCAGATCACAGAACGTGGTGTGCTTGTACGCTTCCTAACCCTAGCCATGCAGTTGTGTGGTATGAAGTCCATAGATACCAGATAGTTCATCAGCACAGAGAATACCCTGCTCTTGTGATTAGCATGGAGGTAGAAGACTCAGCCTCCCATGTGTCATACATCTCAGTGCAGAGGATGGTTGTGAAGTTGGTGACCGTTACGTTACCAATGGTCTTACCAAGCAAGGACATACGACAGAAAGACCTGAGGCATGACTCATAGTTTTTCTGTGTTGCATACGACAAAGAATTGAACTGTCTGGTTCTCAAGTATTTTTCAACTGCTGTTTTAAATCTCATCAAGCCACCCTGTGGCATCGTCATGTGGATCGTCCATGTAAGTCTCCTGATGCTCGTACTTAAAGTACACTTAAAGCTTTTAATTACTTCTTAAAGAAGTTAGAAACTTTAAGTTATACTTTAAGTATACTTAAAATACAGATTTATTTTGGATTGTCAAGCAACTGTGTCAACGTGTCACATGTAACGTCTAGCTGCATAGTTATCTAGGTAGGTGTAGTACTGGCTGTTATCCTCAATGTGACACTCTTCCATCAACGAGTATGGAGTGAAGCCATAAGCGTCAAGCAACTCAGCAACAGCACTGGGATAGTCTCGTACTAGAGTCGTCAAGTCACTGACGTTCTCTTGTCAATAGAGGTACGGTTACTACCGTATGGGTAGAGTCCATAGTCATCCTCAAAGACTGCAGGATCACGGGTAAACACCAACTTAGACCAGTCAGCTGATACCAAGGCAATAGACAATAACTCTGCAAAATCAAGGTCTTGAGTCTCATTGACACCATGCTGCCCATAGTAACCTACACTGATGTTGGTACACTCAGAGACCACACCTGAGTACTCGTTGCTGTCTGTGTATGAGCCACCAGTATCAGCTTCTAGTTGTGGTAAGTCTAGTGCTGCGGCAAAGGACTTAGCGAACTCATCAGAGGCAGTACGCATACCCATCTGGTGTGTGATCACAGAGTTGTCACCGTATCTGTCGAATGAGATCACTGCGTCAAGATGACTCAACCAAGGTGGGTTGTCAGCTACCAATGCACGACTACCCTTGCAACCAATCTCCTCTGCTGCATGGACTACATAGACACCCTCAATACCTGCCTCAATCATGTTGAGCATGAGCCAGACGCCAGTGGTACAGTCAGCACCAAGGCAGTTGGAAGTCTTGCTGTCAGCTACAGACACCACGTCATTCATGACCACTAGCTTCTGATAACCAGACTGCTTGTGTACTGTGTCATGGTGTGACGCAAAGCATAGCCGTGGCTTGTCACCAATGATGTGAACATAGTTACCGTGAATGTCGGGTAACCCAAAGGTAGGTTCGAGGAACCGTAAACAAAATTCTTTCTGCGCTTGTGAAGCTTCAGGCCTCATGTAACGCAGCATCTCTATCAAACTATACATCTAATTCTCCTTGTACATTTTTCCATGTGCTATCTTCTTGTAATTCCCAGATACCACCATCTTCATCTAGCTCAGACTTAGCTACATCACTACCATCGTCAAGCGTACACATCACGGTACGAGGATACCACTCGTCACTCCAATCAGAGAGGAAGTAATCGTCAAGACCGTTGGGTGATACCCAGATGTCCTCACACTCGATGTAGGTCACATCATCTGCATCCCAATACTCGTCATCATCATCACAGTGAAGGAAGTTGTCACAACTCTGCACATAGTCACGAGACACCCTGAAGTTACTATGATAGCCACTTCTCATAACTCTGTAGACCACGACACCATCATCCTCGTGGACATCCTCTCCTGCATATTCACAGTAGAAGTGGACGTTGTAGTAGCAACACTCACAGTAATGCTCATCAGTAGTCTCTGAGTAGAAGTACTGATCCTCGTCAAGCCCATCACCACAGCTAGTGCAGGTGGTGTGATGACCGTTGAGTACACCACCATAGTCAGTGGCATTGATCTCACCACCATGTGTAACCACTAGGTGTGTACCAGTGTCATCAAGTGCCTGAGGTACTAGGTCAAGGTATGGTGCAATGAAGCCACCACTATCATGCTCGACTCTGCGTAGCTTGGCACCTGTGAAGTCAGGGTCTCTGACCTCTACATTACGTAGTATCAGATGATCATACACAAAGTCAATAGCTTGCTCTGATACACCGTAGATAGGTGAAGCCTGTGGCTTGTCAGGGTGCTTGAGATACACGTTAGTACGTGCAGCAATACGACCATGAGCATCAGTAGCATAGACAATCTCAAAGTCACCAGACGCATAGGCTTCTGCAGGATGCATAGCCAGATGGTCAAACTCGTAGCGCATACAGCTGTGAGCTAGATGCTTACGAAACCAAGTGGTGTCAATGTTCTCATTGTGAGACTGCTCATGCGAGTATGCACGTTTGAATGACTCAGCATCCTTAGCTTGGTGCAAGGTGAGATCACGATCAGCAAACTCCTTGAGGTATTCATCAGTCATCATGATGATCTGCTTGTGCTCGAACTCAGGGAACATGAAGCTGAATGCACGGCCAGGTTTCATAGCTATCTGCCTGTCGTTGTGCATGTCCTTGAGTGACTGATAGATAGACACCTTGCCCTCTGCAATCTGAGAGCGCATAGGCTGCATCGAGAGTAGCCGAAAGCGAGACTTGAAGGTATCGCTGTCAGCTGTGGTGTTGAGTAGCCACGTAAGCACCCAATCGAACAGTGGCCTGTCCTTGCGGTCAAACACACTGACATCAGAGTAGTCACCCCATGCACGTAGCACGGGGTCAGTCTCATCAGCATCTTCGACATAGACACGCTTGACCACAAAGCCATTGGCATGTAGCTCAGGCTCGATGTAGTACGTAGCACCACTGTTGAGTGTGACATTGCCACCAATGAAGTAGCCACCCTCAGTGGTCTTAGCACTGACCACATCGTAAGGCTTTCCGATGGTAACGTCAGTGGCATACATGGGCGGGATAAGTTCTTGACGAACTGGGATCACTTGATATTGCATATTACCTCCATATAGGTTCTTCCCCCCAACGACATGTCAGGGGGAGTTCGTTTTCTCTAAGTTTCATTACTGTAACAAACCCCCGATTGCTTGTACGAATGACTCAATCTTCTGAGACTGAGCACGATTCTGCTCTTTGAGATCCTCAACTGACCTTGCAGGTTCATCATCTGAGCCTTGAGGTCACCGTTCTCTGCCTTGACGATACGGTAATTCTTACGCACTGCTTTAGGTGCAGTCACCTCAGTGTACAGATTGTAGCCACGGTGCTTGTTACGGTAACCAAGATCCTTGCGCCATTGATACAGGCATGAATTATTGATACTAAACTTAGCGAAGGTCTCTACGCCTGTGTGATGCTCATAATATTGGCACACCTCATGTCTGAACGACAGTGAATACTTGCTTGTACTATGACGAGTACCCTTGGTAAATTCATTTCTGTAGGCAAGTAAAGTGATCGCCTTCTCAGATTTTCCAAACTTATCTGCGGTATCCTTTGCAGAATTTTCTGCATAGAATGCAAGGATTTCAGCTTTCAACTCAGGTGTATATACTGTACGTGTCATGATTCTTTCCTTTCATCATGGTTAAAGGTACTATCAACAGTACCACAAAGCGCACCTTTCAATGCGCTTACTGGTATTGTCATTTCATTTCTATAAGTTCACGGCAACTCTTTACAATTTGCTCAGTGCTTGCTAGTAAGTTGTCGAACATTTTCTTACGTTCTTTTGCGACATGCTCCCATTCAATCACCTCATCTTCTAGTTTTCTGGTTTCCGTAGAATACTTCTTGTAATACTTCTCGTATAGACTCTTATAGTCTACCTTTTTTAATAGTCTCTCTCAAGTCACCATAAGCGGTATACACCTCACCGGTATCAAATTTACCCTCATCAATCATAGCTTTTAGGTGTAACCTTGCCTGTGTTTGACTTAAGAACTTAGCCCGTACTGACCCTCGAATACGGCAATTCATTTCAGTGTAGTAAAAGTTTTCCCTGTCCTCAGTTACAAGCACAAACCAATAACCTCTACCTTTTTCAACTGTTCCGATTTTCATTTCACACCTCACTTATTGTTACGTTAGTGATACCCTTGCGGCGAAGGTATGCAAACATACCCTCCACCTTGTTCTCAGGTATCGTACACAAGAACACATCGTGCACAAACACTTTTACTGTGGTCATTCACCCACCTCCCCTATCAAAGTATCACAAGCATCAGCTATCCTTGACATAGCCTGAGATAGCGATGGTGTAAGATGCTCACCACAGCTTGCGACAGATGATGCAAACTCACGCACCCTGCTCAGGTCACGTTGAATATCTTTTAGATCCTGCATCACCTGCCAAGCTTCACTAGCAGCCTGTTGCGTTGCATCAATTTTTGACCACGTGCTCATTACACTCCCTCCTTCACCCATTTAAGATTGAACACACTAGGGAAAAAGTTATTAACCCTACCCGTAGACCCATCATGTCGGGGGCATTGTGCAGCAGTAAGCACCGCACTATCACCCCGAAAGTCTACAAGATCCTGCCCAATAGACACCGGCTCATGGTTATCATCCACAAGCCGCCACGTTACACCATTTAATACTTCAATCATGTCGCTTTCCTTTTTGTTGAGTGGACAACACCCCATGCGTTGACATAGGGTGCTTTCGCAATGTTCACTCATTATGCGGCAACAGGCAGATCACGAGCAGAGCGCAACAACTTGAGAGCAGCGACATTGATAGCATCACCTTCAACAGGTGTGTCTAAACGCTTTTCAACCTTCTTGATAAGACGCTCAAGCTCATCCGAAAGATCCATAGGCTTAGGAACAGATGCAGGCTTAACCATCCAAAAAGGATTATCACGAGCAGCCATAAAGACCTTACCCATCAGACGGGAATTGTCGGCATCCACATACCATGCTTTAGCTTCTTCAGACCATACACAAACAGGCAACATCACTTGCACCCACTTAGCAAAAGCGGAAGCATGATAAGGTGATTGACCTTGCAAAGCATTGAGACGCCCCACCGCTACCTTAGCAGCATCGGCATCATCCTTCGCATCATGCCATATCTTAATAACAGACACCGCAATATTATGAATGCGTTGCTGTAAAGACTTTGCATCACCGCCCACCTTGACAATGGCCGCATCAATTTGAGCATCAGTGAAGATTTTTGTTACGATTTTAGACATAGTTTTTCCTTTCAGAGTACAGTTACACTACACCCCCAACGGATGCAGTGAGCTGTACTCTGCCCTATCTCAAAAGAGATAACCAAGTTGGCTTGGCTTAGGCAGAGTAAAACCCCGTCTGAAAAAACTAAAACGTGATCCACGATACCCGCCATACTCTGACCAGTCTGATCACACTTCCCGCTTTCGCTTTTGAAGCTCATCTCTATTAAAGAATGTTTGTTGCTACCAACATCACGCAACACAAAACAACGTATAAACCGCACGGCACCCGATCTCAGGTTTTAAATTATGGCAAGGCTTTCGCCCATCAGAACTGTCATTTCAGTCCTTGCCTACGTTGTCGCCGTCTAGTCACTCTTTAGCGTCTTTTGTTAGCCCCTTGCCCCGTGTCACTTCCTAAACCTTTTCCGATACGGCGGCTCTTTTTCCACCTGTCTACCGAATTGTGCTTAGCTAAGGTTACTTACTAACAATTCCCGCCGTCTAATCACCTAAACGCTTGCCTTGCTATTTCCTGATCAATTCTAAGACAAGTAACCTGATCAGGTCTTAAAGTTAATTATCGGGGCTTTCCGTTCCGCCAAGTCTCACTCCGACAAGGTTTCATATAGTTGGTAGCGACGTCTTCAAAAAAACTTTCGTAATCAATATCAGATAGAGCCGCCTAAAACATGGCGCTAAAAGGTAATTGTATATCCGAAAGTATTGGTTTTGGTGGGAAATAGGGATAGTTTAACAACCATAAAGCGAGCTGATTAGGTTTTAAATCAATTAGAGATAGTAAAAAAACTTGACTAACTGGTCAAGATTAGGGGTCTAATGTTGGTGATTCGTTTATGCTTTGTTCCGTGTCTGTTCTCAATAAGAACAAAGATAGAACAAGAGATAGTTTAACATTAAACTACTTTATGGTTTAGCATTAAACTATACGAAAGGATAGGTGATGTATATACCAAAGGATATACTGCTAGTACAAAAGGATAGGTAGCCTACCCGATGGTATAGTGTACCGACCCAAAGGGATAGGGGTTGGGTGTCTATATATAATGAATCATCCGATGGGATACATGAATCTATCCGAACAGATATGTGATCACAAATTCGTATAGTTCGTGCTATACTTTCGGATATACTGAATGATCTATTGTATATTTCCCATAATAATAACAGATAGTTAGCCCAGCCAAAAGGATCATTGCGCTACCCGAAAGGATAGAGAGCCTATCCGATGGGGGGCATGGGCCATACGGGGTACTACGCTACGTATAAGGTTAAACACCCAAGCAGACGCCGAATGTT
>UEXL01000448.1_pt1 | contig 19571 bp, 20 predicted proteins | sample 1796671 | NCBI WGS metagenome assembly UEXL01 (sample SAMEA4772471, study PRJEB27181) | metagenome | reverse complement strand
TCAGCCCGTTGATGGACTGCACGAAATACCGCCCGCCCCAACCGGCCATTCAGTTCCACCGGAATATAAATCGCGGTGCCCGCATGGGGGTAGATCAACGCCATGGGCGGTGCGCTGTTCAGGGCCCGTGCCGCCAGGCAATCGTCGCGCCAGGTGGGTAGCGGCCGATAGTGCGGGTGGCGGCGCTGGTAGAACCAGGCTTGGCCCGGCGGCAGCACAAACCAATCCTGGTGGCGCATGGCACTGACCGGTTCGCACTGGCTATGAACCCGCTGGCCGTTTTCATCCAGATGCACACGCACGTGATACGGGGTTACCGTTTCGAAATGGCTATGCAATGGGGCCAGCCGCTCCACGGTGGGACAGCGGCCGCCGGCCAGGTAGCCATCGTCGCTGCATACGCGCACGGTTTTCAGGTCTGCCAGTGGTGGTTCTGGCCAGGCCGCCGGCCCCAGCAGGCTGAACACATCGAGCATTAGCGGCGCCGCCGTGGCCGCGCCCCCCAGGCTGGGGGCGGGTTCGCCGTTACCGTTGCCTGCCCACACGCCCACCGTGTAACGCCCGTTACTGCCGATGGCCCAGGCGTCACGCAGGCCATAGCTGGTGCCGGTCTTCCAGGCGATGGGCTGGCTGAACTGAACAGCCGCCATTGGCGCGCGGTGCCGGGGCGCGCCACGTCACGCAGGGCATCCAGGGTCAGCCAGGCCGCCCCCGGGCTGAGCACAGGGGGCTCGGCTTCTCGCCCCGCCAGCGGCGGTTGCAGCGTCGCCACCGGGTAGGATGGCGCCTGCATGGCGCTGGCAAACAAACGCGCGTAAATGCCGGTGAGTTCATCAAGCGTGCCTTCTGCTCCGCCCAGCACCAGGGTCAGGCCATAATCTTCCGCATTGCGGAACAATGTTCCCATGCCCATACGCTGCAATTGACTGTGAAAACGGCCGAGGCCGTATTCACGCAACATGCGCACGGCGGGAATATTCAGGGACTGGCTAAGGGCCTGATGAGCGGGGACCGCGCCACGGTATTCGTGGTCGAAGTTTTCCGGGCTGAAGCCACCGTAGTTGGTGGGCAAATCGGGCACCAGGGTGTCTGGCAATAACAGGCCATCATCCAGCATTAATCCGTACAACAAGGGCTTGAGCACGCTACCCGTGGAGCGCGGCGCGCGGGCGATATCCACGGCAGCACCGTATTCGCGAGCGTCGCCGTGGGTCATGTTGCCCACATAGGCCCGGGTGGCCAGCTCGGTGTGGTCGATGACCACCACGGCCACGTTATGCACGCCCTCTCCGGCCAACCGCTGGCCATGCTGGCGCGCCAGTTCGCGCACCCGGTGTTGCAGGTCGGCGTCCAGGTTGGTGTGGAACAAGTGTTGATCGCTGTTGGCGGTGAGTGACGTGAGCAGGTGATTGGCACTGCCGGGGAGTGGCCGCGGCGCATCGGGTAACGGTTCCAGCAAGGCCAATTTCAGGTCGGTGGCTGATAGTTCGCCCTGTTCGTGCAAATTTTCCAGCAGCGTATTGCGTTTGGTCAGCAGGCGTTCGCGGTTTCGGCCCGGGTGAATCAAGGCCGGGGCATTGGGCAGCACCGCCAGCAACGCCGCTTCCGCCCAGCTCAATGCCGCCGGTTCACGGCCGAAATACCGCCAGGCAGCGGCACGAAGCCCGACGATATTGCCGCCAAACGGGGCGCGGCTGGCGTACTGATCAGCAAGTCGTTCTTACTGAACTGCCACTCCAGTTGCAGGGCGAGCAGCGCTTCGCGGGCTTTTCCGGCAGCGTTCGGGGAGGATCATCACGCAGCAGGCGCGCCAACTGCATGGTGAGCGTGGAGCCACCACTGACCACCCGCCCGGCGCGGGCATTGAGCCAGGCGGCGCGAGCAATCGCCAGCGGGTCTATGCCGGGATGGACGAAGAAACGTTTGTCTTCGTAGCTCAATAAGGCTTGGCGGTATTTGTCCGGCAGGGAGTCCACCGGCACGAAACGCCATTGTTCATCGGTGGCGATGCGGGCGCCGAGCAGGCGCTCGTTGCGATCCAGCATCAGGGTGGCGTAGGGGGTGTTCGTGAGCCGCTCTGGCAGGGGCGAGAACTGCAGTGCGGCGACGATCGGCACGGCGGTGATTAGCAGGGCCAGGAGGATGTGTCGCAGGCTCATTGTCGGGTTACGGCCTTCGGCCTAACACGACCTACCATCAGGCATGTAGGTCGAATTAGCCTGAAAGGCGTAATCCGACATTCGGCGCTCAAGTTGCTATTACTCGTTACCGGTATTGTCCGGCAACAAGGGGTTGCCTCCCCAATCAATCGGATACCGGCCACGAGCCACATCCCGGCGGAAACTGCTGTAGGGCCAATCGGCGGGTTGGAGGACGTAACCATGTTTTACCGGGTTGTAGTAGATGTAATCGGTATGGGCTTGCAGATCACTTTCATCTCGAAGGGTATGTTCCCAGAAACGTTTTTGCCAGACGCGAGTGCTGATTTGGCAATGTTTAGTGACGGCACCTTTGATTAAACGCCAACGGGTTGAGAAATCATGATCTTCTCCCGGCAAGGTCCAGATGCAGTGGAGATGGTCCGGCAGGATAACGATGGCGTCGATGCGGAAAGGATGGCGTTTTTGTACGATTTTAAAAGCGTGGCGTAGCGCGTTGATCGTGGTCTCGGTGGTCAAAACCGGTTTGCGTTGATGGGTAACCACGGTGAAGAAATAACAACCTCCGAGGAGGTAATAGCGCCGGTAGTGCATGTGAGTCCCGTCTTTTCGGTACATGAATTGACGAGTATTGGCGCGATGAAGGAGGCAAACGAGAAGGGATGCGCGCAACCCAAGGTAAGCAATGCCCTCGCCGTGTACGTCGGATTAGCCTGCAAGGCGTAATCCGACATCGGGCATTTGCTGCGAGTAACGAGGCCGGATGTCGGGTTACGGCTACGCCTAACACGACCTACACATCGGGAAGCCCAGAAGCCCGTCGCGGCCTTTTCCCGTAGGTCGGCTTAGCCTGCAAGGCGTAAGCCAACATTGGGCATGTGCCGCGAGCGACGAGGCCGGATGTCGGGTTACGGCTGCGCCTAACACGACCTACACATCGGGAAGCCCAAAGGCCCGTCGCGGCCCTTTCCCGTAGGTCGGATTAGCCTGCAAGGCGTAATCCGACATTGAGCATGTGCCGCGAGCGACGAGGCCGGATGTCGGGTTACGGCTACGCCTAACACGACCTACACATCGGGAAGCCCAGAGGCCCGTCGCGGCCCTTTCCCGTAGGTCGGCTTAGCCTGAAGGCGTAAGCCGACATTGGGCATTTGCTGCGAGCGACGAGGCCGGATGTCGGGTTACGGCTACGCCTAACACGACCTACACATCGGGAAGCCCAGAGGCCCGTCGCGGCCCTTTCCCGTAGGTCGGCTTAGCCTGAAGGCGTAAGCCGACATTGGGCATTTGCTGCGAGCGACGAGGCCGGATGTCTGTAGTGGTCAACTAATTCCGGACAGTGATTTAGGTTTTTCTTCGGCCACCGCAGGCGATTCCGCCGTTGTAGCTGTGTGGCCTGTGGTGATTGTAGTAACCCATCAGATAGTCACCGATATCTTTCTTTGCTTCAGGCAAGTTGCGGTAGCACATTGTCGGCACCCACTCTGACTTCAGGCTACGGAACAGCCTTTCCATAGGGGCGTTATCCCAGCAGTTACCCCGCCGGCTCATGCTTTGCCGCATTCGATAGCGCCACAACCGCTGCCGGAACATGCGGCTGGCATATTGGCTGCCCTGATCCGAGTGGAACATGAGTTTCTCAGGTTGACCCCGTTGCTCCCAGGCATGATCCAGGCTTTCACCACCAGATCTGCATCCGGGTGGCTGGAGATGGCCCAGCCCAACCCGCCGGGCGTAAAGATCCAGCACAGCCAGGTAACTCCAGCCTTTCCCCGTCCAGATGTAGGTGATGTCTCCGCACCACACCTGGTTCGGACTTGCCACCGTAAATTCTCGATCCAGATGGTTCGGTATATCTGGCCGCTCTACTGTCGCCTGCTTGTAAGCATGAGGCCCGGGCTGCTTGCAGATCAGCCCGAGTTCTCGCATCAGACTGCGCACCTTGAAGCGGCCGACTTCCTCTCCCTGCTCATTGAGGAGCCCTTGTATCGTGCGGCTTCCCGCAGAGCTGCGACTCTGATTAAACAAGCGGTTCACTTTGGCTTTCAAGGCCACTCGCTCCGCATCAATACGACGGCACCGCTTACGATGTTCGTAGTAACAGGAACGATGCACATCAAACGCTGAACAGACCAATTCCACAGGCTCTTGCTCACTTAACTGGTCAATCAGCGCGTACGATTCCAGTCGTCCGACATCAAGAGAGCAGTAGCCTTTTTTAGAATGTTCTTCTCCCGTTCCAGGCGCTCACAGCGAGCCTCAAGCTCCTGTATCCGGCGCTGCTCCGGAGTAAGAGCCTTGCCTTTCGGGGTAACTCCTTGGCGTTCAGCCTCAAGCTGCTTAACCCAGCGCCGCAGCGCGCTCTCGACTACACCAAGCGATGTGCTGGCTTGGGAAACTGTGTAGCCTTGATCCAGCACCAAGCTGGCGGCTTCCTGCTTGAATTCAGGAGTAAAGGAACGTCGTTTTCTGGTCATCTGGCACCTCGATTAAGGTGGTAACTTTACCACCTATGTTGGTGTCCGGATTCATTAGACCACAGTCGGGTTACGGCTACGCCTAACACGACCTACACATCGGCAGTACACATTGGCAGCGAGCATCAAGCCCTACTCCCGCGTCACTTCAATCCATTGGCCTTTGCTGCGGGCCTGGCGGGAGCCGTCGTACATGGCTTGTACGTTCCAGGCGGGCAGGTAGAAGCGGCCGGCGAAGGAGGCGTTGAGCGCCACGCGGACGGTGAGGCTGTGCTTGCTGCCGGGTTTCAGGTCGAAATAATGCATCACCCGGTCGTCGCGCAGGTCCTGATACGTCACCGTTCCTGATCATCCGCGCTGCCATCCAGTCGGCTGCTGGTAATCTGCCAGCCGGAGGGAAGGATCTGGGTCAGGCCAGATTTTCCAAGGTGCGGTTACCGGTGTTGGTGACGGTGACTTCGGCAACCAGATCCTGCCCCTGGGTCAGGCTGGCCGGGTTCACCGATTTGCCGTCAACCAGGAAGCTCGCGGTAAGGCTGAGCCCTTCGCTGCTGGCCTGTTCGTTACCCGGCGGCGGCGTGCCGGTGTTGCTCAAGGTGACGAACAATTTGCGCTCGCTGTCGTTACGGACGCTGAAGGCTTGCGCGGATTCACTATCGCTCAGTGTCTGGCGGTAAACCGGCGAGGTGGCTGCTATTTCCTGCCAACCTTGTTTGCCTTCGCGCACCGCAAATTGATACCCCTGCTCATCGCTCCGGCTGCCCGCGTAGCGTGCCATGGCCATCAGCGACCAGGCAGTGGTCTGGGTGCTGTACCAGTTATCCGCAGATAGCTGGCTGGCGATATCTTGCGCCAGGGTCCAGGCTTCTGCGCTGTCGCCACGGGCATCGGCCACGGTGAGGCGAATAGCCTGATCGCGTAGCGAGGAGCCATAGGTGTAGCTGGCGCCATCGTATTCCAGATCGCTCGCGGCGGTGGCGGTGAGTTCCCCTGCCACATCACTCAGGCCCATTTGCTGGTAAGCCGCCGCCAGCAACCAGCGACCACTGTGGTAACTGGCACTGCGCGAGTAATCCGGCTTGGCCATCTGCAGCCGTTCGCGCAGCCGGTTCATGGCTCCAACTTGTGGTTTGCCGGCCAACGCCAGGGTGTACTGGCGATAGGCTTCCGCGCTCCACTGCCAGGGCCGGTCGCCGAGACTTTGGCTGCGGCGAATTTGATAACTTGTCCAATTTTCCAGCATGGCGGCAGGCACCGCGTAACCGAGCCGCTTGGCTTCCAGCAGGAAGTGGCCGGCGTAGCTGGTGCCCCAGTCGCTGGCATTGGCCAGGCCGGGCCAGTAGCTGAAGCCGCCATCGGCCAGCTGGAAACGCTTGAGGCGTTCAATGCCTGCGGTCACGTTGTCCTGGACCTCCTGCTTTTGCTGCTCGTTCAGTTGCAACAGCTGATTCAGGTACAACTGCGGCAACACCGACGAAGTGGTCTGTTCGATGCAGCCGTGGGGATAGCGCAGCAGGTAGTCCAGCCGACGCTCCAGGCCCATGGCGGGCAAGGCGCTGACCACCACGGTGCTGCTGTTGGTCCCGGCCATACCGTGGGGCTGTGATTCCAGCGCCCAGATTTCACCGGCCGCCAGTACCTTGCGGGTATCGCGGGTGGTGGGCGGGTTCGCCGCGCGCACCGGCAGGTGCACGGTTTCCGAGGCGCGGTGTTTGCCGCCTTTCGCGGTGACGGTGATGTCGCCCGTGCCCACCTGTTCCTTGGCGGTGATTTTCAGCATGGCTATCTGATCGGACGGGCCGGTAAAGGTCAGCGTGGCTTTGCCCTGCTCTACCTCGAACAGATCCTCATCGGCGTCGACCGTTAGAGTGACTTTTTTCAGGCTGTCGTCGGTGACGAACACGGTCACCGGCAGCGACACGCTTTCACCCGGACCCAGTACTCGCGGCAAGGTGCTCAGCACCGTAAGCGGCTGGGTGACGGTAATGTCCTGCTCGGCTTTGCCGTAGGCGCCGTTGTCACCGGCCACCACCATGGCCCGCACCTGCCCCATGTACGGCGGCAAGGTAATGTCGTGGTTGGCGGTTTCATTGGTATCCAGGGTGAACGGGCCCAGGAACTTCACCACCGGCGGGAAGCGCCGGCGCTGCTTTTCCCGACCATCGTCGGCGCCGTCGGAACCGCCCAGCGCCAGTAGCTGATCCAGTTCTGCCCCGTAGGCACCGACAACCATGTCGAACAGATCCCAGGTCAGTACGCCCAAAGCTTCGCGACGGTAGAAACTGTCGTGGGGGTCCGGGGTCTGGTAGTTGGTCAGGCCCAGCAGGCCTTCATCCACCAGCGCCAGGGTGTAAGTCATCGGTTTACCTTTCTGCTCGCTGACCTTCACGGTAAAGGTATCTTCCGGTTTCACCTTTTCCGGGGCGCTCACTTGTGGGCTGAGACGCGTGTTCGGGTCATCCACCAGCAGCGGTACCAGGCCATAAAGGCGGATGGGCCGATCGTTATTGCGGCCGCTGTGCGGTTGCAGCAGCGCCACGTGCACGTACACATTGGGCGCCATATTGGCGGTGATGGGGATATCCAGGGTCTGCGCTTCACCGTTGGCGGGTAACCAGTAGTGATCCAGTACCCGCGAGCCGGTTTCCAGGCTCACCAACAGGCGGCCTTTGGCCACCGCCGGCAGTTGAATATGGGCGGTGTCGCCAACGGCGTAGCGATCCTGATCCGCCGACAGCGACAAGCGTGTGGCCGCATCCTGGCTGCCACTGGCTTGTTCCCAACTCCAGCCCAGATACACGGTTTGTGCGGTGCAGTGGTCACTTTGTCGATCACAGATGCGGATCAGATGACGGCCCCAATCGTAGTCTTCACCGTTCAGGTTCCACTGGGCGCGGCCCTCTGCGTCGGTGGTGATCTGTGCCTCGGCCACGCGTTTGGTGTTGGGGTCACTGATGTAGTTGCTCAGGTCGTCACCGGCCCGGTCCCACCACCATCGCCAATCAATCTGATAGACGCTGATATCCAAAGGCCGGCTGGCGTCGGGCTTGCCGTCGCTGTCCAGGCTAATCAGGTCGATGGCGTGCAGGCCCTCACGGGACAGTGCCCCGCCCCAGCCACTGCCTTCGGGAACACGCATGCCGACCCAATGCTTGAACGGGTACACCGGCACGCTGCGAATCTGGGTGCTGTAATCGCCACTGTTTTCAAACACGCGCGTGGTCAGGGTGGCGCGCAACATGCCTGGGGTCTGCTCCACATTCACGGTGAGCGGCACGGTGGCGTTGCCCTTCGCATCCACATTGCCATCGAAGGCAGTGAAGGGTTCGCTGCTGAGCTTTCGGGTGGGGTCGTCGAAGTGATAAGCGTCGTAACCACTGAAACGGGTGGTGCGCGCACTCACCCGCACTTTCATGTCGGCGTTCAAATTAGCGGCGGTGGCGCCGTTAAGCCATTGGGTGAATAGCCCGATGTCGGTGGCTTCGTTGGTGTACAGCGTCTCTGGCAGGTCCAGTTCGATTTTTAATCGGTTGGGTTTGATCGCTTCCACCCGGATTGGGGTATCGAAATAACGCTGGCCCAACCGAGCCACGGCGCGCCAGTTACCAGTGGGCGCGTCTTCTTCCGTGTGTAGCGTAAAGGCATAAAAATCGCCCACGGGTTTGTCCAGCGTATAGCTTTTCACCTTGTTTCCACGGGGGTCGAACCAGTCCAGCGTCAGTGGATGGCCCTCGGGGATGCTGTTGTCTTGGTCTTCCAGAATAAAGGTCAGGTGAATGTCATCACCCGGGCGCCACACATCCCGCTCGCCGTAGAAGAACCCTTTCAACCCATCGCGTACTTGCTGGCCACCGGTGTTGAACTGGTTGGTGGGCAGGGCCCGGTTGCGGGCCAGTTTCAGGTAACCGTTGTCCCGGTCCTTGACCGCTTCCAGGTAATAGGCGGAACCATCCAGTGTCAGGCTCGCCATGCCTTCGGCATCGGTGAGCCCCATGCCAACCTGCTGCAACTGGTAGTTGTAGGCCTTGAGCACCACGTCTTCGGCGGGGGTGTTGCTGTCCAGCTCGGTGGCCACCACCAGCAAAGTATCGTTCTGGCCACGCTTGGCGATCAGACCAAGGTTGGAAGCCAGGAACGCGCGGGTGCTGCTGGCCAGGTCGTTGTACTCATAATAGCTGTCGGAACAGGGGTTCTCTTTTTCGTACCAACTCAGGTAGCCCCCATCGATGTAATAGTTCTCGTAGATATCGTTATGGCCGTCGTCTTGGCCCGGGCCTTCGTAACTGTCCGGCAATGTCGTTTTATTCTTGAGAGCACCATCCGGGCAGCTGTAGCTAATGTCATCGCCATCAATAGCCAACGTTAAATGCACCAGACCGTTGGGGTGTTTGGCCATCAACTCAGTGAGGTCCAGCTGATAACGCTGCCAGCCATCGCCATTGCCCGGCAGGGTCAGGGTTTTCTGCCACAAATAACGCCCACTTCGAGAATCCATGTCGGCTTCATTCAGCTCGCTACCCTGCAGATAACGGCCGATGTTGTCATCGAATACTCGGAACGCCTGCACTTTCACCGAGCGTACACCCACGGCTTCAAACGGCACGCTGAGCTGTTTGCCATCGGGCAAAATGGTGCCATCACCCACAAAGCGCACGCCGGGCTTGTTGGTCATCAGGGTGATGGTTTTTTCCAGTTTCTCGGTCAGGCGGCCCTGGCTGGCAGAGCGCAGGCTCCCGTCGATCACCAGCTCCACGTCGTCGTCCAGGTCATCCTGCGGATAAATGCGCAGGGTGCTGCCATCCACTTCCACTCGCGGCGCGTTGCCATTCAACGTGACCAGGCCTTTCAGATTCTGGGTGGCTTGCAGAGCTTCGGAGAAATTCACCTGAACGTGGGGTTGCGGGTAACTGACCGCCCGCACATTGGTCACCGCGAAGTTTTTCAGGGCCGGCACGGTGTAGTGGCGGATGCCGTTATTATTCACACCGAGTGACTTTGCATCCCAACGCAGCGACACATCACTGGCCTGTTGTTCGCGCGCAATCCCGGTGACGGAGAAAGCATGGCGCAGACCGGCGCTGTCATGCTGCCAGGCAATGGTCAGCGCATTGTCGTTTTGGCTGGCCGCCAGTACCGCCTCAATCTTTGCGTTATCCGCCAGATCGCGCGTTTCCAGGCTGCCGCTGAGCACCATCTCACTGCCATCGTCTGTGGGCAGCAGGGACTCCACCGTCAGGCTCAGTTGCTGGCGTAACACCTGCAGAGAGAACTCAGCAGGCGCTAACGCGTCATCCACATTGGCCAGGCCCTGGGCGTACAGCACCAAGGTCAGCGGTTCTCCGCCGGGCAACGGTTCTGATGGGCGAATTTCCAGCCGATCTTCTGCGGTGAATACCGCGGTGATAGTTCGCTCTGGCAACAGCCGGGCGACCCCGGACTGGGGTTTATCCAGCTGGTCGGGAGTGGCCACCGGGTGGTTAAAGCGAACCACCAGCGGCGCGCGGGCACTGATGGTACCTGTCGGCAGAGCTGCCAGGTGAGTCTGCCAACGCTCATCCAGAGGGGCGACATCAGGAGCATTTCGCTCTGCGGCGGTACCGCTACTCGCTTCCTCTCCCACGCGAGTGGTGTCATCCGTATCATCACAGGCTGCAACCAGCAGCACGGACCACAACATCAAGAGACGAAAAACCGACAAACCCCGACTTGGCATGACACCCTTCCCTGGCAAAATAGTTAACGTGGAAAACATACCACAGACGTGGGACATTCGTTCGGCGATAGTCGCAACTATCCAGCCGCGCCCCGACATTCTGCGTTGGCAGCTGACGGCAAGGCTGGAATGTCGGGTTACGGCTGCGCCTAACTCGACCTACGAAAGCTGGGGAAGCTGGGTGCAACAGGCCCTGGCCGACGCACAACGCCAGCACCGGTAACTGGCCAGTGCCTTGGCACAAAATAGAACAATGACTCACCCCAAAACCACCTGTTTTCGCTCAGTGGCAAGCCCATTATTTTGCTAATAGCGGACTGCAAACCCAGCTAAACCGGGCGCTCAAGCTGCACGTCTCGCTCTGGCAGGAACGCCTGCGGCAATGCAATCTGATGCCTGGCGGCGGGCAAAAGCTGGACGATGGTGCAAATATTGGCCTAGAAGGCTAAACAAAAAGTCTACAAAGCGAATGCTTGCGAGAACAGTTGTCCACATAATTCGGGGCGTCGGTGAGTCCCATTCACCGGCCGCGGAGTTTTCTCCGTGATAGCTCTCCCGAGCCAAAACTATTCACGGCGCCTTTTGGCGCCGTTTTTATTGCCGCTCTGCGGCCGCGACACGCTTCACGCAGCATGCAACACGCTTTCCATAAAACCGCTGTAGGCGTACCTCTTGAGGTACGAACCCAAAACCGGTCAGTCCGGTGGGTCGAATTAGCCTGAAAGGCGTAATCCGACATTGACCGTTTACCCCTACCAATAAAGCCAGATGTCGGGTTACGGCTACGCCTAACACGACCTACAGACTCTTGAGGTACGAACCCAAAACCGGTCAGCCCGGTAGGTCGAATTAGCCTGAAAGGCGTAATCCGACATTGACCGTTTACCCCTACCAACAAAGCCAGATGTCGGGTTACGGCTACGCCTAACACGACCTACAGACTCTTGAGGTACGAACCCAAAACCAGTCAGTCCGGTGGGTCGAATTAGCCTGAAAGGCGTAATCCGACATTGACCGTTTACCGCTACCAACAAAGCCAGATGTCGGGTTACGGCTGCGCCTAACACGACCTACAGACTCTTGAGGTACGAACCCAAACCGGTCAGCCCGGTAGGTCGAATTAGCCTGAAAGGCGTAATGCGACATTGACCGTTTACCCCTACCAACAAGGCCAGGTGTCGGGTTACGGCTGCGCCTAACTCGACCTACAAACATGGAATTTAGCCAAGGGCATATCCCGCCTATCAGTTAAGCATAAAGGTGGAATATTCCAGCTCTGCCATTTTGCGGCTGACCAGCCACAGGCCCAGCAGCACACACCGCCAACGCCAGCAGGAAGCCAAAACCGAAGAACTGGGGCCCTAAGTACAGGCTGATGCCGGTAAAGATCACGTTGAGCACAAAGAACAGCCCCGTTAGCAAGACCAGCATGCGACGCTGATCCAGGTAACAGAACACGTTGATGATGGCGAGGAACACCACCTGCAGGGCCGTCGCAACCAACTGCACTTTGAGCAACGGCAAGTACAGTTCTGAAATCCCCAGGGCGTTAAAGATCTGCGCGCCCGCTACCATGATAACCAGCGCCGAGATCGCCTGAATCTTGAGGATCTGAAAGATGCCCTGACGAATGACAAAGACCATCTGGTTACGCATGTCTTCGATATAAGACAGCGAGCCCCTTCACGAACGGCATCATAGAAGTTGGAATAATACTCGACGAAATCCGTTTCCATACGCACCAGAAACACGGCCATGCCGGGGATCAGCGACAGATAGGACAGAAATACCGGAATATCGTAGATCAGCGACGCTCGCAGCGGCCCGATCACATCGCTACCGGTACCGTCGTAAAACCAGAACATGGCCTTGTCGGCCCATACCCCGGCGTTATAGAAAAAACCCACCAGCATCAGGCTGGGATACAGGTATTTTTTGCCGAACATATCAAACGAGACGATGCTCTCGGCCGGGTAGCCCCGCACAATCAGTACCAGCATGCCCGCCAGCAGTGTGACTTGCCCAAGAAGAAAGCCCAGCAACAGGCCATCCAGGTCCAGAAACCGCAACATCAGGGCACCCATCACGGTGATGGTGTAGCCCAGCGCGTAGAGCAACAAAATCGCCTTGTACTGCTTCATACCAGACAGAAAACCGTGGCAATCCAGATGTTGCTGAGCACCACAAAACAGGCAATCAGCAGCACCCGGAACAGCACACTCTGCCCGGGAAACAGGAACATGGCCGCCGGTAACGCCAGTACACCGGCGATAATCGTCACCAGTACAGTGACGCCACCAAAGTTGGGCAAGATCAGATCTTCACGATTTTCAAACGAGCGGTCCGCACAGAAGCGGGTAAACGCCAGTTGCACGATGCCGGTCAGGATCAGGCTGATGGCAATCAGATAGGTCACCGTCACCTGGAACTGTGTGACCGAGGCATCCGGCACCACCATACCCAGGCTGAAGATACCGATTATCAGGATACCGATGATCGACAACACCCAGGGGCCGGAACTGATAACGCCGGCATAAGCATAGGCCCGGATCAGGCCAAGCAAGGTGTCCTTGCGCAGCAGTCGACGCAGTTCAAAACCAATGCCGGCCATTAGTGGCGACCCTCCCGGCGATGATCATTGCTTGCTTTGTGGCTGCCTGTAGCCGTGTCACTCACCAGCGATTGATACAAGTCGCGGTACGCCAAACATCATTTCCTGGGTGTACAGGTTCTCCACACGTCGAATGCCCGCCTGCTGCGCCTGCAGCCAGGCGTCCTTGTCTTTCAATAGCGCGGCCACGGCATTGCCCAACGGTTCCGGATCGGCAATACCCACCACTTCGCCGGCTTTTCCATAGGCCTGATCATCTTCACCCAGGCCTTCAATCAACTGACGGCAGGAACCCACATCCGTGGAAACCGCCGGCACACCAGCAGCAAAGCCTTCCAGCAACACCAGCGGTAACGCCTCACTGATGGAGCTGAGCACGATCACGCCCACTTTCGGTAACAGCTCATCAATTTTCTGGAAACCCAGAAACTTCACATTCTTTTCCAGCCCCAGGCTGGTTACCAGACCGTGGCATTCCTTGGCGTATTCCTTGTCCTCATCTTCCGGGCCGGCGATCCAGCCTTCGGCTTCCGGCAATACGTTGACCAGGGTGCGCATGGCGCGCAGGAAGGTTTTCACATCCTTGATGGGCACCACACGACCAATCAGGCAGGCCACCGGGGAATGTCGTCACCCCGGGCGGCGCGGACTTTTGCATGCGGGGCAGGTCGATGCCATTGGGGATATTCAGGGTGCGGTCTGGCGGCGCGCCATCTTCCATCTGCCGTTCACGGTTGCGCTCATAGAGCGCCACAATGCGGTCCGATGCCTGATAGCACTCGCGCCCCAGCTCGGTGAAAAAATTCACCCATTTTCGCGAAAATAGCCATTTCCGCATTGTTCTTTTCTACCAGGCCACGGTTATCGCTGATCCATTCGCTCTGGAACAGGTCGATCTTGCGCTCCTTGGTATAAATACCATGCTCGGACAGCAGCAACGGCTTGCCGGTGCGGCGTTTGAGCATGGCACCAAGAAAACCCGCATAACCGGTGGAAATGGTGTGATACATCTTTGCCGGCAACAGTTGTCGGCAATATCATTAAGCACCCAGATGGGCGAATGCATGATGCGAATGGTCCAGAAATAATCCACAAAGGACGGATCACGGCTGAACTCGCGGTACGCTTCAGCGATGTAATCCCAGCTGGCCCGGCTGTGCAGGAAGGACTCCTCGGAATAATCCTCGCCTTCCCCCAGGTGCGTGACAATGCGACTGAACAGCTCGCTACGTTCCGGGAATGAATGCCATCTTTCACCATTTCATGGAAACGCCGCAGGTCGGCATAGGCCTTGCGATTGCCCTTGAGGAACGTTTTTGCGCCCCACGCTGAAAGTTGTGCAGGTAATGCACCTCCAGGTGCACCACGTTATCCGGCAGCTCGTATTTCATCTCGCCGTAGTCTTCCGGGCGACTGCCCACAAAACAGCAGGCAAAGGTATATTCGGGAAAACCACGAATGATCTGGTTTACCCAACTGGACACGCCGCCACTCACATAGGGGAAAGTGCCTTCCAGTAATAAACAGATATCGGCGCTATCCGCCCGTGGCAGGCTCATAGGCCCTCCAGAATTCAACGGATTTATTGAGTTGGGTGAACTGGCTGTCATCGGTAATTTCGCGCATCAACAGCCGCACCAGCGGTATTTGCCGGCGCTGCAGCGCAATCTCGGCAAGCCAGGGGTTCACTTTCGCTGCAGACAACCCCAGGCGACGGGCGAAGGTCATGGACTGGTGTGCTTCTCCGATTTCTCCCTGGCTTAGCTGAATGCGCCCGCGCAACAACCACAAACCGGCATCTTCCGGCGCTTCCATCAAGCCCATGTCGGCATAGAATGCCGCCCGTTCCAAGGTCAGGGTACGGATATCCCCGCGCACCAGATCCTGATAATTGAGCTCCCAATACAGTTCGGACAGGCGACGGGCCAAACGGTAACGGCGCGACTCCTTGGCCCGCTCCAACAAGTGCAAGGCCCGTTCGATATCCCGGGTGATTTCCTTTTCTTTCTGATCAGAATCCCGTAAGCCAGCAGCCGCAAGTCTTCAAAGGAATCGCCCAACGTATGGCGCAACAGGTTGCCGGTTACCTTGGCGGGCATATCCTTGAGCACCAGCATCCCCTGCACTCGCAGGGCATTAGGCGCCTTTGACGTGGTCAGCAGGCTTTTCAGGTCGATTTGTCGAAAGCCGGCCGTGCTGTTGACCTGGACCGGGGTAAAATAAGGCTGATCCACCAGCCCGAAAGGCTTGTCTCGAAACAACGCCGGCAGCCAGATACCCAAGGCGACCCCACCCAGAATGGTGATTAGCCCCACCGCCGGAATAAAAAACGCAAAGGAAAAAATCAGCACCCAGGAAAGAATTTTTGGTGTTCTGAAACGTGGCGGCAATAGCCCCCAGGCCACAACAGACAACAGCGCCGACGCTAGCCCGTGAGAGAGCAGGTACAGCACGAACAGGGACAGGTCTGCCTGTCTGCTCAACAGCAACAGCAAGGAGGCGATCTCCGCACTGATCGCATAGATAAGCAGCTTGAGGCTAGACACTCGACGCCTCCAGAAGCTCGGCCACCTGCTCCATCCCTTCACGTTGATCCAGGTGACGGTAATAGAACTGCACCCCGGCTTGACGCAGGCTCATGAATGCATACTCCTCTGCCAGCCATTTCTCGGTGCGCAGCACAAAGCCTTCCAGGCTGATTCCCCGGTCATCGGCATCATGATCATCAACACGTTGTCATTGACCCACCAGGCAAATCCAGGCTGCGCAGGCCGCGGGCCAGCGCATCAAGAATCAGGCCTGCCTGCTCGCTCGTCAGCGACAAACAAGGTCAGCGATGTGTCCACCCGGCCACCCTCGCGCAGGCGCACCAGTGCCGCCAGTTCACTGGCGATCCGGAACGGCATGGTCGGCCAACGATCCAGCATGTCATCGACTTCATCGCCGGCGTGCACGATATCCGCATAGAAGTTGAGCAGCACAGACAGCAGCTGCAGGTTTTCATAATTGATGGACAGAACGGCAAGCGTTCAATCACCATCACCCCGATGAGGCGCCGCCGCTGTTGATAATAGGTGCCGCAACCAGATATTGGCCATGGTAATTACTGTCATGGTCGTGCTGCTGGATATGGGCCAGCAGCTGGTTTTCCAGTGCGTGCTGGAGCAAAGCATTGTTGCGCTCCAGTGGACGCATTTCACCCAGTTGGGCAGCGGGCTCATCATCGATTTCGCCATCCACCACCCGATAAAGCGCGGCACGCTGCAGCTGGCAATATTCTGCCAACATGTGGATCAGATCATCCGCCGCTGGAAGGCGAACCTTGTCGCTTTCATCCAGGGTCAGGTCACGTAACCGCACCAGCGCATCGCGCACGGTATACGGCTTGATCAGCAGGTTTTCTTCCAACCGGTCATGGGAGAGGCGCAACAGCACATACCGCTGGGTCAGGTTCTGCAAGCGCTCCAGTGCATAACTGGCCGCACTGTCTGCGCGCATCAGCTTGACGCGCCACATATCTGCGAACTCACCGCAGACAAGGGTAATCACGAAACCACCGAGCATGGTGGATTCAGGAAAGCTCAGCCCGGCATAAAAACCGAAAAGCTTGAGAGCAAACCAGCTGGCCACCAGGCACAGCATGCCGAACACCCCAAGCAAACTGCCATAACGCAGCGCCAGCAATATAGGCACCAGCAACACCCACCAGAACGTACCGATAAGTGTCAACGGATCCTCATGACGCAGCCACAACCCCATGGCTACAGCCAGGGCCATCAGGATTACTGCTTCGCACAGCGACCACAGCACTCTTGGCTGGGGCATAAACAGCCCCGCCAGCTTGCCGTTGCTGATGCGCTCAAGCATTACTGCACCACCGGGGCGAGCAATTTGTCGATGACCTTCTGCCCGGTTTCACTCAGTGAGCGACTGGCGCCCAGCCCGCCCGGGAACCGGTGCCGCTGTAGACGATACGGCCTTCCGGCAATTCGCGGATTTCAATCATCACCCCACCGCGGGCTCACCATCAACACCGGTTTTATAGCGCCATTCGTGCACTACCCGCTGACCACATACTGGGCTGATTGTGAGGCAACCCACTGGTTCATTTTCTTGCGATTGGCCGCCGAGGTGCCTTCAAACAACACCCCTTCATTATCGCTTTCCGGGTAGCGAGTTACGGTGTCCACGCCATGGCGGTACAGCACGGATTCGACAATGGACGCCGCCCGTAAACCCGCCTGGGGCGTCGCGGTACGGTTAACCATCGGCAGAACCAGCCAGTTGCCCTCGCCGGACAGTTCCACATCCTGGCTGCTGCGAACATGGGTACACCCGGCCAGCACGGTGGCTAACAGCAAGGTTCCCAGTAGCGGAATGCTCAGTCTCATTGGATTCACTCCTAGTAATAAACTCTATATTGCAGCCCGAAGCGGTAGCTGTCTTCACCACTACCCCCACTATTGAGCTGTTGTTCTGCATACAGCTTCCATTCATCCCGGCCGATCAGCGGCCCTCCACCCCGAAGCGGCCGGTAAAACCCGCTCCCGAAAGGCTGTTATGGCTGTAACCGATTTCTGCCCAGCCCTGCAAACGGTGCGGACGAATATGCACATCCGGCTGGCCCAGCAGGAGCACCACTTCCGACTCGTGGTAATCCTCCGGCAGCGGTAAGGTCTGTGCACCGGGCGGCAGCAAGGCACGCACTTCCGCCATGCTGTCTTCACCGGCGGTAAAGTCCGCCTGGGTATGCCTCACCCGTACCCCGGGAGAGAAGCGCGACAACCAGGGGCGCCAGGTGCTCTGGGCATTGATAATGCTGCCACTGCCCAGATCACTATCATTGAGATCCTGATAGTCATAGTTGGCCCAATCCACACTGCTTTGCCAGGTAGGATGGCGTCCAGTTCAGCAACCACTGGCTACCCGTGCGCGACGCACCGAGAATCAGCAGGGACGACTCATCCGCCGGCATCCGCCATTGGTAATTCAGGCTACCGGACCAGTACCGGGTCCAGTTGGCGCCCAGCTCCAGGTCCGCCATGGTTTCGCTGTTGCCGTTGCACAACAGGTTGCGCTGACCCAGCTCCAGGCGGCTGCGGAACCGTTCGCGCTGGTAAGCCAGCGCCATCGACAGCCGCTGCTCGTCATCACTGATCTGCAGCAGTTCATCATCATTGCTGCTGAAATTGCGCTGGCGGGCTTCCACCGACAGCTGGGTAAAATCACTGAGCGGCTGGTACTGCACAAACTGCAGATCCTGAATATCCAGCGCCCCAAACGGCGCTGTTCAATATGAAACTGTGACGAGCGGGCCGTGGGCAATAGCAGGCTTTCCTGCAAGTTATTGCTGCCGGCCAGTTCCGGCGACCCGGCCTGAATGGCCATAAAGGCTGGCAGCACGGCGCGGCTCATCCAGCCGCACCTGGGCTTCCAGCTGCTCGGTGGGTAAGCTGGCCCTGATACTGCTCACGGATCTGCGCCACCGCGTCCAGATCATCCTGCACCAGTGCAAAAGCCAGTGCCGAACCGGCTTTGAGCGCCCCTTCCGCCTGCTGTTTACGCAAATACCAACTCTGGGCCATCAAGTAAAGGCTCTGACTGCCCGATCGCCCATTGCGCCAACCACTCGTCCCGGGCCACCGGGTCACTGTCCATGCCTTGGGTTTGCGCCCGGGCCAGCTTCAGCGACGTATCGCCATCGTCAAAAAGCAGACTCAGCGTCAATTGCATATCCCGGTAAATGGCCTGCTTTTGCGGCTCGACCGTCAAGGGCAATTGCTCCTTCAGGTGCCGCAGCACCGGCCAGGCCTGACCGTTTCGGCCGGTGGCAATCAGCGCCTGGGCGTAATACCACTGGCGCTCCCAGTTCTGGCGCGGTTTTCAGCAATTCGGTTTCATAGCGCAGGGCCTGTTCCGCATTGCCAATGCCATATGCGACGCCGACAGCACTTCCCAGTAGGCCGATCCGAACGGGTTGCGCCTTCCCAGGTGACCAAGGCCTGGCGAGCTCCCGGTCCTGGCCGGTGGCAATCAGCAGCCACATCCAGCTGATCCGGGTTTCCCGATCAGTGGATTCAGGGCCAGCGCTTTCTGCAACCAGCGCTGCGCGGCATGCGGGTCGCCCGCGACGCAATTGCAGATTGGCATAGAAGCGCAGAAATTCCGGAGTCTGTATCAGCGTTTGCCACTGCTCTTCACTCAACCCTGCCAGGAAAGCATCAATGGCCTCATCATCACGGCGATCGTTCAGCTGATAGAGCGCCCCCAGGGCAAATTGCGGATTGCGGTTCTTCTGCCAGACCCGCTCCATCAGTGACGCCACACGATCCGGGCGGTAATAACGGGCCAGCGTGATGTAATGGTACAAATCGGTAATCTGGTCGTCGTTGTGGTCCACCAATTGCTGGTAACGATCCAGCGCCAGATCCCACTCGCCCAACTCTCCGGCCATCACCGCAATGCGCCGGGACAGCGCCGGCGAATAGGCAAAATCACTGGCGTCGCGGTCAGATCCTGCAGGGCTTTTTCGCGCTGACCATCCAAGCCAGAACAGGTCTGCCGCCTGGGCAGCCATGGCTTCTTCCGGGCCAAAGCGGTCCATATATTCC
>UEXL01001428.1_pt1 | contig 19667 bp, 25 predicted proteins | sample 1796671 | NCBI WGS metagenome assembly UEXL01 (sample SAMEA4772471, study PRJEB27181) | metagenome | reverse complement strand
TTTAACTCGTAGCTCACAACTCACAGCTGACTCTAATCCCCGTCGTTGGCGTTAAAACCAATCTGGATATTCAGGTTTCGGGCCAGCTCTCTCTGTTGGCGGTTTTCCAGGTTATCCAACGCTGCATAGAGCACCGTCAACGTCTCTCTGTGTTGCGACGCTTGCACCAGCTCCATCAGCGGCGCAGGCAGGGCTGCCAGTTGGTTGGCCACGCCTGCATAGGCCTGGTCGATGTCTTTCACTAGGGCCGCATCGCTCACCAGTGAACGCACTCGTTCCCACACCGCCTGCGCGCCTTGCAACGACGCCTGCAGGTTTTCAATGGACTGCCGGCTGCGCCATGCCTCCGCCTGGTAAGGCTGAGCCACGCCCTGATTCAGGCGTCCCATGGGCGTGCCCAGTTTTTTCTTCAGCACATCCACCCCTGTGATCTGCATGCGCAGAATTGCCGCCAGGCCTTCATCCGCCGTGGCGTAGCGATCATTGGGGAAGTCGCGCAACTGCGTCAACATGCCGCCCGGCTCGTTCCACAACGCCAGCACCGCCTCGGACAACGCCAGCTGGTGGCGGGCGATGCCGGTGAGCAGCGGGCAGTAACGGTCACGGCTATCCGCCAGTGTGACCGATTCATCAAACAGCACATATTCAAAGGCCGTCAGCCCCTGCACCACCACGCTGGCCTGATCCAGTTGCTCACGGGTCAGCGGATCGGCCTCGTCCAGCAGCGTTTCGGTTTGCCGAATCACCATGTTGCGCTTGTCCGGCCAGAACTGGACCTGCCAGCTGCGGTTGCCTTCGGATAGCGGACCGACCATCAACGGCTGCAGGTACGACCACCGGGACTGGGCCTGATAAAACGCTGCTTTCAAACCATCCGTCGATGCTTGCGGATCAGCGCAGTACGTATCTGCACTGTCCTTCAGGGCGGCATTGCTGTCGCGCCATTGCTGGTGGGCGGGCAACAGCACATCGTTGGCAAGCCGAACGGTAACTTCCTGGCGCGGGTTACTACACGCCGTCAACAGCACCGACACAGCGACCGATACCAGTATAACCAGAGCACGCATAATCACTCCTCAACCTTAAAAACCGTGACAGGAAAAACGTTATAAAGAATTTAAAAACGCCAGCAGAGCAGCGCGCTGCTCGGCGTCAAAGGCCAACACCGCATCCCGCGACTGAGCCGCTTCACCGTCATGCCAGAGAATGGCCTCCATCAAGTTGCGGGCACGGCCATCGTGCAAGAACTGGGTGTGCCCATTCACGGCTTCGGTGAGGCCGATCCCCCAGAGCGGCGGAGTACGCCATTCCTGGCCATTGGCCAGAAATTCCGGGCGACCATCCGCCAGCCCCGGCCCCATGTCATGCAGCAACATATCCGTGTAGGGACGAACAGTCTGGTTGCTCAATTCCGGTTCCGCGGCATCGGCACCGGTGGTAAACACCGGCACATGACAGCCCTGACAATTAGCCTGGAAAAACAGGCTTTTTCCCGCCAACACTTGCGCATCGTCCACATCCCGGCGGGCGGGCACCGCCAGATTGCGTGTATAAAAGGTGACGTTGTCGAGGATCGAATCGCTCACTTCCGGCTCGCCGCCGTTGGGCATCGCCAGGCAGTCGGGCTGAGCGGTGGAACAGGAATCCGTGGATACCAGATGGCTGGTCAGGCCCATGTCATTGGCGAAGGCTTCCGCATTCTGCTGACGCAAACTGGGCTGGCCGGCTTTCCAACCGAAGCGCCCCATGGCCGTAGTGTTGTTGCTGCGGTCCCAAACCCGGTTGGCCCGGCCGCTGATACCATCACCGTCCTCATCTTCCGGGTCGGCATGAGTCAACAGGTCAGCTTCCGGAATAGCTTCGAGCAAGCCCAGCCCGATGACTGGCGGGGCGATGCGGGCGGAAAACAGGGTCGCAGGATGCATATCACCGTAGGCCAGCTGGCTGAAACTCAAACGCGGTTCGCGCAGGCTAACTGAATGGCCATCCTCGAAGGTCACAGTGCGCTCGCGGTAATCCACCCGCACTCGCCCTTCCGGCTCTATGCCCGGAATGGCCGCATCCTGAAACTGCCCACCATAGTTTGGCTCAGGCATTAACCCGCCCTGGGTCAGGTCATCCTCGGCTCTGGCGGGCACGGACAAACGCACCAACATGGAAACCGCCTGCTTGGCATCCGGCCCGGGAGGATGGCCGCGACCATCCTTGATATGGCAGTTCTGACACGCGTTGGTATTGAACAGCGGCCCCAGCCCATCCCGGGCATCGGTGGAAGCCGGCGCGATCACCCAGGGATTGCGGAAAAAACTGTTGCCCACGCTGAAGTCCAGCCGCCGGGACGGCGATAAATTGGCCAATGGCAGCGAGAATGCATTCTGATCCGTCTTGGTGACGGTAGCCTCACCCGCAGACAGAATTTCGCCGGGTTCGGCTTCGGTAAACGTGGGGCCGGCATCACAGGCCGCCAACAGGGCGACGAGGGTCAGCGGGAGATATCGCAAGGGTCGGGCTTCCTTCTTTCTTGATGGCTGGCGGGCCGCTGGCTCAAGCGCGCCTGCAATCAAAAGGGGCCTGCGCCCCTTCTGTTCACGCGCGTCTTTCAGGTTCTGGCGTCAGAAGCTGTGATTGGCCGTATCCGGGTTCAGGGCCTGAATGTTCAGCACCCGCGCCGCTTTTTCAATGCTGGTGGTTTGCACTACCAGGGCGTCTATCGCTGCATTTACCGTGTCCGCGCCCTGCGCATTGCCCGGCGCAATCAACTGGTCAAAATGGGCGCCATTGTTGGCGCTGTCCACCAGCACCTGCAGCGCTGCTTCGCTGGCGTTCAGGTCAGTTTTCAGCTGGCTGTCGGCGGCCGGCTGGTTCGCCGCTACCAGGTCGCTCAGCGAGGACCAGTCAGGGTCTCCCCGTTCACCCGCTGATACTCGCCCAGGTACACATTGCGAATGCCCTTGCCGTTATAAAAGTGCGACGCATGGGTGTTATCGCTAAAGCAGTCGTGCTCGTCTTCCGGGGAATGCGCCGCCAGCGCCACTTTCATGCGCTCGCCGGCCAGCTCGCCCAGAGACAAGCTACCCATGCCGAACAGCATTTTGCGCAGGCCGTTTTCCACGCTGTCTGCCTCCAGCTCGGCGCGGTAATTCTCTTCCTCTGGGCGCCACTCATCAACCATCACTTCCAGGTCATCAATCAGCAGATCGGTCACCACTGACAAGTACTCGCGACGACGATCGTTATGGCCACCCGTGGCCTCTGAGCCTGTGGCAAAGTCTGTGGCCGGGCGCTCGCCGGCACCAGCATCAGTGCCGTTCAGGTCCTGGCCCCACAGCAAGAACTCAATGGCGTGGTAACCGGTGGCCACATTCACTTCGGAACCGCCCAGTTCGTTGAGGCTGGCCAGCAGTTCCGCATTCAGATCCGTCAGGTCCAGGGTCTGCTCACCGATTTTCAGGGACTCGCTGGCAATGATATTGGCGCGGGCACCGGGGTTACCCATCACCGCCTGGTAGTCTTCGTTGACGTAATCGATCAGGCCCTCATCCAGCGGCCAAGCATTCACCTGCCCTTCCCATTCATCCACAACGGCATTGCCGAAGCGGAATACCTCGGTCTGCATGTAGGGCACCCGCGCGGCACGCCAGGCATCGCGAGCCGCGGCCAGGTTGGCCTCGGTGGGCGCCGCCAGCAGGGTGTCGATCTGCGTTTTCAAGGTGCGGGCGCCGGCCAGCGCATCGCCATAGGTAGCCAGCGCCACATCGCCGTAATGGCTGACCACCTGTTTGCCCTGCGCCTCATCATAGGCCGGAGCCGTGTCGGCGTCGGTGGATTGCGGTTCGTCGCTACAGGCAGACAAGAACAGGGAAGCCAGCAACAGGCCCCCCGGTGGACAGGCGGGTCAGCATGAAAATTCCTCGATGACGTCGGACAAAACAAGCAAAACGCACCGGTGCACCGGCGCAAAAGCAATCTGGGTGCACATAATGCGAATTATTCTCATCTTTTTAAAGGGGGGCGTGCAAAATTTGCACATCATTCTCTATCTTTTCGCCACAATTCATCAGATAACGGCAGATAAACAGGTCGTTTACGGTGAACCTCGTTCACAAAGCGCCTAAAATAGCGCCGCTCTTCACTCCCACCTTTTGCCTACCGTGCGAGTCGCCCGTCATGACCACCATTTTACTGATACTGGTAGCGCTGGGCTTTTTGTCCATCGTCGTCGAAGACGTCGTCCATATCGATAAAGCCAAAACCACCCTGTTTTTCGGGTCGTTCTCTTGGCTGCTTTTCTTTATTGCCCCCCCCCGGCCCACCTCAGCCACGACGCGCTGATGGAAAGCCTGAATGAAAACCTGCTGGATATCGCCACCCTGTGGCTGTTCCTGATGGCCGCCATGACCTTTGTGGCCTATCTGTCCGGCAAGGGCATTATCGACAGCATAGTCAACAAGCTGCTGCCCGAGCACATCAGCGAACGCAAGCTGATGCTGCTCACCGGCCTGTTCGCGTTTCTGTTTTCCTCCATGGCCGACAACATTACCGCCACGCTGGTGTGTATTATTGCAGTGTTGATGAACCTGAACCTGCCGACCAAGAAGCTAATGCGCTACCTGGTGCTAGTGGTGTTCTCGGTGAATGCCGGCGGCACCGCGCTAATCACAGGCGATGTCACCACGCTAATGATCTTCCTGGCGGGAAAAGTGAACATCCCGGATCTGCTGTTACTCAGCCTGCCTGCCGCCGGGGCGGTGGCGGCACTGGCCTTCATGTTGTCGCTTGGACTCAGTGGCGATGTGCACATAGAGAAGCAGCACAACGCGATCGAACGCGGCGACAAGGTTATCGCCCTGCTGTTTTTTCGGCACCATTATCGGCACCATCGCTGCCAACGTGGCGTTCGGCATCCCGCCGGTGCTGTGTTTCCTGTTCGGGTTATCGCTAATGTTCATGGTGGTACAGTTCCTGAACAAGGACGAACCGATTCTGGAATACATCCGCAAGATCGAGTTCGACACCCTGCTGTTCTTCTTGGGCGTATTGCTGCTGGTGGGCATGCTCAAAGAACTGGGGATGCTGGCCTACTTCCCGGCCCTGTATGACGTGATGCCACCGATAGCCGCCAACTTCCTGGTGGGCCTGGCCTCGGCGTTATTCGATAACGTTCCGCTCACCGCCGCCCTGCTCAATTCCGGCATCGAAATGAACCTGGCGCAGTGGCTGTCACTGACCTATTCGGTGGGGGTAGGTGGCTCACTACTGGTCATCGGCTCCGCCGCCGGGGTGATCGCCATGAGCAAAATTGAGGCACTCACCTTCGGCAGCTACCTGCGTTACTTCGGCTATCTGCTGGTGGCCTATACCGTAGGGTTTGTTGCGGTACTCGGACTAGGGCAGTTGCTCTAGTAAGCCGACCAACGGCCTTCGCGTTGCAACTGGTTTTTCCATTTCCGCCAGCGGGGCTCCGCATAGGCCGGGCGGGGTTTCAGTGCCCTTAACGGCACCCAGCCCCCCGGCGCCAAGCGGTCTACCCACTGTTCACCGGGCAAGAAGGCCTCCCCTTCGTGGGACAACCCATCGCAGCTATAACGGAAACGCAGCAACCACAGCATCTCCTCTCCAGCCTCTGGCTCATTGTATTGCGTCACGGACAACACCGCCCCATCCACATTGGTGCCGTGTTCTCTGAGCAAGGCCCGCTCGTAGTAATAGCCAATGCTGCTAACACTGGTCACCAACGCCATGATCATGACGCCGATGCCAATCAGCGCAAAGAAAGCCCCGCCAAACGCAGCCCCCCAATCATCGCCACCTTCGAACCAGAGCAGTCCACCCCCAACCGCCGCAAACGGCAAGCCGAGAAAAAAGAAAAGCATGAAGAAAAGGGAAAAATGCTGGCGTACCGACTGCAACAGCAGCGGCCAACTTAGCGGCCCAATGGCCATAGGGGGGCTCCCGTCCCGGAAACAGTCAGACAGGAGCATACCGAAAAAGCCCCCGGAGCCCGAGGACTAACAGGCGGATAAGTTCGGATCAATTAGCGCCGTACAGGTCGTTATCCAGATCCTTCAAGTCCTTGTCCAGCTGTTGCCAGTTCGCCTGGCTATCCACGTTATCGGTGCCGGCGAGCTCGTGGTATTCATCAATGCGTTGCTGCAATTCCGTCAGCACGTCCTGCAGGGCCAGCTGGTGCCGCTCGGCTTCAGTGCTGCGATCTCCGCCGCCCTGCTTTTCCAGTTGATCCAGCTCTGTTTCCAGTTCATCCAGTTTGCTTTTGATATCGGCAATCATCTGTTTACCGGTTTCCATAATCGCAACTCCTTGTTCGATCAGGGATTCACAGGCGAATCCGGTTTCAGAGTGGCCCCATTTATTGAACAGGGTCAAGTCTGTCGCCGGCAACGGTACAGACGGTCAGACAATCGGGCACCAATACGTGTTCCCTGAGCCCATAATGGTTATGGTCGTTGTTAACCGCTACATTGCGGAACAGCCCCCCCCCTTTCCCGATTGACCATGTAGGCCAACAATGAAAAAAACAGCAGAACGAGCAGAGCTGCTCAAGGACATGATTCAGGAAGCCATTGAAGATGGCGCCACCACCGTGGAAGACGTGCACCAGCATATTGCCGGGCTACCGTTTGACGCGCTGGAGAAGCTGGGCCTCTTTGAAGACAAGGCCCCGGCCCTGAAAGAGAAACAGCGCAAAACCATTGGCCTAGTGTACGACACCATTCGCAAGGTAAATCAGGAAGTCGGCACGCTGATTTCCGAACAATTTGCCGCGCTGGAAGATGCCCGCACCGCCGCCAAAAATATGGACGACAAGGAAGACTGATTACCAGCTGGAGCCGGCTTTAATGTAGTACGCCGTATCTTCCGGGCCGCGCGCCACATCGACCCCCATGGTCATGCCGTAACGGCGCGCAATCAGATAACGAAAACCTGCTCCGTAACTATTGGCCACCTCCGCGTCAGACAAATCACTCAGACTCTCCGCCGCCCGGCCACCGCCGGCAAAAGTATTAAACCGCCAGCGCATGCTGGCTTTCCAGGTGGCTTCCACTTCTGCCAACGCCACCGCATTACCTTGATAGCGCACCGCGGGGATACCGCGCAAATCAATATACGGCGCCACATAAGGCGCCAACCGCGTACTGTCACTGACTTCGATACCGTCGTACTGCATGCGCAGCGCAAAATTAAAGTGCTCGTTCACATTCCAGTAGTTCAGCCCTTCCAGGGTGTAACTGCCGTAATTCGCATCACTGCCGATACTGTCGCCGAACCACACATAATTGGCTGAGTAGTACAGGCCGCTCTGTGGCGACATGGGGTTATCACGGGAATCGTATTCCATCAGCACCCCCAGGCCAGAGTTACGGCTGGTTTCGCCCAAATGATTATCCAGGTAACGATTCACCAATTGTTCCAGGCCCGAATTCGGCAAGCGGATATCCTCTTGCAACTCCAGCGTCACCTGACGATAAACCTGGCGGGCACCGAGCATCCAGGGGCTTTTACCCAATCGGAATTTCAGCTCTTGCACCACCGCCGGGCCATCCAGGTTCAGCTCGATCGGTCGATCCAGCTGCCGCCCACTGAAAGAGTAAAAATCCAGATTCAAATCCGGGTACAACGCAAACCCCCGGTAACGAACCCGGTCGTCATACCAAAAGCCCATGTGCCCCAGCCCCGCGGCCTTGGTACCATTTTCTGTCGCCCCCAAGCCCGCCACCGTAATGTTGTTCGGCAGAATGGCCGGCGCAGAACCACTCACTCTCTGTTTTTTCTGCTCATCGCTTTCGTGAAAAAAAATGCCCGCCACGCCCAGACCATTGCCCACCGCAGGTTCGGTAATCAACATGGGAACCGGCAAAAAGCCCATCGGCACTTCAGACAGATAACGGCTGCCGTCCAGCATGCCGTCTTCCGGATCGATCATGTAATCCTGGAAAAAATCTGCCTGAGCGGCGCCGGCCATCAACCCCGTAACAACCGCCAGCATCCCTCGCTTGAGCATGACCCGATCCCTGTCAGTTTGAAATTATCGCGTTGTTGCGCTTTGATAATCGCAGACTTGCTGCGATGACTCCATCATGCCTCATATTTCGCCCTTTATTGGATTATTACTGGTTACCCTTCTCTCCACCGCCTGTCAGGCGCAGCCCAGCTATGATCCTGACAACCGCCCTGCCAGCACCGCTCTACCCAGCCCTGCCGAGGGCCCCATCGCCGAAGGGTTGACACAACTTCACCAGAACCCCGAGCATGAGAACCAATCGGGCTTTTACCTTTTGCACGAAGGGCTGTCCGCTTTTGTGGCACGCGTTGCCCTGATTGAAGTGGCCCAATCCTCACTGGATCTGCAGTACTATATTGTTTCCGACGACACCTCATCGCGGATCATTGTCGCAAAGCTGCTGGAAGCGGCTGATCGTGGCGTTCGGGTCCGGCTTCTGGTCGACGATCTGGGCACCCGAGTAACAAACCCCCTTGTTGCCACCCTCGAACAACATCCCAATATTTATATCCGCATTTTCAATCCGGTAGCAGCCCGCAGCGGCATTAGCCGGGCGTTTCAAATGGCCTCACATTTCGGGCGCACCAACCACCGCATGCATAATAAACTGATGGTGGCGGACAGCAGCGTCATGATCACTGGCGGGCGCAACCTGGGTGACGAGTATTTTTCCAATACCAATGTGGATTTTCAGGATGTCGACGTGATGGCCGTGGGCAAGATTGTCCCGGACGGCGTTGCCAGTTTTGACCGGTACTGGAATACGCTCGCCTCGGTGCCGATAAACCAAGTTCTCGATGCCAACGATGCGGACATGGACCTGCCCACCTTGCGGCACAGCCTGCTCGCCTTTCTGGATGAACAGAGAAACAGCGAATTTGCCAGCGCCCTCTCCGGCTCCAACCTGGGACGCCGCCTTGTGGAAGGAAAGTGCCACTGGACTGGGGGCAGGCCACTCTACGCCGACCCACCGGAAAAAGCCACCGCCCGTGACACGGTGAGCCGCGACGATTATCTGGGCGCCTCTCTCAAGCCCCTCCTCGACAGCGCGCAACAACGGCTGCAAATCAGCTCTGCCTATTTTGTGCCCGGCGATGCCGGTGTGGCACTGTTTTCAGCACTGTCAGAGCGTGGCGTAAAAATCGATATCCTGACCAACTCCCTCAGCACCACCGACGTGGCTATCGTGCACAGTGGCTATGTGCATTACCGCAAACCGCTACTGGAGGAAGGCATCACCCTGTGGGAACTTCGCGCTGAAGCCGGGCAACAGGAACGCATGCACTGGTTCAAGGGCAAGTCCCGCGCCAGCCTGCACGCCAAAACCTTTGTCATCGATGACGACCGCACCTTCATCGGTTCGGTAAACCTGGATGGCCGATCGATTTTGCAAAATACGGAAATCGGTTTGCTGATTGAAAGTGAGTCGCTAAATCAACAACTCAGCCAGCTTTTTGCCAGCTGGATTACCGAGGATTCAGCCTGGCATGTCAGCCTGAATGAAGAAGAGGATTTGCAGTGGCAAGCGCGGGACGCGAACGATCACACACCACTGACCGTGGACCACGATCCGGAGACCTCTCGCTGGCAACGCTTCAAAGTATGGATGCTGTCGTGGCTGCCGATTGAATCGCAAATCTGAAAATGACGGGGCGAGGAACGTTACTCGTCATTGCCATCAGTCTCTTTTTCTTCATTCCCGTCATCACTGCCATCACCAAAAATATCCTTGGCCCTATCGCGAAAAAAGTGCCCGGTTTCACGGGTCGCATCACGGGTGGCGTGGCCGATATCGCGGGTGACATTGCGAGTGGTCTCACCGACCTCACGACCACTGTCTTTTATTTCCTGTTTCTGTTGGCTGGAGCACGCGGACACCATCAGCAACACGGTCAAAACCATCACGATCCTGTTCATTACTACCTCGTCATTCTGCGCCCAGTCTGATCCCGTCGCGACCACGCACAATCATCCTGTAAAAAAACCATTTATTGCACGTCGCAGGGTAGGCGCATCAACAAATCCGTGACACCCACATCAACACCTGCTTGCGACATTAACGTAGTCACCTGGCCACGGTGATGAGCCTGATGATTAAAAAAATGCGTCAACAAACTGCCAAACCGCCGCCGGGCAGCAACGCCCTTGCTATTACGGTAGGACAACAGATAATCCAGATCGGCTTCACGCAGCGCCCCACACCAATCCATTATTTTCTGATCCAGCCATAACCGGTGCAAATGCAGTTCTCGAAACGTGTCTCGCGCCGGCACATCCAACGCTGACGGTGTGGGCAATATCGCCATGGGCGCCAGGCTGTCAATGCACGCCGGGTGCAACGCAAACCGTTTCAACCACAGCGTGTCTGCTACCACCAGATGATTCAGCGTGCCCTCAATCGAGCCAAAAAAAGCGCCCCGGTCCTCCTGACGCATCGCGTCCGGCATGGTAACGGTGGCCTCATAAAGGCGCGCGTTCATCCACTGATTATAATCCGCCAGCAAACGAACGGCGCTCAATTCACTCACGGCGCCTCAGCCCTCATTGATCCACGTTCGCACCGGCACAAAACGCTTCAAAGCCAGCGGGCGCATTGGCAAACCCCTTGGCCTCAGCCAGCTCCCAGGAACGCTCGCAGGTTGCAGTCGCCGGGCACCATTGATAGCCACCGGAAGGCAAGCAGCCGTGGCTATCCCGGTCGGCCCCCACCGGCTTGCCCGACTCACAGCCACTGAGCAGCCCTAAAGCCAACAGCATCACCGGTATCGCGGTTTTCATTGCGTTTATGTCGCACTCCTTATGCACCACCGCGCCGGACTCCCGGCCACGGCTGGCTCTACGACGGATTTCGCAACCCGTCTCTCAACCGACCAGCGCATTATCATCGCCGGCCTTTCCCGATTAGAATGGGCGGCTGGCCCACCGATCCATTCTAATCGGAAAGCAGCACATTGCTGCGGCCACCGACAAGCCCGTTTTCACAGCACCTGCAGTCGCCATGGACAACAGTATGCATAGGACGCAAACACCCGCGCAAACCGGCCCAGCCGGCAGCCGGCTGGTACAGCTGCTCGCCAGCCTGGACCCGAAAGCCGCCGCGTCCTCGCACCCCTGTTTCGCCGAACGGCTGGGCCGCCTGTTTGACCTGTCCGACACCATTGCTCTGGATGCCGCCACCCAGCACCGCCCCAATGGCCCCTTTCCCCGGGACGACATTACCGACATCCTGCAGGCCGACCTGCTCAAAACCCGCAACACCCTGCTGGAAAACCTGAGCCACAGCTTTGCCGGCAAACAGGCCGCCTCGGTGATCAACCTGCCCGCCGTGAACGGCGACGCCCCGGCGGGCAAGCGCCCCACGTTCGGCCCCTATGAGCGCTTTCATCAAGCCCACCAGCGGCAAATGATCGCCGCACTGGCCAACCTGCGCCTGCGTGTCCGGCGCCAGCTTACCGCGCACAGTGCCGAGCTGGCCCGGCTGGCCGAGCTGGATGCGGTGTTCGAGCAGAGCCTGCAGCCCTACGTACGCCGTTGCTTCACCGCCCTGCCCGCCTTTCTGGAAAAGCGCTACCGCGCACTCTGGCAGCAAGGCCAGCACACACCGCCGCAAGACTGGATGGCCGCCAACGGCTGGCTCAACCAGTTCTGCCAAGAAATTCAAATGCTATTACTCGCTGAACTGGACGCCCGCCAAGAGCCCATTCTGGGCCTGTTGGGCGCCGCCACCGCCGCGTCCTGCAACGCCAACACCGGCTCCACGTTCGCCGACATTGATGACAAGGAAAGCACCACCCCATGAGACGTTTTTTATTTGCTCTACCCTTTGCCCTTGGCGCCGTGGCCGTTATCTGGATTGGCTCCACCTTTCTGCGCAATCCGGTGGCCCTCACCGTTACCCTGCTGATCGCCGCCGTGTACGGGCTGGGTTTTCTGGAACTGCTGCGCTATCGCCGCGACACCGCCCGGCTGGATCAACAACTGCAGCAGCTCCCCGAGGCGGATGCCGGCCGTGAATCCCTGACCCGCTGGCTCACCGACCTGCCCGGCACCCTGCGCCATGCCGTACAACGCCGTGTCGACGGCCACCCGGCGGCCCTACCCGGCCCGGTGCTGACCCCTAACCTCACCGGGCTGCTGGTCATGCTCGGCCTGCTCGGCACTTTCGTGGGCATGATCGTCACCCTGAAAGGCGCCGCCACCGCCCTGGATGGCAGCAGTGAATTAACCGCCATTCGCAGCGCCCTGTCCGCGCCTATTGCCGGCCTGAGCCTGGCCTTCGGCACCTCCATTGCCGGCGTGGCGGCCTCCGCCATGCTGGGGCTCACCGCCACCCTGTGCCGCCGCGACCGCATGGAGGTGTCCCGCCTGCTGGACGACGCCGTGGATGGTCAGCTGTACCGCTTTTCCCTGAACCATCAACGTGAAGCCGCCTACGCGGCCCTGCAAAGCCAGTCCCAGGTATTCCCGGAGCTGGTCACCGCCCTGCAGACCCTCACCGGGCGCATGGAACAAATGGGCGAGCAACTCACCGGCAATCAGCAAGCCTTCCACAGCGGGCTTCACGAGCAATATCAGGGCCTGGCCCGGTCCGTTGGCGACTCCCTGCGTGACACCCTGGCCGACAGCAGTCGCCTGGCCGCGGAAAGTGTGCAGCCGATCATGGCCCAGTCACTGGCCAGCCTCAGCGAGCAGGTCCAGGGCACACACGAAAAGCTCAACGCCATTACCGAGCAACAGCTCGGCACGCTTACCGATCGCTTCCGCGACACCACCGAGCACGCCGCCGAACACTGGCGTGCCGGCCTTGCCGAACACCAGCAAACCAGCGCCCGGCTGGTCAACGACATCAGCACCTCGCTGGCCGCTCACCACGACCAATTCCAGCACAACAGCAACGACCTGTTGCAACAGGTCCGGGACACGCAACAACAGCTTGGCAGCGCCAGCGAACAGCAGCTGGCCACCATTACCGGGCAATTTCAGACGGCCACCCGCCAGGCACTGGATGATTGGAACGCCGGGCTGGAAGCCCACCGGGCCAGCGGCGCGGACTTGCTCGAGCAAGTACAACGCACCCAACAGGCCGTGGCCGAACACAGCGAAAAACAGTTTGCCGCCATCGCCGGGCAATTCCAGGCCAGCACCGAACAGGCTGCCCAACACTGGCAAACCGGCCTCGGCGAACAACAACGGACGGTGGCTACCCTGGTCAGCGAAATCCGTAGCGCCCTGCACGAGCACAACAGCGAATTCCGCGACAGCGCCGCCGGGCTGCTCGCTTAGCGGCCAGCAAACCGGCATGGACAGCCTGATCACCCAGCTGGGCGAACAACTGCATGCGCTACGCGACCAGGAAGCGGCTCGCGGCGATGCCGCCAGCGAGCGCCTCGCCGGGCTGGAAACCACCGTCACCGAACATCTGAGTCGCCTGGGCACCGCCCTGGAAGCCCCCATGACGCGCCTTATCGAAACCGCTTCACAAACCCCCAAAGCGGCCGCCGAGGTGATTACCCGCCTGCGCGAGGAAATGACCCACAGCAGTGAACGGGACAACGAACTGTTGGAAGAACGCCGTCGCATCATGGCCGAGCTGGACACCCTGCTCAGTGGCCAGCAAGCGGCAGCCGGGGCGCAGCGTGACGCCATCGACACCCTGATCCGCACCTCCAGCGAGACCTTGAGCCAGGTCAGTGACACGTTCTCGCAGCAGGTCAGCGACCAGGCCACCCGCCTTAATCAGGTGGCCGGCGATGTCACCGGCAGCGCCGCCGAAGTGGCCAGCCTCAGCGATGCCTTCGCCGCTGCCGTGCAGGTGTTCAGCAGCGCCAACGACACCCTGCTGGACAACCTGCATCAGGTGGAAACCTCGCTGGAGAAATCGTCCGCACGCGCCGACGAACAACTGGGCTACTACGTGGAGCAGGCCCGCGAGGTGATCGAGCTGAGCATGGCCTCCCAGAAAGACGTCATCGACGCCCTGGCCAACCTGCGCCATAGCGATGCGCCCGCGCAGGGTGACCAGCGCCCGGCTTCCGAGGTCAATTGATGGACGAATTACACGACAGCGATGCCCAAGCCTCGCCGGTCTGGGCCATTTTCTCGGATCTGATGGCCGCACTGGTGGGCATTCTGGTGCTGCTGCTGGTGTGGGTAATCGGCATCCAGCTGGAATTAAGCCAGTCCTGGAGCAGGAAAAAGCCAAACGCCTGGCCGAAGAACAGCGCCGCATGGCCTGGAAGAAGCCCTGGCCGACCCGTTGGCCAGCGGCCGGGTGACTTTCCACAATGGCCGCATCGGCATCAGCGGCAGCGTGCTGTTCCAGCTCAACTCTGACCAGCTGCAACCAGAAGGCGAAGCCTTGCTGAGCGATTTGGTGAAACCGTTACAGGTATTTCTCAGCCAGCACGACGACATGCTCATGGTCAGCGGCTTCACCGACGATCTGCCCATCAACCGAGGCAATGGCCGTTATGCGGATAATTGGGGGCTGTCAGCCCAGCGAGCCCTCACCGTCACCCGCACCCTGATCGAACAGGGCATGCCGACGGACCAGGTGTTTGCCGCCGCCTTCGGCGAAAACCAGCCGGTGGCCGCCAATGACGACGCCGACAGCCGTGCCCGTAACCGCCGGGTGGAGCTGACCACGGTGCCAAGGCAGAGCGAGGAAGCCGATGCACCCTGATCATGCCGCGCCCTCGCCCACACTCGGCGCCCTGCTGGATCGGCTAGCCGCTCTGCGTGAACAGGGCGCAGAACATTTCGAGCCGGTGCAGTTCCATTACCTGGACAGCCTGGCCCAGCGGCTGGCTGCCCTGCCTGAGCCCCCCATCGGCACACAGGGCAAACTGGCCGCCCAACTGGCCGAGTACGAAGACGCGCTGCATCAGGCAAGAGAGACCCTGCAATGCGCCGGGGAACCCACCAACAATCCCGGCCAGTTCCGTTCCCTGCTACGGCGCCGTCAGCCGGTAATGTCTTCACCGTTTGCACCCTTACAGCAGGCTTATAGCAACCCACCAGCGGATGACAGCCCGGAAGAAGGCAACACCCTGGCAGGCTTGCTGAAACAACAGGAAACCCAGGTACTGGCAGATAATGGCGCCAGCGCCCTTCCCCCGCCGCCCAGGCAGCGGGAGCTGAGCGCCCTGCGCCAGCTTCGCCACCAGCGCCAGGTACACCGGGCACGCCAGCGCATCGACGATGCCATCACCCAGACCCCCAGTGATGCCGGCCCGCTCAACTCCCACCGGCTGGTCACTCGCTCCATCGAAACCCTACGCGATCTGTCACCCGCGTATCTGGAGCACTTTGTGAATTATCTGGATACGTTGATGAGCCTGGAAAAAATCGTCCCCAAACGCTGACCACTCCCCCTTCGTGTTTTGACTACCCTGAATGTCGGATTACGGCTACGCCTAATCTGACCTACACGCGGATCGCAACCGCCATTTCCTGTAGGTCAGATTTACCCAAGGGCACAGAGAGCCTAAAGGCGTAATCCGACATTGGCCTGAAACGAAAGACGCCCCAACAGGTGGGGCGCCCAGCCGATGACAATATGTAGATCAGCCAGCCATTACACCGGCTTCACATCCCCGCTGTCGTCTCCGTTACCGTCACCGCCTTCATCGGGCTGACCGCGCAGCAGATCATCGTGCTCGGCCATTTCCCAGGGCAGTTTGCCCGGCGCCACATTCAGGAAGTGCAGGTAGTTTTCGAACTGGTCGAGCATGTCGCGGATGATATCCACCTCATCGTAACCGAACACATCGTAGGAACGGCCACCACGGCGCAGGAATACCTCGGCCCGGCAATATTCATGGGCATCACTCACCGAAGCCTCACGGTTGCTGTAAGCATATTCCGGCACCGGTGTAGTAATCAGGCGGATGTCATAAATAAAACCCACATGCTCATCGCGATTCACCACCAGCTCGGCCCGGACAAACTGCTCATCGAAATCCACCGCCGCATCCCAACCGGCCTTGCGTAGTTCTTCCACTACCTTGTTCATGCTGGACATGGCCGTTTCACGAATAAAGGATTCCACCTCCTCGCGGGTGGGGTAACGGATCATGGCGGTGAGGCGATGGCGCCACTGGCTGCCGGTCATATGGCGGCTATGGGCCATATGCGCCTGCAAGCTGGTTTCCCGGTGCCCTTCAATCACCAGCGCCCGCCACATCCCCACGGCCGCCAGCAAAATAATGATCGCGAACGGCAACGCACTCACCATGGTCATGGTCTGCAGCGCACTGAGGCCTCCGGCCACCAGTAGCACCGATGCAATGGCGCCCTCAAGCACCGCCCAGAAAATCCGCTGCCAGGCTGGCGTTTCCAGCACACCACCGGACGCCAGGGAATCCACCACCAAGGAGCCGGAATCCGACGACGTCACAAAGAAGGTCACAATCAGGCACACCGCCAGGAACGACACCGCGGTGGACCAGGGCAAGTGATCAAACAGCTGGAACAGCGCCACCGCCTTGTCTGCCTGCACCTGAGTGACCAGCTCGGTATAACCTTGCTCCATGATTGCATTCAGTGCCGTATCGCCAAACACCGAGAACCACAGGAAGGTAAAGATACTGGGCACCAGCATCACCCCGACCACAAACTGGCGAATGGTCCGACCGCGGCTAATCTTGGCAATAAACAGTCCCACAAAGGGCGCCCAGGCAATGGTCCAGCTGAAAATAAACAGCGTCCAGTTACCGATCCAGTCGCTGTGCGTATAGGCCTGTAGGTTAAAGGTACGCTCGACAATATTGCTCAAATAGCTGCCCGTGTTCTGCACAAAACTTTCCAGAATATGCACGGTGGGACCCACCACGAATACAAACAGCATGAGGGCAATAGCCAGCACCATATTCAGAATCGACAACCGCTTCACGCCCTTGTCCATCCCGGCTACCACCGACACCGTCGCCATCGCCGTCACAATGGCAATGGCGCTGATCTGCACCGTATTGCCCACCGGCACATCCCACAGGTAATTCAGCCCGGCATTGATCTGCGCCGCCGACAGGCCCAGCGTGGTGGCGATACCGAACATGGTGCCGAGAATGGCAAACACATCGATGGCATGGCCGATCGGCCCGTAAATTTTCACCAATGAGGGGTAGAACGCCGAACGCATGGACAACGGCAGACCATGACGGAAGGCAAAGTAGGCCATCACCAGGCCCACCAGCCCGTAAATCGCCCAGATATGAAAACCCCAGTGGAAGAATGCAATCTGCATGGCCTGCTTGGCCGCATCCACCGTTTGCGGGTCGCCCACTGGCGGTTCCGAATAATGCAGCACCGGTTCGGCCACCAAAGAACAACAGCGCGATGCCGTAACCCGCAGAAAACAACATGGCGAACCATTCCGGAAACGAATACTCCGCCTCGCAATGGTCCGGCCCCAGCTTGATATTGCCCCAGGAGGTCAGGCTGATGCCGACAATAAAAATAAAGAACAGCGCCACCACCAGCATGTAGAACCAACCGAAGGTCACGGTAATCCATGCTTGAGCGGCAGAGAACACCTCGCCCGCCAGTTCCGGATCACTAATGGTGCCGATAATTAGCAATAAAGAAACGATAACCGCCGGCACAAACACCGGCACAAGAATGGTTGAATTTCGCAACACAGCATTCTTCGCCATACATAACATCCCTATTCGGCAAACAGACTGGTCAGCGGTAACCGCACAAACCCCAGATTCTCTATGACCATACAGACCGTTAACTCGCCTTTCCAGCACCCCGCTCACGGCCCAGGTTACGAATATAACTCACCGCCTGCGGCATACTGATGGTCAGCCGTTCAACACGATCCGCGGCGACCCGAATCAGCGAACCCGACCAGGGATCCGGCGCACCAGGCAGATAAATCGTCACCTCGCCGTCATCGCCGCGCCCCACCTCAAAACACAGTTGCGAATAATCATCAAAACGCACCTGCACCGGCACCATTAATGCCTCGCCGCTTGCGTCCAGCGACAAGGACTGGGAAAAGGATTTGATAAAGGCATAACCGGGCAACAGCATTAACAGGGCATCGAGACGATGGTAAAACCGCCGCGCCACCCGGCTCATGGCAAACAGGCCGGCGAGGAAGCACACCAGCACCATCGCCAAAACGGCCACCAGATCCGCCACCGCAATCCCGCCAATCGACTCCAGAGGCACAAAACGCTGCACCGGCGCCGCCAGGCGCGACATAAGCTCAAACGCCTTGCCAAACACCACCATGAGCACAACAACCGGGATAAGAAATGCCACCCCGCCAATCAAGGTTGCCTTGAGAAAATGCATCCGTTCATCCTCATTGCTGAATGACTTCTGGATAGCATATTAATGGCCGGGGAACTAGCGGGGGGGACGTGTTCACTAAAACGAAGAATGAGCGGGCCTGGCGTGCAGCCCCGTGAATCGCCACCAGTTCTCTAGACACTTCCCAGCCGTTCTTGGTGACGCTTTTCATACTCTACCGGTGACAACTGCTCATTAGAACCATGGCGTCGCCGGTTGTTATAGAACATCTCGATATAATCAAAAATATCTGCTCGGGCGGCGTCCCGGCTGCTGTAGATCTTTCGCTTTATCCTCTCCCTCTTCAACAGCTGGAAGAAGCTCTCAGCAACAGCATTGTCGTGGCAGTTACCGCGCCGACTCATGCTGCCCTCCAGGTCGTGCGCCTTCAGAAACGAGTCCCAGTCGTGGCTGGTGTATTGGCTGCCTTGGTCGGAGTGCACAATCACTTTGCCCTCAGGCTTGCGACGCCAGACAGCCATCAAAAGTGCATCCAGCGCTAGCTCCTTGGTTATCCTGGATTGCATTGACCAACCGATCACCCGTCTTGAGAACAGATCCAGAACAACCGCCAGATACAACCAGCCTTCATGTGTGCGGATATAGGTAATATCCGTTACCCAGCTCTCGTTCGGCGCTTGCGGATTGAACTGCCGCTGCAGGATATTCGGTGTCACCTTGTGTAGCTCCCCAGCCCTATGGCGTGGCTTACGATAACCCACCTGCGCTCGTATTCCCGCGTGGCGCATCAGGCGGTGGACTCGATTGGGCCCGCATTGCTCGCCATACTCGCGTAGATCAGTATGGATTTTCCGGTAGCCATACACGGCTCCGGATTCCAGCCAGAACTGCTTGATCAGACCGGACAGGCGCTCGTCCTCGATTGCACGAGCTGAACGAGGCTGTTTCTGCCAGGCATAAAAGCCACTGGGGTGAACGTCCAACAGAGAACACAGTGAGCGGATTGGCCACCGCTCGCTGTGCTCCTGAATGAAGGCGTACCTCAATCGGACTGACTGGCGAAGTACGCCGCGGCTTTTTTTAGGATGTCTCGCTCTTCGGTAACGCGCTTGAGCTCTTTCTGGAGTCGGCGGATCTCGGATTGGTCATCTGCATTGGCCTGATGCTGCTCGGAATCCGGGCCGAACTTCCTGATCCAGGCGTACAGACTGTGGGTGGTGACGCCGAGTCGATCAGCCACTTGGGCCACACTGTGACCACGATCGGTCACCTGACGAACCGCCTCAATCTTGAATTCTTCGGGATAGCGCTTGCTGCTCATAGATACCTCTCTGGTTGCCATTTTGGATGGCTGAAAGGTGTCTAGCAAACTGGTGGCGATTCA
>UEXL01000076.1_pt1 | contig 19735 bp, 19 predicted proteins | sample 1796671 | NCBI WGS metagenome assembly UEXL01 (sample SAMEA4772471, study PRJEB27181) | metagenome | reverse complement strand
TCATCAGGCTCATCAGCAGGGATGAAGAATGGCTGCGAGATCACCAAATCGCTCAAAGTCACGCCTAGCTCATGGTGGAAGGGGTCATACCACCCGGTATCAAAGTTGCCCACAAAGTTTAACTCATCGATCCTGAAGGGCATTCCTTCCTCAACTTGAACACTCAAAAAGTATTCGTGATAGGCTGATTGTGTTTCTCTGGCGCCAAGGTTTAAGTACATATCCCACGCCATTAGATCAGCGCGGCCGTCAACAAACACATCCCACTCGTAAAGTGTGACTTCATATTGCGTCTGTACAGAATATTCTGACGAATGGTAACCCTTTACTTGGAGGTTACCGGCAGCTTGCATCTCAGTGCCTTCTTCCTCGATCTTATATTCTCCGTGAGCCATCACAGCGCCCTCAGAATCAGAGCCAATGCCATATGCGTTCTGAAATGTTACTTGTCCATAAGCATCAATGCCATATGATTCAAACGGAACAGACCAATCCCAGCGGAAAGCACCTTGTTCGCGCTCCACATCGGTCATAGCCTCCACACTTAGAACGGGATGTTCACCCCAATCACTCCACTCGTCTGCCCATAGCTTACACTGCGCTCCTCTTGCCCAATCCCAGGGTGCGTAGTAGCAGTCATGTCCCGGTGTAACCCGTGTTTTGATGACGGCAACATAAAAATCTGTACCCCTATCAATCGACGATTGGAACCAGAAAAATTCCACAATGGCATCAATGGTGTTATCATAAACATCCGAGTTCCCAACGTAAAGCGTATTCCCTTCAAAAAAGGCGTACGGAAATCGGCCCTCACTGCCAGCGATGTCAGTAGCGGTTTCAAACGATACGTCCCAGTCTCCTTCTAAAATAGATGCGCCTGAATAAGACGTCTCGCTAGCGCTCAAGTCACTAGCATTTGCTGGGCCCATGAGGCACAGCGATAGCAATAAGTTTGTAAACATGTTTCTCCTAGATTATGTTTAAAGTATTATAACTTAGATAGCACAAGTTGTCAACTACCTTGTTCTTCCTTTATTTCATCAAGCAGTGTTTTAAGATCTAACCCGGCGCAGTCGATCTTCCTCTTGCTAACATGATAATGACTAACAAAACCTTTAAACTTGCCGTATGCCACCCGTTGCTCATAGTAATTTGATGTCTTACCGAACTGATTAAGGGGAGTCTCGTAGGGTATACCTGTAGACTCGTGGACCGCTTTCCAAAGAGCCTTGAGTGCTTCTAACTGTTTGGGATAAAACCCCATAAATGGGCCTAGCTCGTTACCATTGATATATGCCTTTTCAATTATTGGCCGTTCTCCAAAGCCATTCTTAATATACCAGTCTTGGTATTTTGGATAATAAGCGTTTGAGATCTCAACACCGATGGAGGGTCTGTTGGTTCTTTCAGAGCCGGCATGCCAGCCAGCATGTTGCATGTCCATAGTTTGATATATGGTCCCGTCATTATCAATAAGGAAATGCACAGAAATTCCTCTTTTGTCTAAAATCCTCTGACAAGATTTAGAGCTGAGGCATACATCCCAGTGGTTAACAAAATATCTAATTTTGCGCTTTGGGCGGCCGGTATAATCGTAGTAAGTCCCGCGTTTTGATTTTAAACCATTAGGCTCTGACCACAGCACAACTTTTTCCCAATCAATGTGTGTAAAGTTGCCATTAAAAACAATGTAATTTGAATACTGGCATTTATCCGGAATATGATCATCGATATTTTCTTGCCTATTTGTCCATAGGCGCCTGAAGGTGGCCGGGCCGCATAGCCCATCGGGCGATAATCCAAGTTTACGCTGAAATAGCTTTATTGCGCGAGTTAACTTGTCATCAAAAAACTTTTCCCCGAACCACGACGGCTCCCAACCCAACTTGGCCGCCGAGGCCTCATTGTAAAAATTCTTATCCATGTATATAATTTCCTATTTTCGTACAATACCGACAATATAATTATCTTGTACAACAGAATAAGTCAAGTTATTCACAGTTATTTCTTCAATCATAGAATTATCAACAATAATAGAATCTGTTTGTTTTAAATCAAACCTTACATCTTCGGCCCATGAGATCACAGCAGTTTCTACATATCTTTCTTCAATAGCTTTATAGTCATCGGGCAACAGGATGCCCATGGGCGTCTCGGTATCTGATTTTTGTGCTCTGTTCTCTACAAGAACATATCTGTTGACGGGTTTAAACATGACTAATCTCCTTTAGTAATAACTTTTCATGAATTTGATATTGGGCCTGCTCAAGAAAAAGGTTCGTTCTTGCCGAACAATTCTCACAAACCATTGATACGCAGACGTTGCTACCGGCGGTGGCTTTGATATTTCCAGTCGGCTTCCACAGGCATTTGCTAGTATCTCTTAGTTTACAATTAATAAGTAGTTCGCGCTTTTCCAGTAAGTGATTAAAATTCTTCAATTTTCCCCCTAAACCACACACGATTCGCCGTCACAAAACTTGGTACCGCTACCACTTTCTGTATCTAGCTTTATAATCGGGGTTATATTTGCGGAAAGCTGCTCATACGTTTCTTTACTGATTGGTTCGTATGGGGCTTGCTCATAGCCGGTTTCTTCGTATTTCAAAAACGATACCGCTTTTAATCTTGTCTCGTACATCTCTAGTGCACTCTTAATTTGTGCGGCCTCATCGGGCATGAACGTTACCGTGATTGAAACTGAGTTGTCTGCCCAGTAATGCTGATACTGTGCTGCGATTTCCAATTGTTCCCACATACTAACGTCCTTCTTTCCTTTAACAAAATACGGTTCCTTGACTGGGAACTCAACACATATTGTATTAGGCGTATACTTGTCTTCTTCAGTCTTATAACCTGCTTTACGCAAGGCGTCAACCATAGAGCTGTCTTTTGAAAATCTAATACGCCGGATGTAATACTCATCTTCAGGAAAATGAACGCCGGGGGTACTACCGTTTAGTAGAGACACTGTTCCAGATGGTTTGATGCTCGTCATTCGCACAGACTTGGGGATGCAGAGCCAATTTGAGTACTCTTCGTCTAACTGTTTCACATGCTCATATGCATTGTCACACCAATTCAACATTTCGCGACGGCCGTGTTTATTGAATGCCTGTACGACCCCAGACTGTGATAACCCAATGCGGCGGTTTTTCAACATTTTTGCATTGGTTTCGGGCCAGTGAGTATTTGACAGTGTTACAGTCTTACCATAAAGATAAGCTATTTTAAGAGTTTTTAAATAGTCTTCATAAGTGTCGTGCTTGGCTGGAAAAGTCTCCACTAGGCAACACAGTTCAGCATCTTCAAGCTGCTGTTCGACACAAGGATTAAACCCCATAACATTCTTATCATCGTCTCTGGGCAAATCAGCCATACGGCCGCGGGTGCGAGCGTTATCTAACCAAATGTAGCCCGGTTCGCCGTTAATTTGACTCTGCTTGGCATGCCATGTGTAATCCATGCCTACAAGTGCATGAAATGAGTTATTAGAACCCCAACGGTGGTGATAAAGCTTTTCTTGATCATTTTTCATTTCAAGGTAATGCTTATCATCGTGGGCGCCCATGGCTAGTGCAGCGGATCGACGAACATTGCCCGATACCACGCAGCGACCAATCAAGTTTTCCGTATCAACAATGTCTACAGAAGTAATCAATTGTCCAATTCTGGAATCATACAGCTCTTTTAAATTTTCATGCAACTCAATCAAAGGTTGCGGGCCAGATGAGGTGCCACCAAAACCCTTGATTGCTGCACCGAATGGACGCACTTGAGAATAATCAAATTTAGGTATTTGGTTTCCAAAAAAGTAACCATTCAATAATACTCTTACCGATTCAACCCATCCTTCCCGAGAATCTTCAACAAAGTGGGTCTCGCCGCTGTATTGAGGTTCAGCGATCTTTACAGTGCCGGCTCCCAAAGTATCAAAACCAACGCCGATACCAACCATCAGCGCGTCCATGATCCATGCGAAAAGATAGCCCCCCTTTGTAGAGATCTCTTTAGTCGAACGGAACGCACAATTAAACAAACCGGCAGCGGTCCTCTCTTCAATAAATTTAGTACCCATCATCCACAAACCACGGCCGGGTGGAGTCCATTTCAAATTGAATAGGCGATCATATGCATCTTTTGCAGTTCGCTGGGCCTTGGCGTCATTCCATTCAAGGCCTAACATAAAAACATGCTGCTTTTTGCATATTAAACATGCCCTCAATAACACGCCTGCAAGTGTGGTGCCACTCTTCTGTGCCAGTGGCAGCTGGGTCGAATTCATTGAGTCTTCTGGAATATGTTCTCTTAAAAGTAATATACCCAAGAGGGCCCCATGGGACTTGCTGCTCTTTGTATTGGTCAATAAATGTATCTGATAATTTGAATTTTCTAATGCTGTCGATAGTTCTCATGTTTTAGTTATTTCCTTTTTGTTTTAAACTTCTCATATCTATTTTGAAGGATTCCCCTCTGCTCTTTTGCTGTAACTGGCACTGGGTTCATCGGCAGTGTAGCGTTAGCGGTATTTACGGAAACCTTGGGTAGCATCTTAATGCATACATTTGAAGTATCCATGAATATATCATAAATAATACCGTCAGGTCCGTTTCTATTCTTTGCGATAAACATTTTTCCTTGATTTTTTTGTTTATCCTCAATGGTACGCGATATAGTGCAAATAAAATCTGCAACAAAACATTTATTAAATGCTTCTGAAATCTGTTCCATTGTGATCACTTCCGCATTCAAACCAGAGCGATTAGTTTGTGAGGCGGTCCAGACTGGACATTCAAATTCTTGAGATATCGCTCTGAGTTCTTCATAAATAGATTCTAGCTCATTGCGCTTTTCTTTGCGAATAATCACAGGCTTAAGTAGATCGGCGTAGTCAACCACAATTAGCCCGGGCTTAATGCCTCTTTTAATTAATTTTGATAAATGGGTTTTAATGGTGTTCGTGGAGGCTGATTTTGTTGGGTATTCTTTGACGATTAACTTGCCTTCAATATCTTTTACCACATCATAAATTTCATCTTTAAAATTCTTGAGGTCGGATAAGGGATAGCTGGTAATACAGCTATCATATCGTGATGCCACAACGGTGTCTTGAAGCTCTAATGTGTAGTGTACCACCGTTTTTTTCTCTTCTTTCAATGCTTGAGCGCCAAGATGAACAAGAATCATTGATTTGCCGGCGCCCGTGGGAGCGATAACAACACCAAGTTCACTTTTACCAAGACCACCACTACTAATATTGTCGATCTCTTTCCAACCTGTGGTTACCGGATTTCTGAACTTAGGCCTGAAGCGTTCTTCAAAGTCTGCTAAGTAATCATAACCAAAATTATTATCAGAACCCAACTTTAAGGCATCGTTGATTACCTTGGATATTTCGTCAAAAGAGCAGGCCTGCAGCAGGTTAACTGACTCAATCATAGCCTCTTTCAGCTTTTGCTTACGGCAAAATTCTAATGAAATTTCTTTGATATATTCTACATCAGTTACCTCATGTATATCAATCTTTTTGCAATAATCCATTAATTGATTATAAGCAACTTCATCATCATTAACGTATTCTGTTCTTAATATGGTTACCAACGCTTCGCGCGACGGGTGCTTAGAATACTTGTTTCTATACTTCAGTAATTTACTTACAAACATCTTGAGATATTCTAATTCAAGAAAAATTAATGTCCAGTACTTCACTAATCTGATCAGCAAACTCACGTTCTTCTAATATTAACTGAACGAGGCCTTCTTGGAAAGATTTACCATATCTACTAAAGTCTATTTTTTCTGCCTGCATGCGCCTCTCGTTCAGTGAAATAACTATAACATCTACAAGCGTAAAGTCAAGTTAAAAGTTAGTTTATTAGACTGCGACGTCAATACCTTCGTTCGCAATCTTGTTTAAGTGAGTCTTAAGTTCTTCCCAATTTAACTCACCAAATCCATCATCGATCATCATGCCCAATATTGAAGTTTTGTTAAAATTAAAATCAAAATTTTCTACTGATTCTTTGACAACGATCTTGGGATTGAATTGACATCTGTGGCGAATATAACTGCATCATTTTGTAGTTGTGTTCAATTAGCTCTTTATTTTCTACAATATTGTTATAAACTTTCAATTTGCTTTCTTCAAGTTGCTGTTCACAGTGGCCGATCACATCATCAATTGTGAATGTCTTTTCATCCGACAAGAAATTCAAACGCTTGGCAACGGTACCAAAGCCAACACCCTTAACACCGGGCAAGTTATCAGAGGTGTCCCCGATGATAGCCCTCGCTAGAGCCATATTGGTAGGGTGTACTCCTGTTTGTTCAATGATCCTATTAGTGTTTAGAAATTCATCTTTTATAGGTCGCCAGAGGACTGTTTCTTCGTCACAAAGTTGCATGAAATCTTTATCATTGGAGACTATAATTTTTTGCCAGCCGTCGTAATGCTTAAGACCACACACATGGGAGATCACATCATCTGCCTCTACCTGTTCTATCATTGTTTGGACAATCGGCATCTGGTTTAGATATTCAATCAAGCGGCTTTGCTGCCAAATCTTGTTTTGAATCTCTTCATCGGCCGTAAGATTGTGAAACGCTCTGTTGAGGCGGATCGGCTTGCGGCCCGACTTATAGTTTTTGTCCATAGTCTTGCGCTTCCGCGAACCATCCGGGCCGTCCCACGCAATTATAATGTTGTCAGGCTTTGTAGTCCTAACCAATTTCTGCAGGATCTTGAGGGAGCCCTTAAGACCGCCTATTGGTTGGCCGTGGTGTGACAAACTTGGGTCTACAATATATGCTCTGATATACATGTTCAAGGCGTCAATAATCAACACTCTTTTATTTTCTTTATTCTTCATATTCATAATTAATTAACTCGTAAATGTTGCCCCAGGGATCTTTTTTATACACAGAGTGGGAGCCATCTCTATGTAGCTTAATGCTGCCTTCGACATTTTCAAAATTGTCAACCTCAAAAGCAAAATGTGCTGGATGCATTCCTTTTTTAACAAATGCCATTTTAATGTTCTCAAATTCTACAAAAGCCCATGTCTCATCTGCATACAACAACTCAGCGTCAAAATTAAATTCATACCATTTGGCTGCCAATGTGGGGTCATCCACAACTAGGGCTAAGTGGTCAATTCTAGTCATCTTGTTGAACCAAGAGCTTTTCTAGTTCACTAATCTCTTTGTTAATTGAAGCATATTGCCGCAAGTTACCATTACGTTGACATAGCATGGCCTCTTTTTGCAGTTTACTGATTTTCTTTCTAATTTTGTTAAGTTTTATTTTGTTGATAAAATCTCTAATCATGCCACACTCCTCTTGTTTAGTATATCACGATACTGCAATAAAGCAAGCTCTTTATGCTTGGCTTCGATCATAATGTCGAAAGTATTGCCGTAATCTTCAAGCGTGTTGTATACAAGATCAGAGTGTGCTTGTGGTTTAATCTTCGGATTGTTGTGCTCAAGCGAACGAGATTCGGCATAATGCACAACCGGCTTGATATCACCCCATGTGGACAGAGCAAGTTCAAGTGCCTCTTGTTCGGTCTGACCACCGGGATGTAACATGTGGTGGTGATAATCAAACACAATAGGGATGCCAATGCGTTTGTACACACCTTCATACAGTTCTAGCGTAGAATACAGCGACTCTTTGTCATCATTCTCAACAGTCAAACGAGAGCGAACATTGTCCGGCAAGCGTTCAAAGTTGCGACAGAAGTTGTCAAGAGCGAACGGCTTGTCACCGTAGGCAGCACCGACATGAATATTGAGCTTGGCATACGGAGTGCGAGGCAACCCGATAAGATCGAACAAGTCACCGTGAACCGACAAATCAGTCTTGGTGAGTTCGAACACACGCTCTTTAGGTGAGGCTAGCTTGTTAAACGGCCCAGGATGCGATGTGAGCCGCATTCCATGCTTACGGGCAAAGTTACCCGCCTTGAGTGCCGCGGCGTGTATAGCGCCGAAATTAGGCATGTCTACGAGGTCATACTCGGATGCCCATGGAATAATATCGGAAGAAAGCCGATAAAAGTAAATATCATTGGCGAGATTCCACTCAAGAATAGTGTGTAAATCGCGTAGATTTTGCAGAGCTAGCTCGGAAGCATACTCAATACCACGATCATGGAATGTTCGCTTGATCATAGTACGGTTGGTTGTGATACGCTGCGACTTTGGCAGCGAAGAAAAGCCTTGATTGATACAGGCATAGCCTAGATAGTTTGACACATAACCCCCCTTAGTTACATTAATATTATATCCCGCCGGGGGCCATGTGTCAAGTATTATTTAGTAGTTTCTTCTTCATCATAGAAGTCAGCAGCGGTACCTTGCCGCTTGTCAAACTTCTGAATCACTTCGCTCTCCATAAGCTCAAGTACCTTGGCTCTGAACTCATCATCGGTCTTAACAAGCTCAGTCCACTTTGATGGCTGGAACTTCTTAGAATAATCTCCAGATGTCAACGTGTACCATGAACCTGCCGATTGCATGTAATTTGAGCTTTTAATTGCGTCAAACCACGATTCTTCATCTTGGATTCCAATGTCTTGAGTTCCCCACAAGATCCTGAATGTGCAGTTCCTGCCTTCAGTCCCAAAACGAGACTTTTCAAGCTTCACCTTGACCTCGGAACCAATCTTGAACCCCTTATCGTCCAATACTGCTGCTGCCTTAGACTTACGACCGGTTAGCCAAATCCTTAACGAGTACGAGTAGTGCATCGCCTTACCGCCGGGAGTGATATACGGGGTTGTCATTGCTATCTGCCGGGCCATGGGGCCATGGGGGGATATTTGTCTTTAATTGATTAAGTACAATGAAAGTCGCCCTCTGATCGGCAATAGGAATGACCAGCTTAGACATACCTTTGGCCAAGATTCGCGCTTTAGTGGCCACAGTAGACTGTGGATTAAAGTCACCCTCAACGTCAGAGACCGAAGGCGTAAACGCCAACGAATCCCAAATAAACACCAATTGGTCGTCTGCTGCACCAAGGAGTTCTTCAATGGTTTCCAAAACAAATTCAACTGAAGATGCTTGAATGTACATTAAGTTTTCCAAGTCACATCCTGCACGATTTAGAAAGTCGGGGTCAATTGCTGACTCCGAGTCAAAATAAACCACAAGCTTGCCTTGTTTCTGGGCATTCGCTGCAATTTGAGCAGCCATATAAGATTTGCCAGTTGATTGAAGACCAGCAATCTCGGTAATTTTTCCAACGGGAACACCAGCTAGCTGACCCTTACAAATGATAGAGTCAAGCCATCTAGAGCCTGTTGGAATCCACTCCTTGACAGAAGTGGGATTGTCGGTGGTAAGATCGTGTGCCACCTCACGGCCGGCTTTTTTATTTACCAGCTTCATAAGATCATGCATAGATACACGACCTGCTTTAGTTTTGGCTTTTGCCATTATTCCTCCTTGAGTTGTTTGCTCTGTTTGAAAAACTTATTTTTTTGGTCATTCCACGAATACGCATGATCAGAGTCGCCGCAGTCTCTAAGTGCCATTGGTAGCACAACTTTGTCGATAATCGGAAGGTCCCAATCAATAGTTTTTTCGTTTAGGTTCCACTTTGTAAATTTTTGAAGCATAGTCTTGATCTCTTCATTACGCGATTCAATCTTTCTTAGACTGGAGCTTCCCTCTACGATGAGGTGAACTTTCACGTTATCAACCTTAGAAGCGCCGGTGTGAAATGGCTCAGCCAACTCACGGAATATGTTTCTTTCAAAAGTCTTCCATCGTGTTTGAAGTTGGTGGATTTTCTTGTTGTTTGGATCTCTCATAGACCAGACCTCGGGGTCCCAATCGTATTGAATAAAGTGCTTCTTAAAACATTTTTTCAAATCCGCATCGCTGTATTCTTTAATTGGTTGGCCATGTTCTTGAGAAAAAGCACTGTTATAGATGAGTGTTTGTTTAGATGCATCCCTAAAACTAAGAGGTTTGTTGGACAACATCCACTTGTCAAACCACGTACGTCTAAAACCCTCTTTATCATCTTCTTCGCGCTTAATATAAGCAGAGCGGATCTCGCGCTCATACTTAGTAACCGATGAGGTGCCCTTTAAGTCAACATTGGTAATCTCTTCCCAAGCATCGTGGACTTGTTTAGCAAGGTCTTCCATTGAGTCTGTATCTTTGTCTTGTTTTGTCTCTGTGTTGCCCATAGAGGCGATTTTCAAAAGAATGTTTTGTTGTATATCTTCTGAGGTGTTGCCTTGGCGAATTATTAGAGCCTTGCCAAAATAATTATTTTCACATTCTCTTTTTCCATAGCCGCGGTGATTACCGACGCCTATATAGAGGAATTGCCCTATCTCAACCATTACGCAAGCGTAGTCAAGCGTCTCACCGTCATCAAATCTTGTAGTATAATTTTCACGCTTCTCTTTATTAAGGCCGTTTCTGCGTGATTGGGCCTTTTTTCTGAAGATTTGAACTAGGAGGTGCGAAGGGTGCATCCTTATAGTTAAACCGATTGTAAAACTCTGCTTCTAGATTGTGTTCGTCGACGAAGTCGGAGATTTCACGATAGCACGGATCTACTGAGTTAATCCCAGCAAAAGTTGTTTCAAATATGTCTTTTCCGACATGTGCGGTACCGAATTGAGTTTCAGTTGTTTCAAATAGTGTTCTTACACTTCCCATAGTTTCCTCTTATATAGTTTAAAAATGGCACCCATTAACCGGGGTGCCAGCGGCTTTTTGTTACTCTGCTGCTGTATCTGCAGAGCTGGCGGTATCAGCCGCTGTGTCTTCATCCTTATCCCCACAACCCATGAATAGGGTCGCAGCAAGGACTGGTAGAACGAGTCTCATTTTCTCTCCTTAAAATAGCGGCAGACTTTTTACCGGTCTGCCAGCGGCTGTTTGTCACTACTCAGTTGTAGTTGTTTCGGTGGTAGTTGTTGTATCACCTGTCGTTTCAGTGGTTGTTCCACCTTCAGTAGTATCACCACTCGTTGTTTCGGTCGTGGTGGTGGAGGAAACTTCAATAGAATTTACAGTCTCCTCCATGGTGGTGTTGTCCGACACCGTTGTTGGCTCAAGAGTACATGTTCCGTATGCTGTGGCTACCACAAGGGCGCCTCCAACAAAACTAACTTGTACCTTCCATTTAGCCCATGCGGACTTCATCCAATCTAACATAATATATCTCCTTGTATGTTATTGAAAAGGGGCGCCCTATTATAACCGGGGCGCTAACGGTTGAGTTAACCGGCCATTAGCTCATCAAAGGCCTTGTCAACATCGTTGGCTTCACTCTTTTTTACCATATGATTCAGTTTGACGTGAGCGGCCCTCAGCGGACTTATCACTAGACAACTGCTCATCTAAAATGGCATCAACTTGCTCAGGCGTTAAACGCTCAAATAAGCTGTCAAAATCGGGCATATTTTCTAGAAGCCCAGGGATTGCTTCAGCGTCACTCAAAAGGGGACTTGTGTTACGACGCATCTTCAAATTAGTTTGTGGATACGCGCCGGGACGAGTTGGCTTCGTATAAGTAAGAGTGATATCGGTTCCCTCAACAGAATCGGTGATATCACCATATTCTGGATCAAGAATATAACCCAAAAGCAACTCGTACGCAGTCTTGCCATAGCCATAGACCTTGACGCCTTCCTCTTCACGACCGCGAACCACAACCGGTGAGAAATAACGTTGACGCACAAAAAAGTGATTTAGCCAACTTCTTGCTCTCCTCATCGTTCTTCTCGGTGCCCTCACGCCACAAAGATGACGCGAAATCGCATACTGGGCAGCGTTCACCGAAGTTGCGCTTCGGACAAAGCACACCGCCCTTATGATCTCCCACATTATAGTGGAAGTACATTTCCTTCAACGGATCACCATCTGATGTTGGTACGATCCGAATATCTTGGTCACCTTCATCTGGCTTAAACCAGTGTGAAGTACCATTATCTCTAGTTCCCTCACCACGCAATGTGGCAAGCTTTTGTTTCATTAGTTCCATGTTAATAGACATTACTTTTTTCTCCTTTTGTTTTGATAAAGTATACTGAGCTTTCCTCAGCATCTAATGTATTACTCTTGAGCTAGCTTGTCAAGAGTTTTTTGTTGTATTACGTTGGTATGGGCAACGCAAAACCCAAAGTCTGTTTCAAAGGGTGACTCATAGATTGCATAGGATACATTTTTAAATGCATTCCTAGGCTTATCTTTAAGATGCCCAATGATCTTTTTATGTAAATCTCCGTCCTTTTCCAGTTTTTCAGTTGATATGCAGATATAATAACATACATCGCGAGAGTTGTCAAGTTCATAATACCAATTTTCTTTAAGATTGTATGGATCAATACGACCAAGCGCACGGATCCGCTGTATATCCGAAGTTGATTCTAAATTGCCGATAATCGGATTTGTATGATCAAACAAATTCTTATAATGCACACAATAATAGATAGTTTTGTTAATTGTATCAAAATACTTTTTGATTGGCACAGAGCCAATAGATTGCTCTAATGTTGGATTGCTAAATACAGTAAATGAATTAAACAGGCCTGAACGAGTGTACTCTTGTAAAATGCCAAAAATTGCTCTTTCTTGAAGCTTAGTGGTTCCGAGTAATAAGTCAGTATCTGGCTCAATGTAATAAATATCCATTTTTTTTTGTTTCTCAAATACTGTAGGATCGCGAGTGTTGCATTCGCCGTGCGGCCAGAACCACACACAAATACTTGAACGTGATCGTTTATTGAAGAAAAGAATTTTGTAAGGTCAGGAATGCTGCTTTCATAGTCTTCCAATTTTTCTTGATACTTGATTTTACGCTTGTATTTCGTATTACGAGTTACGTTATCAGAGAGAACATATGTATCGTATTCTTTATTATCTGTAAAGCAGTTGACCACGTTTTCGCCGGCTGTACCAATACCAACCAAAGAAATCATAACTGTAACTCCTTAAGTTCAAAATAGTTCTTGCCGGCGTTGATATTGCCGCGGAAGTGTCCAAGAACATTATTTTCAAATATATTTTTAATTAATGGCACCAAATCACGCTCCTGATCATGTAAATCAATAACTATCTCGTCGTGGACAATGTGTGAAATAAACGACTTCTTATCATTTAAAAAATTGTCTATTTTAGTAGCGCGTTCCATGACCAAATCTGCAGTTGTACTCTGGATAAGATAATTGAAAGCTCTGCGTTCGTCAACCTTTATTTTTCGACCCATCGGGGTTGACACATAACCCTCGTTGTAATATTGTAACAAAATCTTATCTCTATTGTAGAGATCGCTCTTGATTGTTTCGGATTCCGGATTGTACAACCAAGCAAAAAACTTTTCTTTTGATTCTTCGCGCGATACCACACCGCCAAATACATTTTTTAGCGTTCCACTGGTGGATGTCCCAGTCAGGCTGCGGCTCATCCCCCAGCGCCAGTACTGTTCTCAATTCGGCGCCGTTATAGTCAAGGCTCAAGAACCAATCATTCTTTGGCTTAATTGTCTTACGATAAATCTTTTTCATAGTCAGTATTGGCAGCGAATTACTAAAAGTAGTAAGGCGACCAGTGACAGTGCCAAAAAGATTATAATCAACATGCTGTGGGCCGTTGATGAGGCGATTAATCTGTGTTCTATCCCTTGTATTCGTCATCAATTCCCTGCAATCTTTGTTGTTAATTTCAAAATTATGATATTTAATTTTGTGAAGCAGTCTGTGTACTTTGGCTAAATGTTCGTAATTACTAGGCTTTTCGTAATTTTCAAAAACAAATTTAGTTATTTGATTTTTTGTTTCGCAAAATTCAAGCAGAAAATCTTCTGGTACCAGATCATAGAAGCAAAGCTCTCTTAAGTCGATTCTAGCAATCCTAAAAGATTGTAAGTAAGCCTTAAACTTTGATTGGTTTGCTGAGAGCTGTGTTGATAATTCTTCCGGACAGACTTCTGCTAGATTTTGGCCGCCGGATCGTAACCAAGCGTATTCAACGTCATTGTTTGAAATCGCGCCAGAATGACGCCATGTTTTAGTCAGATCTGTCGGTAATGCATCAAAATGTAGCTTACCGTTTACGTAGATACCAACACATTCGGATTTATCGTCTAGGCTTTGAAAGTACAACAGGTTCTCCAGTCTCTTTACGTCTTTTCATAATATAACTTAAAGAACCATTATAGTCAAATGGATGATTGATAATTCTTTCAAAAACGATAGACGCACGAGAAGGTCCAATTGAATCATAGATTGAAAGGCAGTCTCTCATTATTCTTTTTTGTTCACTTTCGCTAAACTTTTTCGGCTCTTCATTCATTCTTATTTCAAATAAAAATTTTAATACTTTTTTGTCGTCAAATATGTTTGAAAGCTTCTCTTCGCTATAACTGTCTGGGATAACATAGGTTGTTTTTAAGCGACCATTGCATTTCTCAACGACCGGTATCTTGTCAAGTTTAACCAATTTATACAACCGATGCAAGTACATTCTAAATTTTTGATAGTAAATATAGTCGGCGCGCGTGTACCCTATATTCAAAATACGGTCAGTAGTTGATAGTTTGTACGCGGCGCCATATTCTAACATTTCGGGAGACCCAATATCTGCCACAATCCGCCATGGTATATTCTTATCCACCATGAAGCCATAGCTTCTGCATGCATTTAAAAAGTACTTCCAATGCGGAGATGCAACAAAGTTTTCAATTTTTTGTTGATCGTTAAAATAATCTAAGTCTGCTATTTCTATAGCCAAGCCGCTAGCATTAATGGGGCAATATTTACTTTTAACATAAGCCGAAAAGGTAAAAGGATACGAGGGTACTGTTTTCTGTAGTAAAAGCTTTAAATGGTGCATAAATTCTTGAAAGTTTCTAACGTGTATTTTGTTTTTAGAGAAGTGATTTTCTATTGCAGAGGTATATGTGTCTTGGTGTTCATTAAAAAGATCAATGGGGTTAACAAAAGATTTAAATACATTTAAAACACTCAAATAAGGGTGGCCAGGGTCTAATTTACCATCAGCAACTGCTTTTTGAAATTGTTGTTTTAAATCTTGAAAGGCATCAACAACAAAGTTTACAGCACTTTGGGCAGGACCATCGATGCTGGTAGAATCTAATGGCACTAGAGCCGCAGACGATGGGTTATCTAGAAAAATTGGAATAAAATTTCTAGTTACGCGTCCATATAAAAATTTCTCACCAAAATTAAAATCAACTAGGTTTTTATATTCAGGATCGGAGAAATCAACATTCTCAAAAGCTGTCGTGGAAGCAAAAATATCATAATTATATACCACTCTTTTGTTGAAAGTTAAAAAGGAGCCGTCGTCGTTATCAGTTATGTATAAATCTGCCATTTTATTTTCCTATGTTGGTATATCGTCAGGTGAAGGACCAGTAGCCTCAAAAGAAGCCCCTTCGTCTTTTAATTGCCCTGTAAGCGTATCAAAGTGATCTGAAATGTACACTTTACATTTTGCATTTGATTTTTGATTCGCCCCTTTGGAGGCTTGAGCCGACTTTTTAGTTTTACCTTTTTGGTCAATAGACGATACCCAGACTGCTGTAAGTCTCGTTTCTCCTACTCCCGGGGCAAAATCATGTTCTGCTTTAGTAATCATGTAGTAACCACCCACACCCAAATCAGTTAAATCAAATCTGTCTATGTCATAAGCGCCCATGCTCGGAGCAAAACCTTTAGGATCAACAAAGATATAGGCGCCTGGAAACGCTGTTATATTTGCATATGACGTGATATTGACATCATAAATTTCTCTCAACTGATGTAACCCATCGTAACCTTCTTGCTCAAAGCGCACCTCTTTTAGGCCCGGACTATCAGTTTTTTGCAACGAGATGTTTTTAACTATTCCTCTATCTTTACCCAACACATAATGAAATATTCCTCTGCTCTCGTCCTGTGACTGGATTCCTCTCATATATTCTAAAGGCTGAGTTCTTCCAGCATGGAAAATAAAATAATTCATTTCTTTGTTAGCGCCGGGGTTTGGTTTATCATAATAAGCTTGCCCTTTAATATTCAAAATGGGCAGGCCCTTTACCGAGTTTAGGTTTAATCTGTTGAACTTATTCTTGCTGTTTTCTATTTTTCTTGTAATCTCGTCTCGTCTAGGCTGTTTCGGATATGAAGTTATTACCGATTCATAAAGTCTAACTTTTTGTTTAATTGAAAAAGGATAACATGAATCTTCATTAAGATAATTTTTTACTAAATCGTTAAATAAGTCTTTTAAGAATTGTGTCAATGGGTAAATCGCCTGATTCTTTTTAAGTAATTTACTTGTTAACCACTCGGAGAAATATTTTACAGATACTGGAATATCTGCAAAATTCACGTAATAGGGCTTACTAGTTCCATGGTCAACGATTTCAAGAGGACCAAGAACTACTCTAAACTTTTTATATTCACGTGCAGCTTTTTTTAAACTATCTATTTCTATTTTCTTTAAAGCTGGATCAATCCCAAGACTTTTATAGCTGTTTCCAGAAGCGCCGGCCAAACCCTCGGCTGTTTTTGTTAGGCTATCGTCTAGGCTACCCAGAATAACATTGAGCATATCGCCAATAAAAAAGAAAGGAAGCTGAATACTATCCATATTGGCTAAAGTCATAGCTGCTGCTAATCCATCTTTTTTTTCTTTTGCTGCTTCCATCTGTGACTCCATAGAGGCTTGGAGATCTGCGTCTAAAGTGAGACTAAGCGCTTCACTGCCCTTTGTAACCTTGCCAGCCAAAGCGTAAGACGGCCCTTGGGCCAAGACTGCTTTCAAATCCTCGCGAGTGAAATTTAAAACGTGTATATAACCGGCTTTGAACATCTGTTTAAACAAAAAGGCATGCATTGCTTGCTTGTCTTTGTCTACTTCTGCAGCATCTTCAGTTTTAACATTATTAAGCATTTTTTTTGCTTCGGCTGACTCTGTACAATTAACAGTTTCTTCTATTGTTTCAAATGCCAACTTTCTTGTTAACATTTTTATATTTGTAGGCACATGAGTAAAAATATTCATTTTTGATTTAGAATAATACTCTTCCACATAAGCAAAATACTCAATTGAAAAAGTCACGCGACCAAGATCGTCAAAGCCAAACTCATGAGTAACAGGAGTCAAATTAACACTAACAAAGCTGTCATCTAAGGCTTTTTTCATGTTGCCCTTGATTGGCGAATTGTTGGCACCGTGGCTAGCCCAGCCAAAAACTGCTTTTAATCTAAAATTTAAATCGTCATCTTCTTTAAAATTTTTAGCTTTAACACTTTTGCCAGTTTTTAATGCCAAGTCAATGTATCTAAATGTTGTATCTTCTTTCGGGGTCTTGCCTTTGATTATTCTAGGCTTTAGCAATTCGTCAAAATCGGCTGCATGCAATTTTAAGACTGCTTTTATGCAGCGTTTCTGTGCAAACAAATCTTGGCCATCAAAAACGAGATTAAAAGAACTAATTCCAATTCCAAAGCCGCGTTTGTCTTTGTTCTTCAGCAAATCGGTAATGTCACCCCTATTCGCGTTTGAGTCAAATGGAATCTCAACCTCTTTAGTTGATCTTGTGCTGTTTGCATTCTGGATTCGATATAGACGAATTAAAGGTTGGAGCGACGAAATTTCTGCATTAGTTGCATTGAAAAAATCTTTTTGGTTGCTATATTGTGTTAATTTATTAATAAAGCCGAAAGATTGACCTTCTGCAATCAACGGAGCATTTGCGACAAGACCTCCACCAGTGCCGCTCCTATACGGTAAGCGGCGCCTGATTTTAGGTTCGCCGTCATCGGTTGTATCTTTTGCAGTTGTATCATCTAAAGTTCTGCTATAATTTGCTAACGTTGCTATCTGTCCTAATAAAATACATTGTTCTTTGTATTCGATAACGGGTATTGCCATAACTTCGGCGCCAGTCATCGCTATAATTCCTTCGCTGGCCGCGGCACGTTGTGCATCAGTGCCACCGTTGTGGCCGGCCATTGAGGCACCGGATAGATACCCACGTTTGGTATCTAAATCCTGATTAAACTTCTCATCAAGCTTTGCTGCGCATTTATCAAGCTGGCTGCCTGGGGCGCCCATGGATTTTAACTTAGTGAGTTTACCAACCAGAATGCGGAGAGGTTCAACATTACCGCCGGCTTCCTTGATGTTTCTGCCGGCATTTTCTGCGGCCCTGCGCATAGCATCGGCATCTTCAATAGATCCTTTGTCTAGGCGTTTCCCGCCACCAGTTTCAACTACGGCGGCGCCGGTTGCGGCGCCTCTATAGCCCGAACGGTTACCACTTTGTGATCCGCGTTTCCAAGTCTGAGCCGCGTCAGCAAGAGTGGGAAGATTTCCCGGGTAGCCCGGGTTGTTTGCTATGTCCATTGTTATTGGAGCATTGCCGTTACCGGTTATGGGCTTGATGGCCTTAGTACCAATACGGGCGACCTCACGAGCAGGTCGGCGCGCCTCGTAGTCGGCGTCGGCTTCACCAGATAGAATACTTTGAAGAGATTTTTGTTCTTTATCGGTTATACTAACACTACCGAATATCTCAAAAGCATCATTGACCGTCAGACCCCCGCCTACGTCTTGTTCTCCAATGGCGTGTATCTCAGCAACCAAAGAATTATACTTTCTAGCTTCTTTAGCAAAACACTCCGCTGATTCATAAATTGCATTGCAATTCTTGTTTAATAAAGCTGTATACTCTTTTTCAGAAGCTTCTAGGGCAGGGTTCCCACCCGAAGCACCTTCAGCTAAGGCGCCCCCCTGAAGCACATTTTACTGCATCTGGCATATCTTATAACCCCAACGCTGTCGACACTTGTTCCAAATCAATGGGAATGTCAAGCACATCTCCCTTGCGAATATGGGCTTCTGTCGGATATCCATTATACCATGCGATGATCCACCATAATTCAGGATTTCCATAGTACTTGTTGGCGAGATTATAGAATCTATCGCCATATTTCCATATATGGGTGTCTATCGCTAAAGAAGAGCGCTCCATCACACCCGGATGGTTTAAGACAGCGGTGGCGAAATGTTCAATAAATTTATCGCCGCGGGTGTGCTTGCCAGTTAAGTATTTCTTTCTATTAATGAAAGTTTGGTCTCTATCGTATCTTGACATTACTAATCATTCTCTCCAATATCTGATAATTGATCAGCTAGGCCTGCGAGCGCCGAATCGCCGGCGGCGGTGCCATCCTGATCAGTATATCCTACATCATTAATTGCCTGCCCCATTATAGCCGAAGCAACATAGTCTGCGTTTTCGCCTTTATACTTGCCCGCCTCTAAACGCTTCATGTCTCTTCCCAAGCGGCCGTTGCCAATTCCAAACAAGCCTTTTGTGCCGAACATGCCACCGTATCTTGCTTCAGCATTAAGTCTTGCTTGTTCGACTTTTGCTCTGTCTTCTTCAGCTTGGGCTGCTTGGTTCCATGTTTTGCCATCAAATTCAGATTTCATGTTTCTTACATCAAACGTGCTGACGCCATATGGGAATGCTTCGCCCTCTCCCGGACTGAATTTCTGATTTTTATCCCAACCAAGGTGATGTTCGTGGATGGGCGTGAATCCAACGACGACTTCAATAACTTTTGGAAGAATAGTGTTCTGCACAGTCTCGTTGGTGGACGCATCTAATTTTTCAAAGACACCGGCTTCGCGGTTTTCCAAATTGTGGTTAATTGTAAGGTTTGATATGAAGCCCAATTGGCCG
>UEXL01000425.1_pt1 | contig 19767 bp, 25 predicted proteins | sample 1796671 | NCBI WGS metagenome assembly UEXL01 (sample SAMEA4772471, study PRJEB27181) | metagenome | reverse complement strand
ATTCCAATAGCTGCTAATCCAAGCTTAGTTGGGTTTAAGAATTTTATAAGCTCAGGCAACCCAAGACAGAACCTACAGGCAATAGGTTTTGTAGTTGATGCCTTTGAAGCTTTAGCACAGCAGTTTAAGAAAGCAGAACAATCAGGCAAAATCTATTCTAACGATCCTAATCTTACTAATCTAAAGGTTTATAAAGTTATAAATCAAATAATAAGTTATGAAGAATATCAAATTAATTTTATAAAAGCTTTAAAGACAAATTTGAATATAAATAACATTCATAACTTTTCAAACATTCATAAAAGAACTCCTAGCTACTGTTAGTATTGTAACAAGAACCTACCTTTGTCAATGCCAGCTTACACAAAAAGTAAACTAAATAGCCTGACCAATAGTGGTCTTGCTCTTGAGATTGCCGATGCACCCTATGATAATGATGATCAAAAAATAAATGATTTCGTAAACAGTAAGAACTGGGAGTTCTATGTAAATGCTTGTAACTCTTATGGCTTCATGATCGACATCAATGCTCCCTGGAGATTGATCGCCGACCTTGACTCTGAAGCTATGATGGGTTATGCTAGTGCTATGGACTTAGAAGCACCGATGCAATCTTGGCTTTGGGGTTCTCGACAACTCACAATAGATTCTATAACCAATTACCACAGCAGCTATTGAGACTCTACAACGAGATGGTCCCAACACACATTTCAACATTTGATGAATGTGGTTCCAAGATTATAACCACAGAACGCTACACTCTTCAGTCACTACAACAAAAATTCTCAAATGATTTCTTTATGAAGTTTTATTTCGATCTCAGGTTCTCGGAAGAAGAGAGCACCTTCAGCAATGCAGAAAACAGAGGATCATCAATGATTGCTTACAGCTTTCAAGATCATCCGATAATCGTGCTGCTTTGGGACTTTGAGCGTTACATCAACCAACCATTTGACTACAGAGGATCCTTGAGTTATCTTATAGAAGCACAGAGACTCAGAGAGGACACATGATTTTCAGACACTTGACGACAAGTCAGAGTGTGTCGGCATCTACTCCAACGGAGCCCTTCATTTGAGGGCATCCCTGGCGGACTGACCAAGACTTGGAAGTACACTGGATCCATTCAGGATCCTGAAATTAAGTATGCTTGGCTCTACACTGGAGGCAAGAATCTTCAGGAAGCTTGTCCTGAAAGCCTAAAAGAAGAATTGAACGAGGTTCAAAAACCTTCAAGGCTTATCTGCTTTCATTTAAGATAGCTCGCATCGATCTCCGACAGAACTGCTTCTTTGATCTCGTCCCATCGGACTTCTTGATGCAGTTCTGTGAGGTTCGTAACAAGATCACCGAGCACGTTTCGACACTTACGAGCAGCCAGACAACTACGATCAGTTGGATAGCTTACAAGCTAATCCACAAGATAAGCTACCAGAAGCTCAACATCAACGTAGATGGCTGCCGTCACCTGATGACCTCCACAAGCGACCGAGAAGACATCAAGAACCTTGTAAAAAACAAGTCGCACTATGTGAGCTATAACCTTTTTGGAACGGTCACAGGGCGTCTCACAACCCAGAGAGACAGCAATCCGATCCTAACTATGAAGGCGAAGTTCCTAGAACTCATTAAACCAACAAACGACTGGTTTGTGTCCCTGGATTACAATGGAGCAGAGGTTAGAACCTTCTTCTCTCTCAGGTCACGAACAGCCACAGGAAGACATTCATAGCTGGAACATGAGACACCTCTACGGCGGATCTCCTGTAGATCGTGATGAGGCAAGGTGAGATTCTTCTCCATTCTACAATGTGAACGACATGTCGCTCAATGGCTCTGTTTACAGCCGAGAAGGCGTGCTATGATTACTATAAGGGGACGTAAAGGTCAACACACCGACAGGAAGGCAGATTGAAGTAGAGCAGCGTAAGGCACTGAGCTACTTGATTCAAAGCACGACATCGGATCTTGACTCTTGATCGCGCTGTGGCACTAGATAAGCCCTTGAGAACACAAAATCAAAGGTAGCATTCATTGTTCACGACGAAGTGGTGCTAGACATAGCGAAGAAGACAGAGAGATGATCCCAGAACTGAAGGCTATGTTTGAAAACAACAAATTAGGTAATTTTATGGCAAATCAAGGCAGGCAAGAGCTATGGAAAGTTGAAGGAGTTGAAGCTATGATTTCGCTAATAGGCATAGGCGAAGCTGGCTGTAATGTGGTCTCTCTGTTTGAGAACCACAAAGAATATAATTGTTTTTTGTTCTCGGAAGATCAAGAGAACACAAAATACACGAGAAACTATCAAAAGTAGAAAAAGCAGAGGATTGTGAGGGAAAGGCACCCAAGCTATCTTCGTATAAGACAAAAGAAGCAATACAAGACAGAGTTCAAGTGTTCCTTTGTGGTTCATCTTTCTCGGCAAACTACACACTTGCGATTCTACAGCAGATAAGAGACAGAGATAGACATCTTCTACATCAAACCAGATGTAGACCTGCTAATCGGCGATCAAAGCTACAAGAGCGAGCAATCTTCGGCATTCTACAGGAGTATGCCCGCTCTGGTTTATTCAAGAGCTTCACGATCTTGTCCAACCCAGCAATCGAGAAGACAATAGGCGAGATCCCAATAAAAAAATACTTTGACACAATCAACAAAAGCATCTACTATGCGGTTCATTACCTAAATGTGTTTGATCATACGACACCTCTTGTAGGCAACCTTTCTAAGCCATCAGATGTTCAGAGAATCCGCTCTGTAGGCATAGTTTCAGTTGATAAACTTAACTGAGAATTGGTACTACAAATTAGAGGAAGATCGTGACGTAGCATACTACTTATGTATAGCAAATGAGCGTCTGGAGACGGACGGCAAACTCCACTCCCGAGTGGTCGAGAGCCTGAAAGCAAACCCCGAAACGCATTCAAAATGTGACCTATGGAATCTACGAGTCGCCTTACGAAACGGACTTCGGATTCTGCGTGGCTCACACAAATTTCGTTCAAGGACAAAACTACTTGACAGCAAAGGCTGATCACGTTACTTTATAGATGAGCAAGGGAGAAGCTCACAGACATCCTCCAAAACAAATACGCTTGACAGGACTTGACGGCGTGTTACATTAAGATGGTAAGGAACGCTTACTATACTATACCCAACAACAAGGAGACTATAATGGGAATCAACATGGAGCTAATGCGGAAGAAGCTCGCCGCACTACGAGGAAATGGAAAGAGCGACAGGGCAAGCGTCTGGTTTAAGCCAGAAGAGGGCGACACTGATGTGCGTATCGTCCCTGCCTCAGATGGAGATCCACTTAAGGAAGTCTTCTTCCACTATAACATCGAAGGACATCGCGGCGGCGTTATGTGTCCTAAGCGTAACTTCGGTGAGCAGTGCCCAATCTGTGATTTCGCTTCACAGCTATGGAAGGACGGCACTGAAAACAACGACGAGGAGACCAAGAAGCTTGCTAAGTCTCTCTTCGTTCGTAATCGTTACTTCTCACCAGTAGTGGTGCGAGGACTTGAGAGCGAGGGCGTGAAGGTCTATGGCTACGGCAAGCAGGCTTATGAGCTTCTGCTGGGCTACATCCTAGACCCCGAGTATGGCGACATCACCGACCCACAGGGCGGCACCGACATCACCATCACCTACACAAAGCCGACTGCTCCGGGTGCTTACCCGAAGACAAACATGAAGATGCGTCGTAACACCAGTTCGCTTCTACCGGACGCCGATGCTATCCCCGGTCTGCTACAGAACATGCCCGACATCGATGGACTGTTCACTCGTCACACTCCTGATGAGGTATCAGCAATTCTTGATAGTATGCTCTCTGGCGATAAGTCGGCAGAGGGTCGGTCAAGAGAGACAACCCAGTACAACCAGGGCGGTAAGTCCAGTGTTGATAAGGCATTCAACGATCTAATGGCTGGCTAGTAAAAGCTTCAAGCTCCAGTCTGCCCCCACCCCTAAAAAGGTGGGGTTTTTCTGTTGCGCCTTTGGTTCTTCTGTGTTATAATTACTACATGGGCTTTGGCTCAAAATTAAATAAAAATAAAGAAAAGAAAAGTTAAAACAAGGAGAACTTAATGGCTAAAGCAAAAGCTAAAGCTGGTCGCGTATCTATGTCCGATGCGAGCAATGATAAATAAGAAGGCAGGGCGTAATGTCGCTCACGACCTTCGAGAAGATAACCCACAGAAGTAAAGCAGTGGATCCCAACAGGATCCCGATGGCTTGATTCTATCGTTTGTAAGGGAAAGTACGCTGGCATTCCTGTCGGCAAGGTAACAGAGTTGGCTGGACTAGAAGCGACAGGAAAGTCGTTCTTGGCAGCCCAGTGCGCAGCAAACGCACAGAAGATGGGGATTGGAGTAATCTACTTTGATTCCGAGTCCGCGATTGATCCAACATTCTTGGAGAAGGCTGGGTGTGATATTGGCTCTATGATGTATGTTCAGGCTCAATCTGTAGAGTTTGTGCTTGAGACCATAGAAGAATTATTGGGAGCAGCCGACGAACAACTGCTATTTATTTGGGACTCTCTGGCATTCACCCCGTCAGTTTCAGATGTAGCAGGTGACTTCAACCCACAATCATCGGTGGCAACCAAGGCTCGCATTCTTGCGAAGGCGATGTCAAAGTTGGTTATTCCACTCGCAGACAAGAAGGCTACATTCCTTGTTCTCAATCAGTTGAAGACTAACATCCCACATGGACCGATGGCGCGACAGATTGCGATGACCACGCCTTACATCACCCCAGGCGGAAAGGCTATGCACTATGCTTATTCTCTTCGCATCTGGCTTACAGGTCGTAAGAGCAAGGCAGCCTATGTGCTTGATGATAATGGTTTCCGAATTGGTTCAGAAGTCAAGGTCAAGCTTGAAAAGTCTCGCTTTGGAACCCAAGGCAGAACTTGTACGTTCCGAATTTTATGGGGAACAGAATCAATTGGCGTGCAGGATGAAGAGTCTTGGTTTGAGGCTCTGAAGGGCTTTATGACTGTTGCGGGCTCTTGGTATACCTTGACACGCGGAGAATACTCTAAGAAGTTCCAGCCCAGCAAATGGGTTGAGACCCTACAGAATGATCCAGAGTTCAAACAGCACGTTATAGATTTTATGGACGAAGTAGTAGTCCAGAAGTTTGACAAGCGTGAAGGCGAAGCATCAGACTTCTATGAAGTAGATGCTGAGGCAGACAAAGCCTCTTGACAGACAGCCTCCAGCCCGTTATATTATGGGCTGGAGGTAATCTATGAAGCGCGTACTCGTAATCGACGCCCTCAATATGTTTTTGAGGGCGTTTATTGTTGATCCCAGTCTATCTAACCACGGACAGCCTATTGGCGGGATCAAGGGATCTATCAAGATCCTACAGAAACTGGTTAGAATGACAAATCCAAATGAGATTGTGATTTGTTGGGATGGACCAAACGGATCTCAAAGCGCAAGGCTATGAATTCGTCTTATAAGGAGGGTCGGAAGCCTCTGCGCCTGAATCGTTCTGTTCACAATCTAACAGAGAACGAAGAACTACAAAATAAAGTCTGGCAGCAAATGCAGATCATCGAGTATCTAAACCAGATGCCCATCATCCAGCTTATTCTTGAAAGAGTTGAGGCTGACGACATCATCTCTTATGTCTGCAATTCATCACACTACAAGGGTTGGCAGAAAGTGATTGTCTCTAACGATAAAGACTTTCTACAGCTTTGTGACGAAGAGACTGTGGTTTATCGCCCGACCACAGATAAGATTGAAACCAAGAAGACCGTGATTGAGTCTATGGGGTTCATCCCACCAACATGGCGCTCGCCCGTGCTATGGATGGAGACGCCAGCGACAATCTTCCTGGCGTCAATCGTGTTGGGATGAAGACGATCGCCACCAAGTTGCCGTTTATGAAAGAAGAGCGAACCATCACCATCGACGAGCTACTTGATTACTGCGAGAGCATCGATTCAAAGCTGAAAGTCTACAAGAACATTTCAGAATCAAAAGAACTGATCGAACACAACTACAAGATGATGCAGTTGTATGCTCCGCTAATCTCAGTCCAGGGCAAGCAGACTATCGATTACGCACTTGAGAACTTTGAGTGCGAGTTCAACAAGACTGAACTTCTGCGGCTTATGATGAACGATGGCTTTGGAGAACTCAATTGGGAAGAACTAAAGGGATTCCTCAATAGAATTTCTAGGGAATGTAAAGAGAGGTGACACTATTTACTACCGAGGTGTAGTAAATGGAAGAACTCTACGAATTTGATGAAGACTCTCTCAACGAAGAAGAGGCTGATCTAGAAGAAAAGAAGAAAAGAAATCTAAAGGCAAGAAAGATGCCTGTTATCACAAGGTTCGCGCTCGTTATGACGTGTGGCCTTCTGCTTATGCCTCTGGGGCTCTTGTTAAGTGCCGCAAAGTCGGCGCTGCAAACTGGGGCAACAAGTCAAAGAAGAAAGAAGGCTTGGAGTTAGATGACAAACTTCTTCAAATCATCAAAGAAGAATATCAGGCAGTTCTATCCGAAAAAAAAAAGCTAACGGCTAAGCCTTCTTCCGAGAGCAGCCTTAAAGACTGGTTCGGTCGTAAAGGTGCTCCAGGCAAGAAGGGCGGCTGGGTTGATTGCAACACTTGCCGCAAGGACAAGAAGACAGGAAAGAAGAAGTGCTCACCATGCGGGCGCTCAGGTGACGAAAAGAGATCAAAATACCCTTCATGTAGACCCACCCTGGCGCATGTGGCAAGAAAGGAAGCTGGGGCAAAAAGTCTAAGGGAGGCAAGAAGGGATGAAGCTAACAGAATCATACATCAAGCAGGTTATCAGAGAAGAGTACGAAGCTCTTATGGCTGAGAAGAAGAAAAAGAAAGCCTGCAAGCCTGCGAAGGGCAAACGCTTTGCAAAACGAGTAGATGGCAAGTGCCGTTCATATGGACAATCAGGTCAAGCCAAGAGCGGCGGTGATCGCATTCGCCCAGGCACAGCCAAGGGTGATGCTTACTGCGCACGATCCGCAAAGATCAAGAAATGTAAGAATCCACCTTGCGCCAACGCACTATCACGAAAGAAGTGGAAGTGTCGCGGTTCTAAGTCTATGAAATAAGTTAGGCAGCGTCAAGAGTAAAATTAAAGCGTAACTCACCTTGACTTTTTATCTGGGTGTGTTATATTTATAAGTGCGAGACCAAGGAGCGTTATGCTTGCACACAAGGCAGACTTTGGAAGGTACGGAAAGTCCTTCCAAGAGGGGTTGGTTCAACTCATTTTTGAGGATCGACCCTTCGCAGATCAAATAACCGAAGTTCTAGATGTTGAGTTTCTAGAACTAGAATACCTTCGCACATTTGTTGCGAAGATAGTCCATTACAGGACAAAGTATGGAAAGCATCCATCTACAAATGCGATGATCTCTATCTTGCGGACAGAACTTGACCGCGAGAGCGAAGTAACACAGCAGCAGGTTCGTGACTACTTTGCGAGAGTCCATACAAATGAGATTGCTGATGACATAGATTACATCAAAGAGACTTCTCTTGACTTCTGCCGCAAGCAGAAGCTAAAAGAAGCTATGATGAAGTCAGTCAATCTTCTACAGACCTGCTCATTTGATGAGATCTCAAAGGTAATCAACGATGCCCTGAAGCTGGGCTCTGAGAACAACTTTGGTCACGATTTTATCGCAGACTTTGAAGAGCGTTACAAGCCCAAGTTCAGGCTTCCAGTTACAACAGGATGGAAAGAGATTGACACTATCACAAGTGGCGGACTTGGTAGAAATGAGCTTGGCGTCGTTATTGCCCCTACTGGCGCAGGTAAGTCTATGGCTCTTGTTCACCTTGGATCTCAAGCTATTAAAGAGGGCAAGACTGTTGTTCACTACACTCTGGAGTTGCAGGATACGGTTGTTGCTTGTCGCTATGACTCTTGCATCACACAGTATCCTCTTTCCGATCTCACAAACTTCAAAGACGAGATCTTTGAAGAGATCAGAATCTTGACGGAACTCTAATCGTCAAGGAATACCCAACCAAGTCAGCCTCTACGAACACCATCAAGGCACACCTTGCCCGGCTGGTAAAGAGGGGCATAACGCCCGGTCTAATCATCGTAGACTACGCAGATTTGTTGAGACCCATCGTAGTGCGGAAAGAAAAAAGAACAGAACTGGAGTCAATCTACGAGGAGCTACGAGGACTATCCAACGAGATGAATTGTCCTGTCTGGACTGCCTCGCAGACCAACCGCTCTGGTCTAAATGCTGAAGTTGTTACAATGGAGCAGATCTCTGAGGCATTCAACAAGTGCTTCGTCGCTGACTTCATCTGCACACTATCTCGCACGATTGAAGACAAGCAGAACAACAAAGCAAAAATGTTTATTGCTAAGAATCGTAACGGACCCGATGGAATCGTTTACGATCTCTTTATGGACACTTCCAGCGTAAACATCAAGATGTTGCCTAAGCCGATTGTTCCAGCAGGCATAGGACCACAAATAGCAACCAGCCCGGTCGCCATTGATGCTAAGGGACAAAAAGAAATACTAAAAAACAAATATGATAAATTCAGAAAGCTAAGGAGTAAAGCAAAATGAAAACACACATTCGTAGATTTAAGTTATCAGACACATTTATTGAGCAGTATCGAGATCGTGAAGTTCCTTGGGGACCTCTCGGCTATGTTACATTCAAGCGCACCTACGCCCGCCGCCTGAGCGAGTTTGACGAGGAGGCAACCGGAACAGAAGAGTGGTTCCAGACCTGCCGCCGCGTTATTGAGGGAATGTTTGAGATGCAGAAGCAGCACGTTTACAAGCTAGGTCTTGAATGGAACGATGCTAAATCACAAGCGACAGCGAAGGATGCCTATGAGCGTCTATTCACCCTCAAATGGACACCCCCCGGTCGTGGCTTGTGGATGATGGGCACCAAGTTCGTAAATGATCGCACCGCTGCTGGTCTATTCAACTGCGCCTTCCGTTCAACCCGAGAACTAAACACCAAGGGCGGCTACCTATTCTCTTGGATGATGGATGCCCTTATGCTAGGCATCGGTGTTGGCTTCGACACACTCGGAGCAGGAACACTTATAGTCCAGAGACCAGAATTTACAAATGAAACTTTTGTAATTCCTGACTCCCGCGAGGGCTGGGTGGATTCAGTCAAGATTCTCCTAAATGGCTTCTTCTATGGCGCTAAAGTTCCTACTTTTGACTACTCTGCGATCCGCCCCTACGGAGCACCTATCCACGGCTTCGGCGGAACATCAAGCGGTTCTGGACCTCTTGAAGAACTACACGCAAGCCTATCTGAACTCTACACAGCGCGCTTTGGGAACCCAATCACATCCGTAGACATCGTAGACACCGAGAATTTGATCGGTCGTTGCGTTGTTGCTGGTAATGTTCGTCGTTCTGCCGCTCTTGCGCTTGGAAACCACGAGGATCTTGATTACCTACAGATGAAGAACGATCCAGAGAAGCTTGCTCACCATCGCTGGGGTTCAAACAACTCTTTCCACGCTATCGTTGGTCAGGACTACACTTGGCACGCAGAGCAGTCACAGAAGAACGGAGAGCCCGGCTACATTTGGCTAGACAACGCACGAACCCGTGGTCGCTTTGCTGATCCTCCGAGAGACGATGATAAAACTGTTATGGGCTTCAACCCCTGCGTCGAGCAGCAGCTAGAAGATGCCGAGCTTTGCTGCCTTGTTGAGACTTTCCCGGCTAAGCACGAGACTTACGAGGATTACCTCGCAACTCTCAAGATTGCCTACCTTTACGGCAAGACCGTGACTCTAGCCAACACACATTGGGCTGAGACCAACGCAAAGATGCTAAAGAACCGCCGCATTGGACTCTCCCAGTCTGGTGTTGTCCAGGCATTCAACAAGTTTGGTCGCCGTAAGTTGATGGAATGGTGCGACAATGCTTATGAGCACGTTAAGGGGCTCGACGCAAAGTATTCTGATTGGCTTTGTATTCCAAAGTCTGTTCGAATGACGAGCATCAAACCTTCTGGAACCGTCTCTCTTCTAAACGGCTCAACTCCGGGCATCCACTACCCCGAGGACGAGTTCTACATTCGTCGCATTCGCTTTGCGGCTGATAGCGACATGCTGCCTGCTCTTGAAGAAGCTGGCTACAAGATTGAGCCAGACCATTACTCACCAAACACTATGTGTGTTGAGTTCCCGGTCCACGAAGAGCATTTCGTCAAGGGCAAGAGAGAGATTACGATGTGGGAGCAGCTTGAAATTGCCGCACAATACCAGCACTACTGGGCTGATAACTCTGTGTCTATCACGGTTACTTTCAAGCCAGAAGAAGCAGAGCACCTCAAAACTGCTCTTGAAATGTATGAGACTCGCTTGAAAGCTGTGTCTTTCCTCCGCTACGAGGAAACTGGCTATGTTCAGGCTCCTTATGAGCCCATAACCCGAGAGCAATACGAGGAGATGTCAAAGGGCATCACACCAGTTCAGCGATTCTCAACCGAAGAAGGCGGCGCAGGCACTAAGTTCTGTGATAGCGACCACTGCGAACTATAGGAGAAAAAATGAAGTTCAACCATTTGTTAAATCAGAAAGAGCGATTACAATTCTGTAAAAACAGAAACCTTGTTGTTTGTAAATGGAAACCTGTCTCTGAGGGGGCAGGCAACCGCAGGCAACAATGTTTGCGTAAGTATGCTATGTGATGAATGCGGAGCAAGAACAGAAAAGTTCCTTCATTCTGAAGACTACAAAACACACGAAAAAGTTATTTTAAAAGAGGTGAACAATGATTAGACCAGTAAACAGGCACATCCTAGTCCATTACAGCCCCCCGCAGGAGAAGAAGGACACAGGAATCTTGCTACCAGATGATTATAAGGCTCCAGAAGAGAATCACATCGTAGTAGAAGTCCTTGGAGTCTCTGACGATGTGTCGTTTGAGTGCGAAAAAGGTGATAAAATCGTCATTGATAAGAAGATGTTAAGCGATTTAGTTATTGAACATTCTACTTATTACACGATTTTAGAGAACTATGTAATAGGAGTACTTGATTGAATGGATAAGGATTTTTACAACCAGTCATCTGCCGCTAATCTCGGCTGGGATCCAACTTGGTTTGGAGAAAAGCATTTTGATGATAAATTGGTGCGTGCTATCAAGCGTTTTCAGAAGCGCTATGGTCTAGGAGCAGATGGACTTTGCGGTCCTTCAACCTTCCGTCGCCTTTGGGTCGAGAGACAAGAAAACATTGATGACCACAAGCCTGAAGATCCTTCCTATTCAAACTACATTGTTTACAATGGCGAGTTTACTCCTATAAAATGGGACAAACTTGTCCTATGGTCAGAGCGTGGCGGTCTTGCCGCCCGCTCTGGCACTTACTATGACTACACAGGCAGACCAAAGCGCGACGTTAAATTGTTCGTCAACCACTGGGATGTCTGCTTGTCCTCAACACAATGCCAAAAGGTTCTAGATAAGCGCGGCATCTCCGTTCACTTCCTTATCGACAACGACGGCACAATCTACCAGACCCTCGATCTCCAACACGCCGCATTCCACGCAGGCAACGTAAACCGCAAGTCTGTTGGTGTCGAGATCACAAACGCTTATTATCCTAAATACCAGAACACCTATGTTCGCAAGGGCTTTGGTGAGAGACCTTTGATTGAGGGCGCTTGGGTTCACAAGAACGAACTTGACCCATTCCTTGGCTTCTACCCCGTCCAGCTAGAGGCTCTCAAAGCTCTATGGTCAGCAATCCATAATGCTTGCGATGTTCCGCTTGTAACACCAACAAACCAGTTTGGTAAAACCTCTACGGTTTATGAGCAGGCTTGGACCTACGGCAAGGAGCGCGGATTCGTCAGCCACTACCACGTCAACAAGAAGAAGATTGACTGCGCAGGGTTAGACATAAAAACTTTGCTTGAAGACCTTGACGACTGACCTGCGACCTGTTATGTTATAGACATAACGGAGAGCAAATGAATAATGAAGTCGAACTAATGGGAACCTACGGGAGTGACGAAACGCACGCACTCTCGGCTTGGACTAGCACTAGCCGCCAATTAGGTCCAAAAAAGCGAGCCCGCATCGGCAAGCTTCTCAAGATGCTCGCAACCGAAGGTCATCACACCCCGTTCGAGAAGTCGTCTCTTCACTTTCTCGTAACGACCGACATCGCTACGCACATCCATCTACTCAAACACCGCATCGGCGTAAACATCAACGCAGAGTCGGCGCGCTACAAGGAATTCAAGGTTGATAAGTATCACCTACCTGTTGATTGGCCAGAGGATGAAAGAGATAAGCTAGAATTTCACATAAAAGATTCATACAGAAGATACCATCAGTGTATTAAAGATTAGAGGAGCAAGGGTATTCTCGTAAGCGCAAAGGAAAGTGCTCGTCTTTACCTTCCTACGGCATTCAGATCACTTGCGACATTATGTTCAACTGGCGTTCTTTCGCTCATTTCCAGAAACTACGAAATGACGAGCACGCCCAGTTGGAGGTTCGTGAGGTCGCAGCAGAAATGCTACGACTTGTAGAAGAGCAGGGCGACTTCCTAAGACGATCGAAGCTATGACCGCAGCAGGAATGCTTCCAGTCAAGGAGAACGAAGAATGAAAATCGAAGGACCACTTTGGATTGAATCCAAGCCCGAAGAGGGCGAATTCAGCGGCAGCACAATTTACATCCAGTTTATCTCTTTTAATGACAAAGAGATGGACTATGAAAATCCTCATCACACAGCAAAGGTTATGAGTGCTATGCTGACGCCGAATGATGTAGAGACAATAGGCGACAAAGACCCAAGCTCTCTTTTCTCCACCGTTGCCACTACTCGCTGGGCAACAATCCCAGACTATTTACAGGAAAGCATAGCAGCGCTGAAGGTGTTTGGAGAAGACACAGTAGTCGCTAGGCGCCATTGGTCTCTTGAAGACGACAACCTTGTTCCTATTGTTGTGGAGAGAATCAAATGAAAGTCGGTGATAAAATAATCCAAGTTATCCCACAGACATCAACTACCAGAATAGATGGGATAGAGGCAACAATTATAGAAGTCAAGGAAGATGGGATCATTGTTGAGTTTTTCCATCCCTACGATAAAAAGATAGTCCAGCAGTTTTGGACAAACTCTCACAAAGTAAGACTACTAGAGGAAAGCGAATGAAAGTTAAAATCATAAAAAATGATGATGAGCACTTGATTACTATCCCCAAAGAGGTTATCGAAATGCTTGGCTGGAAAGAAGAAACCACTTTGAAGATCGAGGTGGGAAGAGACTTTGAATTAAATGCGACAACAATAGTGATCACGAAAAAAGGCTAACTATTTATAGCTGGAGAACAAAATGAAAAAAGTTATAACAGAATGGAAGGAATTCCCTAACAGAAAGCTCAATCAGTCGCACCTACGAGCACATCCTCAATCACGACACTGGGTTTATGACAGCGTTCCGAGACAACACCAAGGATAGAACCAAGTGTATGCCCGATCACAGCAACACTATGGAGAACTATGAGCGCAACCGCCAGCTAAAGGCTGTTCTGCTCAACAAGGGCTATGGTGTAACAGATGTTGATGGAACTTATGTCGAAGACTTTGGAACAGACGCAGCTAAAGAGGTCAAGGAAGACTCGTTCTTCGTTGTGAATCTTAAAAATGATCCAAACTTCAAAGACACCATAACTGGTCTCGGCGAGCATTTTTGTCAGGATTCCGTTTTGTTTGTTCCTCGCGGTGGCGAGCAATCTTACCTTATTGGAACAAACGACGCTGACTTTCCTGGCTACGGCAACGAAGAAGAGACAGGCGAGTTCCTTGGCGGAAAAGAAGGTGAGTTTATGACCCGTGTTGGTAAGTCAAGCGACCAATTCGGTTTGCCGAGGGTCTTGAGACCAAAGCCAGGATGCAGAACAACACTAAGTTTCTTATCTCACGCCTCGCCAAGCAGGTTCTACAGGAGATGAAGGGGGATAGTTGAATCCTTACTACGACGAAATCGTAGTCGGCTCTTCTCTCCGTGCCCTCCTGTTTGCTGCCCTCAACGATTTCCCTGTGTTCTTCACGACACCAGAGAAGCCGTTTGAGTTTGATTATTTTGACCCGTCTATTGACTTGTCTAGTTGGGGTCTTCACAATCAACCTCAACTCTGGACTACGCCCGATGGAGAGAGAACTACGGGGACAATCCAAGATTGCCTTGTGGGAGCACCTTCTCTTCGTTCTCGGATTGAAGGGGCTTGCTCCTTTCTCTGATCTATGTAGTTCGATCCGCATTCACGAAAATGAATTGACGGGACACTCTGACTATGCTAAACTGAGAACCATAGAGTTCGGTGTGTGTTATTACTTTGATGAGCACGCAACTTACAATCTGCTTCCTTGCGAGAACACACCAAAAAATTACTATGTTTATGATAGGTTTGCCTTCATAAGAGGCGGTAAACACCATCTTGATTTGATAGAAGATGAAGACTACTTTTGTAACCAAATCTGGTTTTACATTTCTCCCAGAGTTGATGGTAATAGACCGCTCAAAGACGCCTGTGTGCTCTCAATTTTATCAGACGACCAGATAGACGACTTTGATTTTTCAGAGACCATAGTGAGGCTTACAATGCTTCAAAAGATGAAAGATTTAGGACTAAGAGGACCAAAAAATGGACACCAAACAGACGGCTCCCAGAGATACAGGAGTTTCAAGACACAAGCGCTTAATCGTACAAAATTCCTTACATCTCCTCCGCTATGGATGGAGACAGATTCGATCAAAGTTCCGAAGATTACGGAAGCGGATCTGGTTAAGGATCTGGGGCAAGTAGCGAGAACACAAAAAAGAATTCTGGAAACATTATGGCTAAACACCTAGCAGGCATCATCCCATTGGCGAACTTTGACGACAACTACAAGTTGCCTTATGATTCGTTTATGCTTCCTATTGAAAATGACTTCACTCTTATCCAGAAGTCTGTGTTTGAGTGTGCCCTGGCTGGTTGTTCTACGATCTGGATCGTAGCCAACGACGATCTAGCCCCGATGGTCAAGAAGCACATTGGCGAGTGGGTCTATGATCCCGTTTACTTCTGGGACGACTACATAAACAATCACATCGTCCAGCGTAGAACACACATTCCTATTTACTATGTGCCTATCCTTCCAAAAGATAGAGACAAGCGCGATAGTTATGGTTGGTCTGCTCTATTTGGGATGCATTCTGCTTGGTATACTTCTTACAGGATCTCCAAGTGGGTCATCCCAAAGAAATACTTTGTGTCGTTTCCACACAACGCCTACGATTACTGGTCATTGCGAGAACAAAGAAAGAAGCTTTCCAACACCACTAAGAACTTCTTCTTTACTAGCGAGGGCAAGACAATAAAGGATAATTTACCAATCCCCTTCACTATGAGAGGAGAAGACTTTATCCAGTGCCGCAGGGAGGTCAACAAACTTACAACCCGAGACCATTATCCACTGGGTCCTAACGAGACTTGGCGTGACTTAAAGAAGATGCCGAAGGAAGAACGCTGGTCAGCACAGCATTTTGACCTCGCGACAATCTTTGACAAGGTGACCGAGGAAGACTGCTTCCGCAAAGAACTCGACTGGTTCTACGATCTCAGAGAGTGGGATGGCTACCGCACCTACCTCGCGTCAGATAATGTCGTGGGATCGCCCAACTGGCGCTTGACAAAGCCGCACCAACTGAATAGATTATGTGTAGACGAGGAGGAAGAGTAATGAGAGTCGGCGATCTGGTAAAACACAGAGACTATCCTTGGTGCTTTGGCGTAGTTCTCTCTTATGATCCTTTCGGGACTAACACTATCAGGTGGCTAACCACCGCCACCCCCACGAGAAAAGGTGCGATTAGTAAACACAATTATCGGATTCTCAAACTGCTATCGGAGGCATAATGAAAGTCGGTGATTTGGTGACACACTAATTTCCCACAAATGATCGGTCTAATAACCGAGACCACAAAGCATTCATTTAGGGAACTACACACCTCTTATAGTCATAGAGTGGTTTGGTTTAATCCAAATGATAAGACAAAGTGGAAGCCAATAGATTTCAGCCAATCAAAACTCAAACTACTATCGGAGGCATAATAATGAAACTCTATCGCGAAGGCACATTACTGAGAGGTCGTTACGGCGACCTTTGGATGATCGCAGAGATCACCAAGAAAGTGTGGGGACAACCTCCTGCTACTATGACCTACACCTGTGTGCGTCTCAAAGATTCTTTTATCAATCATTCTCTGTGCCGGATCGTTCATCACAGAATGGAACTTGTTTCGGAGGCATAATGACCACAAGAAAGTGCTTGCGCCCACCGCCCTGCCGTGTTACATTATGAATGTAAGCAGCGGCACTGACGCCCCCCACCGACGAAGGACACAGAATGACTGAGAGAACACAGAGCAAAATCAAGTTTGTTGGGCTACACGCCCACAGCGTAGCAGGGTCCATCTTTGATGGTCTCGGCTTCCCGCAAGACCATATGGACTTCGCCTACCAGAATGGAATGGATGCCCTCGCACTAACCGACCACGGCAACCAGAATGGTCTAGCCTATCAGGTGCTACACGCAAAGAAGATGAAGGCAGAAGGCAAGGACTTCAAGCCTATCTTTGGTTGTGAGGCTTACTTCATTCCCTCTATTGAAGAGTGGAAAGAAGAATACGAACAGGCTATGCTTGACAAGAAGAAAGCACGCGCAGCCAAGAAGGCTGGTGCGTCTGCTGCTTCTGTTGAACGAAGGCGCGAGCAAGGGTAAGAGCAGCAATGTTCTACGCCGCCGCCGCCACCTTGTTCTTCTAGCACAGAATCAGACTGGGCTGAACAACCTGTTCAAGCTTGTGTCCGAGAGCTACAAAGATGAGAACTTCTATCGCTATCCTCGCATGGACTACAAGATGCTGAAGGAGCATGGCGAAGGCATTATCGCTTCGTCTGCTTGTCTTGGTGGTGTCTATGCTGGTAACTACTGGGAGAACCGAGAAGAAGGACCAGAGGCAGTGCTTGAGGCTATGCGAGACACGACCCGCAACATGCTTGATGTGTTCGGTGATCGCTGGCACGGCGAGATCCAGTGGAACAATGTCCCAGAGCAGCACGAACTCAACAAGTTTGTTATTCAGGTTTGTGATGAGTTTGGGGTCAAGGTAATCTCAACCGCAGACTCACATTATCCAAACCGCGATGCTTGGAAAGACCGCGAACTCTACAAGCGTCTTGGTTGGCTTGGTAAGGGTCGCCCGCAGTGGGCAGACACCGAGAGCGAACTACCCATCTCTGTTGATGAGATTGGTTACGAACTCTACCCCAAGAATGGGGATGAGATGTGGGATAGTTACAAGAGCTACTCACAGATGTGTGGTACAACTTATGATGATGACTTTGTGCTACAGTCTATTGAAGAGACTCACAGGATTGCGTTCGATCGCATTGAGAACTTCCTTCCAGACAACACCGTTCGGCTCCCTTCGTTTGTTGTGCCCGCAGGACACACCGCAACCGAGGCGCTAATCAACTTCTCGCTTGAAGGTCTGCGTAAGCTGGATCTTGCCGACAACCAGCAGTATCTTGCGAGACTAAAAGAAGAACTACACGTTATTGACGACCGAGGCTTCTCAAAGTATTTCTTGACTATGAAGGCAATCGTGGATGTTACAGACACGATGATGCTTGCTGGTCCAGGTCGAGGCTCTGCTGCTGGTTCTCTTGTTGCTTATGCTCTCGGCATTACGCAGGTTGATCCTATTAAGTATGACCTCCTGTTCTCTCGCTTCTTGCGTTCAGATGCCAAGGACTACCCCGACATTGACTATGATGTAAGTCGTCCGATGGAACTGAAAGACAAGCTGATTGAGCTATGGGGCGAGGATTGCGTTGCTCCAATCTCAAACTGGAACACCCTTCAGTTGAAGTCTCTTATCAAGGACATTTCCAAGCTCTATGGTATTGAGTTTGGTGAGGTTAACTTGGTAACCAACGCTATGATCAAAGGAGGCAACTCCTCTTGCCAAGCGTAAGCACGGAATCAAGGCTGGAATGTACAACCCAACGTGGCAGGAGGTTCTTGAGTTCTCTGATTCCCTTAAGAACTTCTTGGGCAAGTATCCAAATGTAAAAACACACGTCAAGGCGCTTGTTGGTCAGGTTCGTTCTGCGTCCCGCCACGCTGGTGGAGTTGTGATTGCCGAGGATCTCGATAAGAACATGCCCCTCATCAACTCTAAGGGTGTTCGACAGACTCCTTGGTCAGAGGGTCAGAATGTCCGCCACCTTGAGCCGATGGGTTTCATCAAGTTCGATCTTCTTGGGCTCTCCACTCTTGCTATGATGGAGACTGCGATTGAGTTGATTCTCAAGCGTCACCACGGCATCGCAGAGCCAACATTCAAGCAGGTCAAGGACTTCTACGACACGAAGCTCCACCCTGATGTTATCAACCTTGATGATGCGAGAGTCTATGAAAATGTTTTCCATAAGGGCAACTTTGTAGGCACTTTCCAGTTCACCGAGGATGGCGCTCAGAACTTCGCTGAGCGCGTAAAGCCCAATAACATCATCGATGTCTCGGCTATTACCTCTATCTATCGCCCAGGTCCTCTGTCCGCTAATGTCCACGAGGATTACATTGATGCGAAAGGATCCCACAATACATCAAGTATCTCACACCAGAGGTTCAGGAGATCACCGAGAGACCTTCGGCTTCCTTATCTTTCAGGAGCAGATCGCCAAGATTGCTCACGCACTTGGTAAGGATCTAACTCTTGACGAGGGCAACCTACTTCGTAAGCTTCTAACCAAGAAGGGCACAGGTAAGGGCTTTGAGGTCAAGGATGCGATTCACAAGAAGTTCATTGATGGATGCTTGGAGAAGAACATCGCTAGGTCTGAGGCGCAGAGTCTATGGGAAAAGTTTGAATACTTCTCTGGCTATGGTTTCAACAAGAGCCACGCTGTCGCTTACTCCCTAATCTCTTACCAGTGCGCTTGGCTTCTGACTTACTTTGAAGCAGAGTGGAGCGCAGCTTTCCTAGACAAAGAGCCTGAGAGTAAGAAAGAGAACGCAATCAACATCGCAAAGTCTCTTGGCTACGACATTCAGCCAGTTGATATCAATACTTCTGGCAGAGTCTGGGGCATTGGTGCCGATGGAAAGACACTCATCCAGCCACTTACTAGCATCAAGGGCTTTGGTGATGCCGCAATGGATCAGGTTCTGGATAACCGACCATTCACAGACATCGAAGACCTCTTGTTCCGAGATGAAATCAAGTATGCGAAGCTGAACAAGAAGGCTCTGGATGCCCTATGCCGCGCAGGTGCTATGGATAGTTTGATGGATGATAGATTCACAGGTCGCAAACACTTCTGGTCTGCTGCTGTTGTCGATCGACCAAAGACCAAGAAGAAGTTTCACGTCAACATCGATCTATACAGAGGCGAGGGGGACTTTAGCGAAGAAGAGGTTATCCAGTTCAAGACAGACCTTACTGGCGTGTTCCCGATGTCGCTGGTTGTGAGTCCAGAGATGATTCAGGATCTCCGAGACAAGTACATCCCACCCATTTCAGAGTTTGATGAGGAGCTACAGATTTGCTGGTTTATTCCACGCAAGGTTGTGCCCAAGAAGACGAAGAAAGAAAAGACTATTGGATTCTAGAAGTGATTGATTCCAATAACGAGACAGAGAAGATTAGATGCTGGGGAGTTGATGTAAA
>UEXL01000249.1_pt1 | contig 19781 bp, 46 predicted proteins | sample 1796671 | NCBI WGS metagenome assembly UEXL01 (sample SAMEA4772471, study PRJEB27181) | metagenome | reverse complement strand
AAGATGAAGAAAGAAGAAAAGACTAAAGAAACTGATTCAGAACCAAAGATGAAAGACCTTAACGCAATGATGAATATGACTCCTATGAAAGCTAAACCTATGAACGCTATGAAAGACATGAATGCTGGTTACATGAAATCAAATGTAAAAGCACCTGTTAAAGATGGTGGTGGTGCTGACATGGCAAAAGTTAAAGACGCACCTGAGATGAAGGATGCTATGAAGAAAATCAATGCTAATTATGGTATGAAAAAAGAAAACAACGGTAGATACTTACAAACAAAACCTGGTTCATTAGAAGAAGCAGTTTTGAAATCAAGAGGATTAGTTAAGTAAGGAACATAATGACAAATATACAAGACATTTGCTGAAGCAATGCAAGAAGTGAGAGAAACTAAAGAGTCAAACTATAAGTTTGATGGTAAAGTAGTTTCAATTAGTAAAGCAAACTTTAGTAAAGTTGGTAAAGATTACAAGAATGCTACACCAGGACAAGAGAGAATGGTGGTACTTGATCCTAAAACTCATGGTACAATATCAGCACCTGTAAAATTTACAGAAGACTACGAAGTGTCTATGGCAGTTGGTCAGTTAAAAACTATACAAGAGAGAGTAGGAAAGATTATGGACTTTCTTTCTGGTAAGAGTGATGACTACAACATGGAGGCATGGTTACAATCTAAAATTACGAGTGCAGAAGATAAGTTAAATTCTGTCGCTAATTATGTGACTAATAATCCAGAGATCAATGAGGCAAATTTAGATGTTGATAATGTTGAAAAGGTGATAGTCAAAAAGAAAAAGAACTAAAGATAAAACTAGATAAAGATCAAGATACTTTAGAAGCACAGATAGTTACTTAAAAGGTCAATTAAATATTGTCAAACAAAAATTAGAAAACGAAAAGAATAAAGTTGTTAAACCTGAGGCTAATCCTGAAACAGGAGAGGTACCTTTAAGAACAGGAATAGCAAATGCAATACTAGATAAGAAGATGAACACTAAAGACCTTGTACAATCAAAGAAGAAAAAAGAAATCAAAGTTGGTGGAAAGACTAAAATAGAAATTAATCCAGATGTAGATATTGGTAACTTCTCTGGTGGTATGAAAACTAATGGATTATGGTAATTAATACAGTAATAGGTTTATGATGGAAATCTCATTGTGAGACAACAATTTTAATGGAATCTCCAGTGAGATTATAGTTTATAGAAGCAAAAGGCGATAAACCTCGTATCTATTGTGATATGGACGGTGTACTTTGTGACTTTATAGTACAGGCAAAGAAGGCGACTGGCGTTATCTTTACACAAGATAAAGCAAAAGAACATTGGGAAGTAATTAAAAAGTATCCTAAATTCTGGTCAAATATGCCTTGGATGCCTGGTGGACAACAACTATGGAATTATATTAAACAATATAAACCACATATATTATCTGCTTATACTGTTGAAGATCCTAACTGCAAACCAGGTAAAAGAACTTGGTTAAGAAGAAATGTTAGTATATCTACAAGTAATATTAACTTGGTAAGAAGACGAGATAAGCAAAAGTTTGCAATGAAAAGTGGTGGGAACAGACAGCCTGCAATACTAATTGATGATTTTAAGAATAATATAGATGAATTTAAGGCGGCTGGGGGTATTGGTATACATCATACTAGTGCTTCAAAGACAATTTCAGAGCTTAAGAGATTAGGATTTTGATAAATAGTAATGTTAATTAACAAAACAAGATTAAAACTTATTAATAAGGAGAGATAAAATGGCTTTATGGGGAAAAACTAGTAATGCAGAAAGTAGACCTAAGAGTTTACCTATGGATTCTAATTCAAGTGGATATTCTCGTGAGTTTGTTACTGCAAATAAAAAAGGATGGGTTTTTCAACCTGGTGTAGCTAGTGCTGCAACTGGAAATGATAATGCTAGCGCTGCTCCAGAAATTTTAGTTTGTATTAGAAACTTATCAGTATCTACACAATCTGCAAACTTATTATCAATCGATTACACAGCTGGTGCATATGCTGACGCTGCTGATTTTGATTTGGTACTAACGTTTGACGAAGCAATTACAGTCACAAGTGCGGCTGCAACTGCTAACCAAACAATTACAAACAAGGCGTTTATCCTATTATCTGAATTGGGTGCGACTGACATGGTAGAAGATAGTACCGTTGCTTGTCAATATCAATCAGGAACAGGAACAAACACATTAACTTTTAGAGGTAGATTAAATACTACCGACGCTGGTTACTTAGGATTTACTGATGGATTTATTCACTTAAACGGATCTGCTACTATGCAAGACCCAGATGGTGAAACTATCCAAGGTATTAGAGATGAAACTGCTGATGATTCAATTCTATTAGACGCTTCAGCTGGTGCTTCTGGTACAGTAAACGGTGCTATAACTGATTCAAGAACGGTTACAGTTGACGGTGTATCAGGAACAATCGCTGTAGGTCAAGTAGTGACTGTAAACGGTGCTGGTTCTACACCTGCCGCTTCAATTACTGCAACTTCAAGAAATCCAAATGTGACTTCTGTTAGTACAAACAATGAACTTACTATCACGGCAGTTGCTTCTCAAACTTCATTTACAGTTTCAGAAGAAATTACTGTTGCAGATGATATTAACTTATTGTTCTCAACTGACGGTGGTGAAAAACCTGAACTAAATGCTGCTTCAATGACTACTGAAGGTGCTGATGGCGCTACAAGTGTTATCGGAACTCAGGCATATAGAACTGGTTTTGGTGTTGATACACAAGTTGGAAGAGTTATGATGTTAGAGGATTCAGATGATAAGATTATCAATGAAACTGACGGAACAGACGGTTTCTCTGCTGAAGAATTTACAACAGACGCTTCTGGTCTAATCGTGGTAACACAGGCTGGATCTGCTTCAGGTTCTGCTTCTATACTTAACGGAGTGACTACTACATAATTCTAGTTAGAAATAACTATTATAAATACTTGTATAGGGTTCAAACACATCTAAACCCTATACTATAACTTTGATCCCTTACGAGATAACATCAATGTATGGGCTAATATTCCCCGAATACATAAGGGGTTAAATTAAATGGAGAAAATAAAATGGCTGACAAGAAAATCACGGCATTAACTTCATTAGGAACAGCGACTGCAAGAGAAGATTTACTTCACTTGGTTGATGATCCTTCTGGAACGCCGATAAACAAAAAAGTAACTATCGCTGAGATGGAGAATGCTTTAAGAGCACCTGTAGCTTTAGCTGATACTGCTTCAATTACACTAACTGCTGCTACTAACGCAGGAAGAACTAACGTATTTCCTGACACATCACAGAATACAACTGTAACACTACCAACACCAAGTGCTGGTCTGTCTTTCAGATTTATCTATGGTGGTGCAGCTGCAGACGCTACTGACCACATCATCAAAACTGCTGGTAATACTATCTTTTTCAAAGGTGCTATTACACACCTAGATACTGATGGTAACAGTAACGCTGTTGTGTTTTCAGATGGTAACTCAAACAGTAATTTCATTAGTAACACCTCAATCATATGTTATAGACCTAGTTGGCGCTTCTGCTACTGTCTACCATGTGTCAGGTTTCATTTCTGATGTTACTGTTCCAACAATTGCTGACGCTTAATAGTTAGAAATAGTTGATTACTTAATACTATGTGGAGGGGATTCGTCCCCTCTACAACTTAATTAAATAATGGAGAAAAAATGACTATATCAAAAGAACAACTGATCGCAAGAAAAGAACAAATCAAAAAAGATTTTGACAGTCTTGTGACACAGATAGAAGAACAAGAAAACAAAATTAAAAGTATGAAGAACAATTTGAATGCTTTGGCTGGCGCTAGTCAACAATGTGATTTGTTTTTAAAAGAACTTGAAGACAAAGACGCACCAATGCCTAGAGATAAAGAAGCAGCATTAAATATTGCAACTTCATAATAAGGAGATACAATGACAAAACTAACTAACGAAGAACTAAATGGACTGTCTCCTAGAGCGAGAAAAGCCTATGAAGATAAACATGGTGTTATTTCTGAAATTCTAACTATCAATCCTAATCAAGAAGTTGAGATTGATGAAGACGATTCAATAGAAGAGGACGAATAAATGAAAAGTTTTAAACAATTTGAAAGTCATACTGTTGCTCTTAACTCTGCTGAAGATGACAACTTAGGTCTTTTTAATATACATGACGAAAAAGTAATGCAAAGATTAAATGGTTTCGTTGGTGCAATTGCTCAACAAGAGTATATGCAACCTGACGCTGCTATGAAACAACTTAATAATAAGTTGAATATAGTAGGACTAAATTTTGTAGAACCTAAAATCGAATCTGATAAAGGAAACGCAACTGTTGAACTAACTCAATTCGGTGGAAGATATGGTAAAACACCTGAGAATTCAAATGGTCCTATGTCACAAGGTAAAGAAATTGAAAACGGTGACGGAGTATCTCATAAAAAAGATGGTGGATTGAAGATAGAATTTAATTGGGAAAAACAAAACAATAACCAATTCATGGTTTCTGCGAGTTTAAAATAATATACTACTACTACATTAATACAAGTGAATAAATTATGGCTGATTTTAAGATACTAACACCTGAAACTATTGATATATTTGCTTTAAGGCATTATGATAATAGAGGTGCTAGTAAAGAAGAATTTGAAGATGATTTAAAGCGTTTTAAATATCTAAAAGATTATTTAGAAAGTATGATACATCTAAAGAATTCAAGTCAAGATTAATTATCAATCATGTAATTGTCTTGGCAAATGTATTCGGTGTTGACGCTGCTACTACGCTATTGTTTTTAAAATAGATAAACAACACTGGTACTTACTTAAAACAATTCTCATCTTTTTAAATTATATGCCAGAAAACGAAATGATTGATTTAGAAACAGATCAAAACGTAATGGAAGAATTAAAAAGGATATAAAATGGGAAGAGTTATAGACGCCTTAATCGCTTATCGATTATTAAAACTATTAGTCACACCTTTTAAAAAGACTAAAGCATATCAAATGGGTATCATTGATGACAAAGGCAAAGTCTTAATCAAAGCAAAACAATTCAAAGATAAAATACCTGCAAACAAAAGAGCAGAAGCAAAGAAGTCATATACTTTGCTTATTCGTTTTGTATTCAATCTCAAAAGAATATTATCTAAAGTAGGCATAAGAGGTGCATTAGGTTCGGCAGCCGCTGCCGCAATCGCATTTTTTAGAGAAGAAAAAGACTACAATCCAATCATAGAAAAACAAATCTACAAACACATTAAAGAACAAGGGTTCGAATACGACATAAATGAGAACTATGGTGACCCTATACAATATGGTAAATACATAGTAAAACGAGATATTTACGATTTAGAAGGTGATATAATCATAAATAGTGGAGAGGTAATTGATTTCTATGAAGACACACAACCTATTATGGGTTATGATGTATTCAAATATAACAACGTATATTTAACAACCGAGGATTTAAATGGCTAAATTAAGTTTTAAAGACATGATTTTTAAGTTTCTTAAAAAGATGAAAATCTAGGTGCGTATGGTGGGGTTAAACAAAATCCTTCTAAAAGATTCAAAGTAAAATTTGCTATGCCAAACAAACCTAATAACATGGCTGTAGCGGCATATCAATTTGAAAAAGACGCTGAGAAGTTTAAGAAAGATGTAATCGCAAAAGGTGGTAAAGCAATTCTTACAAAAGAAGACGCCCCAGCAAATGCAACTGGTACTGCTGTCGCAGGAACAGGAGATGATTCTTCTACTGTTGTTGTTAAAAGAAAAAGAATTACAGAAAAAATTAATGACAAGAATGGGTATCAAAGAGGCAATTGATAAAGCAATACCTGATTTAGAATATCCTAAAGACGAGATTAGAGAAAGAGTAAATCAATTAAAAGAACTTGCTCTAGGTGAAACTCCTGAAGGTTATGCAATGGTTCAAAAGCAAAAGACATTGCTAAAAAGATGTCAGGTAATATGAACGGTGCTATAAAAGAAATAGAAAAATTAGAAAAAGGTTTATCAAATAATTCTTCAGTAAAAGACGCTTTGAAAAAGCAAATGAAGAACTATCAGAAGGTGAAAGAGCATTGGCTCGTGACAAATCAACAGATCAACCTAAGAAATATGTATCTGGTCTAACAGATAAACAAAAGAAGGCACACGATAGACATTTAGAAAAACAAGGTAAGAAATCTGATAGTGATAAGTCTGCTTACAAACAATCACCTGCTGATAAAGTTGCAAAAACTAAACCTTCAAAACATACTAACAAGTTTAAAAAGATGTATGGTGAAGATTATCTAAATGAAAAGATTAAAGGACTAGAAAAGAAAGCAAAGAAATCAGGTATGCCTTATTCTATATTAAAGAAAGTATATGATAGAGGTATGGCTGCATGGAAAGGTGGTCATAGACCTGGCACTACGCCTCAACAATGGGCGTTTGCAAGAGTTAATTCTTTCACAACTAAAAGCTCTGGTACATGGGGTAAAGCAGATAAAGATTTGGCGAAGCAAGTAAGAGGTTCTTAATGCCTAAATCATATAAAGCATTTGTTAAAGAGTATTCTATGGGTCTTCAAGTACCCTCTACAAGTTATCTAAAAAGGCGTAGGTTCTTTAAATAAATTGACAAAGAAAGAAACTTCCTCAGTAAATACAGCAGGAGATGGCGGAGTGCCTGCAAGATCAAAGTCTTCAGCATTATCTAATGGAACGCCATTGAAAAGAAACGAAGTATCTGATAAACTTAAAGGTAAAGTTTTAGACAGAAAAATTGCAAGAGCAAAAACAAAATTTAAATCAAAAGCATTTTTATCAAAACCTTAGGAGAGTTATGGGAACATTTAATGCAAAAATATTAGCAGAATTTCAACCACCTAGAAAATGGAAACTAGGTAGAGATTTAACATATAGCACAAAAGACCTTATGGGTGATGAGATCAAAGCATTACAAGACATAGGTGTAAAAGTAAATAGAGATACAGATATTAGTCCAGTAGATATTACAGTACCTACTGAATTTATGACTGACCTTGCGTCAACACCGAGAGCATTGTGGGCATTTATAGCACCGTTTGATGTTGCTAGAGCAGCGATTGTACACGACTTACTATACAAAACAATCAGACAATATAGATGGAACAAAGGTGATATAGAAGAAGATAAAACACTAATTAAAAAAGCAAAAGTAGTTGCTGATAAAGTATTTCTTTTAGCAATGAAAGACGCACAACCTAAAGTATCGGGTTGGAAGATATACTCTGCTTGGAAAGCAGTCGATCTATTCGGCAGATGGTCTATCATACCTAACGAGAAGAATATATAATGTGGTTCTTCTAATTAAATCAATAGTAGGTGCAATCCTAGGTCAATCAACAAACACATGGTTTAAGAAAACTAAAATGGGTATGTGGTTCTACAAGAAAGTAGATAGTTGGTATAATTGGGCTGCTAAAAGATACGATTTAGATGTATTGACTAAAGAAGAAAAGATGATTAAAAAAGTTTCCTGCTCTAACGGCAAAGATAAATAAGTTAGAGAACGAGATCGCTAAACTTAAAGTAGAACAAGTAAAATTGAGAGGTAAAAAATAATGTTTTTAACAATAGGACTAATTATAGGTTTTATACTAGGATGGTATGTCAACGAGAAGTTTGAAGATGTTGCTGCTGGTATTAAACTATTAAAATTTTGGAAGTAATATTATGTTTGGATCATTGAAGATTGCTATGGTGGCAATTCTGATTACTGGTATCGCAGGTGCTGGTATGTATGTAATGAAGTTAAGATCAGATAATGCTATCTTAAAAGCAAATCAACTCAAATTAGAATCAGCAGTCGCTGATCAACAAGAACTTTTAGAAAGTCAAAAGAAAGACTTTGAAGAAATACTAGGCGCTAACAAGAAGATGAATGAGTTAGTGTTCTTAAAAAGACCTTGAAGATTTAGATAAAGATTTAATAAAAATAGAGATGTAGGCAAACTTGCAATTGCTAAAACAAAATCTATTGAGAGAAACAAACGGTGCAAGTGCATTGGCTACAAGATGTATTGAGATTGCGAGTGGATCACCATTAACGGAGAAAGAGAAGAATGCTACAAAGAAGTCAGAAATCAATTCTGAATGTCCTAGTATTGCTAATCCTAACTACGTTCCTTACTAGTTGTGCTGGTGTAAAAACTTTAGAGATATTTAAGAAAGAAGTACCTAGAGAAAATCTAAATTTAGATAAACCTACACCACTTGAACTAGAAAATTTAAGATGGATTATAATCACTAGTGAAAATGCTGAAGAAGTATTTAAGAAACTAGAAGAACAAGGTATTGATCCTGTTCTATGGGGACTAACAGATAAAGACTTTGAATTGTTAGCAAAAAACTTTGCAAGAATTCGTAATCAATTAAAGATTACAAATGATTTATTAGATAAATATAAAGAGTATTATGAAACACCTGTGAAGAAAAAACAATAAAGGTTTCATAAATGGCAGACGATCTAAATAAAATTCAAACAAAGATAGCATTACTTGAAAAAGACGCCAAGACAGGTGAGCAAATTCATCAAAGATTAGAAGTTGCAATAGGTAAACTATCTGATTGTGCTGTAAGTTTAAAAGCAATGCTTGCTCAACAAGAACAGAAACTAACTAAAGCGGAACAAACAGATGATGATATATTTATCACTTTAGAATCTCGTAGAAAAGAATGGGATAATGATCTCAAAGAACTACACTCCAGAATAACTACCAATAGTAGAGAGTTAAGAGAACATCAAATACAATCTGAAAAGACAATGCTAAATGAACTTCGTTCCATGAAGACACAACTATCCGAAAGAGTTGGTGTATTAGAGAAGTGGAGATGGTTAATCATTGGCGGATCTATCATTATTGGCTAATGATGTCAAATCCTAGTGGTAATCTATGGGAGTTTTTAAGTTAATCGCTTGACTTTTTGCCACTCATTTGTTATAATGTATCTATGTCAAGTTATATAGATATAAATTTCTCAATCTATTCTCAACCAGACTTCCGAAGTTTAAAAGAAAATCAGAATATCTATTTAATTTTAGGTGTCCTCATTGTGGTGATTCTCAAAAATCACAATCAAAAGCAAGAGGTTTTGTCTATCGAAAAAAGAATGATATGTTTTTCAAATGCCATAACTGTGGTGTGGGTCAATCTTGGTAATCTTATCAAGTTTCTTGACCTAACTATGCACAAAGAATATATCTTTGAAAGATTTAAAGACGGTAAACCTACTAAAGAAAAACCAGAATTTGATTTTACACCATCAAAAGAATTAAAAACGAGAACTGCTGATAAAGTTATTAGATGAATTAGAAGATTTGATAAGTTAGTACAAACACACCCAGCAAAACAATTTGTATTTAAAAGATTTATACCTAAAGAACATTGGGATAAGTTTTTCTTCTGTCCTAAATTCTATGAATGGACTAATAAGATTCTACCTAATAAGTTTCCTGATTTAAGACATGATCACCCTAGAGTTGTAATACCTTTCTATGATAGAGCAGGTAAATTCTTTGCATTTCAAGGTCGTGCCTTTGGTAAAGAACAACCTAAGTATATTACTATTAAGTTTGATGAAACAAAACAAAAGATATATGGTCTTGATAGATTAGATTTAAATAAACCTGTGATGATTACAGAAGGTCCTATTGATAGTTTGTTTTTAGATAATGCTATTGCTCTTGCAGGTGCAGACGCTAATATTAAAATACAACCACAACAATGTACAATGATATTTGATAATGAACCTAGAAATAAAGAAATTGTAAAACGAATGATAAATGCTGTTGATAAAAAATTTAATGTCGCAGTATGGCCAGAATCATTGAAATATAAAGATATTAATGATATAATAATTTCAGGAAAGACATCAGCAGAGATACAAACTCTTATAAGTAATAACACACATTGCGGACTAAGCACTTCAACACATCAACAACTGGAAAAGGATATAAATGACTCTAAGAATAAATGTAACTAAAAGAAACGGTCGAGGCAAAGAGTCCTTGAATATAGACAAGATACACTCAATGGTTGGTTTGCAACAGAAGATATAACAGGTGTTAGTGCTTCTCATGTTGAAATGAATAGTGGTATACAATTCTTTGATGGTATTCAACAGAAGATATACAACAAATTTTAATTAAGTCTGCAAATGATTTAATTAGTTTAGATAATCCTAATTATCAATATGTTGCTGCTAGATTATTATTTTCATTAAGAAAAAATTATTTCATAGACTATGGGAACATCCTAAGTTTATAGATCAAATTAAAACTTGTATTAAACAAGGTGTATATGATAAAGACATACTAGTACAATATACTGAATCTGAAATAGATAGAATGGGTATGTGGATTGTACATGAAAGAGATTACAAATTTACTTATGCAGGTTTAAGACAAGTTATGGATAAGTATCTTGTACAAGATAGAAGTACAGGTGATATTTTGAAACACCACAGTTTATGTACATGATGATTGCTGCTACTTTGTTTGCTCAATATCCTAAAGAAACAAGATTAACTTATGTCAAAAATACTATGACGCAATCAGTAAATTTAAAATTAATATTCCTACTCCTGTTATGGCAGGTGTTAGAACTCCTCTTCGACAGTTTGCTAGTTGTGTATTGGTTGATAGTGATGATACTTTACCTAGTATCTTTTCTAGTGATATGGCTATCGGTCGTTATGTTGCTCAAAGGGCAGGTATTGGTATCAATGCAGGTAGAATTAGAGGTATCAATAGTAGGATTCGAGGTGGTGAACTACAACACACAGGTGTTATTCCTTTTCTTAAAAAGTTTGAAGCAACTGTTAGATGTTGCACACAAAATGGTGTAAGAGGTGGTAGTGCAACTGTACACTTTCCAATATGGCACCAAGAGATAGAAGATATACTTGTATTAAAAACAATAAAGGTACAGAAGATAATAGAGTAAAAGTTAGATTACTCAATACAAATATCAAAACTATTTTATGAAAGATTTATTAAAGATGAAGAAATAACTTTGTTCTCACCTAACAATGTACCTGGTTTGTACGAGGCATTTGGTATGCCTGAGTTTGATGAATTGTATGAAAGTATGAAAGAAAAAAAGACGCCAAAACAAAATAAGAGCTCAAGAGTTGTTTATGGATTATTAAAAGAAAGAGCAGAAACAGGTCGTATCTATATTATGAATATTGACCATTGTAATACTCACTCATCTTTTAAAGATAAAGTTTATATGTCTAATCTATGTCAAGAAATTACATTACCAACGACACCTATACAACACATAGACGATAAAGAAGGTGAAATTGCATTGTGTATTCTATCTGCCATCAATCTTGGTCTACTGACAGATATAGACGAATTAGAGAACTATGTGATTTATCAGTAAGAGCATTAGATGAGATCATAGATTATCAAGAATATCCAGTTGAGGCAGCAAAGATATCAACACAGGCAAGAAGAAGTTTAGGTATAGGTTATATTGGTCTTGCTCACTATCTTGCAAAGAATCAAGTTAAATATGATGACAAAAGCATTGAAATTAGTTGATGAGATTACAGAAGCATTTCAATACTATCTATTGCAAGTAATAATCTTGCAAAAGAAAAAGTAAATGTCTATGGTTCGAAAAGACTAAATATAGCGACGGTATACTACCAATAGATACCTATAAAAAAGAATTAGATGAAATTGTAAGAAAAATAACTTATGATTGGAGTGGTTAAGAAAAGAAATACAAGAACACGGATTAAGACACTCAACATTATCGGCACAAATGCCAAGTGAGTCCTCTTCTGTTGTATCTAACGCAACAAACGGCGTTGAACCACCAAGAGATTACTTATCATTAAGAAGTCTAAAAAAGGTCCTTTGAAACAAATTGTACCTGACTATAACAGACTTAAAAATTTTATACATTATTGTGGGATATGAAAGGTAACGAAGGATATATTAATATCATTGCCGTTATGCAGAAATATTTTGATCAGGCAATTAGTGGTAACTGGAGTTACAATCCAGAGAACTACAAAGATGGTGAAGTGCCTTTATCAACTATGGCACCAAGATTTATTGACAACATATAAACTAGGATGGAAGACAGCATATTATCAGAATACATATGACGCAAAATCTGATATAGACGAACCTGTACATCCTGTTGGTTGGCATGATGGTGTTGAAGAAACACCGAAGGAAAAGAAAGAAGATGAAGAAGACTGCGAAGCCTGTACAATCTAAAAGATATTTTCACGAGGTAATTGAAGAAGAAGAAAAGATACTAAATATTGGTTTGAAAATGTCAAGACAACATAAAAAAGAAAGAATAGATAGAGAAAGAAAAAAAAGTGAGTCAGAAAAACTACAAGAAGAATTGGAACCTATAAACGAATGAAAACATTTAATACAAAAAAAGTAGATTGGATGAAACAACCTATGTTCTTTGGTGAAGAGCCAAACACACAAAGGTATGATCAACAGAAGTATCCTATATTCGAGAAGTTGAATCAACAACAGTTAGGTTTCTTCTGGAGACCTGAAGAGGTTTCTTTACAGAAAGATAGAAACGATTATCAATCTTTAGGACCTGAACAAAAACATATCTTTACATCTAATCTAAAGTATCAAACACTATTAGATAGTGTACAAGGTCGTGGTCCGTGTCTAGCATTTTTACCTTATTGTAGTTTACCTGAATTAGAATCTATGTTAGTTGCATGGGACTTCAGCGAAACAATACATAGTAGATCATATACTTACATAATGAAGAATGTATATTCTGATCCGACAGAAGTATTAGATACTATTATTGATACACCAGAGATTATGGCAAGAGCAAAACAGTTACAGACGCTTACGATAAGTTTATTAAGTATGCTAGTTTATATTATCTAACAGGCAAAGGTGATATTAAAGAACTTAAAAGATTACTATATCTTACAATTGTTAATGTAAATATACTTGAAGGTATTAGATTCTATGTATCATTTGCTTGTTCGTTTGCATTTGGTGAACTTAAACTTATGGAAGGTAGTGCTAAAATTATATCACTAATCGCAAGGGATGAAAATCTACACCTTGCTGTATCTCAAAATATGATTAACAATTATCGTAATAAAGAAGGCGATAAAGAAATGTTAAAGTTATTAAAGAGAACGAGGAAGAAGTTTACAAGATGTATGATGAAGTCCAACAAGAGAAAGATTGGGCAAAATATTTATTTGATAAAGGTTCAATGATAGGTTTGAATGATAAACTATTGAATCAATATGTTGAGTTTATGGCAAACAAGAGAATGAAAGCCATTGGATTGAAAGCAGTATATGATGTACCATCTACAAACAATCCTTTACCATGGACTACTCACTGGTTGAATAGTCGTGGATTACAGAATGCTCCTCAAGAAACAGAAATCGAAAGTTATGTTGTAGGGGGTATAAAACAAGATGTTGAAAAAGATAGCTTTAAAGGATTCAAACTGTAATGATAGAAGAAGAAAAGAAAACCTGTACTAACTGTGGTGCCTCATACGATATAAAACATGATCTTCCTGAAGAAGATTTTACAGAAAGATTTTGTCCTTTCTGTGGTGAAGAAAAAGAGATTGAAGATGAGGTAAGTCATGTTGAGGACAGGTATGAAGACTGGAACTAATTGGTTATATCAAGGTAAAGAAGTAAAAGAACTCCCTAAAGATTGTGAAGCATTTGTATATCTGATAACAAATACTACAAATGGCATGATGTATGTAGGTAAGAAGTTAGCAAAATTCAAAACCACAAAGAAACCACTCAAAGGTCGAAAGAATAAGAGAAGAGGCACAAAGGAAAGTGATTGGAAAACCTATTGGGGTTCTTCTGAAGATTAATCGCTGATGTAGAGAAACATGGCGAAGATAAATTTACTAGAGAAATACTATATTATTGCCCTAGTAGAGGTGTAGCAAGTTACCTAGAAGCAAGAGAACAGTTTGAAAGAAAAGTTCTTGAAGTTGACGATTATTATAATGGTATCATAAATGTTCGTATCGGAGGTTCTAAAATTTTAAAGAATCGCTGAAAAAAATGTTAAAATTAATTTGTCTAAATAGAAATAATACGAACCCGAAATTTGATTTGATATCTCAAACTTCACAACACAATTAGGTGATTATGGCTTTGCCAGTAAGAAAATTATAGTCCGATTAAGAATGTGGTGGGCAGACCTACGAGGTCACCACGGCAAAAGATGGAATTATGAACCAGGCGACCACTATATGGGTCGAAATAAGAACAAAACAAGAACATAATCACCCAAAACCCCTAGTGTTTTTAGCTTGACGTCCTATTTATATGTGAATAACAACTTGATTGCTTATAGCAATAAAAATCAAAATACGGTATTAATATGAAGAATCTATCAATTACTTCACGAAATATACAATACTAAGACTATATTATGACAAAAACAAAAAACCTTTAATGTATGTTATTTAAGAGAGTATATGGATCCTGAACATCAAGGAGAATTCTTTTATGCATACGAAACAGTTTACAGAAATGTACCTGCTAAATATAAATCTAAATTCAATGATAAGACTAAACTAAAGATAGTTAAGTTTTTAGACTGGAATTACAAAGAGTCTGCTACTAACTATGCCAATGTCAGTAGAGTTGAACTTATTGATCAGAAACAGTATTATCAATCTTACAAAGATGTATTCGGTGATGTTGATGAAGCTGATGAGAAGATGATGTGGACAGATTACGGTCAACAATGGGATAGACAATCATTGAGAAAAGACTTCAACCCACAGTTGACTAAATCAAAAGTAAAATCTTATAACGATAAAAGACTAAATTAACGCTTGACATTTATGCCAATTCGTGTTATACTTAACTACAAACTTAACAAAAGGACTATATTATGGAAATGACTAAAGAAATTATGTACGATCAATTCAAGACTCTAAAATCTAATGACGAGAAAGTCAAATATCTTGTAGATTTAAAAGAAATGAAACAGAAAACACCTCATGTTTTCAGAAATATCAAAATCAGTATAAAACAATTCAATAATCTTATTAAAGAATATTCAAGTCTTGTGCCTTTTAGTGCTATGAAAAGAGATTGCTGAAAGAGAAGACGCTGAAAAAGAAAAGAAATCGAAATGAGAAAGAAATAATGAAGAAGTTTTTTGCTACAATAATAATTCTTAATACCTTGTTGTTTGTTGGTCTATCATCTGTCGCTAAGGCAGATGACAAGACTTCGGCAATCGTAGGTCATGTAATCACACAGGCAATTCAAGGTAATGATATGGATCATGCTGAAGTATTAAGTAATGAGTTGGCTGCTCTAATGCACAAATACTCAATTGAAATGACTACTGTATTATTACAGTATATGCCAAGTATATTAGATAGTATATCAGCACAATTAAGACAAGAACTAGATAAAAAATACAAATGTTCACTTCAAGGTGACTATAAAAATAAAGATTGTTCATAATGAGTAAGATAACAGTAGAAGTCAATAAGAAAACCATATCAGAAGTTTACAATCAAGTTGCTATGTGTAATGACCTAGGTTTTCCTAACTTTCAAAAAGGTGAACCTATCAATAATCTAATGAGAGAAATCAAAGAAGTATTAAAAAACAGAAGAAACAAGAAGACTTTGGTTGGAAAGACTTCTGGGAGTTTTGGCCGCTATCAATCGTAGTGCCATTAATGTTATTATCAATTATAATAGGACCAATATTTCAATAAGCTTGACTTTCATGCCAATTTGTGTTATAATATTCTAATGACTTCAATGATCTACACTAAAAATACAAGTGGTGCAATTCGTAGGTTACGAAACAAAAAACCACAAAGGTTATCTATCAGCACTAGTAGATCATATTAAATTTCTTAAAAGTTTAGGTTTCAAATTTGACTCTAAAGGTAAAATCAAAAAACGACAGAAAAATCTGCCCCTTTAGCTCATTCGGTAGAGCAGCTGATTTGTAATCAGCAGGTGATCTGTTCGAATCAGATAGGGGGCACCACAACTACCATCAGACAACTGGCGATTAAAAGAATCTAAAAAGTTTACTATTGCCCCAGCATATAACAAAGGTGGTTATCAAGTTATATCAAAAGACAATATTAAGAATATAGGTAAGTAATGAAAAATATTATTATTACTTTTATTACTTACTATTGTGCTAGTTAAACAAAATCACATATGAGTAGTGCCATAGGTGCAACAGCAGGTTATGGTACTTGCCATCATATGTTAAATACAGGTGTAGGATTAACTGCTGCTTGTACAGTAGTCGGTGCTATGATTGGTTCAAGTTTATTTTTAATGATGATATGAATATACACAAGGCAGTATTTGTAGATACTTTAAACACATCACCAGGTAAAAGAAGTCATGTAACATGGGGTAGTAAATCTGGTAATTGGGGATCAATTACAGTTAATAGAACTTACCTTGTTAAAGGTGTTAAGTGTAGTGAGTATGAATCAGTAATTAGTATTGATAGACAATGGCCTTTATATGGTGTTCAAAGAGAAAATGAGTTTGGTGTTGCGTGTCAAATGCCTGACGGAAGATGGTATATACAATAATGAAAGATCCTATGAGACCTATATTACTTGCAACATTAATAATGATAACAATATTATTGTTTATGAATTATGCAGTAGGTAAAGAAAAAACTAAATCAGAATGGTTAAATGAAAACCCTTGTATGATTAAAGTTGTTATAACGAATACAGAAATTAATGGTATTACTACAACAACTAAAGAAGAAAAATTAGAATGTAAAGACGGTTATGATGGTCCTAATTATTGGGAACTATTTGCTCAGTTTTACTATTCAGGAATTACGGTACCACCTTATTGTAGACCGTATGCAAGACCAAATCATCCTTTTAAAACACCTGGGATGCTTTGTTTAAGTGAAAATGGTGTTTGGGAGAAACAGTAATGTTTAAATTAATAGTGCTAGTTGCTGCCATTGTTGTTATTACAACACAATGGAGTGAGTTTAACGAGATCGTTAATCTTGCAAGTATATTTGAGGTAACTAGTGAAATAATAACGAAAGTTAAGGAGTAAATAAATATATGATGAAGACTATAATAATCGCTTTACTTGCCTTGACTTTGAATTGTGCTAACACAAATTATCAGGTTAAGAAAGAAGCGAAAGACGAAGGAAGAGTGTTAAATAAAGTACCACAATGGTATATTGACGCTAAAGTAGATAAAGGATTTATCTTCAATAAAATGCAGATAAATTTATCTTTGCAGTAGGTCAAGGCAATAGTCCTGATTTACAGTTAGCAATTGAGAAAGCAATGATGATTGCAAAAGCTGAACTTGCTGATAAACTACAAGGTCAGATGAACAAAAGAACTGATCTATATATTACAGAAATAGGATCAGAAGGCAATAAGAAAGTTGTTTCAAAATTGAAGAAACAATTGTAAACGTAGTTAGAGATACCATGATTCAAGGTTATGAGGCTGGGAGAAAGCAGTTTATGAAACACCTAATGGCGAATATAGAGTTTATATTGGTTTAAAGATCGGTGTTGGTGACGCTAACAGACTTGCTGACTATATTGCTAAGAGTGCCGTGGATGCTGTTGATGTAGATACATTAGCTAAAACTGCTATAGATCAAGTTATTATAACTAATCCAGATGGTATAACAACAATAGAGAAAAACTAAAAATGACAATAACAATATACAGTAAACCAAATTGTGTTTTTGTGATAAATCAAAGGCCTTGGTAAAGGCCTTGGGTTGACTTATGAGGAAAAGATGTTCGGTAAAGACTTTAATTCACCTGAAGAATTATACGAGGCAGTAGGTAAACAAGTTAGAACTATGCCACAGATAAAGATAGATGGTGAACTCATAGGTGGATACAATCAATTGGTAGAATATTTTGTAGAAAAAGGTAAAGTCAATTTTAGAAGATTGTCTAAAATTACTGAAACTAACAATATCAAGATAGCAGGTAGAAAGTTTGTTGCTTATGATAGAATATATCAAAATCTTCATAAGTCTGACTCTTATACAAAAACGTAGTACTACATACACAAGTTGAAGAAATCAATTAAACTAGAAGACGGTATATCATTTGGCATAAGACAGCAGACAATAGATGGTTCAATAGAACAGGTATGCCTTAGATAAACCTATTAATTAATTAGCATAAATAGTAGTATGAGAAAATTTCAACAATACATAACAGAAGGTGTCTATGATCCTTCTATATTCAAGGCTTTTTCTTAGCAGGTGGTCCTGGTTCAGGTAAATCATGGGTATCAGCAAGAGCATTATCAGGTATGGGATTAAAAGTTATTAATAGTGATCGTGCTTTAGAGGCTAAATTAAAAAGAAGATGACGTTAGAATTTATGTTCATAATGAAAAAGAAATTATAAAGAGATAAGATAAGATCAAAATCAAAACAAATTGCAGGTATGCAGTTAGGTATGGCACTTGAAGGTCGTTAGGATTAATCATAGATAGCACGGCAAGGGATGTTGAAAAGATACAAGAAGCACAGAATTTAAGAGCAATAGGTTATGATATACACATGGTCTTTGTAAATACAACGTTAGAAGTCGCCCTAGAAAGAAATAAAAGTAGACCTAGACATTACCAGACGCAATCGTAATTAATAGTCATAAACAGATTCAAAAGAATATGGGAAGACTACAAAGAATATTTGGTGCAAGAAATTTTGTAGTTGTAGATAATAATGAAGTTGCTCAAGATGTAAATCCTACTGTACATAAAATAAGAGGAATGATAGTAGAGCACCTACTTCATATCAGGCAGTAAGATGGATACACAGAGAACTTGAAAAGAAAAAGGAAATAATGGACAGAAGTGATGAAGAAATTATCAAAGACATCAAATCAGTATTAGAAAAGAATGTTAAAGATAATGTAGCAATGCATGGTGGTATGATTAATTTTCTATCATACGACAAAGGTGTTGTTAGATTAGAAATGGCTGGTGCCTGTTCGGGTTGTGCCATGAGTAAACAAACTTTACATGAGGGTGTTGAGAGAATGCTTAAACATTATGTGCCAGAGGTAACTCAATTGATAGGTGAAGATGACGAACAAGCCGCTCAGAAAGGATATAGTCCATGGGCAACGTAGTAATGTTTCCTGCTCACAAGGTAAAAAAACCTAAAGTAAAACAAACAGAAGAACAAACTAAAAAGATAAAAGAAGATATATTTATTGAACAGTTAGTCGAGGAGTTTACCCTAGATTTTATTCATGTGCTACAAGAGAACGCCATTGTGATGAAGAACGAGACCTTTTGAGAGATTTAGCAGTTGTGATAGAGTATCAAGAGTCTAATCAAGAGAGATTTTAAACAGAAACACCCAATGCAGACCATAACGGATGCTTTGGCAAAGATAAGTGTATTACCTGATGGTAAAAAAGTCACAGACATGAATTATAACAAGGTTTTTGTGACAAAACCAAAGGTTGACAAATAGATTGAAATGTGTTATAATATATTATGGAATACAGAAAACTAGACGACAAAATTAAAGACCTAAAATCAACAAGAGTGTTCAAGAAGATCACTCCTAAATATGATTTATCTTGGTATGTAAAATGGGTATCAAGTGTATTGATACTTCAGTTTGCTTTAGAGCAGCTGGTGGGTTTCATATGTTTGATTTATATTTTAGTTTT
>UEXL01001433.1_pt1 | contig 19914 bp, 28 predicted proteins | sample 1796671 | NCBI WGS metagenome assembly UEXL01 (sample SAMEA4772471, study PRJEB27181) | metagenome | reverse complement strand
TCTGCATCCATAATGTGAGCGAATCTTCCATCTTGGCTGAAACTACAAACTTATCTCCGATTTTTGCGTTTTTAGATTTGGGGTGACCTGCCTTTAATCCGTTTTCAAAGTAAGTGTATTCAAACTTGGTTGATTACTTGGTTCAACTTTAGCTATTAGTGTTGGTGACCTTGCTGAGCTTCGTCTTTTTCTCTAATGTAGGCTGCACGGTCTGGTCCTGCTATTGGCTCTGTCCTCTACCACTCTTTCGTGGTCGGCGGTGTGGGTATCTTTCTGGCAAATCGCCTTCGTAGTTAGTTCAATCAGTTACAGGAACTTCGGTCATGGGTAATCACCTACTGTCCGTTGCCTTTGTCTTCCTTAACTGAACCTGCTTCTTCGGAAACTTCGGTTTCGCCTTTCTTACTAAAGAAATTGGCGACTAATGCGCCAACTACTGTGGCTCCAACCAAGATTGCTCCATTAGTCATGTTGATTACACTTGTTCCTTGTGCTTCCATAACATCCATAGTGCCAACGCCAGAATAAGGTCGGTTACCCATAGCCTTTTCATTCCTTGGATTCATCTCTACGGTCTTTCATAGATTGTGAATGGGGTCCACGCATACCAAGTGATTCATCAAGTTCATCGTTGTATCCTTGGTTATTCTGCATCTGGTTCTCCAAGTGCCAAATGTTTCTGCACTACCGAACCATTGTGGAACTCATTACCTGAACCAGCGGCTGTGCCTTCGCCCATACCGTTGTCAAGTGCTCCTGTGTAATCTCCAAGTCCAAAGGATTCAGCAGCGTAGGCTTCTTCCATGTGGGATTCTAATTGTTCTTCCAATTGCATTAACTCTTGGTAAATGTCATCCATGTCGTCCATGTCTTCTTCATCCAATTCGTCAATCATATCTCTGATTTCATCAACCATACGAACTAAGTCATCACGACTAAATTCGCCTTCTGCTTCAAATTGTTCCGCAGAGCCATACCATTGTGGGACTCCACGACCTGAAGCGATAGCGGAATCTTCTCCATAGTATTTGGATAGAAACCATCATCAATTGCTCCTGGTAATCCAGCATAATCGCCTTCTGCTCGGAAACCAAATGGTGTTCCATCATAGTTGTAAATAATTGTTCCGACAACATCTCCTTGTCCCCATCCTTGTAGCGAGGTTTTCTTGAGAAGGTTCTACTTCAAGTGCAGGAACTGGTTCCATCTTCTTCTGCAAGCATTGTTTCAGTATAAACTCCTGAATCAAGAGTTTCATATCCGCTTCCGTCTGCTCAGCAGCAGGTGGTGTTGGTGTGCTGTATCAAGTGAAGGTTCCTTATGATTCTGCGTGTTCTTAGATAGTCCTTTGCGGTCTGCTTCGTTTGCAGCAACTCCTTTGGCTACATGAAGGGCTTGCCATCGGTTTGCACCTTTAGTCCATCCTTTATCAGTCTTAACTCCGCCTTCTTCGTAATACTTACGCTTTTGAGCATCAGTCATACGAGCGATTGTTTGTCTGTTCTTTCCAGCCATAATTGGAGGGTTATCTCCAACTACACCTGTTCTGTAATAGCCACGCATCTCATGCGACACGCTACCTACATAGTCATTCCATTCCGAGTTCATTTCATCATATTGCATTCTTGTTTCACCTGCCGAACCGCTACCGTAGTATTCGGGAACCATCACCTGCCTGAAGAATCTTGGGTATAATTACCTGTGGTGTGCGAGGTAAGTTCCATTTTCTGCCATATATTCTACGGCTTCATGGGACTCGGCAGCACTAATTTCTTCGGGTGTTGGGCCTGTCACTTAGAATTAATCATTTGGATTGCTTGGAGAAACTTCAGCAGGGCCGATGGTTTCGGCTTCTGAAACTAAATTTCAACGTTTGATTGATAGCATTAACTACCTCATCAACATTTTAGGTCAAATACTAAAACGACCTTGAACTGAAAGTTCATTAGATTCTGCGGCTGCTTCAATTGCAGGTAAGTGTTCAAATCTGGTGCTTCCATCATAGTGAGTTGAGTTCGATTGAATATCCAGTTGAACCTCAACTTGATAGGTTCGGCGTTCTCGATTTGCCCATACGGTCAATACCTTGAACTCTTCCTACGCTTGCAGTTTCTCCATCAACCATAACACCAATTGTAGATGGTGTAAATCCGTGATTGTCGGTTTCGCCACGATAGTAAAATAGAGCGCAAGGGAAGAATCGGCTACGGTCAGCATCTTCTTCTAAACCTGCATATCCAGATTGACTTAGAATAAATGTGTGTGGGTAGAAATTATATTCAGAATTGAAAGAACCTGCGTGTCCCCAATAATCATTTGAACTAATTAAAAGCATCTCTGTAAATTCTGCTGGCATCTTCATACTCTCCTTAACATTGTTTCAAATCCGCCACTCATGGGTATTGCTTTAATCTCGGTATCATGTGCGTATCAAGTTATATTGATTTCTCCAGACACTTAAACTTTGCGTCATTCCTGTGGATGTGTCCATATATCCAGTTTCAACATTTGGATTGAGTGAGTTTTGTCCCTCTCTTCCATTCAGATTCTCTGATTCCGAATTACGGCTCAAATCTCCAAAACGGTTATCGCCTAAAAAGGCAGAGGGGACAGTTGGGAATCCTACTTCTTGAGGAGGAATCATAGAAACCAAGTATGGGAAATCATTATTGACTTCAGGTGGGACAAGTGGGACTACATCACGGCCAGAATAATCAATGTTAGTTGTGGCTGTGGTTGCATTATCATAAGATATTGGAGTTGTCATTCGGCGTTGTAGGGTCATGGATTCTGTGTTAGCAGTTCCTCCACCGAGATAAGAGGTTTCCTGACCAGGTGCCATAGCGTTAAATTCTTTGGTTCCTTCTGCTTGGAACTTGCCCATCAGTTCATTCTCAATAGTGTAGCCCATATCATAAGGATTGATATAACGAGGTTGAACATCAGAAATGCCAGGACCCCATGGTTCTGTATTAACTAACATATTTGTTGATTGTAAATCTAAGAACTTGTAGCCCATAAAAGATTCAGTTAATGAATCAGGGATAACATCAGTAGTGATGCCTGACCTTTCAATTTGAACTTGTTCCATATCTGCATAAGTCATTTCATGTGCAGAAAATCCGAGTTTCTCTCGGAGGTTAAATGGATTCAAGATTGCAGCACCAGCAGCCACTAAAATACCTAATCCAAACATACCCATCGGCGAGCGCAGCCATGACATAGAATATACTTGCTGATTCTGATATTTAAGTTTGATGTTATGAACCGTATTGAGAATCTAATGCTTTTGACCTTGATAGCGTCTTAACCTTGTATTTTTCTAAACTATTGACATGACCCATCTTAGACATAACTTTGTTGGTATATTTCATAAGTGCGTCTTGCTCTCCCCATGCATCTTGCGATTTTGGAAGAGGTGTTTGACGGAATAAATCTACACCAATTGGAGTGGCATATTGAACCCAAGATGGTGGAGCCATAGTCATTTGATTTTCAATGGCTATTTCATTTTCAATTCCTGTTTCGGAACGGCGTGGATTTACTAACGGGTGATAATATGATTCGGCGGAGAATGCCTTTTTCTTAGAAAAATCGGCATCATGGGTGACAAAAATTAGTGCCGTTTTCTTTTCTTCTGTGGTCCAAGTTCCTGGGTGCAAAGCGTCTGCGGGCCACTCCACAATCACCGAAGTTGGATACATTCTTAGAACATGGCCTAAAGCAAATCCGCCTCCATCAGATGTGGGTCGGCTAACATTGACAACATCTCCAACTCTCCACTCTTCTCCTGATTTATCTAATGGATTTTCCATCCTTTGAGTTGCTATCTTTTTGTAAGATGTGGTGGGATAGACCATAGATTCAACTTGAGTTACTAAATCTCTCCAAATGCCTTGTTGAGTTTCAAAATCGGTGTTCTCAAAGGCTTGTTCTGAATAGGTTTCCACCCCATCTGTAATCTCTACAATAATTCCTTTACGAGAAAATCCTGCGGAAGAAGTCACTTGCGTTCCAATTCCTGTGGAATATCCTGAATAAACTTCTTCGGGAATATATTGAGTAATTTTGTAAGGTCCTGATTTAGCAGTTTGATATTCACTCCATCCTGAAAGGTTCTTTTTTCCTTTAGTTAAATTAAATCCTTGGTCACGGACTTCTCTGACAATTTCTAAAAGGCTCAATAGTTACCCTCCCGTAAAATTTTAGCAGAGATAAATTGTTGTTTGGCTCTTTTTCTGGCTTCATTTATTTGCTAGCATTAGAAAATAAACAGTTAGTGGTAATATCTGTGACATGAACTGCGTATCGTTAATACTCCAAAAAGGGTTGCTATCTATCTGATTTGCGAAAGATATAGGAATTTGACGGGTGATTTCAGCCTCAAATGTTTTACTGCCTGTCCATGTATTTGCTATGTCTTTCCAATCTATATCGTGACCTGCATAAACTAAATCTTGAAATCTTTCTGTGGAGCGTCTGCCATCTGACCAGATTACATCTGCTCCGTCAAAATGAATGGCATAAATTATACCTGTTCCTAATCCCATAATGGCAATAGAAACTACTCTATCTCCTGGTTGAAACGCCCTCATAGTAATACTTAGGTTGGTCTGATATTTGAAATTATGGGTCAGAATTATTCTTTGTTTCTTCCATAATGCCAAAGTGCATAGGTGGTAACTCCGCCAATTACCAAGAAACCAACATTTTCTTTTGCCCAATTATTAAACATATTGATAATATCCATAAAACCTGGTGTTTCAGGTTGAACTTGCATTCCATCAATTCGCTGTTCTTGTTGTTGAGGCTCTGTTCCATCCTCTTCATCTTCAGATTTAAAGGTTTAGTTTGGCTTCAGGGTGGGTGCGGGAGGGAAACTCCCAATTCTTGAGGGTATAGTAGTCATAGGGATGGAATCTTTGAATGCTGCGCTTGGCATAGTGAATCCATCTTCCATAGCCATAACTGCCATACGAGGGTTTGGGTTATTCAATCCTGCGTCCCAGTTGTTTTGGTTATCACGGCTAATAAAATGATTTTGCATTGTAGTCATATCAGTTCACCCTACTGTTGTTATAGATTTGTTTATCAGCAGGTCGCCACGAATCCAAAGGATTGTAAGCGGCCGTATAATAATCAGGGAATTGATATTGTGGGCGGGAATCATTGGCTACATCATAATAAGAGAATCCTGTTGGGGTGTGTGCTGATGCATAATCGCCATCATAATAAGAAGGGTTGGTTGGCATTCCATTAGTAGGCACAACCGAAACAGGGTTGTAATAAGGTCCTGCGATTTGAGGGTTAAATCATTCCATGGTTGCATATAAACAACTCCAGGTGGACCTGCTGCCACATTTTCTGCTCCCATGATGTCTTCTGCACTTTCTACAATTGTTGGATTAACTCGGTTGAGTTCTCCTGTTGGTGCTGCGTGAACATCTTGGTTCATCTCACTCTTGTATTGGTCTTTTTTGCCACAGTTACCACTTTTGCTTCCACATCCACATCCAGATGCTTCTTTTTTAGAGGTGTGAAGAAGAGGTAGTGCCATAAATCCGATAAGGAATCCACCTAATCCTAAGAATCCCATTAGATTAGTATTCAAACAATCCACTCTCCTGTAATGTAGGAGGACATATCGCTAATTGTAACTGGTGGAACTCCACCATAAAGTTGATTTAAGATAAGATTTGCTTGTGGTCGTGCTTCCATGTTACGAACTACTGTGTCAGCAAATGGAAGGGTTCTTTCATCAAAAGATGCTTGTTGGAAATTATCAACAGTTCCAGAAGGTGCTTCCTTAACTTCATTAGGAGAAAAAGCCTGTGAATTTCTATCTTGGAAAAGCATATACAATCCATAGCCTACTGCTCCCAAAGAGAGAAGTATGATTGCATTATCTACAAGATTAGACTTTTTAGACATTTAGATACCCCTGTATTTGAGGCTCACTTCTTGCCCTTCTTTTTTTGTTCACGAGCCTGTGCAGGAACAAATGGATAACCAACAACTCCTTTTGGATTTACCATCTTTCCGCCTTTGCCTTTTCCATATGCCTTTTCAGTCATCTTGGTCTTAGGTAGTGGGCCACCAACTGGTGTTCCATCTCCTCGCTCTTGGCTCCATGCCTTTCCTGTGTTAGCATGGCGTGGGGTGATACCTCCAGATTTGGTCCAAGAACCAGTTCGGTCACCCTTCTGATAAATTTGAGAGCGTCCAGGTCCACCGACCTTTCCTTCTGAATATCGGCGTGGGCCTGACTTGGTTCCACGAACTTTTGTTCCTTTGCGAGATGCTTTCTTTTGCTTAACTCCAAAGTGGCGATAAATCTTTGAACCTTCTTCAATACCATATTTTCCAACGAGTCTTTGAATAACTGTGAGGTGTCTTCCATTCTTGTCACGCTTAGGTGCGCCACGCATTGCTGAACTTAATGTTTTTGGTCCATCGTAGGTCATGTATAAATCTCCTTGTTCTTACTACTTAAACTTTGTCAATCTTCGCCGTCAGATTCATCTTCCTCATCTTCGGCTTCTTGAGCCTCTAATTCATCACAAACTGAATTAAAATCAGAGGTTAATTTAGCATCATCTTTATCAGAAGTTAAACTTCCATAACCTGCGCCCGAAATGGCCCCTAAAAATAGAGGTATAACTGTTGTCAAATTATCAAAGGGCATTCCTAAAAATCTTTGATAGGAATAAAGTCCTGCGGAAGATATAACTCCTACTACAATTCCTGTTAAAATGCCTGAAGAAATTCTTTTCTTATGGGCTTTTCCTAAATAAGACGACAAACCTGCATCACAAATAGACATTGCTTCAGCACGGTATCGTGATTTCATGGTTTATTCCCCCGTTCAAATGACGGAGGCACCAGAAACATCGCTCTTAAGGCTTAGTGGGTCAATTCCTACAAGAACTGCAACACCAAGAAGAGTTACCAATGCTCCACCGACTTGAAGAAGGGAAATGCCAGCAACAAGAGGGCGTGTGAATAATCCAGATGTTCCGCCAACAGCAGCCATAAGACCGACTACGACAAGAGAACCGCCGAGAATCATCTTCATCATTCTACCATCCCCATAACGCTATCTGTGGATGATGACATAAGACATCCTCCTGCACAGATTACCATAGCGAGTCCGAGAACAGTTTGAACTCCGACATCCTTACCCATAAAGGTAATAGAAGGTAGGTCAAACATTCCTAATACTGGTTGTTGTTCGGAAAAAATCATGTGAAGACCACCGACAAGGAAAAGTCCACCACATATCATGCTTCCATTCTTGCTTTGTGTCCAATCGCATAATCCTTTCATCATTTCAATCATCTCTATTTAATATATTTCTTTTCAACTATTTAAGTTTGCTTCATAGGGAACTTCCGACATTGCGGCCGTTAAAGTTTGCTACTCCGCCTACTTTGCTGGTGCTGTTCAGCATTCCGCCCATATCTGCGTTGCGAACTGGTGGGGCAATATATTGTGCCTCCATAACAATTGGCTTGGCAGGTCCGACCATCTTAGCGATGTTTGGAACTCTTGGTTGGGTGGAAGCGGGCATTACTGGCAAATCTCTAACAGGGATTGTTCGTGGAGATTGTGGGATGTTAAATGTTGGTCCTGATGCGTGGAAGGCACGAGGGTTGGTTGGGCGGATAGCAACTGCTTCTGCCTCAAATACTGGGTCGCCACCTGTGTTAGCCTGTGGTTGGTGAGCGTTAATCTTGCTCATTAGTTTTTCAGGCTTCATGTTAGTTAGTCCTGAAACATCAGGTCCAGATTGGAAGTTGTAGATTTCAAGTGGTGAAGTTGGCTTAAGGTATTGTGCCTGTGGTGAAAGACCTCCCCATGAAGGGTTGTAATCAGCAAGGTCGTAATCTTGAGCCAAGTAATCTTGGTTGAGTTGAACTTGTGCAGCACGAACTTGTGCAGGTGCAGGTCGTGGGGAGTTTGGAACAATACCTTGTCCAAATCCGCCGCCCATCAAAACTTCCATTTCTGCTCATAGCAGGGCCTTGTGGAATGTTAAAGCGTGGCATATTGATTACTGGCGCAGCAGGTCGTGGTGAAGCGGGGCAAGTCCTTGTCCCAACATCTCCATAGCGTTGTGTGCGGGTAGTGTATCACGAACCAAAGAAACCTCTGGGAAAGTCGGAACATCAGGTGAGTAGGGTAGGTCAGGTAGGACCACATCGTTGCCAATCATTCTTGCCATATATATCTCTCCTTGTTTTTGCTATTTAAGTTTGTTCTCTCTTATGCAGTTGAAACCACATAGAAAGCACCCAAGATGGAAACGACCATAGCACCCATTAGGGCAGGGCCTTTCCAAGACATTGAGGAATCTCCTTCGGCTCGGAATTCATGTGCGCTAACAGAGGATGGCTTGGATGGTGTGTCCTCATCAGCCAATGTTGGTTCTCGGTCTGATTCTTCTTGAATTTGGGTATCTCGGCTTTGAGATTCGGTAACTTCTTCAGGTCGTGCGTCCATAGTTGGAGCCATAACTTGTGAAAAAGGATTTGACATAGTAGCCATATTAGTTAGATTATAGGAACGAACTGCTCCAACTTCTGCACTTTCCCACGGATAGTAACTAACTCCTGTGTTTGGGTCGTATTGGGTGGGTTGGCTCATGTCGCTATCTTGTGCAAGCATGAATAATACTCATGGCTTCTGTTATTTAAGCATTTGCTGTGAGTAGGTGAAAGAATCCAAGAGGACACCAATTGATAGCAAACCATTTTCTTGACTTATTTCTTTCAGGAAATCCAAAATAAGGCTGTAATCGGTTAATGGGAATATAAAAATGTGATTTACCATCTTTTTGATAGGTTGTCTTTTCTTCTGCCTGACGATTGCGGAAAATGGAACCTGCATATCTAATATCTTCTGTGGGGACTACTACATGATAGCCGATTCCAGTTCGGGATTCTGAAATTCTCGGCTTCCAAGCATCACACCAAGGCAACCCTACTATCAAATTCTTTTCTGGTATTTCATCCCATGAAAGAGATGGTGATAACATTTGCATTTCTTTTTTAGGATTTTGATTCCGATTAGAAGCGGGAAATTGACCATTGGGTTCGTGGGCTAATCCATACCAAGTTCCTTCAATATATTGTGCCATTGGTTTCCAATCTTGGGGGTGGGGCGGGAGGGGTTAGCATCTTCAGCCCCTTCTCTACAATAGATAATAGATTCCAAGAGTCAAAGAATCATTATTAAAATGTGGTTCTCCTTTATTAAAATCTCATCTTCACAAATAGTTCTTTCTTTTCCTGCGGTATTGACAATCCTATATTTGTTTCTTCCTTTTCTTTTAATTATTTTAAGAATAAAATGTGGTTCTAATTTAATGTTATTTTCTAATAACCATTGATTGATGTTTAATCCATACTTAGCACTAAACTCTCTATCCCAAAGATAGGTATCATCAAGTGGGATATTACGATAATTAAGATGCGGCAGAATAGTTTGCCTTAACAAAATACAAGAGCCGACCTCATACATGATTAAAATGTATGTTATCTCCTATTTGAATTCATAGGTTGCGAATCAAAGAGTAGGCCACGCCCGATGCAATAACGGTGGCTCCAATAAATACTAATGGAGAAGTTCGGCGAGTCTTTTCTTCAAGTTCTGGTTGCATATCATATTGAACTTTAGGTTTGGTATCAATAGTTTGAGCATCCCAAGAGTAAGCAGGTTTATCTTTGATTAAATCTGATTGTGTGCTTCCATCTCGCAAGGGTGGATAAAAAGATGAAGTTACGGAGGGTTTGGATTTCATAGATTCAGGAATATCTTGTATAGCGGTGGTGCCTCAAATCCTTGTAGTTCAGTTAATGATTGAATTTCTTGAAGTGTAGATGGAATCTCATTTTCAGTAGTTACTTGTGAATTGTTATGTGTGGAAGAGGCTTGAACATCAATGTTATGACCTTTGTGTTCAGTTCTTCGGTCTGCTCGGATTTTATCTACTACGATATAACCTTGGTCACGGAAGTATTCGGGTGCGAAGGCTACACATTCTCCCTTTCTTGCAGCAGCGATACCATTAAGCAATCTTTTGACTACTCTTTTATCAGTTCCGAAACTCAACTGTTCGTCTAAGGCTTTCAAATCACGATTGTTGATAACATTGTGAACCAAATAAACTGCGGCTTGTGAAAGTGCTTCTTTATTGACACCCGCAGGTCGTTGGGAAACTAAAGTTACACCATAACCTAATGCTCGCCCTAATTTACAAAGACGCACGATAGGGTCAAAAGAAAGAGGTCGGCCCATTTGGGGGATAAAATCTTGACACTCTTCAAAAACGGTGTGTATGCCCTTACCCATGTGAGCCTCTAACAATGCTTCACAATAGTCGGCTACTAATTCTTGTTGCTTTAACAATGGCAATCCTGCAAGTTTTACCACTAATGATTTATCGGTTTCACCCAGTTTTTAACTAAGGCTTTCATATCTACGGATTGGCCGATTTTTGGCTCTAAGGCTTCTACGCCTTCCATATCTTTGAGGTTTCCGTGTGCATCCAAAGCATCAAAACAAACAAACTGTAATCCTAAACGATTAAACTCTTCCATCATAACTGCGGTAGTCCATGATTTTCCTGAACCTCTTTTTCCTGTAACGAAAAACACAGTTGAAATAATAGAATCTTCTCCATAGGCAGGGAAATGCAAGTTCTTTCCTAAGATAACTTGCTTCCTATCAATGCCTGGAAGTGATAGTGTATCAACCATACTTATTACTCGTTGCGTCTGATATTTAAGTGTTCTTCTTAAGAATAGTCGCCTTCAGGGTCAGTCATCCTAACTAACTCTCCGAAGGTTCCTGCAAGGTGAATCATGGCATCTCCTCTATCGGGTGCCATTAAAACTGCTTTGAAAAATTGTTGCATATCTACTCCTTCGTGCGGCCATCTTGGAATAGTTGGTCGGCCTGAACCTCCTGATTTTTGCGGAAGGCTAAGTCCTGCTTGTTTGCTATAACAATCTTCGGCTTGAAGTCGCATAGTTCCTGGGAAATAAACCCATTGATTATTTGCTGTTCCTGCACGGCTACGATAAGATGATGCGGAATAATCGCTTCCTCCGCCTGTGTTTCTCATAACTCCACCATAATAAGGAATAATTTGGTCTGCGGCTCCGAATGCTCCCATACCAACATAATAAACTGGTCCTTTTTCTCTTAGCCACATATCTACTGGTGTGTGTGTTTGAATGTCTTTAGTCATCCAATGTTGTCTGGCCCAATCATAGCAAGTATCTGAAAAAGATATAGTTACTGCTCGGTCTATGGGTTCGCTTGTGCCATTTTCGGTGACAATTCCACCTCTCATACCTGCAATAGCGTATCTCATTCCTGCACCTTGACAAGCATCTCCGCTTGGAATAAATGCTGTGCTGTTAGCAGATAAAAGATAATCAATGGCTCCATCATAGTCATCAGAAGGTCCAGCCCACTCTACATGGCCTGATTCATCAAATGAATAAATGGCGAAATGGGCTTCACAATTTCTGGCTTGGGCTACCATGATGGCTGCTAAGGTTCTGGCTAAATCCCACTTTTTAAGAGTAATGCCTCTCCAAGTTCCTGCGGGAGCGTTCATTCCTTCGGATTTATCTACAATAAGTTGAACAAATGTGTTAAATCCGTCTGCACCTGTAAATGAATCAGCAACTGTGGTTGCTTGCGCTTCGCCTGAACCAATTGCTAATGCTGGATTTGGACCTGCCGTAGATTCTACTAATTCTCCTGCTCCCTGACCCATAATAAATGCCGTTGTGCCTTCGGGTGATTTTGTGCCTTCAGTAGATTTAGTTTTAACGAACTTAGCCATACCATCAAAAAATGCTCTGGCAGGATTAACGAAATCAACTGCTGTGGGGTCGCCTCTTGCTTGTTGCCCTTGAATTGTCCAAACATAAGGGTCATCTTCAAGATTGCCTGTTTGTCCACTCATATAATACACCTTCTCGCTTTCGTTATTTAAGTTTTAAGTTGTGCAATCCATTTTTCAATTGCGGAATAAGCATCCTTTGTGCCGTCTTCGGAGTGTTTAATTCCTAATCCATCTAAATTAGCAACTAATTCATCTAATCTTTCAGGTGTGGCTTCTTGCGAGGAAATGGTAGCCATATTTGGATAACTATCATTGGCTAAATAAGCATTAAGTTCTTGTTCGGTATGCCCCTTTTCTGGGATTAAGATAGCAGGAATTCCTAAATAAGCCAACTCTCCGATAAGTTGTGTGCCTGAAGTTCCGATAACTAATTTAGAATCTACCATATCTTTAACAAATTGTGTTTCTGATATGGGACGGTGGACAAAATCTTCAGAAACTAACTTTTCTTCTTCAGGAGTTAAGTTACCATAAAAATAAACTTTCAATCCTTTAGAGTTAGCCCACTCTACAATATCTTCCGTAGGCCAATCCAAAGCGTGGCTTCTATACATTAAAATGTGGTTTTTATCTCCATACCATTTTTCTCCAATGATATGCTGTCTTATCATAGGTCCAACTAATGTGGCATTCTTGTGTTTCTTATCTTGAATACGAATTGGTTTGGAAACAACTGTGTAGTCACAATTGGGAACTATAAATGAATTAACAAAATGAATCGGTAATGATAAATGTCTATATTTTAGAGGTATCTTACAAAGATTTACAAAATTTTGAGAGTTAAATGCAATTATTGGAATGTTAGCGTTAAGTGCGGCTCTGGAAAGTAATGGTTCAAAGTCAGAAATAACTAAATCAAAGTTTTCTTCCTTCAACATTTTGCTTAGGGCTAAAATTCTGCGTCTTTCAGATGACATAAACTTGACAAAATCAACAGAGGTCTTAAAAACATTCAACTTACCATCAACTAAATGGAATTTAGGAGTGGGTAGAAATTTTATTCGTTGTGCTCCAAATTTTTCGGTGAGTGGTAATTCTGCATCACCGCTGGTAAAAAATGTAATTTCATGACCTGCGGCTACTAATTGTGTTCCTAATGCCGAGGCTCTCATAGAATGTCCACGACCTTCTCCTGATAGTCCGTAAGCAATCTTCATTGTATCACCTGTGGAAGTTTTTGATTATAGTTGATGATAAAATTAGTCTTGAGGAGTTCATAGCGTTGTTTAAGAGCCTCATTTAGTTGAGATTGAAATTCCATTACATTAGTAGAGTATTCCATTTTTTCGGCGTAAAGTGCATTCACTTCTTCCGCAGTTTCTATTCCTTCTTTGGCTATAAAATCTGTGAATGGAATTGTTTTGTTGCGCCTGTGGTGAACTATTGTGACTTTTATCAATCCTGATTTGATATACCAATCCTGATATTGGAATGCTGCATAAGCATCTTCGTTCAAGGAGGTTGCCATTGGATTGTAAATGCTTTCTGCTATTTGAGGCATTAGTGGGAGATTCTCGTTCATATCAAAGACTACAATTTCACCAAAACAATGAGAGTCATCACGGGTTGGGGTCGGGCGGTGAGCAAGTTAGCCTTTTCACCAGGTAGTAAATTGTATTCAACAAAATTGCGTGTCCATTCACCGAAAACGGAATCATCATCATCATCAATTTTGACCTCTTCATTCCGAACCAAAGTAACAGGAGTTATGGCTTCAAAGTTAATGGAAATTTCTGCATTTACCATCGTTAATCCTCCGTAGCGTTGGCTCGTTCTTGTTTGAAACCTTCTTCATCATACAACATCAAATGGCTGGTAGAATAAGATAATCCTTGAGCAATTGCTCCTAACAAAAATCCGACAGTTAAGGAATTAACAGACGGGCGGGTAAATGGCTTCAAGGAATAAAGTCCTAAGAATCCCAAACCCCAAACCCAATGGTGAATATGCAATTTTTGTTCATCTAATATGGTAAAAAACGGTAGAGGGCATTAAGTGTAATCCATAGGCATGAGGGTGAACATATTCTGCTACTATGCCTCCTGCCATAGCCCCTACTACTACAATAGGAGTGAGATTAGAGAATATACTCATGTTATTTCTTTAATAAAACTGATACTTAAGTTTTAGCCGAGGCGATAATCTCCACCATCTGCCAAATCTTGTAGGTGTCGGATAGCCCAATTATACCAACCTGCGTTAATTCCATCACGAGGAGTTATTTCCCATTTGAAGGCTCCTTCCAAATATCCTTTGGTTAAAGTTCCTGCTGCTTGTGGGACTAAATCAATAGTTCCATCGGGTTGTATGATATTACTATCTCGCTCCAAATCTCCTGCTCGTTGGTAAAATCGGATAGTAGCATAGCCTGGATAATAGGTATTTTCTCTTAATGCTTCAAGTAAGTTAGATGCCATGCCTCTTTGTGAGGCTGCTAATCCCAATGGCTGCTAAGGCTTCACAAGTTTCACATTTGAAGTGCTTTTGAACAATTCCGCTCTGGGCTACCTCTGATTCTTCGGCTAAAAAGTGAGAGTGGTTGCCGTCAATCTTCCAATTACTTCCTCCGCCGCCTGTGTTTGATAACACACTTCGTAGCATTCGGTTGGCATTAGCGAACATATCTTGAACCATTTGATTTTGCATATCTGCATCTAAATCACACCAATTATAATCAATTCCATACTTTACAGGGTTGGGAAGGTTATATTCATCTGCCTCTATTTGGTCATCTGCTACTAATTCACGATAAACTTGGGCATCTATTTGATTCGGGAATCTGGCTCCCATTTCATCATCTTGGGTGTGAATTGCCGTGGTTTCTTCGGCTGCATCAGCATTAACTTCTGTCCATCGGAGTCCTTTTCGGTCACCATAATTGACTAAAGGTGAGGTATCAACCCAATCTCTTTCAACACGAGAGTAAAAGGCAGAGGCTGACTTTCCTTCCGTAACTAAGAAGGTATATTGTGGGGCTTGGACTCCATCACAACAGTCAGGAGTTAATGGGTTATCGGCATTAGTGTTGGCAACAAACTTAATGACGAATGGGGCTTCAAACTCGGTGGTCATCACAGGAACCATAGTTCCTGGATTTGCAGGGTCAGATTGAAATCCAGTTCCTCGTGTGGATTGTGCGGCTGGTGTAACTGTTAAGGTGGAGTTATTTATGGCTACGATACGAGTTCCATTAGAATATGGCCCTCCTGAAATGAAATCTCCTACATTGACCCTAACTACTGGAGATACTTTAAGTGTGTCATCTCCTGTGCGAATTGTTTCTTCTACTAACAATTCATCATCATTAAGGTTATCTACACCTGGAACCAGATTTGGGTCACCTGCAATGTTATTCATTAACCAATCCATCTCCTCTGCCAACGGACCTTGCCTTTCGTTAGGGCAAGTGTGTCCTTCGGGTCGGTTATCGCTGGTTGGTGGTGGTGGTTGCGGTGTGAATTTAGTGGGAATTACATCTCCTAAATAGGCTTGAGGTAATTCTAATCTTAAGTTATATCTTTCTTGGTCATCGGTTAAATCTCTCATAACTAAAGTCCATTGAGGTTTTTCCAAGAATGTTTGCTTTTGAACAACTGGTCTTCCATCAGGTGCTCTTCCTAAAATTCCAATCGTATTTTGTTCTGTTAATGGTTGTGAAGTAGTGATGGTGTAAGGTCGTGCTGGATTAAGCCATCTTTCAGGATGTGTGGTAATATATTGAGCATTTCCATTTATTCCACAATCGGGGCAATAATCCATAGCGTTGCCATTACTGTCAAGAAGTGGTTTGAAAGGTGAACCTTGTTCTCTTTGTCCTGTGGATGGATTAGTCCATTCTATGCCTTGGTGGTTAGGGGCGGTGCAGATTCTAAGTGGTGTATTAGTGAATGCATATCTCATTTTAGAAATTGGAATTGAAAACGGATAAGCGTTTCCTGCCCTCATAATTTGCATTTCTTTAATCTTTTTTACATTTTCTGTGGCTGTGAGAACCCGACCTTCTCCATAACTTCTAAAAACTGCATCTTCCCGACTGTTATCTTTATTTCCTCTACCATATTCGGAACGGGCAGAACGCCGTCCTGAACCTGCTGCTGGTCTTGAGGTGGTGACATAACTTGAAGTTTGTTGAGCCTCAATTGAGGCTCTTCCTGCGGCTGCCATTTCTTGAGCAATTCTGTAATCTTGTGCATCAATAGGAGGGACTTTGAAACGAGGTTCGTAAATTCCGCCACAAATGCAGCCAAAGTTTCCTGCTAATCCTGCGTAAGACCCTGCCACATCTCCTATGTTTTTACATAAACCTCCATGTTGGTCGCCAGGATAGTTATCTGTGGTAAATGTAGTTTTACGAGGGTGAATATCAAAGGGAGTATTCCATACATTTTCTGCATTTTCTCTATATGGAGGTGCTAATCTTTCTTTTCCACATTCATTACACTTATAGCCTCCAGGTCGGGTTTTAGTGGCATCATTATTAGAACGATAACCCATCTGAAGATAAGGGATATAACTCATACATTGGTCAAAAGTGGATAAAAATGTGTTTTCTGGTGGTAATCCTTGCCAAAAGAAACGATAAAAGCAATCAACTGAATTGGAATCGTCTGCGGCTTGCGAGCCTCTCATAATGGAGAGTGTCTTTTTGGGCAATTCTGCTGATGCTCCTGGAATTGGAGCACCATTTCGGAAATTTCCGCTGGTGAACTTCCAATAAGATGAAACAGGCTTATCAGTTTTGATGTGGAACATGGCATAAGAAGTTTTTCCACAACCACAACTTTTAGGGGCTGATGTTTCACAGTTTGGATTAGGGCAACCGCCCCTTCCTCTCCAAGTGGTTCCACAACCACCTTCTTGTCCATCACAAGTCATAACTGTATTACATCTAACTCTGGCTACTACCATTTGTCCTCTATCCCAAGTTTGGTCCACATAATTGTGAGGCCACGGTGATAATCCAATAGATGAACCCCATTCGGTGTAACTATTATAGACTCCGAAATCTAAAAATTCCCACCACCACAAATGGTCACGACGACCACATCCAAGTTGGGACTGGTCGGGTGCTTCGGTGTTGCCTCCAAATCCTAACCAAAGTGGATTACAAACGAAAATTCCTGAATCTCCAGCATCGTCACGAGGGACATGGGTGTTTCCTTTCATAAAACGCTTCATAAGTGTGACAATTCTGGGGGCATTTGTCTTGAAGTTATCTACAACTTCCTTAATTTGGGAACGATTGTTAATCATTCGGGCGATTTGATTTTTTAGGTGCATCTGATTGAAGATAAATTAAATCAAATATATCATTAAGAAGTCTTTGTCCGATTCCAGACACAGCAGTATTTTCAGGATAACCCATTAAGCACCAACTCCTCCTGCTTCCATAGTAGCGGCATGGAGTGTATATCCCATATCTCTGATAAATTGTGTGGCTGCTTGTCGGCTTTTGAATCCTCCGTAGCCTTGCGGCCAAAGTGCATAATTAGCAGCCCACTCATAAAGTAATAAAAATCTGGTTCCGAATGTATAACGCTGGCCTCCAAAAACAGTTCCTGATTGCTCTCCCCTATAACCAAAGTGAACGGCCCAATTTGGATTACAAACTAATCCTGTATCTGGAGATAAAAAAAATCACAGTAGGCTGTTGGTATCCAATTTCCATTTATCTCTAAGTTAGCAATAGGTTCAATCTTTTCTGGATTGATTCTACCATCATAGGTCATAGTTCGGGTCACTTCGTAATCTCCAGGTCGGAATGTAGCGGTTGTGGTGGTGGAGCGTTCACAAATGGGGCATTGGCCTGTAACATCTTGATAAACTTGATAGGATTTACAAGGTGTGCAATACTGAACAGAATGAGTTTCGTTAATACGAACCATTCTCCAATTTGATGGAAATTGACTTCCTGTTTCGGGATTGATTTTTGAAGGGATACAAGATTGAAGGGGCGCATAGATTTGAACTCCTCTTCCATAACCTAATTTTGTTTGCCATAGAGGTGTTGGATTGGAAGTATCTTCAGAAACCATCTGTTCTCTTCCTGCTCCTGCGTTTGGATAATAATCTCCTTGTGATAAACCAGTAGATGCTGGAGGTATGTAACGATTATCTACCATATTTTGTCCAAAAGCATTTTGTCCCGTAGATAATAAACGAGCAACCATTTGCCTTTCTGCTTCTCCATCCCGTCCTCCTCCTGCTTCTCGGAAAAAGGAACTACCTTCGTGTCCTGCCTCCAACTTTGACTTTAATTCATCTCCAAATTCAGTATTTCCTTCAATATAATTCTGTCCTCGGCTCACCATGTAATTTACCATAATGTCTGAAATGATATTTGCCATACTCATTTGTTCAAAAGCATCAATAGGTAGTTTCTGAATTTCTTCAGACCATGAAACACCTCTTCCTGGATGAACGGTAATGTGTCCTAATTCGTGTCCAATAACGAATGCAGCACCAGCGGCTACTAAATCGCCATCAAGTCCATGATAGTTTCCAGCAAGTGTGAGTGCCACATATCCTCCACCCAAATAGACTTTAGTTCCATCAGTAGATGCATTGTGTAATGAACCTTTTTGAAGAATCAATGGGACATTCGGTGCTCCCACCAAATTTCTAATTCCTGTGTAGAGGTCCTGTATTTCAGGACTCAAGTGGATTTCTCCATCCCGATATATCTCTCCTGCCATAGATTATGTTTGATGCACTTGCTATTTAAGATTGTCGGGGTTGTAGGATTTCACCAATGGTTTCTAACCAAAATTCTCGGTCTGCCTTAGTGATATTTCCTGCATCATAGATAGTCTGCGGCGCAAATGAGCCTTGACTGTAACAGCGAGCATCACTCATGGGCAATAATTTGATAGAGCCAACATTTTGTTGGTTTTCTTCACTATCTGATAATTCGGCGGTATCGTCTAAGAGGTTATAAGTTCCAAAGTTAGAGGTAACTGCTACTGAAAAGACATAGGTTTGGAACTTTCCAACGCCATCTACTTCTTCAGGAGCACCCATTGAGGAAAGGTTAATCCACAATCTGAGGAAATCATTTTCAGTATCTTGCCAAAGGTTATATTGTCCAGATGTGTTGGTTCTGATAGGTGCTTCAATAGTGACATTTGGGCCTGTGGAGCCTTCCGAAGTTCTGCTGTAATCTCCTGTGTCTAAGTTAGAGATAGCAGCGTGAGGTAGGCGGAAACAAGCACTTAATCCTGTAAATCCTGCGGCGGTGTTGAAATCAATAGTTTTCTGTTGTATTTCATTATTGTTATCCATATAACTAAAGGCTCGGCGTTCTGCTGCATCATCTCCAGGTATAGACCATTGTTTAACTTGAGTCTTAATAAGATTCATAAAAGTGGTGAAGTCAATAGAAAAGTTTCCGTCTTGGCGAGCGGCATTGAGAATAAGTTTTCCATCTCCTGTGACTTGAGTTCCAAGATTATTCATAAAGATGCTTAATCCCTCTACGAAACGACCATATTCAATTGAATCAGTAGTGGCAATATCTCTGGCTCCTTCTTGGATACGACCAATCAGTTTAAGTTGTTGTCCTGATAATGCGGCGTGAGCACCATTTCCTGCTCCTGTGAACATAGATGCGGTCATGGCTAAACCAGATTGCACATTTCTAACTTGCTCTTGAGCAGGTTTTGTGTTGGTTACAGTAGCCCATGCTCCTAATGTATCTCCGTAACTAAGCATTGGAAGTATTGGGTTGGTTCCCATGCCATTCAATGTGGCGGAAGAATATGCACGATTATTAACAGGTTCAATAGCATTAGCCTTAGCCGAAGATTCGGTAGGCGTAGATGCCATAATACTAATTTCAGCATCACACAAAGTAATCAAACGAGCCTTATCATCACTAAAGAGGTTGGGGTTGTTCAAAATCTCAACACGAGTCTTCATTACATCATAAAGACAAGAATCACCCTTCAATGCAGGGTTAGAGATGGGAGATGTGATTTTTTGTAGATAATAAG
>UEXL01001317.1_pt1 | contig 19964 bp, 31 predicted proteins | sample 1796671 | NCBI WGS metagenome assembly UEXL01 (sample SAMEA4772471, study PRJEB27181) | metagenome | reverse complement strand
AAAATACTAAAAGTAGTTTAATTAAACTATCTCAGCATCTTGTGCGTCTATTCTAGACGTATACTACATATAGTATAGGGTGGTGGAATATTTACAGGTAGGGGTACTACGTATATACATGCACAATGACAGAGAAGGGTATTTTAGGACTGTTAACCACATTGTAAATCAAACGGTTTACTCTTGAGTTGTGATCACATTTAGATATAACTAATATAATGAAACTATATAAGACAAAGAACAAGTATATCCTCCTGGATGACAAGGGGTTTATTATACTAATGACTAGATACAAACAAATATGCTTACGTCTTATGGGTGTGACATAGTGTCATGGCGTGTATTATCTTGTTGTTTTATACTTGAAGCGTGTATAACTAATAGTATATACTTATAGTATACTTAAAGTATTAATACTTATATTTTATATACCTTTATATATACCTATATTAGTATTACTAACAGTAATTACTTAAAGTAATACCTATAGTACCTCATCTATATATTTTGTTGTCCTTTTTGGAAAAAAAAGATAAAAGTAATGTTGACATAGGTAATACTTTAAGTACAACTACCGAAATCAGAATGAGTAAAAATAAAATAAAGTACTTCCAGTCTGACTCAGTGCTAGAAGAGTTCTACAACGCACTAGCCAACAAAGACGAAAAGAAGTTAAGAAGAGTTCACATCCCCAGGTCTGATGTCTTTTATGTACGCAGGGCGTACTTTGAAAGTACAGGCAACTGGGAATCCCTAGATAGAATAGAAAGGTCAATGTACTTAGAGGGTATGTTGTCCAAACGTGACGTTCTAGATCCTGAAAGAAAACGAGACTGGGAATAAAACATATGGTCATAGACTTTGACGTAGATGGTGACGGTAAGATCACAGCAGAAGAGATAGCTATGAAGGAACGTATGCTTGAAGTAGAGCTACGTGAAGAGAAAGCTGAGTCTCAGAAGTTTATGGCGTGGGTAGCAATGGGAATGATGATTGTTTTTACAGTTATTCTATTTACTCCTTTACTATCTGACACAAGAGTTAACGCACTAGCAGATTTACTTGGGTTGTTCTACATTGCACAGACTGGTGTAGTAGCAGCCTACATGGGAGCTACAGCTTACATGGCAGGAAAACCTATGGGCAACAAAGTAGCAATGAAGAAGGATATGAGATGAGTTTTAACCTAAGTAAAAGATCTAAGGACAGACTGATGGGTGTACACCCTGATCTAATAGCTGTTGTTGAACGAGCTATAGAACTGACTGAAGTTGACTTTGGAGTAACGTGTGGCGTAAGAACTGTTGAAGAGCAAGAGGCTAACGTAGCAGCAGGAAGATCTCAAACTATGAGATCGAAGCACTTACCTCAAGAGGATGGATACTCACAGGCTGTCGATGTAGTAGCTTACGTAGGGCCAGATGAGAAGTATCCTGGGAGTTAAACTTGTACGATGATATCTGTGACGCATTCAAGACTGCAGCAGAAGAAGTTGGTTGTAGTATCAAGTGGGGTGCAGCCTGGAGTGAAGGGGATATAAGAACATATCCAGGAACTTCAGAAGATGCTATGATGGCTTACGTTGATCTAAGAAGATCCCAAGATCGTAGACCTTTTATAGATGCTCCACACTTTGAGATGATGGTGTAACATGGAAATAGAACAAACAATAGGTGATAACTTCAGTGGCACTAAAAACATAACTGTGTCTACAGGTGGTGGCAGTGACCTAGAAGCAGGGATAGAGTTTATCTACGACATGCGTGAGCACATGGTAGATATTGGTATAGCGACAGTCTACGGTATTGTAGTCTTTGCTGTAGTAATGTGGATTAAGAAAGGTTATCGTAGTGCGATGGTTAATCCTAACTCTATTCTTATCTGGTTGTGGTTTGAGTACTCTTCTGTCGCTAGGAGGATCAGGCGGTCCTACAGTAAATTCTAACGCACAGATAGGTAAAGAGAACAGACAGTCTGTAATGAGTGTTGAGCAGAGCGAAGAAGTCTCTGCAGGTAGAGATGTAGTACAGACTGAGATAATAAAAGAAGTAGAGACAGGATCAGTGGGAAGCTTAGATATTATAAACACGAACATACCACCCTGGGTTATGTTACTCCTCATACTAGGTTGGCTATTGCCAACACCTACAGAAATTGGTAGAGGTATAATGAACTTTATACTGACACTATTCGGGAGGAAGAATAACCCTAAGTACGAGAGATACAAATGAGTGTACCTGATCGTGTCAAATCGACAATGAAAAGATTAGGGTTGAGTGGAGTCAACAAACCAAAGAGGACTCCTGACCACCCTACTAAGTCTCACGTTGTCATGGCATCAGAGGGTGGCAAATATAAATTGATTCGCTTTGGTGAGCAAGGAGCCTCTACTGCAGGTAAACCCAAAGCAGGTGAATCGGATAGAATGAAAAAGAAGAGGGCAAGTTTTAAAGCACGACACAGCAAGAATATTGCAAAAGGTAAGATGTCTGCTGCGTATTGGGCTAACAAAGTTAAATGGTAATAAAGGATTAAAAACATGAATAAAAAAGAAATAATTATTTTTACGGCATGGGTAGGTTTAGCTACTGCAATGGCAACTACAGCAACTTACGCAAAAGATTTTTCTGTAGCAGGACAAACACTATCAGTAGGAGCATCCTCAGACCTTAACTACACAACAGGTGTAGAAGACTGGGAGTGGGAACTAACACCATCAGCAGGTCTTACAGCTATGGGTTTAGGTTTTACGATGGCTACTGATATTGATATGTTGACCCTTGACGAAGATGATATCTTCCAAGGACTAGACTTCACAGTAGACTACACAGTTCCTAGTACAAACATTAGTTTATATACTGAAGTATCAACAGACTCAGACTTAGAGTTTGGTGACGTAACTGTAGGGGCTACAGTTAGTTTCTAATGTGGATAGCGTTCATGCTCCTCTGTACTGGACCTTCTGCATTAACTTGCGAGGTCATGGCTAAAACAGAAGCAACATTTGTTACAGAGGAAGCGTGTGCTCAAGAAGCGTTACTGGTAGCTAGATACTTTCAGGAACAAGGATATCTAGCAATACCAGAATGTAAAAATAAAATGGGAGTTTCATTATGAGAATAGTAAAATGGATATGGAGATACTTAAAAGAATAGTATGTGCGTTAATAAACAGAAAATGTTGCCCTGAATGTAATTGTAAAGCAGGTTAAATATTGACCTTTGTAAGTAAACATAATAACATGTTAAATAAACTTACAGAGGAGATAGAATGGCGTATCTACAAAGTAACATACCACACTTTAAAGCTTGGGTGAGAAGAGAATATACAAAGAACTTAGAAGAATATCATGGAGAGTTTTTGCACTGTATGGTCGTAGCAGTAACTACTATGCCAAACAGAACACTAAGTTTCAGGTTATCTTTACAGGCTGTGAGTCTGATGAAGAAGATGAACCAAATGTACATGGAGGTGCAATGTGGGCTAGGATGCCACTAACTGCACTTGTAGCAGATACACCTTTGAAGAATGGCCTACAGAACTACCACCTATCTAGCTCAGCCTTGGGATTGTATGTCGCATACACACTCAGTCTATAAAATAGAAAGAGCAAGTCCTGCTCCTGGATAGCTAAAGTAGATGGAGAGTTTTATCCTGCCAAGTATTACTTCACTGTTGACTACACAGATAATGAAGTAGCAGATGATCCTGCTCAACATAAACAGTCTCACGTATTAGAGTTGTTAGATGCAGGAGAGTATACAGGTAACATAGTTGCGTTGCCCAATAATAGAGTGAGAGTAACTCACCCTGCTTGGTTTGAAACAGGAGAAGGTGCTCCTGACTTTAAACCCAACCAACACACTTTTAATTCTAAAGAAGATGTTGGATACGTTTGGGATACGGAACGTGTTTTTAACAATTTGTATAAGGAGTAAACACCAATGATGAAAAAGATGATGATGAAGAAAAAAGGCTACGCTAAAGGTGGCATGAAGAAAAAAGGTTATGCCAAGGGTGGTATGAAAAAGAAAGGTTACGCTAAAGGTGGCATGGCTAAAATGACACTAGCTCAACTACGTAAAGCAGCTAAAGATAAAGGCTACAAGCTAGTCAAGATATAATAACTATAAGTGGTCAACCCACACAAAACTCAAAACTTAAATAGTGGTAAAACCACGAAAGGAATATAATTATGGCTACAACAACTTTTACAAAAGGTATTGAAGAGTACGAAGATAACGTAACTTTTGGTACAGGAATAACAGGAACAGGTTTACTACATTCATTTGGAACACGTAAGATCCAAACATTTGTGGGATCATTAGCAGATACAAACACTAGTGCTGCTTATGCAGACGGAGACTGTCTTGTAGAGCTAGGTACATTAGATACTAATACTCCATCAGGTATTGTAACACCTACTAAGTTCTTTATCCATCGTGCACTAGTATTTATTACTACTGTCGCAGGACCAACACTTGTAGGTGGTCTAGCACTTAACCCTACTTCTGGCATTGCTACTAACGCTGCTGTAGTATCTTCAGGTACTGAAATTGTAGGTGCAGGAGTGGCATCATTTAACCCACGTATATCTGCTACTGACTCAGTAACTGAAATTGATTTAAATCTGGATGCAGCAGGGTATCATATATTTGATCCACTAGTACAAGCACCTATTGCAAACACACACTTGTACGTATTTGCTACTACTACTATTAACGGTGATGCATCTGCAGGTCGATTTACTGTTGAACTAGAATACTCAGTACATTAAAGGGGATGATAAATGTCAACTTCCGTAGGCACATTCCAACCTAACACGTTACAATGGAGTGTACAAACAAAACAAACCGTAGATAATACTGCAGCTAATACAAAACATTTTACCTGCACTGGTTTTAGAGTTGTACATCTTCACGCTGACCAAGAGTTTCTAATTAACTTTGGTACTGCAGAAGCAAACTGTGGTGCTAATGATTTAGAACTAGAGGCAGGTAATTACACTCTTGCAATACCTGACGCTATTGGTGATGCTGTTATAATGAATATCTTAGCAGCAACCAGTGATAACGTAACTGTTAAAGTAGTACTTTCGTAAAACAAAAGACAACCCTGCTAGAATATAGTGGGGTTGTTTTCTAGTGTAGAGGTAGTAACATGGCTTTATCAAAACAAAATAAGAATAAAGTAAAGAGTAATTAAAGGTTTAAATAAAGCCTCTAAATTACATGCAGGTCAAGCAAAATCAAAGTACCTATGTCTAATAGTACGGTCAACAAAGCAGGTAACTATACCAAGCCTGGGATGCGCAAGACTTTATTCAACTCAATCAAATCTGGAAGTAAGGGCGGTGGCCCAGGCCAATGGTCAGCCAGAAAAGCACAGATGGTTGCAAAACAATACAAAGCAAAGGGTGGGGGCTACAAGTAATGAAAGCCTCTCAAAAAAGTCTAAAGAACTGGACAAAACAAAAGTGGCGTACCAAGAGTGGAAAGCCTAGTGCTAAGACTGGTGAAAGGTATCTACCTGAAGCAGCTATAAAGTCTTTGTCATCCTCTGAGTACGCAGCAACTACAAAAGCAAAGAGAAGGCAAAGCAAAAGGTAAACAGTTTGTAAAGCAACCTAAGAGTATTGCAAACAAAACAAGAAAGTTTAGAGCAAATGAGGGTGGTATGGCTAGTAAATTTCCAGATTTAACAGGTGACGGTAAAGTTACTCAAAAAGATATATTAAAAGGTAGAGGCGTAAGTCTAAATAAAGGTGGTATGCCTAAAAAGAAAGGTTATGCCAAAGGTGGTAAAATATCTGACATGCGTAAGACAGGAATGTTTTACGGTGGCATGGCTAAGAAAGGTAAATAGCAATGGCTTCTTATAAAGATTATAAAAGTATATCTGCTGCTAAGAAAGCAGGATCTATATACTACACTAACAAAGCAGGTAAAAAAATGCTTGCTGTTACAAAAGAACAGTTAGATGCTTGGAAGAAAAAGAACAAAGGTAAGTTTAAAGGTTCTGCTCTGACAGCTTGGGCTAACGCCAAGGGTAAAGACATTAAACCTTCTACTCTTAAAAATTCTCCTTTTCCAAAAACAAGACCTTCAAGTGGTAGTGTAAAAGTTGAGGTTCTCATAGGTTCTAAACCAAAGTCTGATATTGAGGAAAAAATAGATAAAGGAAAAAATCCACCAGGAGGTTTAAGAGCTAAAGGACTCAGGAAATTAAAAGAAAAAGTAACTGGTAAGTCTAAGGGTGGTATGGCTAAAAGGAAAGCTAAGAAATGAGATTAGAAGGTAATAGAATATTATCAGATGATAACAAAGTAATTGCTGAAAAAAGAAAGAGGGTACGGTGACTGGATATCCAAAGATGATTCTGTTTCTATATCTGACATACTAAATTTTGTTAACGGTTCTGTTACAGAAGAAGTAGAAGTAGAAGAAACAGAGATGGTTCGTGCTCGTAACGAAAAGGGTCACTACATAGCTGATGATCCTGATACCCCAGAGAATGAAGCCTGGACAACTAAAGTAGTAAATAAGTTTCTAGGTAGGAAGTGACTATCGGGGTTGCATAAATGTCACTAGTATGATATAACTACTTGAATATAACTATCCTCACCCAGTTAGGGCTAACATAAACAGAGGATAGAAAATGTTTAAAAGATTATTCAACAAAATTGTAGAAGCAAGAACAGAGTCAGCTAGACGTAAGATTGCACGTTTGCAACTTTACAGCATGACTGACAGAGAGCTACAAGACTTAGGTATTAACAGATATGATATAGAGAAAGCTGTCCTAACAGGTAGAGCACTCTGAAAGAAACAAGTAGTTGTTTTAATGATACTAGGAGTACTTTGGGAGGAGGCTCGTGGACCCAGTAACAATAATCGGTGGAGCTACCGTAGCGTTCAATGCTTTGAAGAAAGGTTTCCAATTCGGAAAAGATCTTCAAGAAATGGGTGGGCAACTAAATCAGTGGGCTAGTAGCATGAGCGACTTGTCCTACTTAGAGCAGAAAAACAAGAACCCTCCTTGGTGGAAATCACTGGGGGGTTCTGTTGAAGCAGAAGCTCTAGAAATATTTACTGCTAAAAAGAAGGCTGAATCTATGAGACAAGAGTTAAAAGATTGGATCAGTTTTACGTATGGACCTTCTGTTTGGGATGAACTTGTAGCCACTGAGGGTAGGATACGTAAACAAAAGAAAGAGCAAGAGTACCGTAAGTCAGAGATACAAGAAGCAATAATTACTTGGGGTATCTCAGGTGTGCTTCTTTCAGTAGGTGCAGGTACTCTAGGTTTTATAATTTATATGGTGGCATAATGGCAAGAAACTTAACGGATAAACAACAGAGGTTCCTTGAAGTTCTTTTTGAAGAAGCAAAAGGAGATCCTGTACAAGCTAAAAAACTAGCAGGGTACGCTGATAGTGTAGCCTCTACATCTATTGTTAACACACTGACAGATGAAATAGCAGATGTTACAAAGAAGTTTATAGCACAGTCTTCAACCAAAGCAGCCTACACAATGTTTTCAGTTATGGCAGATCCTACAGATCTGGGTGTAAAAGAAAAGATGTTAGCAGCTAAAGATATTCTAGATCGTGCAGGATTTGTAAAAACAGACAGGGTAGAAGTAAAGACATCAGAGCCTTTATTTATTTTACCTGCGAAAGATAATGAGTAAAAGAGCTACAACAGCAGACCACCCAACCAAGGTTGACTGGCAGATACCACTCAGGGGAGAACTAGGAGAATGGTACTCTGTCATAAGAGTAGGAAGACACGTACCTTTTGGTTACAAACAAGATGAAACAGATCCAGACTTACTACTCCCTATCCCTGAAGAGTTAGAATTACTAGAAAAAGCTAAACTATTTCTTCAAGAATACAGCACTAGGAAAGTAGCAGTCTGGTTATCTAAAGAATCTGGTAGAGAAATATCACATGTAGGGTTATACAAACGTGTCAGAATGGAAGAAAAAAGGCGTAGAGCTTCCTCGAACTATAAGCAGTATGCCAAAAAGTACAAAGAAGCGGCAAGGAAAAGCCAGAAGATCGAAGAGAAAAGACTTGGTGGAAAAACACCAGAAGTCTTGACACAGATGAGGGATACATCGAACTCGCAAGAGGGGAGTGTTGCCCCTTCTGTGGACAAACAAGAGGTGATATTTGAACCTAACCCAGGACCACAAACTAAGTTTCTAGCATCTACTGAACAGGAAGTACTATATGGAGGAGCAGCAGGTGGTGGCAAGTCGTATTCGATGGTGGCTGATCCAGTTAGATACTTTACGAATCCACATTCACGAATGCTACTTGTTCGTAGGAGCACAGAAGAGTTACGAGAACTTATTTCTGTAAGTAAGCAGCTTTACCCAAAGGCTGTACCAGGAATAAAGTTTATGGAAAGAGATAAGACTTGGGTAGCACCTAACGGTGCAACACTCTGGATGTCGTACCTTGATCGTGATGATGACGTTATGAGATACCAGGGTCAAGCCTTTAACTGGATTGGTTTTGATGAGTTGACTCAGTGGCCCTCTAGTTACGCTTGGTCTTACATGCGCTCAAGGTTACGTACAACAAAAGCTAGTGGACTACCTCTTTACATGAGAGCCACAAGTAACCCTGGAGGTCCAGGTCATCAGTGGGTACGTAAACACTTTATTGAACCTAACGCTCCAGGAAATTCTTTCTGGGCAACAGACGAAAACGGTGACGTGATTCAATGGCCTAAAGGTCACTCAAGAGAGGGTGAACCTCTATTTAAAAGAAAGTTTATACCTGCCACCCTATTTGATAATCCCTACCTATCTGAGGATGGGATGTACGAAGCAAACCTTTTATCCCTACCTGAACATCAAAGAAGACAACTACTTGAGGGTGACTGGGACATAAATGAGGGTTCGGCATTTCCAGAGTTCAACAGGAAGATACACGTAGTTGACCCCTACGATATACCTTCTAACTGGACTCGTTTTAGAGCCTGTGACTACGGATACGGATCTCACACAGGCGTTGTATGGATAGCAATAGTTCCAGGGTCTGAGCAGCTAATTGTCTACAGGGAGTTGTACGTTTCTAAGGTTATAGCGACTGACTTGGCTGACATGATCCTGGAATTGGAAGAAGGAGAACAAATAAGATACGGAGTTTTAGACTCCTCTCTTTGGCACAAAAGAGGTGATACTGGACCTAGCCTAGCAGAGCAGATGATCATGAAAGGATGTAGATGGCGTCCTGCAGACAGATCAAAAGGTTCTCGTGTAGCAGGTAAAAACGAATTGCACAGAAGATTACAAGTAGATGAGTTTACAGAGGAACCCAGACTTGTTCTATTTAATAACTGCACAAATACTATCTCTCAACTACCGTCTATACCTTTAGATAAAAAGAACCCTGAAGACGTAGACACAAACTCAGAAGATCACCTGTACGATGCATTGCGGTACGGTGTGATGACTAGACCCAGAAGTAACTTATTTGATTTCAACCCAGACTCCCAACGATCAGGCTTTCAAGCATCAGATCCCACATTTGGATATTAAGGACTAACTCATGGAAGAAGATGACATCTTTGAATCAGACGAACTTTACATGGACGAAGAAGAGTCCTCCTTTGTAGAGGATAAAGACGATGCTGATAACAGTAGAGATGAAAAAGTAGGGACTATTGTAGGTCTTGTTGAAGGTAAATACTACAAGGCTGAAAAGGCTAGATACACTGATGAGCTACGATGGATTAGAGCCTATCAAAACTATCGTGGTGTTTACGGATCAGACGTACAGTTTACATCTACAGAGAAATCTAAAGTATTTGTAAAGGTAACAAAGACCAAGGTTCTTGCAGCCTATGGTCAAATTGTAGATGTACTCTTTGGTTCTAACAAATTTCCTATCTCTATCAACCCTACTGTTTTACCAGAGGGTATAACAGACACTGTAAACTTTGAGACTGACAGCAACATGCGTAAGGCTCAAGAGTCTGATGGTGCTTTACCAGATGATGATACAAGACTACAACCTGGTGAAACAATTATTGATTTACGAGAAAGACTTGGAGCAATCCGTAATAAACTAGAACCTGTAAAGAACCTTGTAGAAGAAGGTCCAGGAACTACTCCAAGTAAAGTTACATTCCATCCTGCTATGGTTGCAGCTAAAAAGATGGAAAAGAAAATACATGACCAACTAGAAGAGTCTAATGCTAGAAAGCAGTTACGCATAGCAGCATTTGAGACAGCCTTGTTTGGTACAGGTATTATGAAGGGTCCATTTGCGTATGACAAAGAGTACCCTTCTTGGTCAGAAGATGGTGAGTACACTCCTACAGTTAAGACTGTACCACAAACATCAAGTGTTAGCATCTGGAACTTCTACCCTGACCCTGACGCTAACAACATGGATGAAGCAGAGTACGTTGTTGAGAGACACAAGATGTCTAGATCTCAAATGCGTAACCTAAAGAAAAGACCTTTCTTCAGATCAAACGCTATTGATACAGCTATCAGCATGGGAGAGTCCTACTCAAAAGAGTGGTGGGAACAAGTCATGGAAGAAGCTGATCAAGAAACAAAGGCTGAGAGATACTCAGTACTAGAGTTCTGGGGATATGTTGACACAGAGCTTTTAAAAGAATACGAAATAGAGATCCCTAAAGAATTAAAAGACCAGGATCAAGTTTCCGTAAACATATGGGTTTGTAACGGACAAGTGTTACGTCTTGTAATGAACCCATTTACTCCTTCTATTTTACCATACTACGCAGTTCCTTTTGAGGTAAACCCTTACTCATTCTTTGGAGTAGGTATTGCAGAGAACATGGATGATACACAGAATCTTATGAACGGATTTATGAGGATGTCAGTAGATAACGCAGCATTGTCTGGTAATCTACTCATAGAGGTAGACGAGACTAATCTCGTCCCAGGGCAAGACCTCTCTGTGTATCCAGGCAAAGTGTTTCGGAGACAGGAAGGGGCACCTGGTCAAGCTATCTTTGGAACCAAGTTCCCCAACGTAAGTAACGAGAACATGCAGATGTTTGATAAGGCAAGGGTACTAGCAGATGAATCAACTGGCTTTCCATCTTTCGCTCATGGTCAGACAGGCATACAGGGTGTGGGCCGTACTGCTTCTGGTATTTCCATGCTCATGTCTGCTGCCAACGGTAGCATACGTAATGTAGTTAAAAACATAGATGATTATCTTCTTGGCCCTATAGGTAGGGCTTTCTTTCATTTTAATATGCAGTTTGACTATGATGATAACATAAAGGGTGACTTGTCTGTAAAGGCTGAAGGAACTGAAAGCTTGATGGCTAACGAGGTTCGTAGTCAAAGACTTATGCAATTTCTTGGTGTTGTACAGAATCCAGTGCTTGCACCTTTCGCAAAAATGGATTATATTATCAGAGAGATTGCTAAGTCTATGGATCTTGATCCTGACAAACTTACAAACTCTATGGGTGACGCAGCTATACAGGCTGAGATCCTCAAGAAATTCCAAGCAGATAATCCACCACCTCAAGTAGACCCTAACGCTCCACAACAGCAACAGGGTGCTCCTCAACAGGGAGAACAACAACCTCCTGCAGGTGCTCAAGTACAAGACACTCAAGGATCAGGTGGTGGTCAAGTAGGTACAGGAACAGCCCCACTACCAGGAGAGCAAGGGTTCACTGGTAACACAGGCTAAAGGATAGCAATGAGCATTAAACTTCTCGTAAATGATAAGAAGATATGGGATTCGTTTAACGAACTTATAGATCAAAAACTAAAATTTGTTCACTCACAACTAGAACAAACAATGAAGTCTGAAGACTTATACAGGCTACAGGGTGAAGCAAGAGCATTTCGTAGATTAAAACTTTTGAGAGATGAAGTGAATGGACCTAAACCAGACTAGCGATCAAATGGAAATGTTTGGTTACACTGCTGAAGGAGTGCAGCAGGAAGTTGATAAGTATATAGATAAGGATGCAGCACCTGCAAAAGACATTACATTTAAAGATGCAGCTAGGTTTGTAGCAGAACTAACACCTGTTATAGGTGACGCTATGGCTGCTAAAGAAGTATATGACGAACTTCAGAAAGAAGAGCCTAACTATTTACTAGCAGGAGCTTTAGGTGGTGCAACTATAATAGGTTTGATTCCTGGTATAGGAGATGCAGCAGCTTCAGCAATAAAAGCAGGTGCTAGAAAAACTTTAGATGTAGGTAAACGTATTGAGGTAGACCCAGATGCAGTTGGTGCAATGGGTGCTAACATTAGATTAAATCCAAAAGTAATGTTAAAAACAGATGATATAACAAAGTTAAATCAAGATAAAATTATTGATGAACTTAGTGAAATAGAATCTGCTTCAATCCTAAAACTGTAAAAGTATCTAATAAACAAAAACAATAAAATCTTACAAACTTTTAAAACAAACAAAAATGGTGACTTATATCCTTTGTTTGTAAAAATGGAAGACAACAAACCAATTCCAAAAGGTAAATGGATAAAAGCAGAAGAGGATCTTTAAATTTTAAAACAGGAAAAGTAAAATCATCAATAGGTGATTTAGCTTATCGTCCTGGTTTTCATGCAGGAGACTTACCAATAGCAACCACATAGGGGTAAGATAGATTTAAAAACAGGAGAAAGACTTAAAGGAAGTATGCCTCCTAATATAAGAGAAGAAAATCAAGTATGGGCTGAAGTTGAAATGCTTGATGAAGTTGACTGGCAATCAATTGCAAATAAAAGAGCTAGAATAAAAAAAGACGGAACACCTGATGTAAAAACTGCACACATAACTGATCAAGTACCTTTCGGTGGTTTTTATAGATATAAAACAAATCCAAACATGACAGGAAATTGGCTTATTGGTGGTGAATTAAAAGTAAACAAAGTACTTAGTAGTGCTGAAGTAAAAAAAATAAATGATAAAGCAGGTGTTTCAGATTTACCTAAGTTATCTGATTTAGGTTTAAAATTTAACGAAGGTGGGGCAGTAATGGACGATCAAATGAAGATGGCATTCATGGATGAAGGTGGAATAGCAGATGATGGTATGGACGTAGATCCAGTATCAGGAAACGAAGTACCACCTGGCTCTCTCGCAGAAGAAGTACGAGATGATATTCCTGCACAACTCTCTGAGGGTGAGTATGTCGTTCCTGCTGATGTTGTCAGATACTACGGTGTCAAGTTCTTTGAAGATCTAAGAGATCAAGCTAAGATGGGTCTAGCTGAGATGGAAGCCAATGGGCGTATAGGTGGAGAGCCTGTACCTGCAGGTGGTCCTATAAATGACGAGGAACTATCTGAGCAAGAGATGTCTGCTATCAGACAAATGATGACAGGCATGGCTGAAGGTGGTGAAGTACAGAACCCTTACCTACAGCAACAGCAACTGTACAGCCAACCTAGACCTGCTCCTATAGATGAGAAAAGAAACACAACTATAACTGGCATTAATCCTGTAGAGAACCAAATGCCTATGCAAAGCATGGCTAGTGGTGGTCAGGTACAAGGGTATCAAGACAGTGGTGATGTTATGAAAGACGCACCCTCCTTTGTTCAAAATCAGTTTGATCCTGCTCAGTATGGACTTGGTTACAGTTTTATGGGTCAACCACAGCAAGCAGGAACTACACCTAGCCAAGCTCCACAGGGACAATCTTTTACAGTCCTTTATCATCCTGAGTATGCTACAAATGGTAAGAGTAAAACTTTCTACCTTCCTAGAGATAGTGAAATCTATCAAGAATATCTTGGTATGGGTTACACCAAGCAGATGCCTATGACTGGACCTGCAGGACAGGGAGAAACTCCAACCAGTACAGATACTCCAGTAACTACAGACCTTACAGGATCTACAGTAACTACAGGAAGTGGACCTGAAGGTAGTAACACAGGTACATCATCAATTAATGAGTCAATAGAAGACAAAGACTTAGATAAAACAACTAAAGGTCTTGGCTTACTAGCTGACCTATCTACTGCACTAGCAGGTCAACTAGGAGTACCTATAGCAGCACTTATAAATACTCAAGCTGTAGCTAAATACAATGATGCTTTAAAAGATCAAAGTAAACGTAAAGGAAGTATCTTTGGTGGCGAAGGTAGTTTGTATGAAGATCTAGCTGATACGGATGGTAAAGAAGGTAAAACTTTTGGTGATACATGGTTAGGTGACTTACTTGGTTTTGATAAAAAAGCAGGTGTTGAAGATCCAAACTTAAGAGATTCATTCATGGGTGCACGTAGAGGCTTTGATACGGCACAGCTTGAAAGCAATGCACCAATTGGCTCAACAATTAAACCCAAAGGAAGACCTGAAACAGTTTATGATCCTGCAACTGGTAAAACAATTGTTTTAAAAACTTCTAAACCAAAAACTTCTAAACCAAAAACCCAAGCACAAAAAGATTCTGCTGCAAAAAATTCTATTAACGATTGGGTTTCTGCAACAAACGCCACTAAAGGTAAAAAAGGAATTGATCGTCACAAAGCAATAAAAGCACAGTCTGATGCAAGTAAAAAAGCTACAAAAGCAATTAGAGAAGCATCAGGTTACAATAAAAAAAATGAAGGTGGACTAATGAATAAAAAGGGCAAGAAGTAAACAATAACAATAAGGCTACCCAGGAATAGTTCCTGGCCCCAACATAAAGGAGAACTTTAAATGCCTGAACTAACTACAATGGAAAAACCTAAAACAGCAGGTTTTGTAGATCGTGGATATAACCACGCTAAGAAACAAAAGCAAATGGAGGCTGAAGAGGCTGAGATTGCTAGACTAGAAGCAGAGGCTCGTGGTGAAGAAGTGGAAGAACAACAGGAATCCAGTAGCGAGGATACTGAGAACTCCGAAGTTCAAGCAACGAGTAATACTCAACAAGAAGAAACCTCAGAGGAAACCGAAGCACAGGAAGACAATGACAGCGAGTTAAACGCTGAAGAAAAGTCTTTTAAGAAACGCTACGGTGATATTCGTAAACACTTAGCTTCTAAAGAAAAAGAGTGGCAAGAAAAGTTTGACGCTCTAGAGAGTAAGAGTAAGCACGAGGGTATTGTTCCTCCTAAGTCTGATGAAGACATAGAGAAGTGGGCAAGTGAGTACCCAGACGTAGCAGGTATTGTTGAAACTATTGCAGCTAAGAAAGCTCAAGAGATGTTCAACAAGGCTGAGTCACGTTTACAAGAGTTAGACGAAGCTCACTCTGAAGCTCAAAGAGTAAAAGCAGAGAATGTTATTCGTAAGTCTCACGAAGACTTTGATGATCTAAGACAATCAGATCAGTTTCACAACTGGGCAGACGAACAACCCAAGTGGGTTAAGGATGCACTCTACGAAAACATGGATGATCCTGCGTCAGTTGTACGTGTGATTGACCTATTTAAAATTGACAACGGTATGACTATAGCAGCTAAGAAACAATCTAAGAAAGCTGCAGCATCTACTGTTGCTAAAGGAACTCGCACTTCTCTAGACGCAAAAGGCGTACAAGGACAAATAAAAGAGTCTGATGTAGCCAGAATGTCTAGTAAGGAGTTTGAGGAAATGCAGGACAAGATAAACGAATCTATGCGTAATGGCAAGTTTGTTTATGATATGTCTGGTTCTGCAAGATAAATGGTTGACATATATTAAGTCAAGCATATAACTACCAGTATCTGACTTGAAGCCTCCGTAAGGACTACCTTCAAAGATACATTTAACCCAAAAGTCTAAACTACAAAGAACTACCTGTCCAAGTATAGGCCCAGTAGTATTCTGTTGCGCAACCGAATGCTCTCTGCACCCTAGAAAACGTACAGCCTCTTTCAGGTGTTTAAGCTTTATTCTCAAAGCCAAATATCATGGAGGATTTTAATCATGGCTTTTCAAACCGCAACAGGTTATGGCAATTTACCAAACGGTAACTTTTCGCCAATAATCTACTCCAAAAAAGTACAGCTTGCTTTTCGCAAGGCTGCTACTGTAGGAGACATAACTAACTCTGATTATTTTGGGGAGATTTCTGCCCAAGGAGATACGGTCAGAATTATTAAGGAACCAGAAATCTCAGTTCAAGCTTATGCTCGTGGTACAAACATCACAGCACAGGATCTTGAAGATGACGATTTTCAGTTAGTCGTAGATAAAAGCAACTACTATGCTTTTAAGATGGACGATATCGAAGAAGCGCACTCACATGTAAATTTCATGCAACTTGCAACGGATCGTGCAGCCTACAGACTAGCTGATCAGTATGACCAAGAAGTTCTTGGTTATCTGTCAGGTTTTAAGCAGTCAAGTCTACACTCAAAAGCTGATACAGTAAATGACCAAGTAAATGGTTCAAAGTCTGTTTCTTCTGCAGGTTCAGACGAGTTGCTTACAAGCATGAAGCTACGTAAAGATTCATTTGGTAACATTACGACAACATCTGCAGGGGATCATTCAATCCCAGTAACTGCACGTATGCCAGGTGCTACATCTCTACCAACAGCTACAGTTTCACCTGCAATGATTGTTGCAAGAATGAAACGATTGCTTGACATACAACAAGTTGATACCCAAGGTAGATGGCTTGTTGTTGACCCAGTGTTTATGGAGCTACTCTCTGATGAGGATTCACGCTTCATGAATGGAGACTACGGTGAAAGTGGTGGACTACGTAATGGTCTTACTATCAATAACTTTCATGGTTTCCGTCTATATGTATCATCAAACCTTCCTGCCGTAGGCACAGGTCCAGGTACATCAGGCACAGCAAACCAACTTACTAACTTTGGTGTTATTGTTGCAGGTCATGATTCTGCTGTCGCAACTGCGGAGCAAATCAACAAGACAGAAACATATCGTGACCCTGACAGCTTTGCTGACATTGTTCGTGGTATGCATCTATACGGCAGAAAGATACTTCGTCCAGAAGCCATCGTTACTGCTAAATATAACGCAGCGTAAGGGGAGGATATAACTTATGGCTACTTTTGATATGACTCTCGCTTCTACTGCAGGTGTTGGTGCAGACGTTCTTGCTGTTCCAACTGTAGTAGGAAATACAGTACGCACTATGGAAGCAATCTTAGATATTGATGCTATGATTGCTGCAGGTGCTACTATTGCTAACGGTGACATCTTTCAACTACTAGAAGTTCCTGCTGAATCATTGTGATTGCTGCAGGTGCTGAAATCATGAAGTCTTTTACTGCAAGTTGTACTTGTAACATTGACTTTGGTGGTGGTGATGACATCATTGATGGTGCAGCACTAGATGATGCTGCAGGTACATACCTTGTAAAAGGTTCTAACGGTGAAGCTAACATCGTTAACACAGGTGCAGCTTCTACATATGCTGCAGAGTCTTTGGCTCTTGTGGGTACTGCTGATACCATTGATGTTACAATCGCAGGTGCTGCTGCTGCAACTGGACGCTTACGTGTCTACGCAGTAGTTGTTGATGTTTCTGCTGCACAGACAGAAGCTTCTGCTGCTGCTCGTGACTTAGCATAAAACAACTTTGGGGGCTGACTTAGGTTGGCCCCTTTAGCTTATCTAAAGGAAACAATATGGCTTTGACATTTCTCTCGTTAACTAACGATGTTATCACACGCATGAATGAAGTAGTGCTTACATCTACTACCTTTGCAAACGCAAGGGGTGTTCAAGTACAATGTCAAAATGCAGTTAATGAATCTATAAGATATATTAATCAAAGAGAGTTTGGATACTCTTTTAATCACGCACAAAATTCTTCTACTTTGACTCCAGGTGTAGCAAGGTACAGCCTACCTACAAGTACTAAGTCAGTAGACTATAACACCGCAAGAATTAAAAAAGATGACGATCTTAATTCTGCAGGTAATAATTTAGTTTCTCTTAACTATAATGAGTACATTGATAAAGATTATCCTAACGAGGAAGATCAAATTAAATCAACAACTCTTAACGGATCACACTCAAGTTCTGTAACAACTCTTACTTTAACTTCTACTACAGGTTTTTCTGCATCAGGTAAAGTGTACATTGGTGGTGAGCAAGTAACTTACACTGCTGTTTCAGGTAATGATATAACAGGTTGTACAAGGGGTGCTAACAGTACAACTGCTGCACTACACGCAGATGGTACAACAGTAACACAGTTTGACGGTGGTGGTGTTCCTAGAAACATAGTACGTACCCCAGACAATAACTACTTGTTATATCCTTATCCAGATAAACAGTACGCACTAGTATTTGATTACTTTACATTTCCCTCTGACCTATCTGCTCATGGTGATACTACAAGTATACCAGACAGGTTTGGTCCTGTAATTGTAGATGGTGCTACAGCATTTGTGTATCAGTATCGTGGTGAGATGCAACAGTATCAGTTAAACTTTGGTAGGTTTGAGCAAGGCATTAAGAATATGCAGAGCTTGCTTATCAACAAGTATGAGTATGTAAGATCAACAGTTCTTATAACTCCTAGAGGTTCTGCTAACTTTATGGCAGGAGTCATTTCATAATGCCTGATCTTTCTCAAGCTCAACCTGCAGCGTTTAACTGTGAGGGTGGTTTAGTTTTAAACCGTTCTACGTTTCTAATGCAACCTGGTGAAGCGTTAGAGTTAGAAAACTTTGAGCCTGACATTGAGGGTGGTTACAGAAGAATAAATGGGTTTCGTAAATTCGTTAATCATATAGTTCCTCAAACATCTGACTCTAGTGAAAACATACTTATGGTTGCTAGTTTTGCTAACAAAGTTGTAGCAGCTAGAGGTGAAAAGATTTTTAGTTGCGGCTCTACTGAGCTTGCTTCAAAGATACTTTCTACAACTGCTATGACTGGATCAGGAACTATTACTGTAGATTCTACTACAGGATTTTCTTCTAGTGGTACGTTACAAATTAACAGTGAGATATTTACTTATACAGGAATTACATCTACTACTTTTACAGGAGTAACTCGTGCTACTTCAAGCACTACTGCAGCAGCCCATGCTATTGACGATGTAGCATCTGAGTCTTGGACTGAAAGAGATTCTGGTAGAACTAGTGCAACTAAATATGACTTTGAACGATACAACTTTGACGGTAACGAAAAGATTATTGTTGTAGATGGTGCAAATGCACCTACAATATTTAACTCTTCTATGACTGCAACAGATGTTAGTGAAAGTTCTGTATCAGGTTCTACAATAGTTACTGTGTTTAAATCACACATGTTTTACGCAGGTAAGTCTACTACACCTCAGACCTTAGTGTTTAGTGAACCCTTTGATGAGGATGGTTTTACTGCAAACGATGGTGCAGGTACTATTAAAGTAGATGATAACATTGTTGGATTAAAAGTATTTAGAGATGCATTGTTTATATTCTGTGAAAATAGAATATTTAAACTAACAGGTTCTACTCTAAGTGACTTTGCTATACAACCAGTTACCAGAGATATTGGTTGTGTAAACAGAGACACTATACAGGAATTTGCAGGTGACTTATTATTCCTTGGTCCTGATGGACTTAGAACTGTTGCTGCTACTGCAAGAATTGGTGATACGGCTCTTGGTGCTATTACACAAAACGTGCAGTCTATCTTTGACAAAAACATTAAAGACTCTACAGTATTTGACAGTGTTGTTATACCAGACAAAACAGTACAGAATATTCTTTTCTAAAGCAGGACAAGGTGATAATTTAAGTAGGGGTATTGTTTGTGTTAGGAGAGCAGACAAGTTTGAGTTCTCTGAGATACGTGGAATAAAACCATCAGCTACTGACACTCTAGTTGTAGATGGTGATGTTCTAGTATTACATGGAGATTTCTCAGGATTTATACACAGACAAGAAGAGGGTAATACCTTTGACGGTACAGCAATACTTGCTAGATATAGAAGCCCTGATCTAAGTTTTGGTGACACTGGTGTTAGAAAACACATGCAGAGAGTTATCCTTAACTATAAACCTGAGTCAGCTATTGATGCAGACTTAATAGTTCGT
>UEXL01000283.1_pt1 | contig 19983 bp, 23 predicted proteins | sample 1796671 | NCBI WGS metagenome assembly UEXL01 (sample SAMEA4772471, study PRJEB27181) | metagenome | reverse complement strand
GAGTAATATCTGAAAGAGGGATGAGAGGATATTTTAGAGATTTATTTATTGAGTCTTCACAAACACAAAAAATTGGTGGATTTGACCCTTATATGAATGAGTACGTGTTAAGTATTAATAACACATTACTACCTCAACCAGACTTAAAATATAATTGTGGTGTAGATGTTAACTTTATATGTGAAGCTGGTACTCCTCAAACTGTTGTATATTTATTAAACAACGAATCTGGTAACGCTAGATTTAATTATAATGTAGGCTTAACAAGCGGAAGTACTACAACTTTTGTAGCTACTTACTTAGATGGTAGTGGTGTTACACAAACTGTTTCAAGCGGAGCTGTATCGACAGATGGATTTATAACTATTGTGAGAGACGTTCCTTCTATAACAGAAGTTTCAATTACCGCTACACAGACAGCTGGAAATAGCGAATGGACTATACGTCAAGACTGTCCACTGTCAAATACATTAAATGTTGTGCAAGTTTGCTTAACAAGACAAGACGAAGACACATTGTCTAATTACAATCAGTTTTTTTGGAATATTTTTCCTGCAGGTTCGCCAGCACCTCCATACTCTACTAATCCATTATATAGTTCTCCAACAACATCTACGTTTGTAGATTTTCAAAGTGGAGCCTCACCAACTGTTTCTCAATATACAATGATAACTGGTCAAACAGGACTTGGTTCATTTCCTCCAAATGGTGCATATGTAACTATACAGTCTAACAAATTACCTCCTGCTAATTTTCAATTTGAGGTACCAGGGGATAAGTTTAGATATTTAGAAAGCAATACATTATATCAAAACAATGCTACTGATATCAATGCTTTAGTAGCTGCTTCTACACAAACTAACACTAATTTTGCTGGACAACCAACTGTGTTTAACGGACAATTTGCTAGAGCTTTAAATACCACATATTTATATATGATTTGGGACTATAGAAATTTAACTTCAGTTCAATTAAGATATCAAGCTGGTACAGCAGATTTAGCTGCTGATAGATTTAATGCGTGCTGTGTTAATGCTCAAGCTTTTTATTCTTTAAATGGAGCTACATTATCTAGCGCTACAGTAGTATACACTAGTCAAACACAAACAACTCCAGCGGCAGATGGTTATTATAGTGATGGTGTTGTTGTAAGACTACAAAAAAATTCTGTTCTACAACCAGATACAACAAACTGTACGTGCGGTATAAGCTGTGGACCTAGTGCAATTTATTATAAAACAGCAGCAGCAAGTGTATTTCAGTCTAGACATTTATTTACAGCTTCAACTGGAGCAGTTGTAATTACTTGGCTGCCTTGGGAAATGCCAAAAGGTATAGATGTTGTTTATAATGGTGTAAGATATAATAAATGGACTTCACAAACATTTGGGGATGTTAGTCCAAATAGTTTAAATACTGCAGTATATTTAGGAGTGAATGGTACTGGAACATTACCTACTTCTGGAAACTATCCAGTAGCTGAACTAGACTCTGCAAGTCAATATGTGGTGATTCCTAATACTACTCAATATGTTGCAGTAGGTACAGGACAAATTAAAACAACTGCTACTAATCCACAGGTGTGTACTTTAGTAGTTCCTAAAACAAGTGCTACCACTAATTATTTAGATGTAGAAATTTTTAACTTACTATCAAGCTCTGACTATTTATCTACATATTTTAGTGTAGCTTGTCCAGTAGCTTTAACAAGTGCAGATGCTGATGTAACACAAACATATAGTACATCTGCTTTAGCTTGTGGTGGAGCAACTGACCAGGGAGGAAGTATATTTGTTATACCTAGTCAATACCCTGGAGCTGGAGGATGGTCAGTTGGAACAAGAGTATATGCTAATGCAAACGGAACATCTCCTGCTGTTAATACAGACTCAGCATCCCCTGGATACGCTGATAGAACATTTACTACAGCTGGATTTGTTTTAACAGGAATTACTGACCCTGGAACAGGAGGAGAGCAAGCAATAGAACTTAATGATGAAAGTGTAATAATATCCGTTGTGGGATGCACACCTTAAAATAATTATATATGGCATTTACTAATCAAACAGTTACTTATAGCGAAACCTCTGCAGGTTTTCCATCTTTTTATTCTTTTATACCAGAACAAATACTAGGAATGAGTGGGTATTTGTATACTTTTTTTCAAGGTAAATTATATCGTCATAATGCTGATAATGTAGAAAGAAATAATTATTATGGGGGACAATTTAGTTCTTCGATTACAAGTGTATTTAATCAAGCTCCTTTAGAAAACAAACTGTTTAAAACACTATCTATTCAATCAGATAGTAGTTGGTCGGCAACTGTAAAGTCAGATATACAAGACACTGGATTTATTACTAATACTTTTTTTGTAGAAAAAGAAGGTGAGTTTTTTGCATATTTAAGAAACAATAATGCTAATCCAATAAGCGGTGAGTTTCCATTACGTTCTGTACAAGGTGTCGCTAGACAATCTGTAAGAACTGGTGTAGGAACTGCTACTTGTGTTTTAACATTTAGTATGAGTGTAGATTTAGGTTCAATGATAAACATTAATGACACTGTATATTTTGCGCTTGGACCTTTTGGACCAACAGATATTTTAACTCCAGTTGAAGCTGGTAAAATAACAGCTATAACTTTTGATTTAGCTACAAGTGTAAATACTATAACGGTAAACAATACTGGTGGTACTACAACCAGCTTTCCAGCTAGTGGTACAGAAGTATATATATTATGTATATAAAAAATCAAATTGCCGAGTCTAATGGCATCTTAGGACATTACGCTGAGTTTACTTTAACAAATGCAGATACTACTGCAACAGAACTGTTTGCTGTAGAGTCAGACGTTATGAAAAGTTTCCCTTAAAATTAGTATCTTTGTCTAAATTAAGTAGATGAGTAGTTCTGATAATTTAATAGCTCAAAATATTTTAGGGCAAATACCTGCATCAAGAGGTATTTTGTGGGAAAAAATTGAGAACTTTAAAAACAAAATCAGCGTTATAGAGGGAGCTTTAACACATAAGCCTGGAGATGAACAATCTGAGGGATTAAAAAAAACAGCTCCTTTAAAACACCATTTTGAAGGTGGCTTATATACTAGAGAAATTTTTATGCCAAAGGGAGCGGTTATTGTAAGTTTAATACACAAACAAGAACACCCTTCTTTTTTGCTTAAAGGGGAGTTGTCATATTTAACTGATGACGGAGAGATAGTTAGAGTAAAAGCTCCACATACTGTGTTCACAAAAAAAAAGGAACACAAAGAGTGTTTTATATACACGAAGATGTTGAGTGGAGTTGCGTTCATAAAACAAATGCAACAAATGTTTTGGATGCAGAGTTAGAGTTATTTACAAATAATTACAGGGAGCTACCCAGTGATGTAATAAATATAAAAAAAGAAATATGGCAGCAGTAGGTTTATTAATAGCAGGATTAGCATTGTCAGCAGGAGGAATGACAGTAAATTTTGTTCAAGCAGCAGCACAAAGAAGAGCAGCAGCTGATGCAGAATATGATGCTGAACAAGCATTGTTGAAAGCAAGAGAAAAATTAGACACAAACTTTTATAAAAACCTTTCTATAGGTAAAGAAAAATATGAATTAGAAAGAGAAGCTTTATTGTCGGCTGGAGCGCAAGCTACAGCGGCTGGAGCTGAAAGCGAAAGAGGAGCGGCAGCAGTTGCAGGTAGAGTTTTAGCTGCACAGAATCAAGCGCAAGCAAAACAAAGAGTTGCAATGGGAGCGGAGCAACAAAAAATTGATATGTTAGTTGCACAAGAAGATGCTAGGCTTAGAGATATTGGAGTTCAGTTAGATTTAGAAGAAGTGAAAGGAGCGCAAGTTGCAGCAGGAAGAGCTGAGCAACAAGCTAATCTATATACAGCAGCAGGTATTCAAGGAATTGGAGATACATTAAAAGCTGGTGTTAGTTTAGGAACAGGTATAACTGATAATAGAGCAGCAGCTGGTGGTGACGCAGGGAAAGTACAAGACCGTGCTTTAAAAGCTGGATTTAAAGATACTAAATTATCAGATGGAACTGTTAAAACTGCAGGTCAAGCAGCAATAGAAGCTTTTCAAAACGACCCTTCTGGAATGCAATTTAAAGGTATGGACTTTACAGCTACGTTTGATATAATGAATAGACCTGCTATGGACGCTCAAGGAAACTCTCAAATTGGAGGAGTAAATGCATTTTATGACCAAATGAATAGTCAACTAGGACAACAAGGATTTAAAGATTTTAGAAAGTTTTTAAAAGGCTATCAAATACCAGATGGAAGTTCTGGAGCAATTGATGAACCATTAGCGATAAATAATTATACTATGCCAGATGGAACTCCAATGATGGCAATGTAATGAAAAATATAAAAAATGGCTAAAACATATATAGGATACGCACAAAGAGAAGCAGAAACCAATGTAAACTGGGGAGCAGTAGCAACTCAATTTTCAGATATGCTTACTGAACAACAAAAATTAAAAGAAGAAAATGAAGCTGCTGATGCTTTAGTAACACAAGAGTTAGCTACACAATTACAAAGCGCTCCAGAGGGAGGAGACCAGGAGTCAAGTGATTATATTTTAGATTATGTAAACAATGCATCTAATTACAACTTAATGTTAAAACGTAATTTAGATAATGGTAGTATGAGTCGTAAACAATTTACTAAACTATCTCAAAACCTTTCTAATGGTACTGCACAAATTATAGCTATTGCAAACAAATACAATGGCTACTTAGAAGAACAACAAAAAAGATTAGAAGAAGATAAGTTATCTGGAAAAGATGGATGGGCTGCAGGAAAAGTTCAAAGCTTTAATGACTTTAGGACTACAGCTGCATTTATAGACCCTGTTACTATGAAGGTATCTAATGGTAAGTTAGTTACAAAAAGTAGGCGGTAAAAAGTAAGAGCTTTATCTACTAACACGGCAGACTTTCAACAAGTTAGCACTATGCTGGGGTGGATGGGTCAAAAAACTGATAAGTTTGATGTTAATGCTGCAATTGAAAGTTCATATAAAATGCTTGCGCCTGCTTATCAGAAAAATAGAGATGATGGAAGTATACGAGATGACATTAGACAAAATCCTAAATTTAAAGATGCATCAAAAAAACAACTAATGTCTTATCTAAGTACTCCAGATAATGTAGGTAGTATATTATATGACTTTGCAAGAATGTCACCAGACGGAACTCCGTGGGAGTTTACAGATGATGTAAATAAAGAAAAAAACAAAAATTCTATTTATATGAAACCAGATGATGCTGGTGTTTATAATATAGACTTAGAGAGTAAGCAAGGTAAATATTTACAGGAAGAAGCTTATAAAGTTTTAGCAGCTCAATTAGATTTAAAGATACCTAGAAAAACCACAAGCAAAGCTACTGCTCCTGGGTTTGATAAAGATGCTGCAGCTTATAAAGCTGAAAATATACAAATATTTGACGCTGCATCTAACTGGATGAATCTTAGAAATGCAGAAGGTACATCAAATTTTGTAGCTGCTAAAAATGCTATTATAGCTGAATCTCGTAATAACGATAAAATGATAGACATTACAAATATTGAACAAGTAGGAGATAAATTAACTGTTACTTATTTTGATAAAAACACTAATGCAAATCAAACATTGCCAATATCAATGTCTGGTGATAATAAAGACTTTTTAACTCAAGGAAGTTTTTATATTGGTAGTACGCCTAGTGAAATACAAAATAGACTTGGTAAAGTTAACTATGGTAAATTAACAAGTGGGCAAAGACTAATGGGTCAAGATAATCAGTATGTTAATTTTAATTCACCAGGAATAACAGAAACTGATATACCGTACAATGCATTACAAATTGTAGTGGGTACAGGAGACGCTGCTAAAAACATAAGTCTTAATGATTATATAACTAACATTGACGATTATGTAGAAGGTGATGGTGCAGATGCTTTATCATTTGGTATAAATGAAATATTAGCTAAACAAACTAATCCAAATAAATCTAAAAATCTTAAAGGATTAATTATAGATAAATTAGAAGGAGATGAGGTGATAGAGGTTTATTTACCAGAAGTGATGACAGCTCCAGTTTATTTAGAGGTGGATGAACCATCTATTACTAATGCTGTTGTAAGAGAAATTTATACTGCATTAAATGAAGACGGTAAAATAACTCCTAGACAACTATCAAGAATGTTAGGCAAACAGTATTCTAAACAAGAACAGTTTATAAATAACAGAAAAGCTGATAATAAACTTGATGCTAATGTACAATGGAATGATGGTATGGGTAGACAACAAGAAGATACTCGTATTAAGGTTACTGAGGCAGTAGTCCTTACTGAAGAGCCAGACAAAATTAAAGGATATGAATTGGGGAAGGCTCCAAATCTAGTAGAAATCAAAAGAGCTTATGAAGCAGCTGGCGAAATTTTAACATACCCAGAGTACCAGCAGTTATTCTTAGAAGCACAAAAACATTATAGGTTAAATAAATAGATTATATGGCTGTTGAAGAAAACAAAAATTCAGTATTTACCACTGGAGAGTTCTATGATAACTTTGTGGTTGATAAAGATATGTTTCCTACGTTCGAATCATTTACAGAATTTTATGAAGGTGCCAAACCAGAAGATGTTTATGGAGCGGTTGATAAGGAAGTTTTTACTAGTTTTGAAGACTTTGATGAATTCTTTGATATTTCATCTACAAGTTCTGAATTTGATGATGTTGGAGGTGTTAACTCAGCAGGCGCTAACAGAAGTTGGTTTAAAGATACTTTTAAAAAATACTTTAGTCAGCTACCACTGATGTCTTCAGACGAAAAAAAAAAGAAACCGCTTCCAGCTGGTGGAGATGAAAATATTATTTTCGATTTAGCAACTGAAGAAGTTGTAACTCCAAAAGAAGCTGACCTACTTAAAGGTGATATGCCTTTAAAAAAAACTGACAATGCAGTACCTCCTGGTGATTTTATAGCTTTGGACGAAGGTGAGAATGCTTACGCAAAAGTAGCAAGAGAAAGAGACGAAAAAAATCTTGCTAGATTTGGAATTAACGAAGATGGTTCATTAAGCAAGACGTTTATGCCAGAGTACATCACAAATCAGCAAAAAAACTATCAAGACATATTGTTGTCTGTTAATGAAGTAGACTATACTCCTAACAATATTATAAAAAGCTTACAAGAAAATATAGGTCCTTATGGGTTTGTTATTGATAATCCTTATCAAGGCTTTGCTCAAAAAGCAAAAGATACTTATACACAGCCATTTAGAACAAAACTTAGGGCAAGAAATACACCTGTTACAGGTGAAGGAGAGGAGATTGTAAGTATAGTTTCTACTAATGGTTTAAACACTTTTGAATTAAAACTGCAAGATGGTGTTCCGCAAAACAAAAATGAGTTGCGAGGATTTATGAGTTTAAGAGGCTCAAATCCAAGTGACCCTACTCCTAACGATGAGTTTATTTCTAAATCATTAAATGTAAAACAATCACGTACAGGCGCTAGATTTAATTACGAAACTTCCGACTATTCATCGGTATTAATGACAACTGTAGAAGTAGATGATAAACATTTAGTCGTTCCTTCTTTGTTTCCTAAAGACCCTTTAAATCAATCTACATATAGTGAAGACTGGATTCAATACGACCCCAAAACACAAATGGATGAGATGTTAAATATGGCTCGTGAACGTGGAGAAGTATATGCATTTAATACTAAAGAGGAAGCTGATGAGTTTGCAAAAGGATTATGGAAAGAAGCTAACACAGTAGATTTAGAAAAACAAATATATTTTCAAAACAATGGTGTAGAAAACTTTAATCAACTTTTTAAAGCACAAACTGAATACGAAGAAGCAAGAGATGAATTTTTCTTTATTGATGAACTCACCAAAAATGGTCTTACACAGCCGATGAGAAATATAAAAAGAAATTCTAATGGTATGTTTACAGGAGATAAGTTTATAGCAACAGAAGAAGAGAAAGCTTTGTATCCTAATTTATTTACTGAAGAAGGTATGTTACGTGGAGACTACAAGGCTTATCGTGACAGACAAAAATTAATTAGAGATAATCTTTACGCTGCAACACAAGACCCTAACTATGTAGCTGCTACTATAGCCTGGGATGTTGAGGCTGCAAAAAGAAGAGAGAAATATACACAAGAAGCTGTAGAAATAAATGCACAAGCTGTTCAGAGCGAAGTTATATTAAATAGTTTATCTATAGAAAAGTTTGGTAAAAAAATTGAAAACTTACCCAAGCTTATAAATGATAACGTTCTTCCTCCAGAAGATGTGGCTTTAGCTAATTTTTTAACTGCTGCAGTTACTCAAGTAGATATGAATAAAAAATATGCTGCTGACCAATTTTTAATTTCAAAAACTTATTTAGATTCTAAAAACAATAAAACTGCACGTGGTAAGATATTAAAAGGAATGTGGGCAAATGTATCTAATGAATGGAATACAAGAAGAAAAAGAGGTGAGGCTGGTAAGGTGATTCTTGCTATGAGTATGACGGATGACCCTAAAGAAATGGAAGGGGTTTTAGGAATGAGTAACTCTCAAGCAGCTGAGTATATAAATAAACTTATGGAGTCTTATACATCAAGTAAAGGTTCTTCAATAGAAATGCTAGAGTGGGAAAGAAGTAAAGGTTTTAGAGAGGCGCTAGATGTCTTTATAGATAACCCATTAGATATGGGGATGTCTTTATCGGCAGGGTCTTTTTCAGAAATTTTACCTTACGGTATTCAAATGGTATTAGGAACAGCGGCTGTGGTAGGAGGAGGCTGCTTTAACTACACCAGGTGGTTTAAAAAAGAAAGCAATCGCTGGAGCTGGAGGGTTTGTTACAGGTCTTCAATTAGGTTCTGCAGCTACACTTGTAGCTATGGAGTATACTAATGCTGCATTTGAAGCAATGACATTACAAGGATATGATATAGCTAGTCCACAAAGTGTTTTAAAGGCTGTTCAATCAGATGGGGTATGGCAGGAGGCAAGAGAGGTAGGATTAGCTAGAGGTATTCCTATTGCTATTATAGATTATATGACAGCAAGAATGGCTGGTAGACTTTTAGTAGGTAAAGGAGATTTTGGTTGGAAAAAATTTGGATTACTAGCTGCGGAAAGAGCAGTAGTAGACCCTGCAGGAGAGGCTTATGGGGAATATTTAGCACAGTTAAATAATCAATTTTTAAACAATAAAGAATTTGTTGCAGACGAAATAGCTCTTGAAGCAATTGGTGCATTTGGTAACAACACCAGTAATATGGTTATGAATGCTACTATAACAGCTATGAAAAAACGAAAGAATTATTGCTGGTGAAAGAATGGCAGACCCTGTTAATTATTCAAATATGATAGGTAATGATGAGCAAGTTTCAAACTGGGCGAACTCTATGGGAGAATTAAAACTGTTACCAATGGAGACTGTAGAAAACATACAAGTTAATGTAGGAAACAAAAGAGAGGCAAAAAATTTAATGTTAATGTCTCCAGACCAAGTTACTAAATCGGATGACATTCCGATACAAACAACAATGATGGAGTTGTTAAGTCTTCAAAACCAATTATCTAAAACACCTGCTTCTAAAAGTATATTTGGAAAAGAATTAAGCCAAATTAAAAGTGCATTGAATTCTTTAGCAGTAAATAAAAAGGTAGACTCTGAAACATTAACCGAAGTAAATGAATTATCTATAAATTTATTTGGCAGACCTATAAATGCATTGCAAGAAGCTGTAATCGAAGGAGGTAATCTTAATACAGTGGACGCAGAAGAAGATGTGGTTGAAGAGGTTGAGGTTGAAACATCTCCTCCAAGGATGCTTTCTAGAGAAGAGTTAACTATTGTAGGTAATATGGGGATGCAAATAGCAGAAGAGAAGTCTGGACTTGAAAGTACAATAGAAGATATAAATGGTGAAATTGCTTCGGTAAAACAACAACTTACACAGGATTTAAAAAACCCTAGTCTTACTAAAGATGATAAAATAAACTTAAGAGAAGAAGCAAAATCTGAAATTACTTCTTACAAAGAAGATATAGCTGAAGCTAAAAGAGAAACTAGAAATGCTATAGCTAAATTAAAAAGAGAAGCTAAAAAACAAGAAGCAGGACTTGTAGGAAGGGTAGCAGCATCACCAGATGTTCAGTTAAGCCAACAAAATATAAGCGAACTTTTTACCAATGACAAAACAAGTAACACCGATGTTGTAGCTTTTAGTAAAGTTCCTTTAAGCGCAATCAAAGATAAAAGAATTCCTGGTGGTACAACAAGAGATGTGTGTATGACATAGGTAATGACAGGGTAATTAAAATTGCTAAAAACCCTAGAGGTCTACAACAAAACGCCTCTATTGGATATGGAGACTTGCGTATGTTAGGAGGATTAGTTCAGAAATTTATGAGGTAGGAACAGATTATATTGTAGTAGAAAAAGTTCCACGTAACGATAAAGCAGTAAGAGAGTTTTTAAAACCTTTACAAAAATATGATGCTAGGGATTTTAATATTAGAAATAGACCTGTTGAATTAACTGAAACAATGGAAGAGTTAGGATTAACTGACTTTTTAAACTATGATTTATTATGGAATGATTTTAAAGCTGCACGAAACTGGGGTCAGAGAGCTGATGGTACTATTGTTTTAGTAGACGAAGGAGCGTTAAATGAAAATGTTACCGCTACATCTGCAATTCCAGATTGGGCAAGACAAGAATGGTCTGAAGTAAAACGAGATAGAAAAGGAGGTTCAGAGTAAGTCTAAGCCAAAGACGTATACCATTACCAAACTTATTACTAGACTATGGTTATGATACTGAAACTGGATTCTTTCCAAAAGAGATTACAAACGTTGGTGCATTAAAAAGGATTACAACTTTATGGGTATGATTTAATAACAAACACAGATGAAAGAACTGGAGAGGTTACAGGATATCATATCGCACAAGAAGGTGGCACAAGAAAATTAGATTTATTTAAAGGAGAGAAGTTACAAAGAGAAGCTCGACAAGAAGCTGAAGCGTCTCCAGAAACCAGACAGGAGCTGGTTGAATTGTTAAGTAAAGCATTTCCTGGTGTAAAAGTATTTGATACTGTAGAAGCATTTGAAGAAAATATAAATAAACCAGGTGTAGTAAAAGACTTACTAAAGATGGTTACATAGCTTATGGTGCGAAAGGAGATGGAAGTATATATTTAAACCCAGATGATAAAACATTATCGTTACCATTGCACGAGTTTGGACATATGTTTATTGATTATTTAAAAAGTAAAAGGTCTGGAGAAAAGGTACCAAGCTTTATAAAAGAGGTCTTCAACTTATTACCTCTACTGAAGAAGGACAAGAAGAATATGATAAACAAGTTAAAATATATGGTGAAGGTAACAAGGCTAGAGAAGAAGCTTTAGTAGAATATATAGCACAAGAAGGTAAAAGAAGAGCAGGACAAGCGCAAGAAGGAAAAGCAGCCAAAAGCGGCTTAGCTAAATGGTTTGATTTATTAATGAACTTTGTAAGAAGACAGTTCTTAAAATTAAAAGATTTATTTGCTAGTAAAACTTTGCTCAAGATATCAAAGGTATGTCGCTAGAAGACTTTGTTAATATGTCTCTGCGAGAATTATTAGGAGGACAACCTGTGGACCCTAATGTAGGTGTTGAAGTTGAAGAAGGAGGACAGATGAGGTTACCGTCTTTGTCACAGCAAAAAGCTGAAGTGCCACAGGGTACAGACATAGAGGTTATTGTTAAAGAATCTAGAGACGAAAGGAATAACAGACGTTCAAATAAAAGAAGTATTAAAAGGTCGAAACCAATTTAGTACTGAGCAGATTCAAGATGCTTTAGCAATGGAGCTGATTGAAGGACAAGAGATGCCGCCTGCATTTAGAAATTTACAAGGAGGAGCTAACTTAGGAAACGCATTGTTTACAGAAGCATACAGAAAAGTAGTTGACTTTTTAGGTAAAGGAACAACAACTCAAATAAAAAAACAACACATAGACAAAATTAAAAAAAGATTTCCAAAAGCTACTGAAGGATTATCCAATCAACAAATTCTTAATAAATACCCAGTTAATAAAAAAGTTTTAGAAGCTGCAAAAACACCTGCTGAAGTAAGAGCTTTTGCTAAAAAAGAATTAGAAAATAATCCAATCTTTGTTTCTCAACCAGAATTGTCTCAAGAATTTTTGACGGTTGAGTTTGACAGAGTAGTTGGTATTACTGCAGATAGAAATATTCAAAAACAAATAAGAGAGCTACGTAGTAGAATACAATTGCGTAGAAAAACTGAAAGAGATATACAAAAAGTAAAGAAAGATTTAAAAGACTTTATTAGACTAAACTTTCCAAAAGGTTTGATGGTACCTCGTAGTGTAATGAATAGGTTAAATAAAACTATTGCTGATGTAAATAAAAGAAATTATTTAGCTCAAGTTGAAAAAGTAGTTGCAGAGGTTGATGCTCAAAACTTGAGAATAAAAGATAGTGTTATACAAGAAATAAAAAGACTGGTAGACACTAATTCTAAAACACTTAAAACATTAGGTAATAAAACAAGAAAGTCATCTGATATAGATGTTACAACTAAAGAATTTTTTGTTGCCGCTAAAGAAATTGTTGATGCTTATTTAACTGACAACAATCAATTTATTGAAGACGAAGCTGCTGAGCTTTCTATTTTAGAAGACGCTATAAATGATGCGTTAACTAATCCAGATAGCAGAGAAAAAAGAGAGTTAGTCGCAAGAGCTGATGCATTTGCTGTACTGGGTGATATATTTAATATGTCTCTACCAGAAATAGAGCAGGTGTTACAAGACTTAAAAGACAAAAGAAGTATAGGAAGAGAACAGTATGCGTTAGACAGTGCAAAACGTAAAGCCGAAATAGAAAAGCTTGCAGAGAAAGCTAACGCTCAAATTAAAAAAACTAATCCAGAGTTGTTTAATGAGGATGGTACTCCTTTAAATGTAGACAATTTAAGTCAGCAGGAAAGACAAAAATTAATGAAAGGGTTTAGTAATAAAGATGGGGGGTATAGCTTTAATATGTCTATGAAAGACTTAAAGACTAAATTAATAAATCTTGATTTAGCATCTATAATAAAGCAATTTAAATTAAGTACTAAAGAAGCTTTGGCTGCTGGTAATTTATTTTATGCAGGCTTAGACGCTAGAAAAGGTAAATTTTTCACAGATGATTTTTATTACAGACTAGCCGATACAAATGAAATATTTCATCAAATAAACTTAGCTAAACGTCAGCTACTTATAGATATTGCTCAAGGAATATTTAAGCAAAAAAAATATCCAAACGCACTAGGAAGGTCTATAGGGTTTAAGATAGGAGACATTACAGCTTATCAATCTTTAAAACAAAGAGCTAAAGAGTCAGTAGAGATTACATTAAAAAATGTAAACAAACAAGGATTAGATGGGAAACATCTTCAATGTTTACACTGGGAGAAGCTTTGCGTATGTATGCTCTATTTCAAAACCCAAGAGGTAGAAGAATATTAAGTGCTGATGGTGTAGATGAAAAAGCTATAGCTAAAATAGTAGCTTATGCAAATAAAAATTTACCTGGAGCTATTGAGTTTGTAGATAAAGTTATTGAGTATTTAAGTACAGAAGGTTATGAGCAAGCTAATGATATACATCGTAGAATATTTGGTGTCAATCTTCCTTATGAAGAAAATTATTTTCCTCAAGCCACTGAAAGTAAAGGACAGCCTAGAAAAGGTGATGATTTAAAAGTTGACCCTACGAGTCCAATGTCTACTATTAATGCTTTCTCTCCTAATAGTTTTGCTGAAAGAACAAAACAAGAGGAAGACTTAAGAATGTTATTGGGGTTAGACTTTTTTGCAGTGCTAGATAATTATATGGAAGAGGTTTCACGATATGAGGCTTATGCTGAACCAGCTAAAATAGTCGAGCAGCTTTTAAGAATACCATCTGTTAAGGCATTGCTTGATACTACTGGTATGAAAAATATTTTAGTATACAACATTAATGTAGCGCTAGACCCTAGAGGAGTCACAAGAGGTGAAGATAAGGCAAAGTATGTTAGTCAAGGTACACAACTAATGACTAGTTATTACTTAGGTCTTAAGGCTATGCAATACCTAAACAAGCGTCTTCATACGTACTGGCATATCCTTTATATACTGCTGGTAAATATTCTATTTATCAAAAAGGAAAAAAAGGAGACCCTATATTTGAAAAAGACAGAAGCGTTATATCTCAAATACCAGAGCTTCTAGCACAAATTCTTAGCAACGTTCCGAGTGAAGCTTTAACTTTTGCAGAGTTTAATCTTAAAGCAACAAAATATTTAAATCCAATAAACTATAAAGAAACAGTTGCTAAAATGAAAAAGATATCAGCTACTTACAATCTAGAATTTTAGAACAAACTGAAGAAGGTAATATATTTTCTTTATATAGTGGTAGAGAAGATGCAGGTCTTCCCTCTGGATTTAAAAAATTTAGTAATTCTTACCAGATATTACAACAGGCATTTGGTTACTTTACCAGTGTAGGTGATATAGCTGGTGTTACTGGTTACTTAGTAGTATATGACGAGTTAATCTCTCAAGGTTTTTCTCACGAAGATGCTCTACGAGTATTTAATGATTATAACTTAACAAATCAAAGCAGAAGAGGTATAGATAAATCTGGCATACAAACGTCTAAAAATGGATTAGCTAGAATGTTTACTGCATTTACAAGCTCGCCATTACAATTTCTTAGCAATACTTATGTTCACACATCTAATTTAGTTAAAGATATTTTTGTTGAAGGAGTCGTTCCAGATATGAAAGACGTAAGAGGAGCGCCTTTTAATGCGTTTTTATCTGGTATTTTCTTTGCAGCAGTAACTAACTTTATGTTATTATTTGGTAGCGATAAAGATGAAGACGAGTTCCGTAGAAGACTATTTCAGTATTATGGAATGATTGCTCTTTTAAACGCAATTCCTGGATTGATGGAGGGTATTAAAACATATGAATTATATCGAGATGGTAAAGAATATCAAAATCCAAACTCACCTATAACTAATCCATATGTTGAATTTGCAAAATCTGCTGGAGAATCAGTAGGAAGAAAAGGACCTTTGGGAGATATTAACATTATGACGGCTGTATTATATGAATTAATACAATTAAAGATTAGGTGTTCAGTTTACTCCGTTTGAAGCAGCTGTGGATATGGCACAAGACGAAAAATACTTTGCTTACAACTTTTGGTTATTAATGGGAGGAGCGCCAACAGCCTTTCCAAAAGATATGAGACCTTCTAGAAAAAGTAAAAGCAGCAGTACCAGTACTCCTAGCGTAAATACAAGAAGCAGCACAATTAATAGTACAAGAAGAAAAAAGGGGAAAAAACTTACTAGATAATGCCTTTTAAAAAAATAAGAAAAAATAAATATAAAAGTCCAAGTGGTAGAACGTTTACTGAAGCACAAGTAAAGTTATACTACGCAACTGATGGATTTAAAAACAAACGTCCTAAAAGAGGTAGTTTCAAAAAAGCTTTAAAAGTAATGAGTAAGCCTAGCAACTTGTCCGCTAGTCTTGTGATGAATAAAGCCTTCGCAGGCTTTAGGAGCGCCTGTATAGCCTTTTCTTGAATGCCAGCTGTCAGCCGAAGAAGGAGACCTCATATACTCTACAGTAACCCCTATATAATCTTTAGCGTCTAACCATTTGTGCTTTACCTTGTGATGAATATGGTGCAGGTACCAGTATCGATGAGTCGTACACGACCAATCCTTTGGATTTTCTTGAGCCATTAGTAAGGGAGCTGTTCCATTTTTGCACCGTCTCCGTGTTCTAATCCTATTAGGTTTGTACCATATATAATACTTTCTATATGCTACACCTATATCAAACTTTACGTCTTTGGCTTTTCTGAACCAGCTTTTCAAAGTATGTGCCAGGTGAAAACCAGATTGATAATCGTGATTACTCATACTATGTAATACATCTACTGGTGCTATTTCTCTTAACATTTCTACACACTTTACGTATAGCATTAAAGCTATTTCGTAGTGTTCCCACCATTTACCGTCTGTATCTTGATAAGTCCCCTTAGTGGTAGTTGAATATACATTGTCGATATGGAGTATATCATTACCAATGCAAAATAAAACCTTATCTACATTAAAACCTTTTGCTTTGTGTATAAGACCAGTTAGCCCTTCTAAAACTCTTTCAACAGCTATAGCGCAATCATATTCCTCTCCAGTTTCTAATGCATTAGCATATTTGCCTATATGAATATCGGCAGGGTTTATTACCAATAAGTGTTCTCCTGCTGGCGCAGGCTTCATTTCATATGCTGGGGAATGCTCTGCTATAAAGTCATTGACTTTTTTAAATATTTGGTCTTCATCAAGACCTATGTTTTCTTTTGTTACAATAGAAAACCTTAATTCACCACTCATACTTTGCCAGTGCTTAACACTGACTACATCTTTCTTATTTATACCTCTGTCTTTAAGATGTATGTCTAGGGCGGTGTTTCCGTTTATGTTATCTAAATTATCTCCTCTATGTTCATTTATCATTTCAGCCTCTTCAGCTGAAAGCCTCATTCTTTTTCCACCGTATTTTGTAGAGTCGCTCATTTAAATTTCGTCTTCCGTAGATTCTTTGAGAGCGTTGAGGATAGATATGGTTTTTTTTATCTCTGTAGTAACTTTAGGATATTCATTATCGATAAAGCTTTCGTATATGATGGAGAGAGAGTCGTGGATTTCGTCCATCGTGTAATTGATGAATTTAACTTTATCCTTCTCGACTCCGTTACTGCCCATTTATATTATCATATTGTCGTTGTTTAGTCTATTGTTAGACGCTCTAATTCCAAAGATAATAAATTATTTTGTTTTTTTAGTTTTTTCACCCACAAAATTAATTCGTCTTTTGTATAAGTGTAAAGCTCACGTGTAAATTCTCTATCAGCATCATTATGAACAAGGTGCATACAATGCCTATATTTTCTTCTTAATAGCTTATCGTGTTCTAACAACCAATCTATAGACTTGACATAGTAAACAATAGATGCGTGATTTTTTAAAAGCGATTGTCCTATAACTTGGTAGGGAGTTTTTTCATCTCTAAGGATTTTTGCATAGACCATACGTGCATCCACGTAATTTCTTTTTCTACATTTATCTAAAATGTTGACTCCAAAAACTGTGTTAACGGCTGTTCTTAATTTTTTAAACCTATGAGTATTTGATTCGGTTATATACGTCATCTTCTTTTAATGTTGTGTTTGTAAGTATGTGGTCCAAATATGTATCTGCATCTGTTTCTACAATAGTAATGTAAAAAGGTTTTTCGTTTTTTTCTTTTAAATATTCTACTTCATAAAAAGTTGAAGGGTTTCCTCTTATTACTGCACCTGCTGCTTGTGTCCATCCATCTAACTCTGGTAATCTTTCTGCGTTTACATCTATTAGAACTGCAATGGGAACACTATGCTTTATTGGTATTTCTCTGAGCTGGTCTAAAAAAGCTTCATCTAACTCGTAGGGTTTAGTCTCCTCTATATACTTCTGTTTTAAATCCATACTTGTTTAATTCTTTTAGTCTATACTCTTGCAATATACTTAACCTGCCATTTGGTTTTTTTACCTCACTAAATAAAACTTCGCTACCTGCTGGTATAGCTATAATATCTGGTATACCGTTTTTATTTGTTTTAATTAACTTGATAACATAATAACCATCGGCTTCAAGTTCTTTAATTCTTTTATTTTGTATCTGTTGCTCAGTCATCCGTTCTTTCTATAGTCTTCTAGAAATCCTATAAAGACAATTACATTCATACTTAAGGAACACATTAGCTCTATTAAATCGTGATAGCTATGAATTGACAAGTGAATGTGTCCTACAATCCAAAAAGGAATAGCTAGGTTTTGACTTATCCAAATTACTAAAAACCTAATGAACTTCATTCTACAAATCTAATAAATCTCTTTTAAAATGATTTAGAGTATAATCTTTTTTATTAGACACGGCTTTGTATATTTTTTTTTCTATACCTTTTTCTGCAAATATCCAGTATATATTATTTTTTAATCTCTCCTTAGTAGTCATCCTATCTCTTGATTGCCAGTAAGATGTGGCGCTAAAATCTATGTTGTAGTATATTAATGATTCTGCTTTTCTTAAAGATATTCCTTCTCTACCACTAACAATTTGTAATGCAATTGATTTGTTTGTGGTGTTGAATTCTTCTAGTTCTGTTGTCAGCTCATCTTTATAAATATCCTTCAGAGCCTTAAGTTCATTTACAAACTTATAAAATATACCTACCTTTTTTTTTGTAAACTGTTTATGAATAAACTTTGCTTTTGTGTGGTCAAGCACCATACCTTTACCACTTTCAAACTTTATTGTTCCAGAACTTAGCTGGTGAATTTTCATCATTAGTTTTACTGATGTGTCTGCTAATATTGTTTCTTCTCTTCCTTCGATTACTAAATTTTTTTTTTTTTAGTTTTTTTATAAGGTGATATGTTTTTTCAGACATACGAACCGTGAGTATTTGTTCTTTTGTTTCTACCTTGAACCCTGCTTCAGCTTGCGTGTATGATATAGTAAACGGCTTCATTTTTTCTAAAATTTTCTTAGAACCGTCTTTGTATTGCCTTATAGACATACCTCCTATTGGTCTAAGAGTAACATTAACATAATCATCACTAAACCTATAGAAATTTTTATACTGAGCAAATGGATTACTTGGTATTGCGTATACTTGATGATACATTTGAGAGTAAGATTCTGGGGTAGGAGTTCCAGATAATAATATTACATATGGATTTTCTTTTTTAATTATCATCTTTACCTGCTTAGCTCTTTTACTTGGTTTAGGAAAAGCTCCCATTGAATGCGCCTCATCACAAATTACCATATCCCAGCCAGGTGAATCAATTTTATGTAAACTTTCATAGTTTATTGCCTGGAGAACATAACCTGGATGAAGTAACTTGTAGTCGTTTTCAATAGACGATATAGCTTTTTTTTTCGTGATAAACAAAACATTTTTACAATTTAAACGGTCTGCTAATCCCAAACTTGTTAAAGTTTTTCCTGTTCGTACCTCCATAGCTAAATACAAAAACCTGTGTGTGTTTAAAACACTTAAGCCTTTTTCTATAATCTCCTTCTGATATTGTCTAAATTCCATTCTGATAGTTCTTGTTTTAAAATTGAACACTTTTCATAATCTTCTAAAGCAATGAAGTGTTCTAGCATTGTTTGTATTAATTTTTTTGAGTAAGGAGAAAAAGGGTTGTGAGCAAAATAATATTCTTTCGAGTTCATTATTTTTTCTTCATCAGCCTCTTCAAACAAAACCATATAAGAATTTTTTATGGCTATGTCAAAGATTTCTTCTGGTGTTCTCTTCATATTAAAAGTCCATTTCCTCTTGGGGGTCTAATTTATCTTTTATTATAATCCACCTTCCATTCATATCTCTACCTTCTACTGGAGTTTGTCCACTATAAAAAAAAGAGCAAATGCAGATAACCACTTATTAAACCTTGTTCTTGAAATAGTCATCTTAGATTTAGGTGCATAGTCTGGATTCTCTTCTATAAACTCTTGATACAAATAATTTTTGTAGATTCTTTTTTCTGTCATCAGCTTAGAGTTTACTGTCTGTCCTTTTAACAATCCACACCACTCTATAAATTCGTGACTTGTTTCAGCAGATAAATGCCTCACGGCTAGATTTACAAAATTTGATTTTATTAGTCCTTCGTTTAAATGTAGTTGTAAGCAATAAACCATATAGTTATCAAAGACACACCACTCTGCATCATCCCAATCTCCGAACATTAATTTGTTGAATTCATCTAATGGAGAGTAGTTCTTATTGTAGTGTTGATTTAATTCTATTTCCCACTTTCTTCTTGAATGCGAATT
>UEXL01000449.1_pt1 | contig 20039 bp, 17 predicted proteins | sample 1796671 | NCBI WGS metagenome assembly UEXL01 (sample SAMEA4772471, study PRJEB27181) | metagenome | reverse complement strand
AAGAGCATTACAGCGAAGAGAAACCTTATCTCTTTCGATCTTAAGAATCCCAGAACGTTGCTCATTTAGATCCTCATCAATAACAGAGAAATACTTTAAGAAATCAGAGTTTGAATAAGTCTTATAGAAATCAGTATGTGAACTATCACTGATAGCAGCCCCAGTCAGGCTAAACACATTATCAATATCAACTAAGAAATCACCCTCATTATCTTCTACATAAGTCTCTATAAGTTCACTGATTCTAAACTCTGGGACTATTGAGTGATCCTTTCCTACCAAAGCAATTTTTCAGCATATGTAGAATAATCTTCATATGGCTTCTTGCCTGATTGTGTTCCTGCCCCAAAGAGCATCGCCGGCATAAACATTTGAGCCCCCTGCACTCGATGATCCCGCAGGGACGCGGGCAGCATAGGTTGCCGCTGGTCTGATGCGCCGGGGACAGAACCTGAATATGAAGTGTAGAAGTTCATCAGTTCGCCAGCACCATCATCTATTCTAACAGACGATGTTGTAGCAAAGTTTAAGTGACCATCAAGAGGCCAAGTTGAGCCAGAAGGCACTGCTTGTCCCTGCGAATTCGCTTTTCCGCCGTATGTGACAGAGCGCTTGGTTCTATCATCATCCCAAATGTTTGTGATAGTAAAGTTTGTTCTTCTGCGAACTATATCATCAAACATATTGATATCTGATGGATATAGATTTTCTGTGTATGAAACTGCTACGCTTATGCTGCTACTTAGCGTAAAGTCTAAGACAGAGCTATATGATTTAAGTCTGTCTACATTAGACTTCAAGTCCATAAAAATTATTAAGCTGTGTGAAAATAATCAATTTCGTTTCTAAAAGGAGCATCAACAACCATATTGTTTGCTACATTAGAATCTGATGTGTTGTCTTCCAACATAAAGGTTATTGGAGAAGAGTTCATCGAGATAGGAGCTTCTGTGAAGTCAACAAACGTGTTTGGCTTCAACCCTAAACTTGGTCCATCTTTCAAATCAAGCAAACGTTTTGACGGGACTAGATAACCAATCTGGTTTGTTTCTCTTAAGTTTCTCGCGACCTTTGTCTCACCAGCACGGATTTGCTTCCAAGTTGGATATCCATATGGTCCGTTACGCATTGTAGTTAGAACATTCAACAAATCAGCATCGTTATCTAATGCTGATCCGTGCCAATAGTCTGCGTTAACATAAGCCGATACAGAGTTTGAATCAAGTGGGAAACCTATTGTGTGAGAAGAAGCGGTTATTGGATCTACCAAAGCAGTTGTTAATCCAACAAATGTAGTATCTTCATATGTTCCTGATATGATTAGTTGACTTAAAGTGCTCGCGCTAAAACAAGATGGTCTATCATTTCCATAGATAATCTGTCCCACTGCCAGAGAAGCTGTAACCCAGGAATACTGCTGTGTAGAACGTGGGATAGCGTGCTGAACGAATAAGTTGTCAAATACTTCTTGCGTGAAGTATCCCGCAGAGGCAGAGGCAATACGTCGTCGTCGGTTTCTGTTAGTCTTGTGCCAAGAAGGAGTTATAACATATGTGTTAGCCAGTACGGAACCATACGCTGCATCAGAACCAAATGGACCAGCGTGAAGTGTGGCTCTTTGATCGAGGCCTCGATTCTTTCCAATCTGATCAACGATCGTGATAGTTCTTCCAGCAGTTGGATCAACTGACGCAGAGCCGGATAAGCCATAGTTTCTAACGGAAAGATTTCGGTAAGGTAATACATTGTATACAGATAACTCTTCATGAGCAGGATCCATATAACCCCGGGACATCACCTCGTAGCCGCAACCAGCAAACCGGTTAACAATGACAGTTTCATTTGAGTTCGCGCCGGATCTGTTTGGAAGCTCGTAGTTTAGGTTGCCTCATTTGCGTTAGCTTCTCCGGTGTCTGTTACCGCAGCGATTGGATCGACGCCACTTTTAAATCCGTTTAGGCTAAAGTTTCCAGAGCTGTCGTCTGTGATAGTTAGAATACCTGCTACACCAACAAACCCTTGCGTTAACTGAACTGTGTCTGTGCCCGCGGTCGCGGCGGATCCACCATAAGTAGAACCGAAAGCTGAGTCGCTTAAGGCGCCTTCAAGTTCATCGCGGGTATCCGTGATCGAGCCTTGCTGTTGCACAAGAATAGTTGGATAACCTGAGAAATCAGTAGCGGCGTCGGTAAAAAAGATTGCTATGTTTTGAACAGCTTCATCATTTCTTAAGAATGGAATATTAAGAGCTTGGACGGATGACGATAGGATATTACTAAGAAGTTGAATGCTGCTTCCCGCTTTTGCCCCAGGCACTGCAGGTGTAAAGGCATAATAAAGCGGAAAGCGTCCTCTTGTCGCTAGTGTCTCTGGATAAAGAGCAAAATCAAATGATTGATCTTGGAAAAACGGATCATTGATAGAACGACCTGCCGTCTGAATAACTTGATAGTTCTTCTGGTAGTTGCCGATTGCGTTGTGGGTTATTGTTCCCGACAATCTTGTGCCGGCAGAAGCAGTTGTCATTAAGATATTCTTAATGTTAACCGCACGTTTTGCCGTTTCATCTCTGAACCTCTGGGCTGTTGGCAGATCTGCCAGCCATCCTAGGGGAGCAGAGCCCGCTGGAGAATCCGCAAACGGATAGTTTGGTGGAACTATACCTAATGCTCCAACCGCACCAGACGGTATCTCAGCACTTCCAGTGTCTAGTCCCAGAGTTAGACGGAAGCCTTCTGCTCTGTTTTCGCGAGTGTCAGTGCCAGCATTCAACTCTGTATGTCGATAATATCTTCCGCCAACAAACTTCTCTGTGAATGGACCCTGTAATGGAGTATCTGTATTATTAACAAAGTCATTGTGTAAGTTTGTGACAGTTACGCCTGACTTATATCCTGCGGATACTACTGAGTTGTATCCTGTTGTAACAGAAGAACTATATAAGCTAAATGGGGCATACATGTTACCATCAAATTTTAACTTATCGTTGTCGCCTCTGTTGATTGACGGGTTCAATCCAAAGCCTAGACGCTGTTTTAATGTTGGGTAATAGATATCTGGTGTGTCAATCAGTTCTTCTACATCCGTATCAAAGGACAGCATAATATTTTTTGGAATATTAGAATCCGCTACAAGAGGCCCATAAGGCTGGGTTGATTGGAATGTAAAGTTTGGATTATTGCTCTGGTGTCTGGCAGTGCCTCCAATAGCAGATTGTCCTTCTACGGCAAATTTTACTGGGGATCCCTAGACGCCTTTTGTATCCAGACTCGACAGCTGCTAGAATTCCTTCTCTATCTACAGCACTTCCAGAGCCCTGTCTATATCTCTGCCAGGGCATGTTCTTGTTATCAGAATCAGATGGAAGCGGGGAATGTAAGAATTTCCACTTCTTCTTCGTTTGAGTATAATTCGATGATCCAATTTGTCTTCTTGTCAGTGCCCTATTTGAGAAGAATGCGGCGCCGGCTGCAAAATCATCAGGACTAGCGTCAGTTCCGCCGTCGCCCTGTGAACCAGTTATCGTACCTTCTATATCATTAGCTCCCTGACGTTCTAAGAATGGGAATTTACTCTGGTACTTTGATCTTTCTAAAACATGGCTTTCTATAATAGTTTTTATGTTATCGGAGAAATCGGCTGATGCTGGGACAAGCTGACCGAGCATCACAGACAAAGAAGAGTCAAACCACTTATAGAACTCATAGAACTTGTCAAAGTCTAGTTCATCGTTGCCTACCTTTTCAAAGAACTTCTGGCGCATAAACTTAAGTTGTTTATACTCGGGACGGAACCTTTCAACAGGATCTCCTATTAAGTTGTGAAGATCTTTAAGGTTTGCAAAGTAGTTGATAATCTCCTCAGAGATCGTCTGATACATGCTCTTTTCAAAAGCAAAGTAATAGTTTATCGGTCTTGATTCGGTTGTAAAGACATCTTGATCCTCAGCATTAAGAACACGAACCATATCCTCAGATTGGATATTTTCTGGTAGGTTAAGCTTGGAGGATACAATGTAGTCTTTGTCTATAGCTGTTACGGAAGAGATAGCGAATTCGCTGCCGCGACCGGTATATTGTTTGTTTAGAATATTTCCTAGATCGCCAAATCTTGTAAAATTGGCTGATCCAGAACTTAAATCATCAACTATAAATTGACCGCTAGCGTTAGAGCCGGTATTGCTAAGGAATTCCCAATTAAATACTAGGGTATCAAGTTTTGTTATATCACCAAAAGAAGCTGACGGATTAAACGGGAAGGCATAAAGATGAGGCTGCAGCGCTCCGTGGTTATCAGTATCAAGAATATGACCCCTTAAAGCTTCATCCTCAACATAATCTAACCAATACCTACAAGCATCTACTTTTATATCGGATGTTTCAAGTATAGAGCCAGTGAAGTTTGTTCTATGGGCGCCCACATACACTCTTTTGCTACCAGTTAAGAATCCAACAGATGGATTAGCAATTGCGCCTGTTACAGTAAATTCTTCAAGTATTTCGCCGGCCTCAGCCTGAACACCATGAAGTTCAACGATATAATTGGAGTTTGTACCATTTATCAACCCCTTTAAAGGAAACTGCTCTGGTTTTATTCTAACTGAGATATTCCATCTGGTGTTGTTGTATACATCTTCATACAGTGGAGATGCGATATATGGTACATACCCACCTGCCGTTCCAGTTAATACAAACTTAACATTTGTGGATTGAATTTCATCTCTAACGGCATATACTTGAAAGTTAACATCATCAGATGGTGCCCACGTTGTATCGGTCCCAGACTCAATAGTTCCATGGACTCCAAACAGGGAAGCGCTAACTGTATTTGTGTTAACATATGTTATTGATGATTCTTCTTGTTTTAAAGGAAAAAGAATTTCGGATTCTAAAGTTGTAGCATATCCTCCTGTTAAGGCGGCGCTAGACGTTATATAACCAACAGAATTTGAATTTGAAGAATCCGTATAGTTGTATACTGTCGCAGATTTGTTCTCGGCAGTATTAAAGTTAGCAAACTTGTCAGCGACGACGACGTTTCTTCTGTTGTTTCGCATTTCATACTGAACATTGTCAGCATACATGTTAAGTTTTATAAGTTCGTCATCAATACCAAAGCAGCGAATCAAGTTTCTAAACGACTTTACTGTTCCCTTGGATTTGTAAATGTAGTTTAAGTTGTTGTAAATGTTCTGGTAGATAATGTTCTTTGTATCGTGTAAAGACTTTTCGTATACAAGATCTTCACTTCTATCGGCTAGTTTCTCAAGAACATCAGCATCCAAGAAGATCTCTGGCGCCACAAAACCGTATGAGGATAATAGTTTTTCAGCAAATGGTAGTGGCTTATCACTCCCGCTAGGGTATTGAATATTCTTAAGTTGGTTTAAGTTCTCGATCTGAAGATGTAATGTATCAAAATAACTGGAGATTATTTGTGTTAGATACTTAACATTCTTTGATCCCTCAATATCTTCCTCTGTAATCCATGAAGGAATCGAGTTGTATATGGACGCATTGTTATTAACATCGTGAGCCGAACCAGAGGATTCCAATCCCGAAGATAGCGACACCACCTCTGGGTGGAAAGAATAAATGATAGGATCTTTAAACTCACTTATGGCTGCGTTTGAAAGAACAATCGCAGAACCGGTGTTTCTAGAGTTAGTAGTGTAACCTGTCCAGGCACCATTTGAGAAACGACCAGAGTAATCCAAAACTGAACTATCAGTTGCTGTAACTCCCGTGATTCCTTCGTTAAACTTAAAGTAAACTCCCAAGTCTACATTGGCAGACTCTTCTGTTGTTGTAAATGGAGTTGGATCGGTGTTGACTCCACCTCCAACTTGAGTAAACCAAAAGCGACCTATCTCCTTAGAAGTTCTCTGTGTCTTCCAATATCTAAATTCGTCCAAAGAGCCAGATAGTTTTCCGGCGCCTACTGCTGTTGAGCCGGAAGGCGAAGCAATAAGAGCACCAATGTATGCTCTCAGGCTTGAACTGTCCGTATCATTAATGCCGGCAGTTCCAATTGTTTCTGTTGTTGTAAATCTCCATCAACATAAGACTTAGCTGTGATTCCACTTGAAGCTGATAGGCGAAAAGCATAATGGTGCCAGTTACTATCAGCAACCGATGCTGTTGTAAATGTAGATGCTGCAATAGATTGCCATTGAACACCTGTCGAGCCCGAGTATAGTAACAAGAACTGGTCGAAACCATCTGTCAATTCTAATCTTAGTCTTCCATAGTCAGCAGAACTTGATTGCTCATTGTTCCAAATGTCGAATAACTTCTTTTCAGTATTTGAGTTGTAAAACTTCTTTGTTTAGCCAAAACTCAACTGAAGCACCTTCTGCTAGGTCAATTTCTAAATTAGATTCTCTGTTCTTATCTGGCTCATAATAGTTAGAACCTGTGAACTGTGTAGAAAGCGGTGTAGAGCCATTTGGATTAGGGTTCGGGCCCCCTTTTACATAAATGTATTCTAGATCGCCAGATAATCCATACCCATCAGCGGTGGAAGTCTGTGTTCCCCAACCATCTGCGGACATAATCGCATACCCGTTTGTTCTAGGGTATAGGTTGTCATAGATATGTAAATCAATGTAAGTGGACGCGTTTTGCCATTCAAGGCGCTCTCTTAATGAGCCATCGTATGGATATTCATTATATATTCTTTTAATGGCTTGATCATAGTATTCTCAGCCGATCCATATTTAGCAAAGTCTCTGGTTCAGAAAATCTACTTCTGGAACAAATCTTTTTCATCGATAATATCTTGCTTTATGGTATTCATAAGACTCTACAACATCACCTATTTCAGCTGCTGTTTTACCTGACAGAGACTTTATGTCTTCTGTTATCTCAAAATACTTTTTTAAGCTCATACTTTAACTATTCTTCAACTCTAAATTTGAACGTTTGAGGTTGCTCTTGCCAAGAATTAATGCTGTCATTATAATAAGATAATCTTATCTCATACATATAGTCTGCTTCCAAAAGAGACATATCTAAATCAAAGTAGTTGCCTTCTTTGTCGTAGGATAAGTAAGTGCTGTAATCCGAACCAGTTCCGTAAGGGACTGCTGACAGATCTATCTGTTACGCGATATACGCCGTATGAAGCGCTCTCAATAACATCAGTTGGATTGTTTGCTGTCGCAACTGTATAGATCGTTGGAGACCAGTTCCTATCGCGAACAAAGAACCTAAATCTTGCTGTATCTTGTCTCGAATACTTCTTTTTAAGATTTCTACAAGATGTAATCCTATTGAATGTTGGGGCACTATCGTAAGTTGGCATCAACTCTGGATAGAATGAGCCAGTAAAGAACTCTACTCCCCCGGAGTGCCATACATCGTGTATCTCTTGAAGGGGTGTAGAAGCCGCCGTAAGAGCCACATCACAAGAATAGATGCCAGGACTCACATAACTTGCCGTAGCGTTTGTATCGCCGGCAGAGACCGTGCTTCCTCCTGCTGATAATGCGATTGCTGAACCGGTTGGTGTTCCAAAAGAACTTGAGTAGAAAGATACTGATAAATCTCCTGTGCCAACTGATGGAAGGTTTCTCAATCCGCCTCTTACATAGTTGTAGAAATACAGGCTATTTAAGTTAAATTCTGCCGGAGCGCGAGATGAAGAGAAATAAAAGTTCTCTCTGTCGTCTTGAACACGCGAATCCCAGCGAGCTTCCAAAACAGGACGCTTAAAAAAGAACTCACTTGAGCGGGCAAAGAACTTCTTTGTGTAATATGATTGAGTTGCCCCGACAGTGTTCTGGATTATAGAACCGGGCCTATTCGGCGCCCGTGGAGGATGAAAAATAAGCTTCCTGAGATGCTGTTAGACGAATACCGAATCCATAGTTGTTATATTCGCCGCCAGCGAGCGCCCTTAATCCAGTTCTCTACAACTTCTGAAACATCTAACTCTAGATCCTCGTACCCTTCCTCAAATCTAACATTATAGTTGTCTTGAGATAAGTAATCGCCGCCAACACTAGTCCAAGATGTGCTGCTATTAGTTTTAATCCAGTTGGATGTTCCAAGATCTTGATACTCATCCATATCTAGACCGGTACCTTCATTCCAAGACTGCGAGATTGGAGCAACAACTAAGTTAAAATCTTGTGGTAAAGTAAATGGATGCTCTGCGTTGGACATCTTTAAAAAGAATGAAACTGAACCAGATGCCGGTATTGTGCCTGCTGTTCGATCGGTAGAAACCTTGGAAACCGGAAACTCAATCAAGATTCTGGATAGTTCCTGTGATTGTCCGGTTGAACCAGATTCTTGTCCGTAAATAGAAAACACTTCTAGAGAATCGGCATAACCCATGTTGGAGCCAGAACCTCTAGTTACAAGATTGGCTTCATAAGCATTTGTAATCGTATTATCTGCGCTAGCAGTATATCTTAAAATAGCCATTATCTAATTGCTCCCTTGATATCAACATTGGAAATTTAATTCAAATACGGCGTTGTTCTTGCCTTCTATTCTTCTACCATCTGCTGATAGGTTTTCTTGAAAATCAAAAGAAGAGCCAGCATAAGAAACTCCGGTCTTATCAACAATTTCTAAATCAATGACATCAATAATTCCATTTACCTTTTGTAGTACCTTATAAAAATCTGTTATTAGGATAGACTCTCCAATATCATATTGGTTCTTATTAAGATAATCCCTTAAGGCAGAATTTGCGCGTGCTATGACATTAAATCTGTTGGCATTTAGGTCAATCGCAGCGACATAGTTAATTCCAAAGTTTACAATCTCAGCATCTAAAATATCAATAGTATCATTGACTACCTTATATTGTAGAAGCCAATTTTTTAAGTTATTTTTAAGAGTTGTGTTAGCAGAGAGTAGTTTTCCACTAGTGTCTTCTGATATAACATATATGTTGAGATTTCTCTTAAAGGCATCAAAGTCTCTAACTACTGCTGCCCTTTTAATAGAACCAAACTAGCCGGCATTCCATAACAAATAGATTGATAATCTTGGATTGTGACTGCTCTATTTTGAGTCGCATAAAATCCAAAACTCTTTGTTTAACTTCCTCAGATGATGGCAATGATATATCACCAACAAATGCTTCTTCATTCAATACCTCTAGGGAACTAATGACTGAGTTACGAATAGTTTGGGATAAGGAGCCTTGTGAGCCAAACCTTACGATTGGACGATCTACCGTAGATATTGAATTTACAGCAGCATTAACATCATTTGTTAAGTTGACTCTATATCCAATTCTTATGTTGTATTGGCTGGCGCAATTCCGAACTTATCAGTACTAATAAGTTTTGTTGGATCAAAATCTAAATCTGTTACATAGTCGCGACCATTCAAATCTAATACAAGGTTTGTAGGATCTACTACTGAATTGGATAGCAACTCGGAGTCTGATCCATATCCAAATTGTAAGTAAGTTCTATCCCCTTCTCTTTCTACTACGAACCTTCTAGCTACTGGCACTGCTTTTAAAATATTTGTCACTGTTGAGTTTGTAGAGTTGTTTGTATTTCTTATCGCTTTATAAACAACATTTTGAGATAGATGATCAACTTCGACATATTCATGACCTTCTGTATCTGTGACTGACAGTATCTCAGCTACTCTGCTGTTTTCAAGATTTACACGCAAGAATCTCTGGAACTGTCCTACCGTGGTCTCTTTAAATAAGGTTCGTCCTGAAACTGCTCTACCTTGTGATCGAATCACATAGTTTGTTGGGTTTCCGGTTGTAGAATCAACAGTTCCAACGACAACTTGGTTTGTAGAGACAGCGAAGTCAACATCTTCTAGTAAAGTATACAAACCTCCACCAGTTGAAGAGAAAATGGATCCAGCCCGTAACACCGGAGCATAGTCTAGATTTGGACCAGCAGTGTTATTATCAGACGGCACTTGGACATAAAAAGTAAGCAAGCCATAAGATGAGGGGCTAGTGTTTAGTTTGAACCCCATCTGGCGCGCAAGGCGCACTACATTATATTCGATCGATGTCTCTAAGAAGGACTCGTTTGTTTGATAATCTAGATAAAAAGATAAGATGTCGCCAATATACGAAACCGTATCCAGCATCAATGAACCAAAAGATGCCTGATTAAAATCTTTATAAGTATCTGGGTAATACCTCTTGGCGTAATTCTCTAGATCTCTACGAATAGAATCAAAATCGCGACTTGTATAATCTATTGGTTGTAGTTTCTTAGGCATAGTTTACTTCTCTAAATAGGTTGGTCGACATCAATTTGCAGTGCTGTTGAACGTTGGAGTGGCAATATTGTAAATAATATTGAAACAGATAAGTTATGTGGAAATATATCTGGATTGTCTTCTGGTATCTGAAACTGTATATCGTCAATGCGAATGTATCTTAAGTATCTCTGCGTTTGCTCTCTTATTCTTGAAGATATATTAGAGTAGGTATTACTATCATTTAACTCAAATAAATACCTGCGCAAACCTACACCAAAGTTTGGATCCATTATCCTTTCACCCGGGATGGTAAGAATAAGCATTTTTAGATTCTGCTTTGCTAAATCTTCAAAATTTGTATTTAAGTTATATGGACCAAATACTTCACTTACAGTTAGTGGAAGTTTTGGTGAAAGTCCAGCCGGCATTTATCCTCTCCTAAGTTTGTTCCTCAGTATCCCCACATGGAGATTCTTCGGTAACTGGGTCTACTTGATCACTACACTCGTTTTCGTTAGCATTTTGGGCGCTAGCATCAACAACATTTTGCGTTTGGTTTGTAATATCATTTTTAAGTAGTTCCAATAGCAAATAAATCAATCCCAGAGGACTCGGCGGCATCATTAGCATTCCAGATACAGTGCCTGTAAAATCTACACCATCTATCGATATTCGCGGGAAGAAGTTTTCTGGTATCTCTGCCGGGGTGCCTTCGGTGCCTTCGATCCCAGCATTCATTCCATTCTCGACCAAGCAGAAAAGAATTGATAATAGATCTTCGCCTGTTAAGTTTGGCTCAATATCTGTGACTGTAGTTATTTGTTCATTGGCAGTTCTTACAGCAGGATCTATTGCGGCTGCTAGTTCATTGAAAGCAAATCCCGTTCCGGTCTTAATCACTTTGGATATCGCAACGTGTGGATCGATCAGTTCTGTGAGTCCCTTCAAGATGTCAATCGGTGTCTTAATAATCATCTTGAGAATAAAGTCTCTTGCTGCCGAGTTAAAGGCAGCATTCTGATCTTGCCCGGTTGAACTTGCTACTGCCGCATTGGAGGCAGGTCTAGATAAGTCTGGTGTTGAATCAAAGTTATTATCATTTGCGATCGTAGATAATAATATGCTTAATACTCTATCTTTTGGCGCGATGAAAGCATCATTAATTCCTTGAAAGTATTTTGATGTAAGATAAAAGTTGTATATAAGCGGTATTAAGGATATTGTATCTGAGTCAAATGTAGTTGAAAAGAATCTTGTAAACTGTTGGTTGCTTAAAATATAGTCAATATCATCTTGCTCATAATTAATAGCATTAAAACTTGTTATATATTCTTGTGCTGTAACCTCCTGTCCTATAAGATTTTCCCTAAGATCTAATTCACTATTTATGAGATATATTAACTTTGTGACCCTTGCTATACTCCACCTTCCCAGTGTGCCATCAGTAGGAAACGGTCTAGGGAGATAAGTCTGACCGTTAGCCTCAACAGGCTGGGGGAATGGGTTATACGCTGTATCTCCCAATAATGCTTGATATATTAAAATTAAATTTCTTACTGTTTGTGGGGTCGGAAATCCATTTTCTCCCCAAAAAAATCTCTCAGCATTAGCCTTACTTAAACTAATAAAGGTTTCTCCATCTGCTCTTGTTGAATTTAAATCGGTTGTATTAAAATATTGACTGGAATTCCAATATTCTATTTCAAATTCAGGAAATACTTGACTTTTAAAATCTTCCGGAGCATTACTATAGATATCCTCAGTTCTTTGAATTACTACATTTGCCTCTTCTAGCACTCCAGCCCAATTTGCGCGCTCTCCGGTGTTCTTGCCACCCAAAAATCCGGGGTGGGGGAGGGCGCCTTGATTTTGATCGCTTACTGGAGTATACCCTGTTATTAGTGGAAAGCCATATTCACTACGGATATTAACTAACAGATCGCGGGCAAGTACTCTTTCATTCTCATCTAAGCCGATGTAATAACTTTGTATTGTTGGCATAATTATTCCTAGGATGGTATAGTAGGCAAGCCACCTACCGGGATCCCACCACTTGCTTGATTGGTATCGGAGGAAATCGGAGGAAATCCTTCATTTCTATATCCTAAATTCATTAATAAATGAACTTTTGGACCCTTTTTAAACCATAGTTTGAATGTTCGTCGGCCGGTGGGTGTAGTGGCATTATCTTCTAAAGTATCAGAGTTTGCCTGCTGTGTCGTATCTAGTGTTCCCTTCACTTGCCAAGCATATCTTTCAGTGGAGGGGGAGTTGGCGGTAACCTCGTATACAATAATAAACACAGGCTCTGCCTCTGTTAAGGAAGCATTTGGATAGTCTGATTGTATTATAGTCCTAGCATAGTTTAAGGCTTCAAACTCATTATTGTCCTCGGGGTATAGAGAGATGTGAACAAAAATTCTATTTGAATCAGTATTCGTTCTGACATAGTTTGTAGTATGTCTTAATTGTGACTCGGTTAGAACAGCCGAAGGAATACTTCCTTGTGGAAAGTCTTCATCTGTTACCTCTAAAGGTAAAAGTCCAGCAGACTGTCTTTCTCCGGAGGTCAAGTTAGCATAGCCACTGGCCGCGGAGTTTGCGGCGTCATAACCTTGTATTTTCATTGTCATCATTAATCCAACTTCTGGAATGTTTAGGATTTTTAAGGATGATGGAGAAAATAGCTCTAATGTATTCTGGATGACTGTCTTGTTGTCATTAGAAACCGTAAGACCCGGAAGAGTCCTTAGCATGGACTCATTAAACGACATTTGATTTGTATCTGGTAGCGCCTTTCGTAATGCGTTGTTAATAGCTTGTCTACTTCTATCAATCCTGTCTCTGATCAAAAAGTCCAATATCTCATCAAACCCAAAGAAAGTATCTTCATCTGTTATTGAAAATTGTGTCTCGGCAGGAATAGCCAAAGAACCATCCAAATAAAGAATCCCGCCGTTCTGAATTGTGACCGCTCTTTGCGATTTTAAGTTGAAATAAGAAGTTAAATCCATTCGTATTCTATTTTCTGCTGATGGTTCAATCCTATCAAGGTATCCCAAAAGAGATTGAAGAATTTGTCCCTTGATAAAGGTAAAGACAAAACTTTCTCGATCGAGTAAGCTATCAAGATTATATGCCGACATAACAAAGATATTCTTGATGATAGTTTCTGCTATGTGTATTTGAACCATTAGCAAATACATTCCATACTTTATAACATTTCTAACCTTTGAACTTAATGGAACATCCTCGCCACTACAAGCTGATTCTTTATATTCCTCAATCATTTGATTGATGATACCTTGGATATCTAGAAAATCTCCTAGTTCATCAGGAGGACAGTTATCTGTTTGGCTAAAAAAGTTTAAGGATTGTAATGTTGCTGCGTCAAATATTCCGTTGTCCAAGATATATTCAAAGGCGTTCTCTACCAACTGTCCGTATACTCGGAAGTCACTGTAATAGACTTCTAATTCACCTTCTAGATTATCAGCATCGATAGCTTCTATAACGGCGCCACCGAACTTTTTGGCAAATATATTTACATTGTCCAAGGTACCACTACCGGGGACAATAAAGCTAGCGACTTTCTAAGTTAGTGGAAATTTCTCGCCGCTAAGAATTTCATCCTCAACATTATTTTGAAAACCTGTCTAAATTAAAATCAACTTTTAATTGAGAATAAGTTCCCAAGCCTTCCGGGTGAGCGGGGTATGTTAAAGATAAGCTATTTGGTATTCTTCCAATGTCTTCCGTTCCAAATCCAAATCCCAAAGCAACACCGGCGGAAGCTTGCTCCTGTGATGTTGGGATTTCATCAAAGACGGTTGAAAACGGACTCTCACTACTTTCTGGGATTTCTAGAACTGCTGGGCCATGATATGGTAATTGAGGATGCGTATGTCCTGAAGTATATATTCCATTTGTAATGTCGTGAACTACTCCATAAACCTCCCAACCTAGAGCTGGGAGATTATTTATATGAGTCACCACACTCTCACCTTCCTGAGTGGGAAGGTGATAATGTTCATTTTCCGCAAAGCCGGGTAATCCTAAACTAAAAGGCGATTCTTCATCTGGGATTGGAGCGTCTTCGACCAGAGACTGTGATGGAGTAGTGGCAACTGTTATGGGATTATCAAACTTAAATAATAATTCTAAATCTCTGTACTCTGTTACTGAACCAGTTAAAACAAATGAGCTATAAAATTTGTCTGTAGTTGTAGCTAGCAATTCACTATCATAACTGAACGAATCCGGAATGATATAATCTCTAAAAGCATTTAGAAAATTTTGATTAAAATCATACGCGGTGAATACCGGGTTGTCAGCGAAGTCTGCGTTGCTCAGATTTTCAACTTTGTTGATTATATCACCGATCGCATCCTTAAAATTTGGATCTGCTATAGCAGTGGTTAATCCCTGACTAGCAGCTGATAAAACCTGATCGTATGCCGATCCCTCAGTTCCAAGAAGTCTCGCTAAATCAACATCGCATTGCTGTAGTTGTTGATTTAAATCTCCAAAACCGTTTTGAACATTTTGTAATACAGTCACTATCTTACTAAGAATTTCAGTATTTATTGGCTCACCAATAGAACCAGTGTTTACGAATTGAATATCATCTAAGATTCTAGATTGATTTTTTTGTACAGGCTCAAGAAATATTTCTTTTATAGAATCCCCAGAAGCAATAAACTGAAGTTGTACGGTCTCAGCAAGTATATTAAAAGTTTCCGGAATTGATTTTTTAATTGTTGGATCTAGAAATTCAGAATCGGGGCAATCTAAGTTTAGATTTGGTGGCTGGATAACCAAGCCGTCCTCGATCAATTCTAGAAGATCTTGTATGTTTTCATCATCAAATATTCCTTCATCCAAACAAACGTTTTCTTGATTAAGCTCGTAAAGTTCATTTGCTATTTGATTACAAAGAGTTGTTACATCAGCAATAGCAGACAAATCTTTAAAAAACCCTAAGATATCCGATATTGAACTAAGTCTTCTTCTAACAACTTCGTCTTCATATTGTTGATTAAATTCAAGTATTCTTTCTAATAGTTCATCCGGGGCGTCTTCCCGGTTCATCATTAGAATACAAATATCAATTGAACTAACAATAGAAGATAAGGAACTGAGGTAATCTAAGATTTGTTGAGATGTTAACCCATTCTTTTTAGAAAGCTGGTCTAGTTGAGAACCAGCGCCGACCGTTGGTAAAAGTGAATTTTGTGGATTTGGATTATTTTCTATAAAACTTGTTATATCATTCGAGCCATAATCCGTTGACCGTGGTGATACTTTAGCACAGTTCTCTTTTAGGAGATCAGCTAGCTGCTTAATTACTTCTAATGCTATTTGTTGAACTGTATCAACTAATAGTTTTTCTATTTGTTTCCATAGATCCCCAGAAATTGTAAATGGCTCAAATTGTTCAAACTCTAAAGAAGGTAAGCTAATTGGAGCGCGTTTTGGAGCTTGTGGAGGAGTGTATACAGAACTTGCTGCTTTCGTTAAGGCACTGGCAGCGGCGCCGGCTTATTCTTGATGCGGAAGCAGATGCTCCAAATGTTAAGCATAAAAATGCTTCTTTCGCAATATCATCTATACCAAATTGGCGCATTATGTAGGCTACCTGAGGGTTTGCCTTGTTGATCAACCCCATTGGTCCTGAGTCTATGACATTGGCGATAGTGCTGGCAACATCTGCTGCTGTACTTAAAGCTTTTACTGATTGTGCGGCTGCTACTCTATTAAAAATTTCAGGATTTTCTACTACTTGTCGTTTAAGCTTTTGATATTCATCAGAGGTAAAATAATCCTTAAATCCTTTCTCCAACTCATCAACATTATTAATTTCTATTAATCCATACTCATTAGCAACCTTTAATAGTTCATTTTTCATATCCTTTTTAGGCTGAACTTCAAAGTTTTCAAGTATATTTCCCTCAATACCCAAGGAATCTTTTACATCGGCGCTGTTTAGGAAATCAAAAAAAGAATTTGGATTTTGCGTATCGATGGTATCTTGAAAAGTTATTAATAAGTTTTGATAGTTTCTAAGAACCGCGAGTGTAAGAGGATCACTTAAAAGTTTATTATTTTTTACAATTGAAAAATAACCAACCTTCATTGCTTGACTTTGTATTGAATTCTCTATGAGAAGATATTCCATCCCAGAGATTGATAATTTTCCGTCTTTTTTACCAAAGATTAGTGTGATAGTGTCGGCTTCTGCGAATTCATAGTTTGGTCTTTGTATACTTGTTTGTACTGATAGAACAGCTACCAACCCATTTAAAATCTTTGTAGCTTGTCCCCTGTAGAGGTCCAAAGTCGGCATTTAAATTAATTTGTCCTTCAAATCCTCCAAACTGGGTATCAAACATTCTTAAACCGTTGTTTAAAAGATTGTTTTGTTCTCCAAGCGTTCCAACTGTTAGGGTTGTTTCAGCTACCTCACCTTCAATATTTTGTTGCTCATTAAAGAAAGTTAAGTTTGAAGCAAACTCAGGCATCTTTTGATCTTCTAGAAGATCTTTTCTTTTAAGATCAAAATCATATACCGTTTTTAATATAGCTATTTTGTACTCTGACTTAGGCGTTGTTTCATACGAAGTCTCCAACAAAACAGATGTTTTTATATCTTGCTTAATCTGGTTTGCTAGATCTAAATCTCCTCCTACTACATTTTCAAAATATTCTTGATCAAATAAATAAGAATAAAACTCTGGTAAGTATGAGGTTATGAACTCTCGTGCGCCGGCTGATTGAATGCTATTACCTGTTTGATTGCCTCCGGCTAAAGAGTTTCTACTAATCTTAACTTTAACTTTGTAAAATCCACTACTCTTTTCATAAAAAGGAACATTAAGAGTTTTACTTAAATATTTTTTAACTGTTAGGTTCATATTCTTAATTAATTCGTATTGTTATATTTGCTTAATATAAATAGTCCGGTGCCGTCTTCGACAGTTTCGGCGCCGCCAGGAGTTTGAAGAAAACTTTGCTTGATACCGCTCATCTTTTGCATGTGTAGCATTAGCTGTACCTCTACATTAGTGAGAGTATTGATTAGAGCCTCTGTGCCCTTCGGTAATAGATTTTCAAAGTCAGGTGATGTCAGTTGTCCATAAAAAGGCGAACGGTGCGTGTGCGTCAGTAGAGCCTGCGTTAGGGTCCTGTTATATTCAAGGAAGTTTTTGAAAAGCTCTCTTAAATCGTGAATAGCATCAATCGTCTCAGTTAAGCATCTTTGAAGGTTCGTCCCTTTACCATTGGTTGTAGATCCGAATCATCATTCATCGCGATTAAGTCGATGCCATAGCCGGTCGTAGAAGCATTTGTTAAATCTCCACCTTGTGAGTTCTTCTTATCTGTTCTAGTTACTAGCTTAATGTTCTCCCGGGCGATAAAACGCAATGTGTCAGCTTTTATCGCGACTGTACTACGAGGGCTACTTGGAGTAGTATTGCCTACAATCCCCGCTGCTAATCCAAAATAAGAATCAGGATCTGCTTTCTGGGAAAGATAAACCCTAGCAGCATCCCAGTTTAAAGTTTGGATCAACATTCAAAAGTTTATTATTATTATCGCGCCGTCTGGCTCGAAACCCTAAGCGCCCAGCGACAATATCAACAGAAGAACAATGTGTATCTTTAGAGCCACCATAGCCAGATAAAACATTGTTTGGTCTATCTAAACCTAAAACCACAAAGGCATTGCCCTTATTATAAACCTGCTCTTCTTTTACAGAAATATATTCCGGGGTGTCAAAGTTCTCTCTAGCACCTTGTCCAAATCCAAAATATTCTGATTTCTCTTTTTCCGACATGGCATCAAAAGAAGTCTTTTCTAATGGAGAAAGCAAGCTTGTATCAATTGCTGTTTTTTTATTATTTGCCATAGGTTATATTAATATCCTTGTTTACTTGTTTTTTGTTCTCTGACTTTTCTATATTTATGTGTAAACGTGCCAGTTTCGTCATGTAGGGCCGCGGCTTGATTCAGATCTCCATATGTGTCTATCACATAGGCTAACATTGCTGCAGCCTCTGCTTTAGCTTTTGTTTTAGGATCAGTAGAATAATATCTATTCTTATCTCCGTATTCTATGACTTTTCCTCTTATTAATTGACCTAACCCAGTTGCTGTGGATCCTAATATAACATTCCTATCATTTGGATTTTCATTCTTTGTAGGCCAATGTCCTCCATCTCCATTGCTAGCTTTAACAGCAATTTCTGGCCACTTCGCTCTATTCTTTGGATTGTTAATATCATTATATGTGTCATTATATCTAAAGTTTGGAATTCCAACCCAACCCAGCCATTGAAGGACTCAGCCTTAAGGAGCTCATCTAGGCTAGTTGTTTGGTCTTCTATCATCTTGCTAATCGATTCTTGACTTATACTCATCACTGTTGATATAAACCTTGTTTCTATTACCCGGTAGAGAAAAAACACCTGCAACTTCTGCTGCGACACTTTGAAATTATTCGATCCGTTCTGGCCCGGGCGGATAATATACAAATTCTTGAAACTCCTCCAGAACCGCTAATTGATCCTCTTTTGGAACTATTGGTCCGGTTTCACCAGTGCTACCAATTACTCCTGTTTTCCCATTCTTAAAATTTCTCTTTAATGAAACATCACCATCAAAAGAGTTTAGACCAACGCTCTTTCCCGTATTGGATACAATTCTTGGATTAAAAAGATTTTCAACATCCTCATATCTTACTAATACCAAAGAGCCTATTTCCATAGGAGAGTCGTCTTCTACATCCGAGTATACATCTGGATATGTAAGAATTATGGGATCCCCTATTCCTCTTGGTGCTGGTCGTGGCTCCAACTCAGGTATATAAAACCTTATATACAGTAGACTTGTAATCCTTAAATTTTGATTCTTGGCTAGCAGATTTTTCTTTTGTGACGAAATCATCTAAAACCGCCTGCTTATTTTGAAAGCTCGGATAGTTTACTTCGCGTGAGTCGACAATTATCCCATTAAAAGCTTCTTTATTTCTAAGAGCATTTTTTCCATATGCTGCTTCAGTGGATAAGCGAAGAAACTCTAATGGATCTGTTCTTCTTCTATCGGTTGAAGGACCATCAGCATCGGAAAGATTATTGAACAGACCAAAAGGAATCTTATTTAAGTCCAGCTTACCCGTCATCTTCTTTATTCTCGTTTAGAATATCAAACAGCTGTTCTTTGTCGTCTTCTGTGAGACCTACTTGATTTGTCTTTTGTCTTTGAAGGATGGCGGCAAGCTTTACAAGCTGCTCGTTGGACCTTTGAAGGTTTTCTACATACTTAGCCGCGATAGGTCCCATCTCTCTTCTATCGGCGGTAGAGGCTTTCATATCGGTCATAACATCTATCAATAATGATTTAGCCATAGCCCGATCCTCTTCAATGTTAGTTGTTGTTTTCTCTATATAAGTCTCTAAACTTAAATCTCGCTGTTTTCCCATTTTACTTTAAACGTCCTATATCTCTTACGAAGTTTATTAAGATTATTGACTACCTGTTTGGTATTCAATCCAGTAAGTTCGCGAAGGTATAAGTAAATAGCCTTTTGTTGAAAATTTCTATTTGTTCAGCAGAGTCTAAAAGAATACGAACAGCCATAAGAACTTTTTTCTCGTTTTCTTTGATCATAAAAGAATCCCAAGTATCGATCTCTGTATTAAGAGATCTCCAAAACTCTATCTCTGATCGCTTCTCATAATAGGTTGGTTCGTCTGATATTAAATCTTCGTCCAACTCATTTAGAATATCCTCCATAAACACCTCTGTTCTAAGGCGCTTCTTTGTTCTCTTGAT
>UEXL01001429.1_pt1 | contig 20064 bp, 29 predicted proteins | sample 1796671 | NCBI WGS metagenome assembly UEXL01 (sample SAMEA4772471, study PRJEB27181) | metagenome | reverse complement strand
ATTCCATAGGTATGAACAAAGAATAGAGTCCTGAACGAGTTTGTCCATTGGCATTTCTTTTTGTAACATCTGAGTCATCATATAATTTTTAAAGTTATCTCCACCTTTGTCTAAGAGCGTTTCTTGTTGATCCCATCATACATTTACCTATAATTCTACTACCTAATCGTAATGTTGTTTAGTAACTCGCCAGTTGTTTAATATGTTGTTAGGTCTTTCCCATTTACCGCTTTCATCATGTACTAATAACTTTAACTTTTCACCATCATAACTGTTGTCACCTGTATTTTTCCAGTCAATAGTGGTATCTAATCCTGTAAGCTCTCTAAGTGTTTCGTTTGTTTCAAGCTTTCTTCTAAATTTACTTGCTGGAACTCTATATGCTAATTCTGTTTTTGGACGGTCCATACCGTCTTGTATTGGTTTGAAGAAAATGGGTAGTTAACGGATATTGGTACGACTTTGTCAGTAAACATTTTTTAGCATCAGGTCCTGATTTAGATAATATACCAAATCTAGCGTCTGTTGATATTGTTGCCTGTTAACAGTTTCACCTGATGCCATAAATGAAAAACCAGATCGTCTGTTTTTAAGGTAGCACATTCCATAGCATCTATCGTCTGCTTTACAAGCTTCCCAGAATATAAAGAATAATCTGTTTGATTCTCTAAAATCTGGTTCGCCAACATCAATTTTTGACCATTGCAAGTACATGTAATGAGTACCAGTAAGATAAGTAGGTTTGTCTTTATTATAAACCAAAACCTTCTTCCTGTATTCAAACTCATTATCAATATAATCATACCATTTTCTTTAAAATCTACATCATACTCTTCCCAATCAAATATTGTTTTATTACTTTAAAACTTTAGGTATTCGTTCTTTCCCATTTATTAGTTTAAATTTTATATATTTTCTGATTGTTTAGGTAAAGCTATTTTAAGATTTTGTATTTCATATATATCACCTATTTACCAGTTTTACTAATTACAACAATATCATGTTCTTTATTATAACCGTACTCCCATTTTTATACCTATTGTTTCTTTTTAAAACTTTAGGTTTAATATGGTTTCTAGTACTTTATATAATGTTTGTTTGTACATTATTTAGATCTTCCTTCAGCAAAACCTCTAAAATTTTTCTTCTTTAACTTCTTTAGGTTTTTCGTTTAACATTTCTTCTTCTTCTTGTATTCTAGTTGTATTTCAAAAGCATCCAAATATAGAGTTTTTGTAGCTGCTGCATTTTTAAACGATCTGCTGATATATCTCATCCAAAATCTATAATAGGTTCTTTAGCAACTTTAATTAATTCTTCAACTGCTATTCGCCCAGCTTGGATTATATTCTTTTTGTTTCCTTATATCCATATTTAATAACAATATCATTTGATTTCATACAATAAAACGCTTTTATCAACAACAAATCGTACTCACCGTATGGTGTATAACCTACAAGTCTCCCTCGTGTATTCTAGCGCTTCTAATGAGCTATTACCTATTTTAATATACCAATAAGGCTTTGCTCTTTTCAACCTTAAATTTACTTTCGTTTTTAAAGGTTTTATAAAACATCTGTCGTTTATAGACATCCATTTTGTATTTTTATATAAATAAATTTGATCTAATGAACAAAAGTATTTATTATCTTGAAAAAGATCTAGACTTTTTCTTTACACCTTTCATATCATAAAAGGTTCTAAAAACGTTATGATGTATTAATATTATATCACCTTTTTATTTTAGTTTTAAAAGCTAAAGGAACCTGAATTACTTTAGCTACGTTGTTTACAAACTTAAAACTTTCAATTTTAGTGTTTAATATTATTTTAACGTTTTCTATATCTATTTCGTTTCATAAGTATCACCAACTGGTTCTACTATGAAATCATATAAACTTTGCATTAATATTCTAAATCATATTCGATGGATATTGCCATGTTAGAATTAAATTTTTCCATGGCAATATTTCATCTCCTTTTTATATGAATATTGTAAGACGAATCTTTTGTATCATGAATAATATAAGCTATCTCATGACCTCCATAGACTTGTTGTCCAATAGAGTAATGCATAGCGTCATTTTTATAATCAGATCCAATGCTGATTTTTCTTACAACGTTATTCACTTTATTTTTCTTCTTTTTGCTCTACAATAGTGTATTCACCAGAAGATAGATCAATATTTATTGGTCCATATTCTTCTTCTAGTTTCTTTTTAACGTCTTCAGCCGCTTCATTAGCTTTGCTAAATTCTACCTTAAGAGCGCTTTTTTGTACCTCAACAAAACCAATTTGGTTTAATAGTTGATTTACTTTTCCTTGTGTTTCTTGAATTTCTTTTAACTGTTCGTCAGTTATTTTTGCATTTTGTTCTGCCATTTTAATTTAATTTAATTGTTAATTGTTTAAAGTTGTTTTTGCGTGATAATCTATTTTTAAGCTCTGGATGATAGTTTTCATCAAGTATCATAGTTAGTATTTTTCAGCTTTGGTATGACCTATAGTGTAAGCAAAAAGACCAACAATACTTAAGGCAATTATTTTAAGTTTGTTTTCATTTAATTTAATTTAACTATTATTATAGTTACAGGTTTTATTTATTTTTAAATAAACTTGTAGCTTTTTCAGTTGTACGTCCACCAAAATAAGCTAATACAACACTCATCATTACTTTTTCAAAAGTGTCATTCCATAATTCTCCTATATGAAAAGGTATAGAATCCACACTATCTAATAAGCCAGCTAATGAAAATATAACAATACACCATACTAAAACTAAAGGGCGTACGTTTTTAGAAAGCCAAGAATCTGACATAGAGTCGGCTTGCCACCTTGAAGTGATAGCTTCCATTTCTTTATTTTGCTGTTCGAATATAAGTTGTTGTAATTTTATTTTATCTTCACTACTTACATTTGATTTACCTATAGCGGCAATAGCTTCTGCAGGAGATGAAACACCACTGATTAAGTTACCTAATGTAGGATTAACTAGTGATGCTGCTCCAAACAATAGTTTACCTACTGTAGTTTCTGCAAATTTCTTTTTTGGCTTACTCATCTAATTTTGTTTCTAAAACTTGATTACCGTTTGGAAAAATATAATCATAACCAGGGTACATAATAGTAGTATAACCCCTGTTGTCAACACCTTTAACTTTATGCTCAACTCCTTTCATAGTTATTTTATTACTAGGAATTAAGTTTTGTTTGTTGTTAACATCAGGACTATTTTTTAAGTACCCTGTTTTTGATTTTTTCATTTTCTATCCTTCGTAGTCTTTTTTGCTTTTAGAATCATCTCCTTTTTTTCCACCATACTCAGCAGCACCTTTTCCTTTAGCAGCACCAAAATTCATTATGCTAGCTACTTTAGCAGCACCTTTTGCATAACTATTTCCTCTAGCTGGTCCAAAGTTTTGAGTATAACCCATTCTACTAGCACCTTTGTTTTGATCAACCGCGAAGTTTCTGTAAAATTTCATATCTTCATCTGAAACAGGTATAAGTCCTTTTTCCATATTTCGCCCTGTCAATTTTCCTCCTTCACCTGTTATTCTTTGACCATACTGCTTACCGTATTTATCAGTAGCCACCTTGCTACCTTGGTCATGATCCAGCATAATTGAATCTAACATTCCGGCGTTTATTTTTTCATTTCTCTCGTCTTTTATTCTTTGCTTTTTTTCTCCGCTAATTTTTTTACCGTACTCTAAAATCTCGCTAGCATTCATTTGAGCAGCGCCATGAGGATGCCCGTGAGAACCTTTTTTTACATCATAATCTCCAGCGCCTTTTTTGTATTTAGCACCTCCTTTTTTGTGATGTCCTTTTTTAGCAGAACCTTTGTCTGCTTGATCGATTGCTGGTCCGTCTTCTGAAAGCTCTTTTGATTCAGCAGGACCTCTGTAATTTTTATTCATTTGTTTTAATTTATTAAGTGTTTTTGTCTAATTTTTTTTCTAATTGATAAGGTTTTTTTTCCCAAGGTTGGTTTGGATCTCCAGAAGCCATTTTAGAGTAATCATATTCTTTACCCTTCCACCATACTACTTCTTTGCCCGCACCATTATAACCATAGTCTAAATCACCGGATTTGTATTGTCTTACATGTTCAAGTTCATGAACAATAGTTTTTAGTTTTTCCTTTGGATCTTTATCCATAGCAAATGAATCTTCATTTAAAATAATAACCCCGTTCTTAGGTGTTCTAGCGTGAACTGGATCACCCTCCATATCTCTTTCAAACATCGATGTGCTTAAAAGATCTAGGTTAAAAGGAGACTTTAATTTAAATGCCATATTATTTTTTATAAGGAAACTTTTCGTTAAACCATTCTTGTCGATTTTACAACCACAAGGAATATTAAGACCGTCAGAAACTTTTTCTACAACGGTCTTAATCCCTGTTTTTTCCGTGAATTTAGCTATACTATCGCCTAATCCTCGAGACTGCATAATTATGCTATAACTATATCAGTTATTTTTTACGCCTGAATCGTTTTGTACGATTGACATAATACCACCTGGGTTAGCAGTAACAGCTGAAATAAATTGATTAGCCCACTCTTTACCTTTTCCAGTAACTGTAAATAAATAACTTTTACCGTCAGCGTAAACTGTAAAGTTGTTAGCACCACCAGTTCCGTTTGCTACTCCTTGAAAAACAGAATCAACGTGTCCAATTAATACGTCTGAAAGTTGGTTAGCAACATTTACGTCTGCTGCTTTAATTTTAATGTAATTTGCCATAATTTTTTTTTGTTAAATGTTAAATGTTAAATGTTAAATGTTTTTGATTTGTCAGTTTACTCTGTTTTTTATTTTGGATAACTATTTCCACCCGCACCTATATTATGAGCTGGATTAGGGCCTTTAAAATCAACTGGTTTTGATTTTGGAACCTTATTAAAATGATCTCTTAAGTCTCTATTTGCAAATTCTCTAAAACCACCAATTGATTCTGTTTGTTTTTCCTTTTGCTAGTGTACTGTATTGTTTAGGTGCATTGCTAAAAGCTTTTGTTAAATTTGAAACAGCTTTTAGTTTACCAATACTAGGTATAGGAGCTACAACACCAGCTACAGTCGCAATATTTTTTAAAAAGTTTTTAGGACCACTTGTATCATATTTTACTCCTCTAAAAAATTGAGTAATTTTACTCGGAGCTTCTTTTATATCGCCGTAATTTGGACCATTTTCACCGTGATGTTGTGCTGCACCAGTTTTTCTTTCTATTTTTTTATTTAAACGTCCAATTTTTTTATTATATGCTTTTACACCCATTTTTTCATGAGCTTTAGTTTCTTGCATTTCTTGTTTTTTGGCGTTAAGTTGCTCTACTGTTCTTGCAGAACCATGATGTTTTTCGTCATACTTAAGATCACCAGCTAGTTTAGATATATGCTTTTCGTCAGCTGTCATATCTATATCGCTGTGACCATGTTTATTATCATGCTTTATATCTTCTTTAAGATATTCCATATGTGCTTCATCATCGCGTTTAGTAGCAGCCATGTTATAATTTGTAACTCTTGAATGTTTAGCGTTTCCACTATGTTGTCCGTAATGTCCTTTTTTATTATAACTCATAATTTAAGATTTTAATTCTGGGTATTTTGCATACACCTTATTTTTAATTGCTTCAGGATTAGAAGCATTGTGTGCTAGTTTTAAAGCTGATTTAGCTCTTGCTAGAGTGTTGATAGGATAAGTTCCATCTGGACCAGCAAATTCATCTGGTGATACATTAGGATATTTTCCCGCGTTACTTTTACCAGGTTCTTCTCTTATCTCAGTAATTGTTTTACCAGCACCTCTAAGTCTGTTTAACAAAAAATTTGCCATTATCTACCTACTATTATATCAGCAGCTGTTACGGTTGCTAATGCAGTTACATAATCTACAGCCACTGGTAGTATTGTACCAGCTTGTACTCCTTTAAATGTTATTGCTTGAGCAGAAATAGGAACACCATCATTTACAGCTGTTATGCTTATCGTTGCGTTTGAACCTCCTGCGCCAGTTATAGTAACTATATCTCCAACATTATAACCACTACCAGCTGAATTACCTATAGTAGGATTAGTTATAGCATTTCCAGCTACCGTTGCATTTATAGTTAAACCTGAAGCTAAATTATTAGGGCATGTTGTTGCTAAGTTAGTCTGTGCACCATTAGTGTAACCAGTTCCTCCAAATGTTAAACTAAATGTACTTACTGAATTTAAGCTAGTACCTGGTAGTATAACTGATATATCACCACTTACACCTACGTATAATACAGAACTATTTAAATATGTTCCTAATACTCCTGTTTGGTTTTCAAAAACCCAAGCAGGTAAAGCGTTTGGAGCTCCAACCAACCCTGCTGTTAAAGGCATAGCTTTGCCTATGATTGAATCTTGTGTTCTAAATAATCCCATTTTTATATTGTTTTAATCTCTTTGAGCGCACAAAACGGCGTTAAGAGGTTTGTAAGATACTGGAGCTTTTAAGACTTGCATACCTGTTATTCCTGAGCTTGAGCCCATACCATGTTGTCTACCTGCTTGATCTAGTGGTCCATCCCATATATGAGACTCACCCACGATACCAACGTGTTTTCCAGGTTTTAATTCTTCCATTGCTGGATCGTATTTTTGATTGTGCATAATATTTTTTTTTAAATGAATGATCTACTTTGTGGCATTTGATATGGTTCGTTTACAGTTGCATCAGCTATAGGGTCCATACCTCCACCAACTGGTGCTAAACCTCCACCTCCTGCGTTTTGAGTTTGTGGTATTACTGGTTCTGGTAAAACAGGATCTGGTTGAGCTAAGTTACCACCTAAGTTACCTACTGGCATCGCTGGCGGTTGTTCAACTGGCATAGAACCACTATTATTACCACCTAGTTTATTTTCTATGCTATCTAGTTTTGTTATAACATTTGTTTCAAAACCGCTTCTACCTTGAGAAGAAATTGCGCGCCCTATTGATCCAATCCCTAGCGCTGCTGTTGCTGCATTTATCATATATCTTTATTTACGTTTTTAATAGAGGTGATCATAACTTTATCCATGTATGATTTACCTTTCATAATTTTGTTTCTTCTAATGCTTGTTGGAAGATCTTCTTCTTTTAGCATTATTTTATATATTCTATTTATAAGTTGTTTACCTTTAAAAGATACTTTATAAATATTATATTTTTGAGTAGTTCTATTTCTATTTCTCCAGACTTTTATCCAGTCTCCTTTAATAAACCTACTCCATCTTCTATTATCCCAGCTATAAGAGTAAACTCCTAATTCAAAATCTTTTTAGTAAACAAATCTATGCAATCTAAATATATTAGTAATTCTAAATCTGCTTCTCTAAGGTCGTTGTTTTTGGAAGCCCATTTACGTATTATACGATAATGTTTTAGCAAATTTAGATTTTTTAAATCTGATGCATCTAGCTTTTTCACAAAACAACAACCACGTCTTGAACTTTTATAACGTGATAAATATTTTCTTTTATTTCAATTTTATGACCAGCGTGTTTATCATAAAATATTATATCATTTTTAAGACCTTTTATTTCCTCACCAACATCAACAACAGTAGCTTTTATATACCTAATGTCATCTTTATGTAGTTCAGCTAATAATAAACCACCTTCTGTTTTAGTAGTGCCTTCCTCTACTTTTTGTATAATTAAATTTCTACCTATTGCTTTCATCAACTCTCATATTATTAATTACACAGTCAGTAGAAAGTATTGTGGTAGCTACAGAAGCCGCATTTACTAATGCACTTTTTGTCACTAGCAAAGGATCAATAATTCCTGAGTCAACCATGTTTACCATATTTCCTGTAACCACATCTAATCCTATTCCGATTTTTTGTTTACTACCTAGTTTGTCTGGATCTATACCAGCATTACTAAGAATGGTTTTAAATGGAGACTGAATAGCTTTTAACAATATCTCTTCACCTTGATTTGTAGGTTTTATAGAGTGTGATGCGTTAAGCAATGCAATTCCACCTCCTGGAACTATACCTTCTTTTATAGCGGCTTTAGTAGCGCAGATAGCATCTTCGACCCTATCTGTTTTTTCTTTTAATTCTATAGCAGAATTAGCACCAACTTTTACAACTGCAACCTTAGCAGATAACCTAGCTAATCTTAATTCTAAACCAAGTACTACGTGAGCTTTATTTTCCTTTTTAAGATCTTGTTTTATTTTGCTAATTATATCTTCTATTTCTTCGGAAGCTTCTTCAACTTGAATTATAGTCTGGTCTGATGTAGACGTAGCTTTAATACATGAACCTAAATAATCAACTTGTATAACATTTAAATCATCACCTAAGTCTTCATTTATTATTGTAGAATTAGTTAATAAAGCTAAATCACTTAATATTTCTTTTCTTCTTAATCCATAAACTGGAGGATCTATAACATTAATTTTTATGTTACCCTTCATTTTATTCATAATCAAAGCAGATAAAACACCTGCTTGTACTTCTCCAACTAACAATAAAGATTTGTTATTTTTATAACATGCTCAAGTACTGGTTGGACTTGTCTTATTGATTCTATTTTAGAATCCATAATTAAAACTAAAGGATTTTCTAGTTCTACTGTATTTTTTTCTTTATTTGTAACAAAATTTGGATCAGCATATCCTTTTGCATATTCAACACCTTCTACTATTTCAATTTCTGTAGCACCACCCTCTGTTGGTTCCATTGTTACAACACCTGTTTCACCAACCTCTCTAAAAGCATCACCTATTAATTTACCTAAATCTTTATCATTATTGGTAGATATTGTAGCGATTTGATCTATCATATTATTTTTTACAGTAATACTTTGATCTTTTAAAAATTCTATAACTTTAGTTACAGCGGTGTTTATTCCTTCTTTCAGCTCTCTGCTATTTACATTTGTTTCCGTTTGATAGGAAGCATCTAAGATAGCGTGAGCAAGCACTGTAGCGGTAGTTGTACCGTCTCCAGCTTCTCTTACTGTTTTTCTTGCAGCCTCTTTTAAAAGAGTTGCACCCATGTTTTCTATTGGGTCTTGTAAGATTATGGAATCAGCTACAGTTACACCATCTTTTTGTTATGATAGGATAACCTTTTCCGTCTTCCATTATTACACATTTACCGCTAGCTCCAAGAGTGGAGCTAACAGCTTTTGTGAGTGTATCTATACCCTTAAATACTTTACCCTTAGCTTCGTTTCCAAAGCTTAGGTTTTTGACTATTGCGTCTGACATAATTTAATTTGATTTGATTGAATTTATTTTTACTTAAAGGTCTTAACGACTTGTGGTCCGTGAAGATAAGCTAACTTTTTCTTATAATGCTCTATTGAAGAATCTATTGCTTGTTCAGCGCCTTCAATTGTTTCACGTCTCGTTGCATCGATCCAAGAATCTTTTTTGTTTGGATCTAGGTATTCAGTTTGATAAAAACCGTTTGGTAATTGAACAATACGCCAGTTTTTCTTTTTGGCTACATGTTTCCATAGGTTTAAGGTTTCATCTGAAACTTGTGGTTGACTAGTCCACGAATTAGTCTGGTAAAATAGTGTCATTGGTTTTGGTTTTAAATTACTATTGGTTAATGCCCTACACCGGGCCGGTATATTTGTATTATCACTTGTTTTCTTTAAAATTTACACTTTACTAACAGCACGTGCCTTGAGGCCATCCATTGTCTACCACATTTAAAGTTGTTTTAAAAACAAAGCAACCATTAAACTTGTAATATCCTGAAACTACTGGATTATCGTTTTCATCAAACACTGAATCTCCAGCGGTTGGAAATGTACCAGAACCGTTGTGACTGTAAGTTTTATTAATAATCGCTAAACAAACGCCACTAAAGTTTGCAACGCCTGATGATTGAAAATCTGTTGTACAAGATCCACACCCCTGTGCTTATAGAATCAACAGCTCCATTTTGAACATATATAGCTGTATTAGAAGTTATTTTATAATAACCATTTGCTAAAGCTGTAGCACCCGTACTATCAGAAAATACAAAATAATTAACCTCAGGTAAGTTGCTTGTGTTTGCATCTATTGTAAAACTTCCAGGGTTTCCAACACTATAAGTTGCATTTTTAACATAATAATAAGTTTGATTTTGTGTAGCACAACAAGCTCCTTGAAAAGTAGCATTAACACTATTAGTTGTAAAACTAGGTAAAGCAGAAATACATGGTGCTAGAGCTCTCCAAGCTGTACTTGTTGAAGGCCCTGCTATTTTGAATGTACCATAAGTATTATTAGCTTGTGTTTTAGGTACAACTAAAGTATAAGTTTGAGCACTTGAAGTTGTTAAGTTTATGTTTGAAGTCACAGCATCTATACCGCTTACGGTGTTTCCAGTAGCTCCAAAACTTGTACCATTCCAAACAGATTTAGTTAAAGTATAAGGGCTTCCTGCTTTTAAAGTTGCTCTTTGAGCTTCTTCTCCAACAAAGTTAAAATCTGAAGAAACTGGGCCTACAACACCATCAGTTGCTGAAGTTAATTTAGTATATTTTATACCATTTCTAACAAAAGCTATACCATCAGGAGCTTGAAAAACATAATAATATATAACAATCGCACCTAATGTGGTTCCATAATCTATTTGAGCTTCAAAATAACCATACCCATTTGAATTCCATAAAACATTATTATTACAAGATATTACAGGTGGTGTATATGATTTACCATAAAAATCAGAATAAGCATAAGGAGAGTTTTGATCAACAGGTGATGGTGTTGCATCATCATATAGTTTTACTAAAGATCCCGCACCGGCAGTTCCTGTTTGAACACCTAAAGGAGCATTTGCACTTGTAGCTCGAGCTGCTTCAAGATTAATATCGCTAGCTTTTATAATTCCTGATGATGGTAACGCCATTACTTAATTTGCTTTTTTAATTCTTCTATTTCAGCTTTTAAATCTTTTATTGCTTCTATTAAATATCCTGAGATATTTCCGTAAGCAACAGCTTTATATTCTCCCTCGTCATGTATTAATTCTGGAGCGACTTTTTCTAATTCTTGAGCTATAACTCCAGATCCTTTTTTACCATCTTTGTCAAATGATACGCCATGCATATTGTATACTTTTGAACCATCTAAAGTTTTAATATTAGATTTTAATCTTTCATCTGAATACGCAACAACATCTCCGCCTGCTGTAAAAGTACCAGGAATATCCATATCGCCATCACCATAAAATTTTGCAACATTAACCTCGGTTGATCTAGCGTTTGAATTAGCTGAATCCATGTACTGATTAACTATTGCAAAAAACTTACCATTATTCGCTGAAGCTGTAGTTGATCCTGGATTAAAATATAATTTATTTTCTGCAGCTCCATTAGAGTTATTATATGCAAAAGCCATACCTTGAGTATTGGTTGGATTTGCAGCACCTCCAGCATTTCCTGCCACATATAAATATCCTGCAGCACCAGAACCATTCATTGTTATAGAGGTGCCGGTTATACTTCCTCTACCACAAACACTAGCTAAATCAGAAGTATTGTTTAAAGTTACTGCTCCACTTGTTCCGCCTCCTGATAAATCTGTTCCCGCTGTAACAGCTGTAATATCTCCTTGTGGTATAGTTGGAAAAGTTGTTAAATCACCAGCTCCATTTATATATTGACTAGCACTACCTTGAGGAGCGATAGTAATAACCGGATCGACATTAGCATCAGCTACACTAGCAGTATATGCATCACCACTAACAGAACAATCAACACTAGTTACTGTACCTGTTGGTATTGTTGGGAATGCAACTATATTACCTAATCCATTTATATAATCAGCGGCTGTTGCACCTACTTTTTGTGTAATAGCTATAGTTGGTGTAGTAGTTGCGTTTGTTATATTAACTACAAATGCGTCACCATAATGTGTTAAATCCACGTCTGTAACTGTTCCTACAAACTGGTCAGTTGAATTAATTGTTATAGTACCATCTGGATTTGAAACTGTAGTAATATTTGTTCCTTCAGCTAAAGTTAATGTATCACCTTGTGTAATAGTTGTGGTAGCTGTATTTGTACCAGCACTTACTGTAAAACCAGTACCCATAGTATCTGGTGAAGTTAAAGTAGCTAACCAATTATTTCCATCGGCTTCTACTTTTGTTCCTAAAGCTCCTGTTGCCATTCTAAACTTTACAGTTTTACTAGATAAAACGCTTACGCTTCCAGTAGAAGTATCGCTAGCAAGCCAATTAAACTTCCAATCACTATAATTGTCAAATGGTAAACTTGATATAAGAGATCTTTTAGCTATAGTTTTAGATGAAGTATCAGTTTGATCAGAAAATAAAATTTTATCTGAACCAACTGGTGTTGCTAAAGAAGGTGCAGCATCTACAATATTTAAAGCTCCAGATGAAGGATCGTTGTTTTCATCTTCATATCTAACTTTAAATGTGTCAGGATTTGTTGATGTATCTAAAATCAAACCAACACCTGCAGTATATGTAGTGTTGTCATTTTGAGATGTTATTCTTATATTTGAACCATTTTTATCAACAACCGTTGCGCCTGCACCCACTAAACTAACAGTATCAGCTGTATGAAAAAGATAAAACAGCATTGTTAGCAACGTTTGCAGCTTGGTTTAAAGTTAGTACTGTTGCTGTATGTGAAACAACTCTAGTACCAGCTGGAACACCAGTTCCTCTAACTATTTGACCATCTACAATTCCATTAGTTGGACTTTCGTTATCATAAGTTATAGAACCTCCAGAAGAAGCCCCATTAACATCAGCTGTAGCAACAACATCACCTGTTACTAAACTTATATCACCCGTGTTTCCACTACCACTATTTTCTAAATCATAAGTTGTATTAGTGTTTGTAGTATAACTAGGTACATCCCAAGTATTATCTTTACTAAGAAATTTAGTTGAAGTATCAGAAGTACCATCAACAGCATTTAAATCTACCGTACCTAAACCTACTGCACCAGTTGCTGTAGAATTATTAGTTATATCTATATATGTACCTTTTACACTTGTGAATGTTGTTACTCCAGCTCCTGTATAAGTAGGAACATCCCATGTATTATCTTTACTTAAAAATCTTGTATTAACATCAGACGTTCCATTGACCGCACTTAGGTCAGCATCAAGTTCTACAGCACCAGTACTTGCAGTTGTTGGTGTCATTGTTAAATATGTAGAGTTTGTGCTATCGGCTTTAAAACTAGTTACACCAGCATTTGTAGCAGGTACTCTAGTCCAAGCTGTTCCATCGTAAACTGCCCAATCACCTAAAGCCCAAGTACTAGGTTGAGCAGATCCTCCGTTAGGGTATGCAGTTCCTGCAGCATCACATATCCATAAAAATCCAGCTCCTTTATTCGCACTTTGTGTTAAATCTGGAACTCCACCACCACCACTTGAAGCGTTCCAAGTTCCTTTAAATTGTAATCCAGTAGGTATTGCTGCCCATGTACCATCACCTTTTAAGTACAAACTACCTGTTCCACCGGCTGGTACATAACCTACTTTAGTTCCACCACCGTATACATTTGACGTTAATTGAATATCTCTACTACCATCTATTGCAGCAGCTACTAAAGGTGTTGTCCATGTACCACTTGAATTTACAGCTGTACTAATAGAGAGTGCACCTGTGTTAGCATAGTTAGGTATATTTAAAACACCATTACTTAATGCGGCGGCTCCAGAAGTTCCTGTAGTTGTTAAGCTTGTAAAAGGTACAGTTGCATTAACCGTCACATCACCCGTTGCCCCACTTATTGTAATGTTTGTTCCTGCAACTATAGAAGTAACACCACCTGCAACACCGTTGGCTGCAGCTGTTATTCTACCCTGTGCATCTACAGTTAAGTTTGTATTAGTATAAACACCTGGTGTCACAGCTGTATTAGCTAAACTAATTGCCGGTGTATTTCCACCACTTGAAACTATAGGGGCAGTACCAGTTACTGCTGTTACACCTGTATCTGGCGCGTCTATCCATTTTATTGCAGAACCGGTTGAGCTTAATAATTGACCATTACTACCTATAGCGCTTAAACTATCTTTTAAACTACCTTTAACGTGTATAGGGGTAAATGTTATTAAATTAACTGTTTCGTTTCCTCCAGCAACACTTGCACCTACATTCGCAACTTGATTAAAAGTCTGTGCGCCTGTAGCAGTTGTTACCATATCGAGTACGGCACCAATACTATAGTTTTGTGTTATAGGTAAATCATCAGTATCTGTAGAAGACATTTTACTTCCAACAATAAGATCTGTTCTTTGAGGAACGCCTAATGGGTATGAATATAGTATTGCCATTTATTATTTATTTTTTAATATTTCTATTTCTGCTTTTAGTTCATTTAATATTACTTGTTGTTCTTGTATTGACTTAATTAACATTGGAACAAATACAGAGTACTTAACCGATTTATATAATGTTTCATCTTCAGAATCTGGATCTTTTGATTCTGAAATCATACCTGAAATATCTCTTCTAATTCCTGAGCTACAACCCCTATTTGTTTTGTTTCTTCTCCTTTAAATTAAAGTTTCTAACTTTAACTTTCATTAAGTCATCTAATTTTGGGGATGCATCAATTATGTTTTCTTTCTTTCTTTCATCTGAAATTCCACCATAAGAATTATTTTGATTTTTTATATCTCCATTAGAATAAATTAAAATTCTGTTTGCTCCACTACTTGTGTCTCCTTGTCTACCAATAATAAAATATCCTTGTGTAGTGCTTGTTGTTTCAGCTTGATTTAATTGAATTACACTATTATTTACAGTACTTGTATTTGCATTTCTTACAATTAAAGCATATGACTGTGAAGCATCTTTTGAAATATGATTTGTTGCATAACTTAAATTAGTATTTGTTTGTCCTATAAAAACAGTTCCATCTGTATTTATTTTCATAGCATTTATAGCAGTTTGACTATAATTTGCAGCAGTTTGTAAAGTTGCAAAAACAAATTGCCCATCTACTAAGGTTAATCTTGCTGCAGGTACACTTGCTGTAACTCCATTATTTGCACCACTTGTATTTAAATAAGTATTTTGGCATAATTCAATAGAATCATCAGATTTATAGGCAGTTAAAAAAACTTGATTGACCTAAACCTAAAACTGCATAACCACCACCAGAAGCCTTATAGACATCAGTAGGTAAAGTTTCAACTCCTATTCCAACTTGTCCAAAGTTATCAATAGTCATAGCAAAAGTACTTGCATAAGAGCCTGGAGTTGTAGCTCTACCAGTATAGAAATTTAATCCTCCTGAATAACCACCAAAAGTTTTTGACCTTATTTCTCCTAAAGTATAGTAACCAGAAACACCATTTGGATGAGATTTTTTTAAATTCTATTTTATCAATTTCTGCTGTAGCAGTTGATACACTTTCACTATTTACACAAATATTACCTTTTACTTGAAGTTTTTCAGATGGCAAAGTCGTTCCGATTCCGACTTTGCCGTTTGATAATTGACAAACACCAAAAGTAGTGTCATTATATTTCATAAATAATCCACCACCACTATTCCATATATCCCACTTATAAGCAGCGTCTCCATTATCACTTAATACTATACCAGCTGTTGTTCCTTCAATAGCTAAAAATGTTGCAACACTTGTAGGCGAAGTAGGCGTAGCCGTCCCGATCCCGACATTACCACCATTAAAATAAGAATCGCCACCTGAATTTAATCTAATTGTGGCTGTTTCACTTGCATTATAAACATAAAAATTACCTGCATCTCCAGACCCTCCTGGTATAAACTGAAATCTATTTTCAAAACCATCTGCTGTTGAAGTTCTAAATAAAACATTACCTGCTACAGTTAAAGGTTGTACAGAAGCAGTATTTCCAATAGTAACTTTTCCATCTGATGATATACGCATTCTTTCTACTGCAGCAGTTCTAAAAAACATATAATCTCCATCGTGTTCATATTCTAAAGCACCTCTATATCTTGCATTACCTACTGCACCATCAGCAAATCTTATTGCACCTCTACCAGTTGCTGCTTGGTCTCCATCTCCTGCTATTGTAATTCCAACTGTTGGGTTAGAACCATTAACACCTGCTCTAATAACTAAATTTCTTGATTCAGCATCAAAATCTTGAGGGGTTGCAGTTCCAATACCAACAAGACCCCCAGATGTTATACGCATTTTTTCCGCAAGTGTTCCACCTGTTGCAGTATAAAAAGCTAAATCAGAAGCATTTTCTCCTGTACCTTCAGCTAAACCTCTTATAGAAGAAACTACTTGACCACCTGTTCCCGATGATTGCATAGCAAAATCAATTGAAGCATAATTACCTCCATCAGCAATATTATTATATCCAAATAAGGATAAGGTTGCAGGAGTAGATGCACCATCAGTAATAATTCTAACTTGACCTAATGCTGAGCCGTAAGTGAAATTCCCAAATGTGGTGTTTCCTAAACTATCAATTTTAACTTTACCTGTTGCAGTATAAAATTCTAAATTAGAGCCACTTGAAGAAGCAGTATTTTTTATAACACTCCAATTGTTACTACTACCATTTACATTATTTTTTATTGCTAAACCTGTTCCATCTATATTTAAAGAATGTGAAGAAGTATATATACCTGTTCCACCTATTCCTACATCCCCTGAAAAAGTTGCTCCCCCTGTGTTAGCAATTGCAAATCTTTCTGTAATTGTTGCAACATTACCTGCTGTTCCTGATGGGGCAGTACCAAAAGACATATTTCCATCTTCTATACTAAATTTACCTGCTAAACCATCCATAACATATTCAAAAGCAGTTCCAGTATTGAGTATTAAATTGGATGCCATAGTAGCTCTATCATCATTTGTATTACCAAAAATAGTCATACCTTTACCAAGTTGTAAAACTTCTACACCTGAAAAAGATGCACTTGGTGTAATTCCTATTCCTACATTTCCTGCAAAAGTTGCGTTAATTGGGTCAAGTTTAAAGGCGTTTGTTCCTGCATTATTAAAAAAGAATCCCTCATCATTTATACTATTTAATATCATAGCACCTGTAGAATCAGTAGATATTTCAGTTGCCACTCCATTATTTGGTCTTTGTAAAATAAGTTTATTTCCACTTCTTACCTCTACATTTCCTCCAACCTGTAAAGCTCCACCCATTGTAACAGCACCATTAGCACCACCAGCAAATGTAAATCCTGCAGCACCACCTATTTCATTAGCCGATGTCCAGTATGTAACTTGATTAGTTGCAGCAGAACCTGCGTAGCTAGCTAAATCGCTAACTAATACTTTTACGTTTTTAGCTGTACTAGTATCATATATCATTAATTCATCATCTCCAGCTGGAGAACCAAGTGATGCTCTACCGTTTATATCTAGACCTATAACTACAGCTCCTGTGTTTGGTGTTGAAGTTAAACCTGATAAAGCAGTTGTTGCACCAGAAGCTGTTACTGAATTAACATCTGATGAATTTACCCAAGGCACGTTAACAACTAGTTGATCACTTGCGTTTTTAGTTACACCATATGTTCTAGCCGCTGTAGTTGATTGGCTTTCTGCAGCTGGTGTAGAACCAAAATCGTATTTAATTTTACCTAATCCTAAGGTTGAGGTAGTCATTGCAGAATAACTTACATAAGCTGGAACAGCCCAAGTGTTATCACCTCTTAAAAAAGTAGTATTATTTTTAGTACCTGTCGCGGATAAATCTATTGTACCCATTGTCACCGCACCTGTTGCATTACTGTTTACAGTACCAGCCGATACAAATGTACCGTTAGCATTTGTAAAACTAGCAACACCTTCGTCTGACTGTACAACCGACCAACCTGTAACTACTGAGGCATTTGCGTTTGCAGCGGCTGTAGCTATAATTGAATCCCCAATATCTAATGTAGCGCCTGAACAATAAAAAGATCCTCCAGCTGTTGCTACTATATAATAATCCCCAACTGCTACAGCAATTCTAGTTCCTGCACCACCTGGGCAATTGTATAATTTTGAACCACTACTAACACCTGAAAGTATTTCACCGGTTGCAGCATTGAATGTTCCTCTAAAAGTTAAACCACCAGAAACAAGATCATCTACATATTTTTTAGAAGCAGCGTCTGTGTCAGCAGTAGGCGTTTGAGGTATTGTTACTTGGCCACCAAAGCTTGATTGACCAGTTCCTGAAACCGTTAGTTCACCAGTTACTGTTACATCGTCTGGCATACCGATTGTTATATCACCATTGTTACCTACTGTTTCGCTGATTGCTATTTTATTAGCGGTACCATTAAAGGTTACAGAACTTACAACACAGAGTTATCTGTTAAATTTATAACAGCTGTATTTGCAGCACCTGCAGCTACTGGTAATGTATAAGTTGTATTAACTCTATTTATGGCCGCTAAAGTTATAGTATTTGTAGTGTTGTTTGAACTAGCATTTATTGTAGTTCCATCCCCTTTTACAATTACTGTTCCACCATTTTGACTAAGCACAATACCTGTCGATGCGTTTGTTGTACCTGTACTAGTTAAGGTTTGATCTTGGCTAGGTTGAAATGTCCACCCAGGGTTTCCATTACCATCCGTTGCCCAGAACTTATTTGCGTTGGCTTGACCTTTAGGCACATAACCATCCTGATTTACATTATTTATCTGCCACTTTGAATTAAAGTTTAAAGTATTAGCATCTGTTCTACTAATAGTCATACCGTTGTTACCAGCTACAGTTGTAAAAGCTATAGGGTCATTTGTCCCATCACTACCAGCTAGATTAATACTAGTTGTAGCATTTGGTACGTCTATTGTATATGTTGTGTCTGAATCTGCAGGCCATGTTACTGTAGAAGTTGTAACGCCTGTAACGTGCCCGGTAGCATTAGAAGCTACTGCACTTACTAAATCAAGAGTTGCGCCAGGCGCTGGGGTAGGTGTAGGTTGAGCTGGATCAGTTCTTACCGTGTCATCGTGATTAAATGTGATTTGAGAGCCACTTGTATGTACTGATGTAAGATAAGTGCCACCTGTTAAAGTTATAAAACTATTTATTATGGCACCGGCCCCGTCTGTATTTATTAAGTTAACATTGGTTGTCCCGGCTGGTACATCTAACGTATATACTGGTATAGTAGTCCAACCACCACCTAAATCTCCTTTTAAATACATGCCCTCTTGGCCTGCTAAAGGCGCGGGTACTAAACCTTTTTTACCGGGTAATAAATTAGTAGCGCCAACGAATACAAGACCTACGTTTTTAGTGTCAATGTACTCTGCTATTCCTTTAGCCGTGAATTGTCTAGTTACCCTGTTAGTATTTTCGGTACCTATCCATGCATCTTTATCTTGAATTACCGCATCTATTGGGTACGAGCCTATTCTTGCCATGTGTTATATATTTTTAGTTCTATATGATCTTACTTATAATATATATACTTACAGGTTTTGAAGCGTTTTTACAAACAGTGTGACAATAGCTACTTACTATTATATCTTTTATAGGCTAATGTCATAAAATGTTACGTATAGAGGAGTATGGGGTTGCTCCTCTTTTCTCCTCCTTGTATTCTATTCGTAAACTCGTTTCGTTTTCGCCGGGTCCCCTTGTTTTCCTCGTTTATTCATTAATCGTTTGAATTTTCCATGTATATTCCTAGAACATTTAGCACTTTCGTTTGAAATACTGTTATTTGCTATATACACTTTACATGTTTACTACAGTTTTACTTTGATAATATAATAAACAATATAACTTATGAATTATCAAACTCTAAAAAATCTACTACCAAACGACGAACTACATTTCATTGATGATTGTGAAATATTCTTTAATGAAAATCCTAGTCTATATGATTCTTATCTGGAAGACTACGAATATATACTATTTGAAAATACTATATTTGATTTTAATAATACAATTGATATACTAAATTCTAATAATATTAAATATACAATTCACACTGATTCTTATAATCTAGATTTTATAATAATATAATATATAGTGACACAATGTGGAGGTTAAACACCCAAGCAGACGCCGCAATATCCAGCACCAACAGAAAACGTTCTGTTTATGTT
>UEXL01000332.1_pt1 | contig 20171 bp, 26 predicted proteins | sample 1796671 | NCBI WGS metagenome assembly UEXL01 (sample SAMEA4772471, study PRJEB27181) | metagenome | reverse complement strand
CAGTGCCCTGTACGTTTACTTGAACCTGAATTTGTTTCTGCCAAGAAAAATCTTCGTTGGCACCGACATAGCAAACGCCTGCTACTTTGTGAAATTCATTGCTGTCATATTCATCAGCAAAGTCTCCACCAATAGATTCCCCTCCATGGAAAAACTTTAGCGTAAGGGTTTTAACACCGTTACCGTTCGGAAAAAGTGGCTTGTATTTGATATCAAGCTCTCTTCTCCCGTCTTGCTGGTCATAGGTGGGGATAAGGTAGCACCTTCCTCCTGTGACGAAGTATGTTAGGGTTAGCTCACAAGTAGTACCGAACCCTTCTAAAGGAATGCTTGAGATATCAATCTCTACATTCAACGGCTGGGTAGGGGAGGTGCCTAGCCTGCCAGTGTGCTCCCCGTTTTCCAGAAGAGAGTCTCCGTCGCTGTTGATGTGCCACTTCGGAAATCCAAGTCCTTCGACGGTGTCCAAGCCTGAATCATTCCTCATCCTACCTCCAAAGTAACCAAAGGTACCGTCAAAGCCATCGCCAAGAGTCGCTACATCTGAAGCGGTAGTGTTTGGCGCGAAGTAGTGCATGTTTGCCTGACTACCTCCATTGGAGTCGTTTTCCACAAAAATGGCGTGAGACTCTTTGTTGTCACCACCAGCCTGCGATACAGAGTCAAAGCTACCGTCGGCAGTAGTAAACACTCCGGTTTCAATGCCTGAAGTTACAGGGAAAGAATTGGTTGATAGTTGATTGCCCTTAACTTCTTCAGGCCACTCTTCAGTATCAAATCCGTCAACGTAGTTGCCAAAGAACAATCGGTTGTCGCTTACACACAAGGCGCTGGCTTTAAGCGGTACAGCGTCATAAAGCTTGCTTACCTCTTGGTCTGCAACGAATCTATATGCCTTGTTGTTTGTAAAGGACGCTATTGATTTTTCTACGTTTTCGTCTGTATCTTTCTCGTCGAAGACAACAAAAGGCCCTGAGTGACCAGTTCTAGCTAGAAACCTAACCGCCTTGACGTCACCATCAAGAATAGCCCCACCCGAAGTTGCCTTGCTTAGGTACGTCAATTGCATCGAACTGCGTCAGGTACAGGTCCGCCATCGTTCCGTCCACATTGAAGTGGTCGTCTGAGTATGTCAGCTTAGAGTAGGGGCCGATAGCGGAGACCTCTCCGTCTACGTAAACGTACTGACTAGCAAATTGAAAGACTCTGTCGATGACCCTGTTGTTTGCATTTTCATCTGAAGATGCTACAAACCTAAACGTAGGTGGAATGATAGGGGGTCGCTTACATACAGTGATGTAGTTTGATGCAGGTGCATCGGCTGTCGATGTTGCTAGGGTCTCGTAGGAGCCGCTTAGAAACCTTGATACGTTAATTTTTTTGGGCTCGGTGAGTCCGTCGGTGAAGTAAAGAAGGGTGTCTCCGTTACCCGACTTAACAACCTCTGCCTGTACATGTGACTCTGCTGAAAAATCTAAAGCATCGTTTTCATAAACCTGAACGTACCTGTTCTGTTCAGACTCATACATGTATACGCCATGGTCCTTGGCGCTATTCCACAGAAAGAAAAAGATTACCCCGTCTGCGTCAAAATTTACAGCACCAATAATTCTGTTTGTTCCTGAGGACGGAACAGTGTCCGCAGTTGTCTTGGGAGAGACTTCAGCGTTACCAAAGGCTTGCTTTACTACGCCAGCATTGTTGTCATCGGCTACGGAGATGTCAATGTTCAGCGTCGGTCATTTGGACAGCCTGCACCAAGCGCTCATCGTCATCCATGTTCAGATAACGAGGTGTCAGTTTATCAATAGCCATCAGTACTTGGGCGCTTGCTTAAAGTTCTTACGAATTACGCGCACCGCCTCATCCTTGTTGAATGTCTTGAGGCGTGCATTGGCTTTACGCCTTTCGTTGTAGTATTCCTGCCTAGCGCGAGACTTCTCTACGTTAGGCACGCTTCTTTTGCGCTCAATGATTCTGTAGTACATGTAAGCACGGAGGGCCTCTTCGGCCTCCAAGGGAACCTGTGGGTTCTTGGCTCTAGCTTCATCAGCTACATACTCTACAACGATTACTCCGCTGACACCAGAGTCTGTCTCCAGCCTGTTCTGGTCTCTGTTGAGCCTGTACTCTCCAGCGTAGATGCCGCCACCCATTCCGTAGGTTCTACCCGTGGCTTGGTTGTAGGCGTAGTTGTTAAAGATGAGGGCCTCTTCCTCTCCGAGGATACCCCCACCACTACCTGTAGTATCGTCAACTCTATCGAAGAAACCATCCGAGTCACTGTCGACAGGGTCGGTTACATTCGTGTATGCCTGCGACATATTGAGGTTCGTGTTGTGAGCCAAGGGATACACCTTGCCGTCTGACCCAGCCAGACCAACCCTAGAGATGCTTGCGAAGTCATCGGGTAGCTGGTATGTGCCATTGGTTTCTGGTGACAGCTTCAAAGAGCGCACCTTACCAGACAAATCAAAACCAAACTCGCGCAGTCCACGCAAAGCGACAGAACGCAAGAAAGGTCGCGTCACATTGATAGCGTAGTCGTCACCCTCGAGTGAAATGAGGAAGTCGTTTATGATGTCGGATAGTCCTACTAGATTGTGTGCCATCTGTTACACTCTTTGTTCTTTAACGTCCTCTTGGGCTCCGTGTTGGTACACCTCTTTGTCCTTGAGGTTGACGCCGATTAGCTTTGCCATCTCGATCACCAAGTCCATCACGTAGTGGTCTGGCAAGCTCAAAGTCCCTGCTGTTGAAGCGTTGTATACCTCCTTGTTGTTGATAAGAGTAATACCAATCTTAGGCATCGACGTATTGAGCGCACCTGCAGTAGTGAGAGAAGCTGGGTTCTTGTAGTACACAAGGTCAACCCCGATTTCGTTTGCTGTGCCTACATCCACCATGTCTTTGTTCAGAACCAAGTCATGAGGGTACAGCTCAAGCGTAAGCCCGACAATGTAGCACGCAGGGAAGTCCTTAGTTGGTCTAGATAGCGTGCTTGACAGGATTGCCTGAAGCTTGTTGGCATCCTCGATGACTTCCACAGGGATAACCTCTGCATTGGTTGAGGCGTTGACAGAAGCGCTTGCAGATGGGTCTGTGATGGATGCAGCTGCTGGCTCGTAGTTTACCTCAATAATTCTGTTGAAGTTGGTCGGTAGACTCAAAGCTGTCTTGAGCCTTGGGTATACGGTGTCGGGTGCTTCATCAAGCTGCACCCTAGTAACAAACCGAGACAGGTCCTGCTTCAATCCGCGTACACGAGACTCTGATAGCCCCGGGTCAAGAACACGTAGGCGCTGAGCTGTAGCCCGCTCTAGCTCCATAAAGATATTGTTGAATACCTTTTGCTGTGCGGTAGCTGCAAACTGGTTAAATACCGCAGGGGTAACGAATCCTCTCTCGTCTTTGTTTGCTAGTCCCTGAAGCGTTGTATAGACCTCTCGTACGCTCGCCATGGTGTTGTTGTTACTATCAGCAAATATAAACAAAAAAGGGCCGCCCGAAGGCAGCCCCTTTCCGCTAGGATTATGGGTTAGGCAATATCGTTGAGCTGCCGTTCAATCTCGGTAAGGACACTTGCTCCTTTGTCTGTGAGACAGAAGCGAGTAAGGACGTCAATCTCATCCTGTCCGACTGGTACGCCGACAATAACGGCGCCGCTATCAAACCATGTGATTGCTCCTCCTTTTGTACCTTACAATTTGGAAGTCGAAGCCCTGCATGACAGACACTCTAGTCTGTACAATAGGGTTGTCGAACAAGTCAATAAAGTCCTGAGGCTTACGCTTAGCAGCCTGAACAAGCTCTCGCTTGATGGCTAGGTTCTCTTGGTCTGTATTGATGTTGAGGCTTAGCGCTACAGGCAAAAGCTCCTCGAGAGAACGAGACTTAATCATCTGGATGGCATCAGTGACAAGGAAGTCCATGTCAACTGTTTCCTGAATTTTTTCCTCAATGTTAGATTGAGAAAACAAACCTCCACCATTTTTTCTGTTGTGAGGGTGAGCTTCAAGAAACTCCCTTAGGTTGGGCTTAGTGTAAGGCACGGCCAATCCATTGTTGCGAAAGATTACTTGTGTTCTTGTCGCTGAAGGAGACTGCTCATCAACATAAATAGATGGCTCGCCGGCACAGTATCTAATCTGACGAACCTTTCCTTGCTCTTCATCATAGATATTGATATTGCTGTTCTGAAGCTTTAGGTAAATCCCTCCTCCATTAGAGTAGTAGAAATGGTCTTCTTTGCTTTTATCCTTAACATTCCTTTTGATGTCCGGTCGGGTCATCTTAGGTGCAGCTGGGATAGCATCGACAATTACCTGCTCTTCGATGGCAGGCTTGGGTGCCGCTTTGGGTGCGGTCTTCTTAGCGGGTTTCCGCTGGATAGTTTCTGTAGACATAATTAAAAGGAATTAAATTCAAACGAGTAGTAAGTGGGAGGAGGCCTTTCCCCCTCCCCTTACCGTGTCAGTCAGTTATCAGCTTCCGAAGATAGCGTCTGCAGTACCTGAACCAACGGCGTAACCGGAGGCCAGTGCAACGCCTGCTTCAACAAACTCTACAACGATACGAGTGCCGATTAGTCCACCGCTGGTACTTCCGTTCATGCTGATGAAGTCATCAGATGAAGGGTCAGCAACTTCATTCAAAAAGTCGTCAGCAGCACCCTTGACATAAATCATACCTCTGAATACATCGCCGCTGTCAAGAGCAATCTTGTAAGCGTTAGATGTAACGTCTGCTTTCACATCAAAGATGTACTTCTGGCCCACTCTGGCAGCAGTAACGTCTGGAAGAGTAATCACAACTCCAGCAGCTCTGTTAAATGTGTGGACTTTACCTGAGTCGGTATCGTCCAAAGTAACAGTTGCAGTGGCGTGGGTTCTAGAACCAAACACGCGAGAGGCTGGCAAGCTGTCAGCACCGTTCAAAGAGAACGCAATACCGCTGACGTTCGCCATCCCTGCGTAGTCACCTGTCACATCGTTCAAGGTAATTGTACGACCGCTGTTGCACAAAGCAGCAAAGTCTGCTGCACAAAGGTGCTCAGCATTGTCAACAGTACCGTCAACAGTGAAGGTAATTGAGTCAATCGTAGGAGCATCGTGGTCAACCACTTTGAACTTAGCGACAACAGTGTTAGAAGCTACGCTGATTGCACTCAACGCATCTGAAGGAACAACACAACCTGTGTTTGCGGTGTCCCGAATAATAATCAATCCGTTCATAATTTCTTAGTGTTTAATGGTTAATGATTAGGCCTTAATCAAAACGTGTTGATTAGCAGCGCGAGTAACCAATGCACACTCAGAACGGTAGTTGAACTTGGCCGTGTCCTCAGTCGCATTGCGGAATCCGAGAATAGAACCAGTCACCCAGTGCTCCAACTCACGAGAGTATCCACCAGCAGCTTTGTAGTTCAACTCCAAAGCAGGAGAGCGGTCACCAGTAGTTGGGTCGGTAACTGTAGCCAATGGGCACATCACACCAGCAACGAGCTTTTGTTGGATGTCGCTGTCAGCGCCAACAAGAGTTGGGTCGTTCAACAACTTCCAGCTGTGCTTGTGGAACGTGTATCCACCGCGAGAGAATGAAGAGAATCCGAGCTGTACAGCCATGTCAGGTGAGTTCTGGAACGCACCGTAAGAGGCAGTAACACCAGCAATACCAGCCTTAGAAGAACCACCACCCTGAGCGACCATGTCGTCGAGGAGCAAGTTCTGCTTAGTGTTGGCGTAGATAGCGTACTCAGGAGCAGAGCCCTGCTTGTCGAACTCAGTGATGAGGTCGTCCATATCAGTGAATCCACCGTCGTTTCCTAGGAAGCTAGAGGTAACCAATCCACGGTCTTCGAGAGCAGTGATGTAACCTTCGTTACCGTCCATAGTCAAACCAGTTTGGTTCGCAACCTCTTGACCGAACAAGAGAGTCATCTCACGCTTGTCCAAGAAACGCTGACGGGCATCCATCTCGCCCTTGATGTACCAGCGGTAGTCACCACCTCCTACGTCAATGTAGCCGATGTTGGTAGCCTGTGAGCCTGTCACCTCAAAGTTACCCTTAACAATAGCGTAAGGCTTCTGGTAACGAATCACGTTAGACCAATAAAACGTCCGGGTTGGTCGCTACCCTCCTTGAAGATATTACCAATGATTGGCATTTCAAAGATTCCACCGGTGTCAGTAACCGCAACAGTTGGAGCGTTCATATAGTGAACGACGAAATCTGTGGTGCTGTTTCCGGCGCCTTCGGTAGTCACAACGACACGGTCCTTACCGTTGAGCAACAAGATGTCACCCTCCATAGGAGTGTGAGCACGGATGTCAGCGTCAACAGCGGAAGGAGCTGCGTCTGCTACAAACGTCAACGTCTGGTTGGCGGCTCCTGCAGTTGAAGACGAGCCACCTTTGTTGGCAGCACGAACCTTCTGATGCAAACGAGCTTCCTCGTAGTAAGTAACTTTTTCCGCAGAGCCAGCAGCTTTGACGGCGCCAGTCATGCGCAGAATCCGGTAATGCCTTGGTTACCGTAGGTTTTAATCAGTTCGGGACGAACGTCAAGGGCGTTAATAGTGTTCATGAAGTCACCCAGAGAAGAGTACTTTTCGGGAGTTGCCAAACCAATGTTTGACGCACCACCACCTGTACTTCCTCCAAGACCTCCGTGAACATTTGGAGCGTAATAGCCATAATGTTTTTTTTACAAAGTGTTAAAAGTTAAAGGACATCCCTTTATCTCCTCCGATGGCTGCGGCAATCTGGTCAACAATCTTAGCTTTCTGAGCATCAGCAGAGTTGTCTACCCTTCCCGCACTAGGCGTAGCAGGTGAGACATTGGCTGCGTTCTGAACGACACGACGTTGGCCATCGCTCATACCTTGTCGGTATACAGCGTTGACGATATTGTCAATGTTGTCCGTAACTGCTCTGTGAGAGTTAAGAAGGTCGTAATCCCACTTGCCATCATCAGAAACGTAGGAATCAAAAAATGACTCAAGGTTCGCATTCTTCTCCTTCAAAGTAGACTTGTACTGGTCGGCTAGGCCGTAGGTAAATGTCTTACCGGTGGGCAAATCAAATGAAATGCCGTCCAAGTTGTCAACTTCTCTGGACATAGATGCGACCCATTGGTCGTCAATCGGGCTCATAAACTCATCCTCGGTGCTTCGATTGGGGTCCGGAGTACGGAACGCCTCTCTAATCTCCTCGATGTTTTGACGAGCCTTCTCGGCTTGCATCTTTAGCTCTACAGCTGATGTAGCGAGTTCCTCATCGGTGTGACGGTCGGCGTCGAGCTTGTACTTATTGTTCATAAGTGTATCAATCTCTGCCGAGGTCAGCTTAGGGTAGTCCATCTCCATCTGCATACGAACAGCCTTCCCATCATCCATTTCGGATGTGTCTAAGGTCTGATACTTGTACCAGTCATCAATAGAACGGCCCGTCTCCGTGACAAACTCGTTAATAGCTGCGACGCTAGGGTCGATGTCAGCCTGCTTGTTAAACTGCTGGCTCACCTCGTCGAAATTATCGAACTTCATATTCAGCCTTTCGCTGAGTTTTTGAAGCGCAATAGCATCTTCGTCGATGGCCTGCGGTTGAACAGGTTCTTGTTGTGGAGCTTGTGGCTCCGTATATTCTTGTCTGAAAACTACTTCTTGAGGCTCCGGTTGGGAGTAGGCTCAGGAGTCTCCTGCACGGGCTCGGGAGCTTCTTCCACTACAGGTTGTGTTGCTTGTGGCTCCGAGGGTTCAGGCTCCGGCGAGGGCGCGGGAGCTTCCTGAGGTGTGTTCAAAAAGTCAGGGGTATCGCTAATTGCGATGCCTTGTGCTTCAGCTGCTATCTCTAGTTCATGCTTAGCCATTATATTGAATTTAGGTGGTTTCTAATTATCTAGCTAGTGAGCTAGTTTTCTCAGATGCTGTAAACCTCACGCCTCTTCTGTAAGGAGAGTAATCTAGTGAGGGCTTGTCTTGACAGTACAAAATAGCATAGTGCGTGTTGGCGGCCTGAGGTGTGAAGTGAGTAATCTCACCATACACTACCTGACCGTCAGGGTAGTCGATTGGTTGCTCTCTTGTTCCCGCAGCATTGTTCATCCTGAACTCTGCAGGAGTAGTTCTAGCAGCGTCAGTACCAGCGTCTACACCGTCGACGCCTAGCATCTCCACAGAAAAAGCTGGAGAAAATGGCAAGACCGTGATGCTGATTTTGCCGTCGTCTGCAGTACCTACTTTATCTGGAAGCTCTGCGCTAAGGTCTGCATCGCCAAACAAGCTACCCGGAGAGTCAGCAGCAAGGTGCAAAAAGCAATTCGTTGTTGCTACAGTAGTGTCAGCAAGCGTATAGGTTCCGTTGTATTGAGGATATGTCAATGAGGAAACGACAACCTTGGCTCCCCTCAAGAAACAGTTTGCATCAAATGCAGCTACTTCGCCATACATGTTTACACAAGTAATACCCTGACCCAAGTACAGCCGTAATGAATCGTTATACTTGATACACACCCAGCCATTGGTGTCGTCCATATCGACGTGTTTGGTTTCGTTTTGCAAAACCTTACCTGCCTCAAAGACGTTTTCTCCAGCTGTGTTGCCCCTAAGAATGACTGTGGTGGTGCCGCCAGTCATCATACGGTTTGTCAGCACATCTCTTCCGAGATTAACAGCGCTGTTTTTTACATCGTGTGTCTTAAATCCCATGTCTTATCTATTAAGCGTCAGTTCCGATTACCATGAACTCAACCAACGTAGGGTTAGTTGTAGCGTATGCTTTGAGTGTTAATCCAGCGTTGAGTGGCATAAAAGCCCAGTCTCCTCCCGCAAGCTTCAAGATGACGGGGTCACCAGAGGTGGTGTCGTCATACACGTAAATGAAATCTGAAGCAGTAGTGTCTGTGTTCTTAACGTACAGGTATGCTGGTGCGCTGAAGTCTGATGCTTCAAACAGTGTAGTTGCACCACTTCCAACAGCTGTAGCAGTCACGGGTCTCCGTGCCAAGCCTGAAGTGTTAGCTGCAGTGACATCCGTAGACACACTGATAGACAGGCTGTCAGACAGCAAGTCTGTGCTAGTCAGAGAGATTTGTGCGGTTACTGTTGCCATGGATTATTCTTTGATGCAAATATATGAAACATTACCACTTGACTTTGTTGGCCCAGTAGGCGGCGCTCATCTTACCTTTCTTGATGTTTTTACCGTGCCTAGACTTGAAACTAGCACGTTTCTTTTTCATCTTGTCAGACTCCCCTGACTTTGGTTTTCCTGCAGTGCTTGCACCCTGTTCACCAAAGCGAATCAACTTAATCTTGTCACCCTCTTTGGCCAAAACCATGTGCGACTTCTTAGGGTGGCTTGGGGTTTTCTTGGGTTTGTTCACACCACTGAGGCTATGCTTTTTAAGCATTCGCTTGACGCGGGCCCTCATTGCCTCCTTACTCATCGCTGCATCAACTCCTTTACGATGTCTCTTGTCTCTACATCATTGAGCTCGGGACGAACGCCCTTGCGCTGAGAGATGAGCTTTGACTGAGCCACAGCTTGTTTGTCTACCCTAGAGTCTTTCCTGTTATCTTTTTCCTGCTCTAGCTGCATACGGAAATTCTTGTCTGCCATAGATAGCTGAGACGAAGCTTGGAGCTTGGCCATCTGAACCTGACCGTCTAGCTGTTGACGCATCTGCAAGAGCTGCATATCAATCTGGCCCTGAGCCTGAATAGACTGTAGGTCTGCTTGTGCTTTAAGCTGAATTTCCTGAGCCCTTAGCTGAGCTGCTTGCTGCTGAGCCTGCATATTTACTTGGCTTTGCAACTGCATGTTCTGTTGCTGTTGTTGTTGCAGCATAGAGATTCTCCGCTTGCGCCTGATGATGAGGAGCTTTTCTGCTTGGTCCAAATCCTTGAGACGGCGGATTGCCATAGCGTCTTCAAGGTCAATTTCTTTTTGCGCAAGTGACTGTTGGATATTTTGTTCAAGCAACAACTTAGAGTCTTCGGACATCTCACGCTCTACAATAACACCGTAGTTGTGCATTGGTAGCGTAGCGAACGAAGAAAGTATTTCCATGCTCGTAGAGCCAATAGCTCTAGCGTATGCCAAGTAGATAACAGAGTCTACCGGCATCACCTGCAGGCACTTAACTACATCCTCGCAAACTCTTTTGTAGAGCACAGAGGATGCGTTTGTGATGTCATTGATGGCGTTGTTTCCCGCAGCCATCTGCTGCTGACGCACACCGACAAGGGCATCGGACTTAGGGGAGCTACCATCGAGAACCTCATTGACTCCCGTGACGTCACGAATCATACGGAGATAGTGATTGTACAATCCAATCAGCTCGTTGATGTTTCGGATGCTGTTGTCTAGCGGACGGACAGGAGGGTTTTGGAATCCTCCCTCTGGGTTCTTACTTCTGTAGTAGAAGACACCAGTCTGCTCGTAGATGTCTTGGATGTCGAGCGGTTGAAGCTCTCCTCCAGCACCTAGCTGTACGTTCTCTAGTCCCTCGATGTCTACAATCAATCCATCAGGCTTTGCCTTAGCAATAGCTTGTTGAATCTTAAGGTGAGTCAGTTGAAGCTGGTCTGCGAATCCAATCACCGACGACACCATAGACTTAGGCATCTGGCGGCGGAAGTTGGTTGCCACTACGCTGTATGAAAGGCGAGCACGAGTCAAGTCGTGCATGTTCTTCGGGATGTCACGCTTCATGCCGTAGTTGAACAACAGCTGACTTCCGATGACGTAGGAACCACCATACACACACATGTTTGGCATGCTGTGAATCTCCCTGTCATAGACAGAATCGTTAGGGAGCTTGTACGACTCACCCTTGTAGTAGAATCCGATGTTGCCGAACTGAGAAGTCTTCTCCTCATAAATCATGTCGTCGACACCAATAAACTCAAAGTCCAATACGTCAACGAGATACTCGTCATACCCGTATGAGTGCGAGCCACGGCTTCTGTCGTAGACTGTCTGATTGAATTGAGCAGCGTTGTTGTAGCTCCTGTTCATAACAGACTTGGCAATCTTCTGATACTGCTCCTCTGGGATATCCGTACCGGCCATGCGCTTAAGTTCCTGAATAGAAACTCTCTTTACGTGTCCGGCGTAAATGATGTCAGAAAGGTTAGGGTCCTCGGTGCTCGAGTGAATAAACTGAGCAGGGTCTACGTATTCTGTCTTGATACCATAGCTAGGGTCGTTGCTGCGCTTAACCACAGCCATACCGTTAACCACGAGGTCCTCTACTGAGCGACGAAAGATGTTGTCGTCAAAGTCGTTCCACTCTAGAGTAAGTTTGGTAGCCAGCTGAGCAGCAATCTCTGAGCTGGTCTTGATGCTGTCTGCCAAGAAAATCTCAGCTTCTTCTGAGTTCTCAGGGAGGCCCTCCGTGTTGGCTCTGGTCTTTAGACCTAGCTCCCTAGCCTCGTCAATAACTTCCTTCTCCTCAAGTGCAAACTTAGCGAGCACCTTCTTCTTCTCCTTGTCGTCTTTAGACACCGGGTCGATAGCCTCTACGTTTGGGCTGAAGCTTCTAGAAAGAATCTTGTTTACAACAATCCTAACGAACTTAGGAACTATGGGGACAGGAGACCAATCCAAATTAAGCAGCGTGCCATCACCCGCTTGGGTGTCCATGCTGTTTAGGATTTGCTTGTAGATTGATGTATCTTGCGTACCGTTAGCGTAGTCCCTGTTTCTTTCGAACTCTACCAGTCTCTTACCAAAGCCTGTAGAAAAATCATCAAGGCCTCCCCACTGTGCCTCGATTGACTTAGCATAGGAAACCCCATAGTCGTGACTCGCCTTTACGCTCGCTGGCGCCATAGGGTCTGGGAACTGAGAATACGACTTTGGCTTGTGGTGACCCTTCATTACTTACTGCATTACAGGCAATGTGCAAATATAAACAAAATCACTTAGAGGGTTTTGAGACCCCGCCCGGCGTGTAAGTGTATTTCCGGAGAAAAACTTTTGACCGCTAAAATCAGCAGTTTTTTTCTTCTGCACAACCGTCTGAGCGGCAAGCAAAGCAAGGCCAGCACTAATGGTCAGGTCAAACTTTGTCCTGTTGTCAATCCTGTATCCAATCCAATCTTCAAGGGTTCGATTGAAATACATCCTACCTATCTCGCCTTTGTCATTGATTCCCACATGGTTGTGTATGTAGTCTTCGATGGACTGTGCATGCGTGTGAATCACATCCTGCGAGTTAGATGGGATGCCCTTGGTCTTCGTGGCGACAGAACCGCTGGTTGTTAAGTGCGCTGGCCTATCAAGTAGATAGCCATCGTAACCCCTTGATTCAAAGTATCTTACGATACCGTACTTGTTGTTCTCCACGAGGAGTGGGTACCCGAAGAAGAAGGCAGCCATCAAGATGTCCTCATAGAAAATCTTAGCCATGGGTGGGCGTGAGCAGTACTCAGCCACGAACATGTTAGAGGGCGCACGCATGTTGAACTTGTTGTAAATGTGGCAAGCACCCTTCGAGCCCCTGCCATCTGTAGTAGCGTCGATGTCATAAGAGTCAACACCCCCACATCCAATAAGTTTGTTTGGGGGAATGAGCTTTCCTTTTTCCGTAGTCTTCTGATTCCTCATATCAACAGGAGGCATCCACGACACAAACCAGCGACCCTCTGAGCTAGGAGCAAATACTACCTCGCTATCTCTGATACCGCCCTTCCATGTGTGAAGTTACCTCGTACCACAGGGTCTGGATACATGTTTTCATTGTGGTCAATCTGCTCGTAAATCTTACCGATGTTGAACAGTGAGCCTTCAACGCTATCCCTAAATGCTTCGTCTGTAGTAAACGGGAACTGACGAACAATCTCATTCATCTCCCTAGCGTCGTGCCTTAGAGCGTCCCTTTCGTTTTTTTAGAAACTCCCTTGCGCCTATCTCTACGGTTTCCCCATCTAGTGTCTCCACCTCTTGCTCCGGTGTCTCTATGATTGGCTTCCCGTACTTGTCGAAAAACCCCTCTAAGGCTTCGTAAGCCGGAATGAAGATTTTGTACAATCCTGAGGTAGTCCTTCCGTTTTTGTTGCGTTCTTGTGGGTCTGAATCTTTCCAAATCTCTTTGTATTCTTGACCTCCTTTGTCCATAGGGTTGACAGTGCTTCCCACCATAGCCTTACCGATGACACGCCTACCTACAATCAAACATGTTCTCTGTATCCTCCACGCCTCTCTGATGTCCGTCGGCTTCTCCCACTTCCCCGCCTCATCGAGGTAGAGGATGTGTAGCTTCTCTCCATCGTAAGCGTTGTTGGTGGTGTTCTTCCAGTTGATGATTGTGTTTAGCGCGTCACCTTTTACCGAGGTCTTGTTGTTTTTTGTGATTCTCTTAGACGGCTCCCTGAAGGCTAACTCCATTCTAGGGTTTGTAGTACCATCCTGAATGGGCTTGAAGAAGAAGGGATAGGACTTGAAGATGGCTACAACCTTCTTCATAAACACGTTTTCCTGTGCGTCCTTACCCGTCTTCGACTGTATGCCTAGCAGCTTGTCCTTTACCTGAGTAGCCTCATCCACAAGAACGCACGCAGACATGTTGGTGTACCCCGAGCGACGACACTTGGTATAAAGCTGTCCAAGGCATCGGGGGTCCGCCTCACACGCGGCCTGATGGATAAATAGTTTTTTTCTGAAACTCAAGAAAGCTAGGGTATCCGATGTCAATCTTACTCCACTGTAGCATCATGTAATGCCTGCCAGTAATGTATGTAGGCTCACCGTCGTTGTAAAACCAATAGCCCTCCCTTCTCCTACGGAACTCTTCTTCGACATACAGTGAGAACTGTTGACGGAACTCCTTGGGTCTTTCGTACCACTCGTCCATGGACTTGATACGAGAAAGCTCCTTAGGCATTTCTGTTCTGTTCCAGCTCTGCAAGTGGGTTGGCAAGTCGTAACCTGCGATGTCTTTCTTCTTAGGCTTCTTGGGTAAGCAGATAGGTAGCCCTGAGATATCAATGACTTCTCCTAGCGTACCCTGAGGGCAGATAGATACCACTGGTTCATCGTGACCCTCTATGTCTACTAAGCCAATCACTTGCTAAACCTTTCTGCAAATCCTCCAGAGTAATCCTTTGCGTCGTCAATCGCGCCATTCTGATTGAGGTCTTTTACCATTTGCTCTAGTCTCTGACGCTCAATCAATAGTTCCTTACAATCCGTTGCTGTCTGTTTGATAGACTGAAGCTCTGCTTTACGAGCAGCACCACCAGCCTCAGGGTCGACAGGTCTTTGACTTCCTCAATCATATTGTTGATTGCGATAGCCATACTATCCATCAGCCTCTTGGAGGCCTCGATGGTTTGAAACTCAGGCTTCCTCGACATACATCATCTCCTCTGAGCGCATACGAAACACGACAGTCTCGTCTTCTAGTTTCATCTCGTAGTCTCGGTTCTGCTTGAATCCCACTACATCACCGGGCCTTACGCCTTGGGTAATCATGTCTTTGGGGCAGCAGAAAACCTTTGCCTTGAGATGGGTCTTTGGCTTTAGGTCAATGATTTCGATGAATGAGTCATCATCCTCTTTCTCTTCTTCTAGGGGCTGAAGGAAGACCCAGTCAGCAAGCATGTGGAGCTTACCCGTCTTCTTGCTTCTATACGCAATGGCATGACAGGATAGAGTGTTCACTGGGTCGTAGCCCACGATAAACCTATCCTCTCCGTCGACGTCAATCTTCAGGGCGTCAGACATAACGACATGATGGTGAAAGAAAAGAGTGTCTCCAACCTTTACGTCTACGTCGTGCTTGACAGGAGTAGAGGTTACCTCTCCGTACATGACACGACGCTCGAACTCCTTCCACTTAGGGTCGATGTAGATTTCTTTTCCGTTATCTAGCTGAACGGTGTCGTGATGAGTCTTCTCAAGCTTCACCACGAAGTGAAAAAGTGCTTTCATTCAAAGTTACAATCGTATTCAACAATGACCGGAGCATTCTCTACGGTCTTCCACAGATAGGACGATTCGTTGTCCTGAGTGTAGATATTGTATCTACGAGTGTTGTACTTGTACAAAGCACGTTCATCTTCTTCAATCATAACCACTTTGCCTGCGCCAGCTTTCATGCCAACGTAGTACGCCATCGCATCCTTCGGGTTAGGACCGATGACGATTTTTCTAATCAAATGTTCCATTGTATTTAGTTCAAATTAAAGCCCAAGTCTTCTAGGTCGATGTCATCGACATCAATGTCTCCATCTTCAATTACTCTTTCGTACGAAGACATGATAGCTGCAAAAAAGCTCTGCCATCTCTTCTGGGTTATCTACATGCCACTTGCTGGCTACTTGCCATGCTGGACCGAGCTCTGGGATGTCATCGACAATACCTAAACCGAAAAGGTAAGCTACCCTATCGTTCACTTGGTACTTCTCAATGACGTCTTCTATTTGAGACAAAACTTCTGCTATTTCTGTGATGAATAGCTCCTTCAGTGTAGGGTCCATGGTTGTCATTATTGTCCGTTGATTGCTGCGATAGAGCTTGGCGTGGTTGAGTTGCCGATAAGAGTTCCGGTAACAAACCAGCCTGCACTGTCGTAGCAGGTAAGCTCTAGGCAACTTCCAGCTGCACCACCAATGTTGTTGTGGTCTTGGTCTAGAGTAATTTGATTGTGCGTAGACACAGCGGCTGCTGCAGTTGCACGCAGGACTCTTTGTACAGAGACCTTGTTGTCTGTAGTAGACACATGGGTGATTGCCCCATAGAAGTAGTCTGCAGAGGCAGCGTTGATATTGCAAGCAGTGTTAGAGCCCACATCAACGTACACTCTAAGAAACCTGCCCTCAGAAGCGGCTGGGAGTGTTAGGGTGTCTCCCGCAAGACTGGTGCAATCCAAAAAGACTGTGGTGCCCGATTCATTAGTAGCACTAAGGCTTGTGGCTGCAGTAACCTTTGTTACATCTCTTGTGTCGTACTTGATGTTGATTGTCCCACTTGTAGACCGAAGGTTGATGTTTTGCTTTGACTGAAGATTAACCGTAGATGCGTGACCCCCTGAATCCGTGACGGTAACACCAATCGCCGTGCCGTTTCCGTTGGTGGTTGCTCCAGAGCTTGCGCTCATCTGAACAGTCTTCAGGTTCGGCAAGGTACGGGTGCTAATCAATCCAGTAGAGGAATCTCTTACTAGGATTTGGTCGCTTGTAGAGTTTGCTGGCGAATCAATCAGAAGATTCGTTACCTTTACCTGAGATGTAGACACAGACAGCGCGGTATCATTCCCTTGACCATCAGTGATGGTTTTAAGAGAGCCACTGGCTGCAGCGTTGTCGGTGGTCTTGAGGATACCGACGTAGGTATTCTTAATTTGAGTTCCTGATAGTGTAGTTCCCATCTTGTTCTTTTTGTCTAAGCAAATATACTCAAAATGAAGAGACATCGACCCGAGCGCAAAATGAGAGAGTTCTCACATCTCCATGAGAAGTATGTGAACAAGAACTATCTTAAGTACCTACGCCTTGCAGAAACAGACATGCTTCAGCACTATGACGTCAGGCCAGTGGAGATGCAGGTAATTTTGTTTGCGTACGACTACGAGTTTTTTACCGCCACACACATAGCGGAGTCTCTGTTTGCTTCTTCAAAGAAGTTTAGAGAGCGTACCCTACAGCCTATGATGAAGAAAGGGCTAATACATGTGGTGCATAGGAGATTCAATGTGAACACAGAATCAGAAGCCGACATGTACTTTGTCGAAGAAGCCAAACAAATCTACAAGCACAGGTATGGGCTGACACCTAAAGCTAGGCATCTAGCGCAAAGGTTCTACCGTAAGCTAGAGGGAGAGGAGTCTATTAAGATTTCCCGTGGGTGACAACCTTAAAGGAAGCTTTCTCTACAGCTCCGTCATGAGGCTTGTAGCTACCCTCCATAAGGAAGTACCTCCCTTGCTCTTCCATCCAGTGATAACCCTTAGGGGCAGCCACCTTGACTTTTTTGCTCAGAACCTTTAGCCCGCCCTTCTTGTAGTTTTTTACTGTGTTCATGAGTTGTCGGATATCAGTTGAGCAAAGTATGCGTGCTCGTCTGGAAAGGATTCCTGAGTAAAAATGTCACGCTGAAAGATTTCAGAATACATTACGATTTCTTCCGAGGTGAAGCTTGTATGATTAGGCCAAATGTTCATTAGTAAGTAATTGAGCCTGTGAGCTCTACGGATTCGTGTCCAACTTTAGTTAGGTCGCCTGTAATTGAAACTGTTTCTCCGGAGCTTGCTCCAACCAGAGCCAACCAGTTTTGATTGGTCGTACTAATCGCTCTTAGCGCACCGATGGTGCCTAGGTCATTAGCAAATGAAATGTTTACCGTGGCACTGGCCGCAACAGTTTCGTTGACTACATCGGATGAGTTCAAGGCGTAAGTGGAGGCGTTGCCATTCCAATCAGCAGCGTCGTCAATGTACAATACGATAACCGTAGCTCTTCCTGTTCCAGAAACAGAAATTGCAGGAGTTGTGATTCCGCCTACTGTCGTTGAGGTCCACGGTAAAATACGGTCTGGCAACTTACGAAGCTTATTGCTTCTTCTGCGTTGTGCTGAATTTCCTTTCCTAATCTTCTCATGGTGCTGGTGGTGGTGGTGGTGCTGCGCTTACTGCATTGTACCCGTAGTATTCATTAGTGTAACTGTCAAAATCGAAGTCAACCCAGTACTGCTCATCAACAGATTCTCCCTCGGGGATATCGTAGTAACCGAACTGTCCAAAGGAGAAGTCACCCGAGCCCCCGAAGAAGCTAGTGAATAGCAACACATCCTCGTCGTCGAATATTCCGTCGTCGTTAAGGTCTAGAGCTACTTCTTGAGCGGAGCCTGCCTGTGTAGTGCCGACAAGGTTGAGTAGGTACTGGACATCCGCCTCGTTGTAGACCCCGTCTCCGTTGAAGTCGATGTCACCAAACTGGTTAATTAGCTCAATGACTTGAGCATAAGCAGTGGGGTTGTTGTTGACTTGTGCTTGGTAAAGGCCTGACCCGAAACCTCCCTCTCCAATAGGTGTGTCAACACCTTCCTCGTTGAGGTAAAGACCATTGCTCTCCCCTAGTACAGCTGTGCCTAGGATGCCGTCTATTACGAAATTATTAACAAAATTCGTGTAGTAGTCAATCGAGTCACCTGCATCCGCACCTCCAAGACTGTTTTCCGGAGGAGAACCAAAAGTAAGAGTGTAGCCCTGTTCTGGACCGCTGTCCGGGATAAATTGTTTCCTACGGTGGCTGTAAAGATGCCTGCGTCAACAAACGGCTGCATCAGCGCGTAGATTGCGTTGGCATAAGCGGCTGCTGTAGGCTCTCCTTGATAACCCAAACCTTCGAGCATCTGGTTTAGAGCGCTAAACAGGGAACCATTAAATTCAAGCCAAAGCGCTAGAACCCCAAGGTCTATTCGACCAGCATCTACATTGATAAGGCTAAATCCAGCGTTATTCATTGCAACTGCAAGAGCTTCATACTGACTTGCCAGAGCGCCAGAGATATTGCTACCATTACCGTCGCCAATACTCGCAAGGGCAGAGAGCAGTCCGGGGTTGGCGGCAGTAAAGCCAATCCAGTAATTTTGAGAAGAAACAGACTGCAGTATTGGGACAAGGCTTCCGCCTTCAAAAGTACCAAGTTCTCCTGAGGAAGTAAAGATAGGCGTTGTCTCACCTTCTAATCCAACAAAGACCTCGTTGATGTCAATGCCGCTATCTAGATAGTACTGAGCGTATTGCGCCAAGTCTTCGTAAGCCGGCATGGCTTGCTGTAAGTACGGTAGAACCGTGTTTACAAAATAATTTGTTCCTCCACCTTGAGTGCCATCAAAACTAAAGTTGTAGTCGCCCCCGTTGACATTCGTTACGCTAGGGTCGATAGCGGAAAACATTTCTTGGGCAGTAGAATATCCCACTTGAGTAAGCTGAGCATACCAGTTGGGGGCTACACCATTGTTAGAAACGTAATCGTTTACGTACTGAAAAATCAAGAAGTTTGCAAGAGCTACTTCAGGAACGTAGGCTTGAAATGAGTAAGGGTTGTTTTCAGCGCCGTAAGGATTAAAGTAAGTGGCGTCCCAGTATTCCGGAGTAATAGCACCGCCTTCTGTTGCGAAATCCATTCAGAGTTTGGGGCACCCCACCAACCAAAATCTGTTGTTACTCCCAGCGCTTGGGTCGATACTTGCGCCACAAGGACAATGGAAGTTGACCCCAACCGTAACCATTAATGCTTGCAAGCAATAGTGAGCTGTTTCCATACTGACTCTGAGTGTAAGCGTATTGATGCAAAGCAAACCAGTCAGATAGTCCAATCTGTCCGTCGTTAGCGAAGTCCATGAAGCCACCGGTTCTATCCACGAAGTTCTGGATGTCCATGTACAGACCCGTGTTCGTAGAGTCTAGCGACGAGTCGCCAAACAAAAGACCCGGAGTCACTAGCGGTACAGGAGGGGTGCTCCGTGTAGGTAGTGCTGGTGGAGGGTAAAACGGGGCTAGGTTGTTAGGCGAGACATAGCCGTAAAGGAATCCCTCAGAGGTGATGTCGAGGGTGAAGTTGTAAAACTGAATACCTGCCCCAACTTGGACATTGCCGCTGCCGAACTGAAGATATTGACATAGTGTGTCGGGGTCACCGTCCCAACCAAATGGACTCCACAAAACTCCTTCGCCAGTGCTGCCTGAGACGATGTTGCCATCTGCATTTTCGTAAAGAATATCAATGCCATTGAATCCGTCCTGAAGCCAAGTAGAAAACTCTCCTTGGTCTGCTGCAAGCCCACCGGTGTTAAAGTAATCAGCAAGCTCTTCATACTGAGATGCGTCATACCCTAGGTAGGTAAAGAAGTCTTGTGGCAAATCTCCGTAAGAGTTATCACTAATATTTGACGGGTCTACGTGGTTTCCAAAGTTTGAAGCAAGCATCAACAAAGCGCCGACTTGAGCGTTGTAGTTAAAAGCTTCCCCGGCTTCTTGACCAATAATATTGGCCCACGGTGGCAAACCTCCTACTGAAGCAACCCAGTCGGGGTTGGCTGCAATTAGGTTACCAATAAGATTTTCAAGTTCTAGCGCCGCAAGGCATCTGGCGTCTGAGCTTCTGAAGCAAAATCAACGTCAATAAAAAATGACAGCCAGTCAAAAACTGAGTTTGCTTC
>UEXL01000319.1_pt1 | contig 20189 bp, 7 predicted proteins | sample 1796671 | NCBI WGS metagenome assembly UEXL01 (sample SAMEA4772471, study PRJEB27181) | metagenome | reverse complement strand
CTGTGAATATGCATACTCGTTTAAATCAACAGCTGGTTGTTCTTCAGAAGAATTGTATAAATCGTCGATTGAACTTACTGTTTGTAATATATAACCGTTAGGAAGCAATAAGACATCATCTACATTAGCAGTCCAATCTTCATAATCTTTATAATAGTGGTTGTAGTCATAACTAATATCAAATTTTGAAAACGAATCATAATTTTCAAGATTTGCTTGTCTCAATCTTAAAATATCAAACGGGATTTCATAGTTAAACCAATGATCAGCAAATTCTTCGCCAGTGTAAATGCCACCATACGTTTGATTGTTAAATTCACCACCGGAAAGATACTTTTTCCAATGTTCGTCATTTTTAATTAATGCATTGTTCCCATATAATCTTATTGGATATTTTATTATCGGCTGTACAACTTTAGAAGAATAAACTACATCTCTAATTACATTTTCGTCAAACTGATCTTTATGAACAAAATCAATGTATGGGTTTAAATCACTTGGATTTAATGAATCTGATTCTTGAATCTCATATTGCTGACCTCTTTGAGAAGAGCTAACGTTGTGCCAAGCACCCCACAGGGCAGATTTTAATGTATCGGATGAACCCGAAATAAGATTTGGATCTAAGATCTTAAGTTTTCTAGAATAATAACTCATCAGTAACTACCTCGCCACCGCCGCCACCGCCGCCTGTGGTGCCGCCGCCGCCTGGTGCTACCGCCCATGCCACCACCCGTGGCGCCGCCGGTGTCGCCTGAAAAGGGCACTGATGTTACCGAGGTGTCACCGCCGTAACCAGTGTAACGATCATCAACAAAACCACCCGATGGAAGCGAGGGGTCGGTGTACGACTCTCCTGAAAATGGGTCAACATGGCCCGATGGATAATAACCAGAAGTAGCGCGTTCTTCAGTAGTTGTGTCAAGCAATCTTTTGGTTACAACAGTGCTTTGTTGTACAGCAAGGTTAGTAGGAGTTATTTGTTCATTCGATAATTGATTCATTTTAACAGTTTTGAATGTATACGCGCTCTCAATATAAGTTGACGTTAGAAATTGTGCCATTCCCATATAAATATTATTTAAAACAGTTCCCAAAAGAGGTGAAGAAGGAGATTTTCCAAATCGTCTCAAAAGGCCTTCTCGTTCTAGAATATTGTAGCTAATTTCAAACTCGTTTTCTCTAGCAACCTGTCTTGCTTTGTATACGGAAACTAATCTTGACTCATGATATTTGCTGAAAAGGCCTTGACTCTCGGTTAAGGAATCATCCTCAAAAAGTGTATATTCTTCTAAATCAATTTTTAATTTATCAATCATATATGAATCCCAGACAACCTCAAGAGAAAGTACTTCGCTAGCCTGACTGACTCGTTGGATCATCTCTTCTGTGTTTAATACAGCAATTACCGGAGTAAGGTTCGTCTCTCTAATTTCTCCGTAAAGTGGATCATAATAAGACCACCCAAAGTTGGTGGCCGATTCCACATAGTAGTGCCTATAATCTTCGCCGTATTTTTCTATAAAATCGCGGCGTAAGGATAGGCCGCGGTTACCGTCTTGGGCTGCAGCTTTAGAAAATGGCATACAATATCTCACACCATCTCTTGAGACGACTACAACACTTTTTTGTGTTGTGGGAGTGCCACCATCGGCTGTGTCATAGCCTGAATAGTTTTTGTGTTCACATTTCCAATATTCTCCGTATGGATCGGCATCGTTTGTTGATACTGAAACCATAATAGGTGGGTTTCCGATGGGGTAATAGGTTATAGCCATTTTAACATCGTTATTGGCCAGACTATTATAGACTGTATTTTTAGTTGAGCCAATGGCAACCGAGCTATTTGTCCGGACGTCAAAAACTCCTAACAAGTCATCTGTTGACATTGCTACAAGTGGCGTAAATGTTTCAGTATTGTATCCAGTAATTGCATATATGAACCTTGGCCCATTATATTTGTTGAAGACGGATCAGTCGTCATAACACCGGCCGCGGCACCGTATTGAGCTTCGGCGACAGTCATTTCAGGACTGCTATCAATATCACCTGTTTGTAAGGTTAATGTTGCAAATGCTAAGCCGGTGTCTGTTGCTTCATCACCCATATTAAATACCCTGCTTGTTCATAATAATTTTAAACTGCGGATCCATGATCCTTGTGGAAATCATTTTTTGTTGTTTGATTATTTCATTTGTAAGTTTTACAACATTTTTCTTGGAGACTTTTTCATTTCTTATCTTATGACCTCTTTCAAAATCCGTCATTCTATCATCAGGTTTAAAAATATTTGAAACTCCTCCTGATATTTTAGATGGAGATAAATACATCTCATCTATTCTTACAAATTTTGTACTAGTGAGTTTTATATCTTGACTTTTTTTATCAAATATTTTAGCATTAGGTATCCTTGTCATGTCTGTTTCTACTTTTAATAAAGAAAAGTCAGCTTGTATTTTTGATCTGTTCATATCAGGCGAGCGAGGATTTGGCTGAACCATGACATCCTGAATGACCCCAACTCCTAATGATGAAAGTATATCCATAGCATCATCTTTGGGCGAGTTGTCCAAGGAGGCAACACCTAAAATGCCTTTATCAGCGAATAAATTGCGGGAATCTTTTAAATTTTGAACATTTTGATTTGCGCCGCCAGTTCTTTTGCAACCCGGAACATACGTTTTATTATAAGTTGCACCGGTGGTACTGCCCACGTTTTTTTGGGCGCTTGAGAGTTGTTTCGCTGTTACTTGTCTTGGCATAATAATCCTTATTTAATTAGTAGTCTGTAAGGTTTCTGTGTGTCTTATGACCCGATATCCGATTCTCTAGTGGTTGAACCTTCCGTAAATGCGTCCATTTCACTCTCAGTTTCTTGTGCTGCGGTGTCACTAGTGTTATAGCCTCTCTTAAATTGTTCATAAGCTGAAACTTCAGCTTGGTCGCCACCTTGGTAAGCGCTGTCTCTGGGCCCACCACCACCACCTGATCGAGCGTCTGATAACCAATCGTTATAAGTTTTATATCCTCTAATAGTATCAAAACCGGGGAGACGTTGTTCATAACCCTCATCTGGTGCATGCTCGTATCTTAATCTATCTTTTAGCTCAGTCTGGCGTTCCCTATATAGTTTGCCGGCGCCGCTGGGCGAGCCGGCATAACCACCGTATTCGCGTCGTCCTGTATCCAGTTCAACGTACTCCATGTGCGCTTGGCCGTATCCTGTATGAACCTCGGTGTCCGCGGCCTGCAATTCCTCGTCCGGATCCCATCTGAAATCACTTTCTCTGAACCCGTATGCTCTTTTAATATATCTACAATAACCTTTGCTTTTTTCTTTATCGCGTCTATAATTGGAAAAATATGTTGGTTCGCCGTATTTTTCAACGTCATACCAGCCAACAACATCGTCTTCTTTGTAAGGGTCGATCCAAACATATCCGTATTTGAAATTTGCTATCCCCATGGGATCAATATCACTAAATTCTTCATCTACAACGTCATAATCCTGTTCTTGTAACGATTCCTGACCGTGTGCGGAAAAAATCTACCTTACCCGCCCAAGCATCCCACCACCATACATATTGGCAGCCCGAACTATATTTTACTCTATCATATTCGTATTGAATTTTTTCTTCGTAAAGCGCTGAACGTTCAGCAAACAATTTTTTAATGTCTTCTTCAGTCTGAGCCTTGGCCGCGGCTACAGCTTCAGCATATGCATCTGACGCAGATTGGTATCTGCTCCTTTCCGAATTTATTGTACTTATAAACGCATCGCGAGATGATTCACTTTGATTAGCAAAGGTCATCTCTGTTACCTTGTGACTTATTTTTTGCGTTATCGGCATAGGCGTGGCAAAGCGATAATCACCATCGACACTAAAGCCATAGGTGGCTAATCTATTACCAATAACTGATGATTGTGAATAATAGTTAGAGTACAAATCTACAAAATTGTTGTAAAAAGCTTTTAATTGTTCAAGGGTGCCGGTGCGTGGAGAGATTTTTTGTACTAGATCTCTAGCTGCCAACAACATTTGAGTTTGATCTCCATTATATTTATTAGTCAGAAAGTCAATGTGTTTAATATACACTGTCGGGCAGAAGACATATGGAGCGCCGGCCGGATTTGCAGAGTATCTTGCTTCCATAGATTCGGCAAAAAAATCATTGAAAACTCCATCAATATTGTTATAGCTACACTCAAGTTCTGCATCAACAATATAATCACGTAAGGCTATAGCTAGATAATAATAATGACCGATAAGGTTGACTAAAGACATTTTGGTATTGTCTACAACAGTGACTTCATACTCGTACGTATCAATAACACCCTTATCGTGATCAGTCAAAGTTGCTTGTTGATCAATATTTTGAAACTCAAAGGCCATCATCCTGTTATTGGTGTCAGAAACAGCTTGAGGGCCAAGATAATCCATATTTCTTTCAGTTAGGTAGTGTTGAAAAAGATGGCCAACTTTGTCTGTAATTTTTTCAGGGTACGACGCTAATGTTATTTCTTGACCTTCCGGGCCAGATCGGCGTTCAACTGTACCAAGCCTGTAGTCTGGGTTGTACGTAAGATTTGTGCCGGCCGGACTATCACTAGTCGCCATATTTTTTGTGTATATCAGTATAGGCGACGAATCATCAGCATGGGTGGCAGCAACTTTATCAATAGGGTCATCGTCGCCCACTGTTACTGGCATATATTTTTGTAAAATTGCTTTTTTGGGAATAAAATATCTTTGCACCAAATCATACCCAAAGTGTTTTAAAAATCTTTTAACATCAACAAATTGAGCTAAGAAAGAATTATTAATGACATGTGATTCCCAATCATATAAGAAGTATCCAAATGAAATACTATATTCTTCTTTCGCGAAATAGTTTGTTGATAATAAGCCATTCCACTCTTCATTCTCAAGGACAACAGTTTGTCGACCTAAAATAGAATCAACGTAGATAATAAACTGACCATCCTCATTCACTTCAAAATTATATTCTAAATTACCAGCAGCTGTATTTCTTCCTTCAATCGCCCTTAGATCATCCATTTCCCCCAAACCAATGGTGCTAAAGCCAGCAAAACCATCAACTCCCAAGACATCTTCTAAAGATTGTCTGTATGAGGGTTCGTTGGTCCACTGTATTGTTCTCCCAAGATTGAAATTCTTTAATAAAAGATCTCCACTGAGTGGAGTATACGTTGGCAAGGTATAAGAACCAATTGCAAATTCTCTCATATCAATTATTTTTGCATTAATTGTAAGTTTTCTTGTTAAAGCAGTTCCACTATTAACAACTTCGTCTGCCCTTTTTAAAAGTTGGCCAACATCGTTGTAAAAAGCACCAGTAATTGTGCCACTTGAGCGGTTCATTATTGTATTTCTTGCAGATTTTAATTGAGGTAAAATATCAATTTTTTCTTTATACTCTTGCAATGCGTATGAAAAAGTGTCTATTGAAGCAGACAGTTCCGGATTCATTCCGTCATCATCTTCACGACCGGGCGGCCGCAAAGCCGCATATTTATCAATTAGCTGGGTAAACTTACTAACAATATCAGAATGTGTCGTAGCATCTGCTTTATGATAAGAGCCATCTAAAGCTTGCAGGGGAGTTTCTGAATATATCTCACTGTTATTATCAAAATAACTATATTCTAATTGTGAACTTACGTCGCCTTCACTTAACACTTTTTCATAAGCTACATCACCAAACATCAGAGAAAGTGCACTATTGGTTTTTAAACTTGATTCGGCTAATTGTTCGGGAGTCAAAAGACTAGAAAACGCTAATAAGTTAATGTCCGGATTTGTCACCTTTTTTTAACTCATATTGTATAAGGTGTGCATATTCTTCTGGGTACCTTTCATACATCAGCTTTTCACCAGATGTTAAAGGAACAAGGGCCGGAGTCCTAACAACTGTGTTGTGAGACATTACATTTTGAACTTTCAAGATTTTTTGACCGCTTTTTGAATAAAATGTCACAAAGTTATTGGCGTTCAATGATTCAATAATTGATTGTCTATCAATGTGCAGTAAGTCATAAGAGATCCCTCTATTGGCATCTAATACATTATAGGCGTTGTCAGTTGTATTTTCTAATGTACCAGAAGGGTTTTTTAAAAATTCTATTAATATAGAACTATCATACATTAATAAAGATAATTCGTCAACTGGGTTTTCGGCAGCGCTAAAATCCACACCGGTGGAATCTTTGTACTCTTGCATTTTTTGTAAGTGTTGTTCTCTTGGTGCTGCCATGGCAGTGGGCAAACTAGTATCAGTAGTAGCCAGTTTATCATATAATAACGCGGCATCTTTCGTAGATTTTGTAACAATAAAATAAAACTGCAGTCTATCTACAATTTCTTTTACAAAATCTTTATCATTATTAGGCAGCGCTGGATCATGTTCTGGAACGGTAAAAAGCAGAGAATACTGGATCTCCATTTCCAATCCTTCCTCATAGCCATCAACCAATTTATCAGTTAATATCACTTTATCAATATATGGTGTAGGAAGGAAAAAACTCACCAAAGTTTTTATTTAAGTTACCTTGATATATTAATCTAGACATATTTCAGCCTCCGTAGCACTTCCATAAATATCAAACATTAAATCATCCTCGTCTTCCATTGTAGAGCAGTCAAAGTCCAAATCAATATAATAAGAATCTTTATTAAATTCTTCAGCCGCCCTGCATGCTTGTTTTTTAGGTATGTCTTCATCTATCACTAAATCAAAATAATATTTAACAGTTTGTGGGCTTAATTTTTCAGAGGCCTCCGCATATAAAAACTCAGTGTCTTCGGCAGGGTTATTTTGTTCTTGCATAAAACCATTTACAATTTGGGGCTTTGTTCTTTCAAAATATTTTCTTTTAAGATGCTCAAATTCTTCACCGCTGGTAGTGTCGATAAATTCAAATACTTCAATATCAAAGTTTTTTACTAATAATTCAGTGTTCATTTCTTCAAAATAAAATAATGGGTCTTGTCTTTGAAGAAATATTATTTCGTCATCGACAAATTGATTGGTCGCCAATTCATATTTTCTTGGCTCAAGGCTATTAAAAGACTCTTCGTAATAAATATCAGCTTTGACCGTTTGTAAAGAATAACTTGCTGTTAAATGAATCTGTGGCACACGTGAATTATTTTGTGCGTCCATAAAACTACTAGAAAGAATCCTGTTTTCTAGTGAGACTGCTTTCCAAGCTGGAGCGACCTGAGTGCCTCCTTGAAGAAAAGCATCTCCGAGCACCTGATCAAAGCGAAACATATCTTTTCTTGGGCTTTCTTGAGTAGGCTCAATATCCACAGCAAAGAAATTTATTTCTCCAACGCCTTCTCTATTAATATTTTTTTCTAAATCTTCAAATAAAATTAAACCTTCCAAATATTGAGTTTCATCTTTAATTCTCTTACGCGCCTCATTCTGGACTTCTACTCTGCCAAAGTATTGAGAATCATAAACAACATTATCATCAAAGAATGCATAATAGGTTGGCTTAAAATTGCCGCGGCCTAACATATGTTTACCATATGAGGTTAACTTCAAATCAATAACTTCTTCTTTTTTATTTAAAAAACGTGACATATTTTTTCTCTAGTAATTAGCATATATAAGTTTTATTCAAGCAAATCCAGTACACTCATTCCTTCTGACGAATCAGAAGAAGAGCCATCACCAAGCATATCTAGAACTCTTTGGGCATTTCCACTAGGTGCGAATGGACCTCCACCGCCGCGCTGGATGTCGGCTGCTATATCAGCGTCTACTCGGCGTACAGTTGTGTTAACTAGTTTGGATGCATTTTCTCTAACTAAAGAGCGATTTCTGTTTGATTCATCGTCATACAATACTTCAATATCAATTTTGATTCCTTCAACGATGGAAACAAAGTCATAAGGCCAGTTATATTGAACTTCGTATGCCTGCACTGGAGGTTGTGGTGGTGCTAGTTCCCCGGGCGCTTGTGTATCGTCTGCCGTGTTTCCACCGCCGTCAGGGGTACCACTACCACCGCCTCCGCCGTAAAGCGAGGCCGGCGGGCCGTCATCGCCGACGACAACACCGTTGCCCGGATAATTTGTTCTGGCGCCAACAGAGCCGACAAATTGTAAGCCTGTTATTTTGCCAAGTGATTCGCCGGCTTGCTCAAGAACGTGATTATAATAATCACCAACAGCTTTTTGTTTAACCTTGAAAGCCATAAACCTTATGTCTTCTTTAATACCTACAAAGTGAGTGCCAGTCAATAATTCACTATTATTTAGCTCATGTGCGATTGATTGCTCTTCAAAATTAATTGTTTTGAAATCTCTTGGTGCAAGATTTTGCCACATGTAAGACATATCATCTTTATCAAAAGTGTGAGAAAACTCAAATATGTACATTACAATTGGTGTAGTTTCGGGGTTTCTTACAAAATCAAATTCGGGAGGTAAAATGTACTTGTCCATTTTAGTAATTAATTTTCTAATTGATTCGCCGGCTGCATCAAGCGATTGGCCTTCTGGTGAAAAGGCATTTTGCATAATAGCAGCCTGCACACGTTCAGGAGGAATACGAATAAATTGTTTAGCTGCCTCTAGCGCATTGTCATCTGCCAATTCTGGATGTGACGAAAGTTTAGCGTCGTACTCTTGAGTTGTTATATAAGGAACAAGAACCACTGCTTCTTTAATAGTACGTTTTGCGGCAAGTTCACCAAGGCGCGCACGTTTCTTTGTTGTGTTGAAGCCAAAAAGATCTGTGAGTGATTTCATTCTATTTTTGACTTGGTTACCAAAAGAGTTTGGATCATCGGGGCAGCCGCCGGTGTCGGCGGGCGTGTTCGCAGAGCTGGAAGCGCGCATTTTATTATATACAGACGGTTCATTAACAACTTTATAGTGATTTGCTAGCCATTGCTTTGGAATATCATCAATTTCAATAAATATTCCTTTACGTTTATCCGGCTCAATAATCCCAAACTGATGCCACATTCCGCGCGGTACAGAGCCTGAGCCAAATGTGGGCAATGTGAGGCTTCCGGAAGCAGCCGAAACATTTCTAACTGGGGAATTAAAGTTTAGCATTGGGGTTTCATATTTAGGCTTAATGACCCAACGCTGACCTTTGGTTTCATTTCTCGTTTCACCAAGCATCCCAAGAGCGTCACTAGCTTGGAAAGGTATTCTTTCAATACCAAACAGGTTCAGACTAGCTGTGATCTGCATTGCGTGATCGTTAATAACACGGCCGCCAAAAATATAACTACGATCAGTACCACCGCCTTTATAATCATCAATAATAGCCGGGACGACGCGCGAGGTCGACAATGAAGTATAAACATTTGGGCCCGGGTCAACACGCCAATAAACAACTTCTGATTTTCTTAAAATCTCATCTGCTGTATATTTTTTTGTTTCATCTGGATAGAACAATATATCGGCCCAAGCTTCTCCGTGGTAATAAGGTGGAGTAAATGACCAGTTGTGGCCGGTCCAGCAATCTAAATTACCTGACATAGTACCACTCATTGCGTCGAGCGTAGAAGGAACTCCACTGGAACCATCACGGTCGGTGGCGATAGGGGGTCCAAATGCTGTTGTGCGGCTATACATAGTAAAGCTTTCGCGTTGTTGTGAACCACTAGTGTTGTAGGGATCTTGGGGGAGAGGATAGGTCGGTGCACCGAATCTTACATCCAAGTTTCCGGAATTCCATATCAAGCGACGGCCACCATTTGTTCCCAAAGAACAGGAAATAAGACGGTCATTTGAATAACCTGCTGCGGCGCCGCCTTGGCCGGCGACTCCCCAGCGATAACCGAATGAGGTAAAGTTAAAACTGTAATCCCTACTTCCAGACATAGAACGACGCATTCTGACGCGCGCGCTATACATCGAGCCACTTTGTATACTAATTCCGTCTTGGGGGATTTCTCGCGATTTTAGTGATGTGTAGTCGCCGCCTTGAAGATAAAAGTTAGCAGTCTCTCCAAAGAAGTTTCTAGCCATTAATTCATACTGCGGGTTTCCATTAACCGTAGCCAGCGATGCTGTGTAGGGTAAGGTACCAGACGGGTGAGGGTTATTGTCTGCAATTGTTTTGCCTAATAAATATTTTTCCGGGGAAAGAACTGTTTCAAAAGGTAAGCGCTCATCCCAAAAAGTTGTCCCAGGTGCCCACGATGAACTATCTAATTGATCCTCATCAAACATTTCAGAATCTTGAAAGCCAGCATAAACATGGCAGGCTTCACCATATGTAGAATGGTTTTCACCAGCCGCTAAAAGCGAAAACGACTTGCGCATATTCGGTTTTCTGATTCCACCATGCAAAATAGGATAGTCAACGGCCATGCCAGACTTGATTGCGTTGTGAACTATTCCAGGGCTGAACATTGCTTGCATAATTGGGCGCGTCAAACCACCTACAGCAGTGCGGTCCAAATTACTTAAATCAATTGCGACAATTTGTCCGCCAGCAACATATTCATAAGTTGTAGTAATACTAGGGAAATAAGTTTCTGCAAATTGAGCAGTAAGATCAACCGTACGCTGGGCAGGATAGAAACCCTTATATGGATTAAATTTCTTCACAGCACTAACAGTAATACGTATTTCTTTTGGCTGCATAGTTGATTTAGCAAATGTTGTTCTAAAATATTTTAATTTTTCAGAGTTCGTATAATCTCTGTAGAATGAAGAAGTCTGCGCTGTCACTGCTGTTCCAGGAAATTCAAGATAATCTTTGAATTTACTAAGGGGCTGTGTTAATAATTCCCCAACATGTTCACTCATTCTGAATTCTGGGACAATTGCATAATCTTTTGCCATAAGACGGATATCTTCTCTGAAATCTTCGTAATTATCATACCAAGGTTTAGATTTGTAAGACTTAAACTGAGGATGTTTCCTGCCGTCAAGCGAACTTGAAATTTCAATTATACCAGCTTGCTCATCAGCTTCCCAAAATGCCTCACCGCAACCAACGTCAACCACACCATCGTTCCAGGGGCCCGGGGCTGCAGGGCCCGTTGATGCCGCATAAGGTGAGATGGAACCAGTTTCAGGGATCAACATTCCCGATGGGCCTACAACAGACTTTACGTGCGCTAGCATGTGTTTTCTTGCGTATAGCGCGCCGGGAGCATTTGTATTCGGCGCGGAGAGCCATGTCAAAAAACCGTTTGGCACTGTTCTGCGGATTGCATCGTAGTAAAATTGAGTATAATTATTTTGAAGTTCGCCGGCTTTTCCTAATGAGCGCAAACCGCCGTAGAAAGTTCCAATCACTGTGGTTGGGCCGTGGTTGGGCTGATATTGAGACGCGGTGTACTCGTTGATCTGATTGGCAACTGATGCCGTTCTAGTCAAAAAGTCTTCTTGAGCATCCAATGGCCATGCGCTTTGGCTAACAATTGCCAGACACGAGTTTAACATTGTATTACCAAGTGTTACGCGTTCGGTTATAAGATCTCTCCAGAACAAGTTATCAAAGCCTGTTCTTCTTCTAGAAGATGACACAAATTCCATACGTTGCGATGGAAAAATATTTTCAGTGTAAATCATGTAGTTCTGGTCTACCCAGCGCGCTGTTGTTCGGTCGACTGCTGCCAAAATGTAATCGAATGGTGTAAGAACGTTGTATGGATCAATGCCAGAATAGGTGTTCAGACCGTTAGAGTTAAAGAAAATCTTATTATTGTTGTCAGTAGCCTTGAGGGTTATTGAACCACCATCTGGATCTGCGCCGGTACCACAATCATCTGTTGCTACGAGTGGGCTAAAGTTAATAATTGCTGGGCGACCCCTCATTGAAACAGGCGGTAACGTGAAGTTTGTAAGAGCAGTCGTTGTTGCTTGACCGATAAGTGTATGTTCAGGATCCCAATGTGGTGGAGAAAGTACGAAAACACCTTGATAAACGTCTCTTTCAGCCGTTGTTATAATTGAAAGTTCACTTGATGAACGCTCGTTGCGAAGAACGGGATGGTATCGCGCCCTAGAAGAGGCATATGTGCTATACCCATAAGGGCCGTTTCTCTTAAGCATCAGAGCGTTAAAGAGATAGCCAGGCGCCTGTGCCTCTGCAAAGTGTTTAAAGCCAGGCACAGAGGCACTAGGAGTGCCGCGGAACCAATCTACATACCCAACGAAACGTTGATTTCTGTATTGGTATACATTTGCGTCGTTGCCTATATTAAATAATGGTACCGTTTGAGGCCAACCAAGTGTATTTGAAGAAGCTGATATCGGCTCATAAATTAATGTATTAAGCCCAACAAAATCTTGAGGAACAAAATCTGAACCTTGTTTGTTTTCCGATGCCCAGCTAGCTACAGCGCCCAAGGCCGACTTCGGCATCCAAGCCGTACCGTTATTGAACGCACCAAAATCACTGGAGCTTATCATCGTCATCCAAGGAACATATCCTGTGGAGCCTGAATAATATCCCGCTTGCTCGCCGTGCATCGGCATAAAGCCAGCATAACGGTAATTGCAAGGATCTGTGTCGGACATAGCACCTGTCATCCAAGCATACTGGCGGTCTCCTCTTGGAATTTGGTGGTAATGATTGAGGTTGTCATAGAAGTTACTGCATGAGTACACTATCGATGAGGAATATCCTATCACTACTGGTGTGCAGCCAGCCAATGGCGCAGGAAAAAGGCCGGAGGCTGGGCCGGCACCAAGTATGAACGCATTGTTTGTTGTGACGGTGTGGGAAGGCTACTGGGAAGAAATGATTTTCTGCTGTATGTGAATTCCAGATTGCGTTTGCGCCGGATACAAAGACCTTCGGGTTGGTTGCTTTAATAACGTCAGTTTGATTACCTTCACCAAGCTTGTACCAACCAAATAAATATGAACCACTATTACTGTATACTGAAGACGCTGTAATATTACAAGGTATACCTCCATTGTACAGCGCTTGTACCCTCAGAAGAACTTAACGCGACATCCCACAATGTTAATTGATCCATAGCGCCAGAAAAAGCATCTGATTGAATGGCTGTTACTGTGGAATCTCCCCCAAACGTCATAATTGAATCGCCAGTACGTGGAACAGAGCCTAAATAAGAATACTCGCTAGTCGTGTTTTTATTAGAAAAATAAGTGTATGGGCTTGTGGATTCTGTTACTGATTGTGTTACACCATTAATATATATTGCGGGGAAGGATGGTGCTTGAGTGCTACCACCCGACACAGGAAGTACAACTGCGAGGTGAAACCATGAACCGCTATTTATCGTGGCAGCTTGGGCGGAGGCGTTGGCGTGCGTTGTATTGACGGTGTATTTGCCGCGTCGGCCTGAGCCTGCGGTATAATCCGAATTCGGAGAAGTGCGACTTTCTACGTAAAAATTTAAACTTGCTGAAACTTTTGAAATTTCAATCATTGGGCTGGCGCCGGAGGCGCCTTTGCCAACACAGAAGAAGTTTGTATAACCAACAGTATTGCCGCGAGCACACCTAAGCCAACCAGAATATGTCATACCCCTACTTCGTGCACCAGTAAGGAAGTTTCTTGCAGATGCTGATTCAGCATTGATAAGAGAGTGCCCATAATTTTCTGAATCAGTGAAATATAATGATTTATCATTAATCAGTTCAGAATCTGTTAACGTTGGCACAAATCTTTCGGTTGCCTCTTTTGGTCTAGGAAGATTGTTTCTGTGGACTCTATGGAATGATGGTTTCTCATCATATGTAGCACCTTGGTTGTTTGGTACCAGAATAGAATCTCGGAAGAACCTTGCTGCATGGCGGGCGGCATGGACATAGAGACCGTAATCGTTTCCATGGATATCATATACTCTGATACCATTAGACTCAGCGGCGCCCGAGACAATTGGTGGACTCTGGAATGGACGTCTAACTGTAAGGTTTCTGTTATTCAAAGTATTATAAACAGAGAATTCTCCAGCACGGAAGTCTTGATAACCTCTCGTCATGACTTCAATTCCACCGCGGTGGCTGAACTTAGAAATTATTACCGAATTGTTAGTAGTTGCTTGACCACCCAATGGTGTAGTAGCGTAACCAAGGCCGCCTTGCAGGTAATCAGTAGAATAATCTCCACTAAAATCTGTGTGCAAACCTTCAGCCGCTGCTGCGGCGCCGGTCAGTAGGAGCGGGCCGGGGGTGCCACGCGTGTACAACCCGTCCCTTGAGCCACGATGAATATCAAGCAACGTTCTTACGGAGGTGGGGTTTGAGCCGGTGTTCCCAACATAGTTATTATAAATTTTTCGCGGAAGATTCGGCTGTTTCTCGATGAACTGCCTTGGATTTGAATTACCTCCGGGTGCTTGTACAACTTGATAATTGTGTTCATAATTACCAAGTATAGTGGAGCCAGTGGTGTGTCGGATATTCCTAATGTTGACAGGACGTTTAGCCGTAAACCCTCTGTAGTATACCGCTTTTTGAGATGCCGTGTGTGGGTATTGACCCAGTTCTTCCGGTGCGTTGGCCAAAGGATAATCAGGACCCACCATACCAATAGCGCCAGATATGGGCGGATCATCGGCCTTACCAAGAAGTATCTTCCATGCTTCCGGCCTGGTGTCCCATCGATCAAGGCCGCCTACTCCGCCAGCCATCCCACTTATAGCATACATCCATGTACCCGTAGAGGTAATTGCAATATTACCGACTGAGTAATCAGGTGAATTAACATAATTTATTAAGCTAGCAGTAGCCGATGATTTTATTGCTGCTTTAATTGTAAAGCCCGGATACGAATTGATAGCGGCCACAAGATTTTCCATTGTTGTCTCTGTATCGCCATCAATTTCAACATCTTCCGGGTTGCTGGGGGAAGAAGTAAACAGGAACTCTACAGACGTACCGCCGTCACTTATGGTTACAGTTCTATTAGTAATTGAGGTAATAGTGTTCATTGATATTTCCCCAGTTGGGAAATTTGAACCAACGGCAACTTTATTGACACCTACGTGTCTTGATTGGTGGCCACCTACAGCATAATTGGTGAATGGACCTTGTATGGGGCTTTCCATATCTGGTCCATATACATCATTGTGTAAGTTGGTGAGAATAACACCGGACATAACACGATCAACAACTTTTTTGTTATAGCCGGCTGGAATGGCGCCACTAATAATATTAAACGGGAACGAGATATCAGATTTTATATTTTGGTAACCTATACCTTCTTCCCAATCTCTACCAAATTGTACTTTTACATGTCTTCTGACCTTATCACTAGGTTTAGAAAGCGGGTCTTGTGTATTTTTAAGTCTTACAGTTTCGTCTTCTTCCCCGCTAGTGCCGTATACTGATGAATATAACACGTTTTCCGGAACGTAAGCAGACCCATCTTGGTTGACAGGTCCATCAGGACGTAATGCGTTATAAGTTAAATCAATTTTCTTGTTTCTTTCAAAGTTTACACCACCTTTGATTGGCATTACTGGTGATGCTGTACGATATGCTGTGAATTTATAAGGCTTTGCTAATTTTCTAATAACGAAGATAGAACCACTGTGAACACCATCAGAAATGGTTGATAGTGTATTAAGTTTTTGATTATTATCATTTTCTGCATTGGTTCTGATGATATCTCTCTGAGTATCAATAACTTCATCACCCGTAGATATATCAGAGTTTCGTCTCTCGGCACGGTCGCGCCACCAATCACTATTCATTGATTGTTTTGCTGAGCCACTAAGTGGGCCGCCAACGCCCTCCACAAACACACTTTGACTTATTGGGGCATGATTGTATTTCCAATTATAAAGCCTCTCGTTGATTCCCATTATTGGTGTAATTGGGTCATCTAATCTAAACTCGATAGTTGGAAATTGAGACTTATACTTGTTTCTCTCAAGAACGTGACTTTCAACAACATTCATTACATCATCGGTAAACTTACCGGATGCTGGCATAAGCTGTTCAATAATTCGTGCTAAGGTATCATCAAGCCACTGATAGTACTCAATAAATTTTTCTACATCAGATGTGGTGCTGACTCGGCGGAAGAACGCTTCTCTTAATTTTTCAATTTTCTTGTATCTTGAGCGATACCTATTAACTGGTTCACCAATGATATTATTGAAATCAATGGCGCCGGCAAAGAAGTTAAGCATCTCATCAGATATTGACGCATACATACTTTTTTCAAGTGTATGATGAAAATTAGGAACTGTTTCGGTGAATCCAAAAGCGCGGTCATCAGATGTTAATATGTTAATCATATCTGAAGAGATCGGTTGCTCGGGATCAATGAATTTGAAAGTGTTTAAAACAAATTCTTTTGAAGCATCAGAAGAGTTTGCCTTAAATCCATGGCCGCGACCGGTATGTAAGTAGCCCGAAAGGCCACCCAGCCACCCTATCGCACTACGAATTTGTGCTGAACCTGACGACATGTCTTTGGTAAGAAATTGTCCGGATGCATCAGAGCCAGTAACATCACTGAAGTTCCAATCAAGGGCTAATGTGTCGCGATTTAAAAGGTCTAAGTTCTTTGAATTTGGGTCCAAAGGTGACAAATGTTGGAACGAGCCGGAGATACCAGAGTTATCTAAATCATAAATATGTTGTTTGATAGAATCATCATCAAGATATTTACCCCAGAATCGTGTGTTAAACATCCGTACATCAGTCGGGTATTGAACTGTACCAGAGAAGTTTAATCTGTTTGCACCCACATACAATCTTTTTGAGCCGGATAAGAAGTGTTCGCCGGCCGTCTTACTGATTGAAGCTGTTAAGTAAAACTCATTTTCAATAGATCCAAGCTTGGTATTAATACCTTGAAATACTAAATCGTAAGTTAAACCTATGTCAGAACCAGACACAGTTTTTGCCATAGGATAATTGCTTGGTTTAAGCCTAACAGAAATGTTCCAATCATTATTATCGTACGCACCAAAATATACACTACTTGTTAAAATTGGAAAGGGGCCGGCATTAGGGTTTAGCCATGGAGTATCACCGGACGTGTCATTTGGGTAATACGACGACGAAAGCATGAAGAAAGCATTTTTAGAAAACTTTTCTTCTCTGATAACGTAGACTTGGAAGTTGGCACTATCGTAGCCTTGCCAGCTAGTATTTGTATCAGGTGTGTGCGCTGAGGCGCTGTACATACCGAAAATTGAGGACTGATTAAAGTTGCGATCAACACTATCGTAATCAGTTTGAAAAGAAGGCAGAGTAAAATCTGTTTCGGCTGTAAATCCATAGACATTCTGGAATCCGCCATGGCCAGATCCCGAGATATAGCCTCTACTATTCGTTGTATCGTCCGGGTCTTGATACTGGAAACAAGTTCCATTAATATGACTAGACGTATTAAAGTACAGAGCTTTCTTATTTGCCAGAGTTTGTTCAAGCCTTGGAGTACGACTGTCTAAATCATAAACAGTATTGTCGGCATAAGTTCTTAATTTTATTATTGTGTCATCTAGATTGAAACACCTAAAGACATTCCGAATGGTCTTTTCCGTACCTTTGGTTTTGTAAATACTGGTTAAATTGTTATATAAGTTTTGATAAATAAGATTTTTTGTCTCACTCAAATCATTTTGAAAAGCAAAATCTTCTGTTTTATTCATGAATCTGCTTATGACATCAGCATCTACAAAAAGCTGTGGAGTGTAAAGCCCCAAGGACTGCGGTAAGTGTTCAGCAAATGGCAGTGGAGTGTTGGAGGCACTTGTATACTGCATTTGCTTAAATGTCGGTATTGCTTCAATCTGATTGTAGATCTTATCAAAATAAGAACCCATAATGTGTGTCAGAAGTTCAACATTAGTATTCCCAAGAGCTTCGTGTTCTTCTAAAACCCAGCTAGGGATTAAAGTTTTTAAATTAGAGGTATTGTTTCTATCGTGAAAAGAACCAGAGTTAAAAGGCCCTTGGCGCACATTGACTACATCTGGGTGTAAAGAATATATAATTGGGTCTTTGTATTCGGATGCGGCCGCGGAGGCTTCAACGATAGCGGAGCTAATAGTCCTTGAAGGTGTGCCGGTCCATGTTCCGTTAGTTAAGCGCCCTGAATAATCAAGGACGTTGCTATCAAGATACCCATATCCAGAATTTCCTTCATTGAATTTGTAATATACACCAAGTGTGGTATTATTAATATCTGTGTTGGTTCCGCCGCGGACTTGACTGAACCAATTTTTTCCAATATCGTCCGCGGTTCTTGCTGCTTTCCAATATCTAAATTCATCGATAGAGCCAGTAAAGGTGTGAGTATTAGCTGCACGTGTGGAGGCTACGCCGTCCGCGCGGAATGGAGCCGTAATAAGCGCTCCAATTTTACCAGCCATGTCAATTGACGGTAATTCGCCGAATGTTATGCCAGAATTGATTACGGTGTGGTTTAAGTAACCATTAAGATAGAAGTTGGTTCTAAAATCAGAGCCAGAATTTTCAAAAACAAAAGAATAATGATTCCAATCGTCTAGCGCCGTGGATATTATATTCTGCCCAATTGTTTGTCTAAAGAGTGTGTTGGTCGAACCTGATGAAACTGTAAACAAGAACGGACTCGTAGATGAGCCGCTTTGTATTTCAATTGTCATACGGCCCATGTCGTGTGAGCCGGATGCGTTATTGTTCCACATGTCAAAAATAATTGAGTTTGCGTTTGTGGCCAAGTTTACACTTTTTAACCAAAACTCAATTGAAACACCGCTATTAAAGTTTGCTCTTAAATTTGATTCTCGGGATCCTGTACCATATGAGTCAGGAAGGCCAGCACTTTCATAAATGTTCTTATCGTAAACATTTGCATGCATTCTTTTACTATCTAAGGGGTTGTCAAAAAGCTCTGAGGCTTTATCGTAGGTTACTCCGTGGGGGCCACCCTTCAGGTCTATGTAAGAACTAGAGTTAAAGTTAGCATAACCGTTGGTCCTAGGAAATAAATTATTGAAAATATACTTCTCTACATCTAACGACTTGTTGTAAAATTCGTTTTGTTCGTAATATGAACCATCATATGGATAATAATCAATAATACGGCCGAAGGCACCACTATAATAATAATAAGCAGAACCAAATTTAGCAAAGTTGTCCGGTTGGGAATAATCTATCTGGGGTACAAAGGTTTCTTGCTTTGTAGCAAGCTGCTCAATGTTCTTGGAAGATTCAACATCTTTAAAAAGATTTTTTTGATTTGTTTCCGCTAAATAATTTCGTGAACCATCTGCTGAACCAAAAAGTTTTTTAATACTCATAACTCTCTACTCTAAATCTGAATGCCTCATCTTGCTCAACCCAGTCATTCAAACTTGAATCATAAAAAGCAAATTTAAATGCATATTCATATCCGGGATCTAAAAGTGACATATCAAAATCAAAATAATTACCTGATATATCATGTGACAATACCGTATGCATATCACTGCCTGTGCCATGTGCGATAGCATCATAGCTATCAATTATTCTAAAGACTCTATAGGACGCACTCTCGATGGTGGTTGTCTCAATATCATCATTTGCTTTTGTATAAATTGTTGGTGACCAGTACTTTTCTCTAACATAAAGATTAAATCTTGCGTTTTCTTTAGAACGATATTTTTGTTTTAAATTAGTTATATTCAAGTAATAACTAGGCCTAATAGATATTTGATTACCTTCAAACGATTCTGGTTCAATTGAGCCGGTGAAGTATCTTGTACTACCGCTATACCAAACATCAAATATATCTGTAAGTCGGTTACGGGCAGTGCCAGTCAATGCTACACTACAACTGTATATCCCGGTTGAAACATGTCCTGCAGTGGCGTACAAGGCCGAATCAGCAGTAACATAGGTATCGTCTTGGACAAGTGTTAAAGCGCTGCCAGAGGGCTCTGTATTGTCAACAGAACCGGAATGAAGGCGTACTCTTAACAATCCAGTGCCCACACCTGGGATATTTTGCAAATTACCGCGCACATAGTTATAGAAATACAAAGTATTCATATTTTGGCCGGCTGTAGCTAAGGAACTACTGTAATAAAAATTAGCCCTATCATCTTTAATACTAGAGTTCCAGCGTGCCTCAATGACTGGTTTTTTAAAGAAATATTGAGTACCTCTTGCAAAAAATCGTTTTGTATAGAATGAATCGGCTGCTCCAGTTAAGTTATACGATGCTGTAATTTCTTGTGACGCTGATAAACTAATGCCAAATCCATAATTTGAATATGA
>UEXL01000387.1_pt1 | contig 20297 bp, 33 predicted proteins | sample 1796671 | NCBI WGS metagenome assembly UEXL01 (sample SAMEA4772471, study PRJEB27181) | metagenome | reverse complement strand
ATATCGCCCAGAACCACGGGAATGCCGCCTGCTTCCGTTTTGAGTGGAATGGTCCGGAAGTCGGACAGATTTTGCAAATATCCGCTTGCCCGGACAATAAATTCACGCTCGGCAAGTTCGACTATGGACCCGCCCACTTCGGTATTCGCAGACTGAATAGCTTTTATCGCGGCATTCTGGTCAATGCCGAGCGATACCATCCGGTCAGGATCAAGCACAATCTGATATTGCTTCACCATACCGCCAATGGAAGCGACTTCTGAGACACCCGGTACTGTTTGCAATTCGTAGCGTAAAAACCAGTCCTGCAGGCTACGTAAATCGGAAAGATCATTCTGCCCGGTTCGATCAACTAGCGCCTATTCGTAAATCCAGCCCACACCGGTCGCATCGGGACCAAGTTCCGGCGTTACCCCTTCGGGTAGATCGCCCTGAACAGAACTTAGATATTCAAGAACGCGCGAACGCGCCCAATAGAGGTCGGTGCCATCATCAAATAGTATATATACGTAGCTGTCACCATTGAACGAATAGCCGCGCACCGCCCGCGCTCCGGGAACTGACAGCATGGTGGTTGCAAGCGGGTAAGTAACTTGGTTTTCAACAATTTGCGGCGCTTGCCCTGGATAAGGCGTGCGGATGATCACCTGCACGTCAGATAGGTCGGGCAAGGCGTCAACGGGAGTCGTCCTCACGGCCCAGATACCCGCTGCAAGCAATGCAGCCATGATTAGCAAAATTAGCGCGCGCGCCTTTACGCTGGCGCGGATGACCTTAGCAATCATTGCATGGCTTCTTTGCGCTTTATGCTGGTTACAGTGACAACAGAGCCGGATTTTTCAAAAGTAAAATTGACCGGGTCGCCCTTTTTTAATCCGCGCATCATCGACGGTTTTGCGAGTTTGAAATCCATTGTCATTGCTGGCCATTTGATCGCTGGTACGGGGCCGTGCGATAACGTCACAGAGTTCCCCTTGATCGCCTGAATCGTTCCCGAAGCCCTATATCTTCCGGCCATTTTGGTCGCTCGGGGCAATTCTCCTTCTAATGGTCGCACATCGATGCCCGATAGACTGGCTTCTGAATCCACAAGAAATTGCCCAGATACGATCACGTCTTCACCCGGGGAAAGCCCTTGCAATATCTCTGTTTGTCCGCCGCCTTCACGGCCAATTGTGACCTCGGCGGGTCTGTATCGGCCCTTGCCGCTTGCGAGCATAACCAAAGTTCTTTCGCCGGTCTCAATAATCGCCTCGCTGGGCACTATTATGGCAGGCTTGGCATTTTTACCAAGATTGACCGTGGCGAACATTCCGGGGCGAAGCTGGCCACGCGGATTTGGAAGCTCAATGAGCGCCGTGAGCGTTCGGCTTTCGGTCTGCGCCGCAGGCAGGATTGTCCGAACTTTGCCGGTAAAAGTTTTGCCGGGAAAACTGGAAAGCTCTGCAATTGCGGTTTGTCCGGGACGAACATCGGCAACGCGCGTCTCGGGTATGGCGCCGTAGAGCCAGACTGTGCCGAGCCCGTTTATTTGAGCAAGCGACTGCCCCGAACTCAACGTCATGCCGGGCCGTACCGTCAAACTGTCAATCGCACCGCTGACCGGCGCCCGCACCGTATAGATAGCGCGTGCTTTTCCTGTCCTGCCAACTTGGCGTATCAAATCGTCAGGCATACCAAGAAGACGCATTCTTGCTTTTGCAGCATTGGCAAATTCGCTGTTTCCGCTGCGAACCAAAGCAAGATATTCAGCCTGTGCTCCGCCCCAGTCAGGCACGAGAATATCTGCCAATGGAGCGCCAGCGGCAATAACATCGCCGGGCGCACGCCGGTATGTGCGCTCCACAAACCCGCCAGATCGTGCCTGCACCAATGCAATATCGCGTTCATTAAATTCGATTGTGCCTGTTACCTTCAGGCTGTTTTCCAACGTGCCAACTTTGGCTTTGGCGGTCCGTATCCCGAGATTTTGTGCAACCCTTGCATCGATTGCAATTCCGGGAGCGGCTTCTTTGCCTCCCGCATTATCCGCATATTTGGGGACAAGTTGCATATCCATGAAAGGGGATTTTCCGGGCGCATCGAATTTCTGGTCTGGAAACATCGGATCGTAATAGTACAGCACTTCACCCTCACCGCCCGCCATTTCCATAGCATCTTGGCCACCTGATTCACTGGTTCCTAGCCAGTAGCCGCCTCCGGCCGCAACCAGAACAGCAACTATGATGAACGCGCGCCATCGCGCCTTTTCTGTGGGCGAATATGTCATGGCAAATTCCTGTCATAGGTGAATTTGATGCGGACCGTGTCGCGCACAAACGCTGCTTCTCGGTCAAGAAGATCGATTTCGGCTTCTGCAAGCGCCACAGCAGCGTTCAACGCGGTGCTCAGGTCTATGCGACCCGCCCCGTAACTGACCCGCTCCAATTCTGCTTGCCTTTTGGCTAATGGGACGAGGGTTTCTCGCGACCGTTCCCAGTTTTCACGGAGCGCGCGGTTTGACGCGAGATCACCGGAAAGCTGTGCGATGAGTTGTCGCTCCAGATCCTGTGCTTCAAGCCGGGCCGCATTGGCGTCCAGCATCCGCGCGTTGATGAGCGGGTTTTGGCGCTTCTTTGCGAATATCGGCAAATCAACAGTGACGCCGATAGAGGCATAACTGCCAAATTCAGGGCGGCGCTGGGTAAAGCTGGCATTGACGCCAAAATCAGGGCGTTTTTCGGAGCGGGCGAGGTTTATATCAGCTTCGGCACGCGCAACCCGCGCCTGTTCAACCGCAAGAATAGGCAAGTCCCGTAGTCCCGCCAACAGCAACTCGCGGTCAATCTTTATTGGCGGAACATCTCCCTGTGTTTCTGGATTGTCAATATCCGTCCAGCGGGTCAGGTTCGCTTTCGCTCGCTCAGTTTCGGCTATTAAGACTGCGCGCCGATCTGCAAGTTTTGCCTTTAGCCTCTCGGGCTCGAAAGCCTGTGCTGGCCTTGCAGCACCCGATTCAAGCCGAGCCGCTGCTGTTGCCGACAACTCCTCAAGACTTTGATCCAGAACGTCGAGGATATTGAGACGCCGTCCGGCATAATAAAGTTCGACCCATGCCATTGCGGTATACAAGCCGATGTCCTGAACTTCGGACGATCGTTCGGCTTGGGCAATTTCTATATATCACTTTGCGCCTGGTCCATACGCGCGCGCCGTTTTGCGCCATTGGGAAATTCTTGCGACAAGCCAATTCGCGTTCGTGGGAACCCATCGCGTCCAGGGGCGCAGCGAGGGCTCAAACGGCCCCGCGACGCGCTGGTCCAGCAAATCCACACTGACCTTCGGATCGGGCAATTGGTCAGCAGGTATCAGCTGGCTTTCAGCGGCATCAACCTGCAACGAGCGCGCTTCGATTGTAGGGGCAGTCGATACCGCGCGAGCAACGGCTTCATTGAAACTGACTGGTTCGGCATTGGCCGGTAGTGCCCCAAAGCTGAGGGCCAGCGTGGAGACTGAAGCTGAACATACCCTCAGATATTTTAAGCCTATGTTGGAATTTACACTCATCGTTATCGCCCGCATATTTGCATTTTTGGTTCCCAACCTCTGGGCGAGGTTGAAAATTAAAAATTTCAAATGAATTTGAGACAGATCGGGCGTTTGGAGAGATTGCAGAATAGAATTTGTGCAATCAAGTCCAAACGGAATTGCGCTATCGGTGTATTTTACCGATTTAATCGATCCGTATTGCTATGCGACAGATAGTTTCGGAGGTTTTCTCTCGGGCAGAGCCGCCCGATCAGCAAGCGCACGTTCAGACATTGCTGGCAAGATCAGGGTCGGAAAAGTCATGCCATCTAAGAACGTAAAACCGTCCGAAGGCACGGCAGGAGCCGAAAAGCACTGCAACGCAACGGAGCAATCATCACCGCAACAGCTATTATCATCGTTTTTGTCGGATTTTGCGTTGTTCATTTCCATGCCAGCACAGTCCATCATGACTGTGGCGTCATTGCCGCCCTGCCTTGCTAGAGAATTGCCAGTGCCAGCAACCGCTGGATTTGCAAGCGCCATCAAAGCCAAGCTTAATATCAGGGCATGGAATACTCGTTTTATCACGATATTATCGTGCGACTTTCCCGCGCTTTGGTCAAGCAACAACTTACACGCATTCGTTGCGCCGAAGCTAAGCTACCGCCACCCTGCCCCATCACTGCGGGTGATCTGAATGGGGTGTTGAGGCATCATCATCACTTCGCCGGTTCGATAGATAGTATTTCTCGAAAGCAAAAAATCCGGCAATGCCAGCAAGCGAGATTGCTATGATCATTGGATCGCTAGCAGCCTTCATGATCAGGAACGCTCCAAGAACGATCAAATCAAGACTGATTGCGCTTAATAAAACCCAGCCGCTTGCTTCAACATCGTCTTTGAGATGGCGATACACGCCCCAATGGATGATCATGTCCATCACCAGATAAAATATCGCCCCCAATGATGCTATTCGGCTCAAATCAAAAACGCAGCTAAAAAACCTGCGGCGATAACGGTGAAAACAAGTGTGTGCTTTTGGATGCCACCGGGCATTCCAAAATGACGGTGCGGAATGAGATTCATATCCGTAAGCATCGCGAGCATCCGCGATACGGCAAAAACACTGGCGAGAAGCCCAGATGCTGTTGCGATAATGGCCACGGCAACCGTGAACCACACGCCGTATTCGCCAAAGACAGGACGCGCCGCCTCTGCCAAAGCGTAATCTTTGGCAGCAGCAATTTCGCTAATGCTCAGCGTCGATCCGACTGCAAGCGCTACCGTCATATAGACGATCAAGCATATCCCCAGAGAGATCATGATAGCACGCCCGACATTCTTCTCAGGTTCAACCACCTCGCCGCCACTATTTGTGATTGTAGTGAATCCCTTGAACGCCAAAATTGCTAGTGCAATCCCGGCAATAAAGCCGGTCGGCGAAGCAGCTTCGCTCGGCGCGGTTTGCGTAAACTCGAACGTGAACCCGGATGCCCAGAGAATTGTGAGGGAGAAAATCAGTATCCCGCCGATTTTCAAAATCGCAGTGATCAAGATATAGCGCCGATAATCTTATTACCGGCGATGTTCACGATAAACGCAAACACGATCAGGCCTATCGCAAGTATCGGCACCAGCACGGAATCACGGCCTATATCAAACAATTGGAGTGTGTAGGTTCCAAAAGTTCTGGCAACCAGGCTTTCGTTGATGATCATTGAGAAAGCCATCATCAAGGCGGCCGCGCCTGTGACGGTTGTTGCCCCATATGATTTTTTGAGGATCATCGCGATGCCGCCAGCCGACGGATATTTGTTGGACACCTTGATATAGGTATAGGCGCTGAATCCGCTGATCACGGCACCGATAAGGAATGCGAGCGGAAAGAGCGGTCCCGATAATTCGGCGATCTGACCCGTTAGCGCGAATATGCCCGCACCGATCATCACGCCGGTCCCCATTGCTACGGTTCCTGCCAGCGTGAGACTGTTTTTATTATATGAGCTCATTTGCATCTGTTTTGCCTTTGGCTTTTCAAGATTTCGGCCTTGGTTGACGCCTTGCAAACCAGAGGGTTATCAGTGGAATGACTACCCACATCAATATGGGGACCAGGCCAATATTTGTGCCGGGGACTAAAGGCATGAGTTCGCTATAACGCCAGCCCCACTGAGTAGGAGCACTGGTCGCGATTTCTTCGATGATGACCGTAATTCCGAGACCAGTCAGCAGATAGGTGCCAATCATCCCATAAGTCGGCCGGTGCATCCAATTCCTTTGTCGATGCAATAGAGAGACCACCGTGTATGCCAGTACCAATATCCCGGCATCTCCAAACGTTGCTAATGTGCAGCCTAGCGTGCTTTCCCAAGAGGTAGCCGACCCGACATCGAAGAAGGGCATTTGCAGCATTTCCCAGATGAACGAAGTGAAGAATCCAAACGTAGCGATATGGACTTCTGGTTCGCTACCAAACTTCATAGCGCTATCATTTTCATTTATCGCGAGCGCCACTAAATCGCGCGGCTCGGTCTGCGAACCGGTTCATGTGCAATGCAGCTTCTATCGTCAGTGGGTGCTGTGTAGCGTCTTCTCGTGGCGAAATTAGCTCTGCCATTTCTCGGACCTTGTCATAGGTCCCGGCTGGTTGATCCGCGAGCAAGGCAAGCACTATGTTTTCCAGAGCAATGACGCGAACACGAAGCTGGACGAGTTCAGTGTTGGTCATTTTCGGATCATCGGAGCCGCGTTCATCTATTTTTGGTTGGTGCCTTCCCTCATTATCCCAGCGAGACAGCGCCGAAGGCAAACTATTCAATCGCTTTGCGTCATCATTTTTTGTCATGCCGTATTCCCGGATTTTTGTGCTTGCTCAGGTCGCTCGATTTCGTTTGCGCAGATCACAGCGCTTTGCGGCGCAAACGCAAGGCGTTGGCGATTACAGATACAGACGATAGACTCATTGCTGCCGCTGCAATCATCGGGCTGAGCAATATGCCGAACCACGGATAGAGAATGCCTGCTGCTACCGGCACACCAAGCCCGTTATAGATAAACGCAAAGAACAGGTTCTGCCGAATATTGCCCATTGTGAGCTGGCTAAGATGGCGAGCTTTGGCGATGCCGCCCAAGTCTCCTTTGACCAATGTAATACCGGCACTTTCCATTGCCACGTCAGTACCAGTACCCATCGCAATTCCGACATCGGCCTTGGCGAGCGCGGGAGCGTCGTTGATACCGTCACCAGCCATTGCGACCATCTTGCCCGCCGCTTGCAACTCGCTGATCACGCGGTGCTTGTCTTCGGGTGACACATTGGCGTGGATTTCATCGATACCAATCATCTTGCCAACAGCTTGCGCGGTAGCTTCGGCATCGCCGGTCAGCATCACGACGCGGATATTGGCCTTGTGCAGCGCCTTGATAGCCTTTGTGGTCGGTTTGATCGGATCGGCGACACCGATAAGACCAGCAGGCTTGCCATCGACAGCCACAAACATCACCGTTTGCCCTTGCGATCGACCGTCCTGCGCCTTGGCAATCAGGTCCGCGCTGGTGGCACCGAGCCGGTTCATCATTTTTTCATTGCCGATGGCGACGCGCTTGCTGTCTGCGCTGGCTTCAACCCCTTCGCCGGTTACCGACTGGAAATCGGTTGCTGCTGAAAACGAAAGCCCCTTGTCCTTTGCGCCGCTTACTATCGCGGCTGCCAGCGGATGTTCACTCGCCATTTCGATTGCGGCAACAAGCGCAGCATTGCGTCGCCATCAAAACCATTCTCAGGTTCGACCGAAACCAGCTTTGGCTTGCCCTCGGTGAGCGTACCGGTTTTATCGACCACGATTGTATCAATCTTTTCCAGAGTTTCGAGCGCCTCGGCATTCTTGATCAATATGCCGTTTTGCGCACCCTTGCCGGTGCCAACCATGATCGACATCGGAGTGGCAAGACCAAGCGCACAAGGACAGGCGATGATGAGGACCGCGACCGCGTTGACCAAACCATAAGCCAGCGCCGGTTCTGGACCCCATATGGACCAGACAATGAACGTGGCAACAGCGATTAGAACCACAGCAGGCACGAACAGGCCAGCGACAGTATCGGCGAGTTTCTGGATAGGCGCTCGGCTGCGCTGCGCTTCGGCTACCATCTGGACGATCTTGGCGAGCAGGGTATCTTTTCCTACGCGCTCTGCCGTCATGATAAAGCTGCCAGTCTGGTTGACCGTGCCGCCGGTGACATCATCGCCTTCGGCCTTGGCAACCGGGATTGGCTCGCCCGTGATCATCGATTGATCAATCGTGCTGGATCCTTGGCGATGGTGCCATCAACAGGAACCTTGTCTCCCGGACGAACACGCAAACTATCACCGCCCTGCACTTGATCGAGCGATATTTCCTCTTCTGATCCATCCGCACCGACGCGCAACGCGACTGGCGGTGCCAGTTCAAGCAGTGCGCGCAAGGCACTCGATGTCTGGCCGCGTGCTTTCAGTTCCAGCACTTGCCCCAGTAGTACCAGTGTCGTGATGACAGCCGCCGCTTCGTAATAGACAGCCACGCCGCCATCGTGACCGCGAAATGCTGCTGGAAAAATGCTTGGAAACAGCGTCGCGACCAGACTGAAGCCATAGGCAACTGCCACGCCTAGACCAATCAGCGTGAACATATTGAGGTTCATGGTTTTGAGCGAGTTCACGCCGCGAACAAAGAACGGCCAAGCGCCCCATAGAACTACTGGCGATGCCAGCAAGAGCTGCAACCATTGCGAAACCCCGGCTCAAATAGCCCTTCAAACGGCTTGCCCGGAATAAGGTCGCCCATTGCGTAAATGAACAGAGGTATAGAAAATAACGCACTGACCCAGAAGCGCTTGCGCATATCGATGTATTCGGGATCGGGGCCAGTATCGAAGCTAAAGTCTCGGGTTCGAGTGCCATTCCACAGATCGGACAGGAACCGGGCCCTTTTTGGCGGATTTCAGGATGCATCGGACAAGTGTAGATCGTACCAGCTGGCAGATTTTCTGCTACTTCTTGATGTGTTCCGCTATGATAATGTTCGGGGTTGGCGACAAATTTGGTTTTGCACCCAGACGAACAAAAATGATAACCCTGCCCATTATGCTGCGCATGATGCTCACTCTTGCTGGGATCGACATCCATGCCACAGACGGGATCTTTTACGGTCCCGGCAGAAGCCTCTTTGTCTTTGCAGCAGCATGATTTGGCAGTCTCGGTATCGTTCTCAGCCATGATCAGCGCCCGCAACTTTACGGCCTATCCAAGCGCGCAGCGGACGACCAGCAGGACAATATACCAGCCATAGAGAAAGCTACCGACCGCGCCTGCAAGAAACCCTTGCAAAGTCAACCATTCGAATCCGGGCAACCAAGGTGCCCAAGCTTCATGCATATGCATTGATTGCGGTGCCAAAACACCAAAGCCGATGCATATGAGATAACTGAGCAACAAAAACAAACTTAGGGTCCAGCCCCAGACAAGGATTTGAGTGCGGTTTGAAACTCGGGTCATTTCTAGCTCCTCTTGATCGTCAATGAAATATACTATAGGGGGGTATAGTAGTTGCATGAAGGCGTGTCAAGGTTGATGCAGCGACTTGTTTCGATTGATCAGACTTCAAAATTTGGCATAAGGACATCATGACAGATAAATTCTCCAAAGAAATCTTGCGGATGCGAAAGATCGAAGGTCAGGCGCGCGGAATAGCCAAAATGATGGAAGATGACCGCTATTGCATCGATATCCTCCAGCAATTCTCCGCAATGGAGGCCGCCCTGCGTTCAACCAAAATGAAAATTCTGGAGATCCACACGAATCATTGCGTCGAGGAAGCACTGACTTCAGGCAGTCAGGCTGACCAAAAAGAGAAAATTGCCGAGTTAGTGAACCTGTTCGGCAAGATGGGAAAATAGGCGGTCCGAAGCCTCGCTTAGCGAAGCTCCGAGCCTATAATATGCTTATTCAGGTGCCTCTTTCTTGGGCTCCATCATGCTATGATCCATCTTCGAATGGTCCATCGTTGAATGATCCACGGCTGGTTGCGCTTGGTCAGTCGCTTCGGGGGCTGGCATTTTAGAGTGGTCCATCTTGCTATGGTCCATCTTGGAGTGATCCATCATCTGGCATGACATTTTGCCGTCAGCATCCTTCATCATCATGCCCGGCATTTTCTTGCCGTCTTTCATCATTTCACATTTATGCTCGCCCGCCTTCTCGGCACCATGTTCATGAGCCAATAATGGGCCTGCTGTAAATCAATGCAAAGCCGCTCATTAAAATTGCAAGTTTAGTCATCATATTTCCTTTCGGGGGGGTTGGAGTGATTAGTTGTAACTGGCGAAGACGCGTTGGCCGCTTTCGCCAAAAGCGATCACTTGATAAGGTTGGGTTTGATTTTGATATTCCATCCCCGGTGAGCCAACAGGCATACCAGCGACGGCAAGGCCCTTCACTCCGGCGGGCTTTTCTCGCAATAATTTGGCAATGGCTTCGGCGGGAACATGCCCTTCAATGACATAACCCTCGACAATCATAGTATGACAGGATCGCAATGCGCCCGGTACGCCGTTTGCGTCTTTAACAGCGGCCATATTATTGCTGTTCCGTGTTTCGACGTCCTGCTTCATATTCGCTTCAATATGCTCGGCCCATTTTTCGCAGCAACCGCAGCCCGGATCGCGGAACATTACAAGCGGGGCAGCCTGTGCCGCAGTAGTGCAGGCTGCGAGCAGGACAAACAGCGCCGAACTCAAGACCGGATTTGTTTTAAGTTTGTGAAAGTATTTGAACATTTTCTCTTTCCTTTATCTATTGCTTAGCGTCCGCCGCACAGGAGTTAAGCGTATCTAGAAATTCATATGATTCATGCCGCCATGCATGAATGTGCCGCCCAGAAACGCTTGAATCAGCACGCCGATCGTCAATAGGCTCAGCAAGACGGCAAACAGCCTTTCTTCACTGCGATTATGATGAAAACGGCGTAGCCCGGCCCATGCCAGCAGCACTGATCCGATTGCAACCGTCATACCGAGATAGCGATGCGCGGTGAGGATGAGATTGCGATCGTAAAGATAAAAGCCACCCGCAAACCAGCCCAAAAAGGCAGCTGCAACGGCCCCGAATGCCCCGATCACCAACATAATTCGCGCTGCCGAACGCCAATCAGGCTTACCGCGCGCAACACCAAACGCTTCGGCTGCAAACGCGGCAACAATCATGGCAATTGGAAAGTGGATGACAACCGTATGAAGTTTGCCCAGCCAGATGAACAGGCGCTCACCAAAGCTCTTATTACTATTATCTGCCGCTTCGCTATGGTCCATCATGCCTCCATCGCCGTCACCCATACCCCTAAGTGGCTGCCCTCCGGCGCCATGGGGGCTGATCCATCGGGTATCTTCGGCATCGTGCCATCATCCATCATATCCTGCATATCGGCGTTCTGCGCTGCTTCACCGGCTACGTTAGCTTTTTCATGAGGGTCTGCGCCAATTCCTGGACCAGCGCCCATCTTAGTCGGATCGCCGTGCGCAAAAGCAGGAACGCTAGCGAACTGACACCAAGTGCAATGCACATCATAAATGTGCGAAACTTATAATCGGCATCTCAGCCCTTCCTGTAAAAAATTTGAGGTCGCGCATTGCCGTTTCCTTGATGTCGGCTAATCGATAATACGCAGCGATAATGGCTACCCCTCAAAAATAATTTCGAGGGCAAAGCTGTCCAGCATGCGTATAAAGAACAGAAACGACGAATTGGGACAATATCAATGCCGCTATCTGACACTAAACTTGATGCGATGCTTGCAAGCTTGCGGGCCGATCAATCAACCGAGGCGCTGGCAAGCGATGATGGTTTCCACAATGATGTCTGGCTCCGTGTGGGCGAAATGAATAGCAGCCGCCTTTCGCGCCAGAAAAGTCTACTGGCAGCGCTGATGTTCGTGACCGCGCTAGGTGCTGGGTTTGGAACCGCCGAGCAGCCTGCGATGGCCATGAAACAAACCAACCCTTTGATCGGTGGTGCGGATTACTCGCCTGCCAACCCTGCTTCACGTTTCACAGTGAAGGTGATGAGCATATGAAATTCGGACCATTGCAAATTTTCCTTCTCGTCCTGCTAGCGCTTGGTGCAGGCTGGATCGGTTCCCTCGGTGCCAAGCACTGGAGTCAAAGCGACGACCAAAATGTTGGGGTCCACAACTTTGTTCACGAAGAGCTTGATCTTGATAAGGCACAAGAAACTCGGCTTGCAGAGCTGGAAAGTGATTTCGGGATCAGGCGGCAGGCACTGGATCTCGCGCTGCGATCGGCCAATGCCGATCTTGCCGCTGCAATCGAAGAAGAGCATCAATATGGCCCCAAGGTTTCTAAAGCGATTGAAGCGGTGCATGTCCAAATGGGTCTGTTGCAAAAAGCCACTGTTGAACATCTCTTCAAGATGCGCGCTTTGTTAAATCCCGCCCAACAAAAGGCATTTGACGAACGGGTTTCAAATTCGCTGACCGCTGGGTCTTGAGTGCGAAAATCGCAGTCCGACGCGCAAGTCCCGGAAAATGCGCTCATCGCAGAGGCTGCAAACGGTAGCAAAGCTGCATTCAACCGTGTGATGAACGAGCAAGCGCCCCGGCCGGCTGCAGAATATCGCCCTCAGAATGATGGGCAACAGTTCCGACGCGGAAGATGCCGTTCAGGAGGCACTGGCAGCTGCCTGGTTCAAGCTCGCAAGCTTTGATTTGTCGCGACCCATTTCTCCGTGGCTCACCCGGATTACGGTCAATAAATGCCGCGACCTTCTGCGCAAACGCCGGATCAGGCAGTTTTCGAATTTCACAGCGACAATGAAGCTGGCATGATGATAGCCGACGATGCACCCGACCCAAGTGCAGAATTGCAGGCGCGTCAGGCGCTTGATGTCATGCAAAGAGAGATCACTCGCATGCCGGCGGCATTGCGTGAGCCATTTGTACTGGTCACCTTTGGCGAGAACAGCCAGGCCGAAGCAGCGCATATTCTCGGAATATCAGAGAAAGCCGTCGAAACGCGGATTTACCGTGCTCGCAATCACCTGCGAGAAATTGCTGAAAAAATTTGAGGGGTGAAGGAGCTTTCGTCGTATTGGGAGTATATCGGTTTCATAATCAGGATCACATATGCTTTCTCTCCCCCGTCGCCGCTTCCTTTCATCTGCCCTGCTTGCTGGCGGCGCGATCGGACTTTCCTCTGCCATGCCTGCATGGGCACGCGGCGCAATGGCAGGTTCGGTGCGCAAAGGCATCGATGAAGTTTCCGGCTCAAGCATTGATCTCGCCATCGGACGCGGTCAATTTTCAACAGGCGGACGCACCGGTCATGCAATCGCGGTCAACGGCACCGTGCCGGGACCACTGGTAAGGCTACGCGAGGGGCAAGATGTGCGGCTCAACGTGACTAACCACCTTGATGAGGATAGCTCAATCCACTGGCACGGCATATTGCTTCCGTTCCAATTTGACGGCGTGCCGGGCGTGGCATTTCCCGGCATCAGACCCGGTGAAACATTCACCGCGCCTTTCAAGGTGCGACAGAGCGGGGACCTATTGGTGGCACAGCCATTCGGGATTGCAGGAGCAGATGGGGCATTATGGCCCAATCATTGTTGATCCTGCGGGTGCAGACCCGGTAGCTTTTGATCGCGAGTATATCGTCCTGCTCAGCGAGTTCACCCCGATGCACCCGCATGTGATCATGAAAAAGCTCAAACACGCCGACGGATATTTCGATTACCAAAAAACCACTGCCACCGGTGATCGCAACCTAAGCGGTGAGGAGCGCCGGATGTGGGGAAAGATGCGGATGTCGCCCACCGACATACCGATGTGTCTGCGGCCACTTATACCTATCTCATCAATGGGCATGGTCCTGCCGATAATCTGGAACTGCTGTTCAATCCCGGCGAACGGGGTGCGGCTGCGGATCATCAATGGCAGTGCGATGACCTTCTTCAATTTGCGGATTCCCGGCCTGCCGATGACGGTGGTGCAGGCCGATGGCCAGAATGTCGTGCCTATTGAGACCGATGAATTACAGATTGGGGTTGCTGAAACCTATGACGTCGTTGTCCAGCCAACTGCCGACAAGGCCTTCACCTTCGTGGCAGAATCAATGGACCGATCGGGCATGGGCGTAGCAACACTGGCTCCCCGCTCAGGAATGCGGGCAGAAGTTCCGGCCCTGCGCGATCCCCCAATACTGACGATGGCTGACATGGGAATGGCGGGAATGGATCATGGCGCATCGGGTGATGCGCCAGCAAGTGGCATGGATCATTCACAGATGGATCACAGCAAGATGAGCGCTGGTGAGATGGCCAAAATGGATATGCCCGGCATGGAGATGAGCAGCGGTGATGATATGGCCGGTATGGATATGGGCGGCATGAAGATGCGCGATACCTCGATGCTGCCGCCGCCCGATGTCAAAGTTGGCCCTGGCCTTGATATGGTGTCGATGAATGCGGCGGACCGCATGGGTGATCCCGGAATCGGACTCGACAAGGTCGATCACCGCGTCCTGAATTATAAGCAGCTCGCAGCACGGACTCCGAGTAAGGACCGGCGCAAAGCCAACCGCGATATGGAAATCCATCTGACCGGCAGCATGGAGCGCTATATGTGGTCATTTGACGGTAAGAAATTCTCTGCTGTCTCAGACGAGCCAATCCGCTTTGCCTATAATGAACGCGTTCGAGTGAAGTTGGTCAATGACACGATGATGGCGCATCCGATCCATTTGCATGGACATTTCTTTGAGCTGGTTAATGGACAGTCGAACCAACCGCTTAAACACACCGTTATTGTGCAGCCGGGTGGCAGCGCGACCTTTGATCTGACCGCCGATGAGCCTGGTGATTGGGCGTTCCACTGTCATCTGCTCTATCACATGCACGCAGGTATGTTCCAGATCGTTACCGTTGCATCACCATCGGGAGCGGACGCATGAGGGCGCTAGTTGTAATTCTCGCGATCGGCGTTTCTACGCCTGCTTTGGCGCAACATCAGGGTCATGACATGGCCAAGCCCAAAACTGGGCCGGAGATGGATTCTCCCCGCTCCGCAAACCGAATCCTCCAAGATGCCTGCAAATCCCATGCAAAATGGTTCAACGCCAATGGATCATGACGGTATGGATCACGACCAGATGGACGAGGAAACTATGACCACTGTGGATTCGACTGAATCTGGGCAAAAACCGAAACTGGTTAGCCAGCAGAAAACGATGCCTGAGGTTGATCATTCGACAATGGACCATAGCGGTATGGACCATAGCGCTATGGATATGGCGGGCGATGACATGGATGGCATGACTGCGCCCATGGCCGATGAGACACCGCCACCTGGAGCCGGAAGCGGCCCCGCGCGCGCTGCCGACGCGATATGGGGTGCCGACGCTATGCGCGGCTCCAGAAAGCAGTTGGCTGCGGAAAATGGCGGTATGACTACGCTATGGGTGATGGCAGACCGCGCTGAATATCGTGTGCGAGATGGTAAGAACGGATATTTGTGGGACGGCCAAGGCTATTATGGCGGCGACATCGACAAGTTCTGGTTCAAAACCGAAGGCGAAGGCAATTTTGGCGAAAAGATCGAAAGCGCTGAGGTGCAGGCGCTATGGAGCCATGCGATTGCGCCATTCTTCGATTTGCAAGCTGGGGTCAGGCAGGATTTTGCACCGCGCGACCGGACTTATGCGGTTGTGGGCATTCAGGGTCTTGCACCTTACCTGTTCGAAATCGATGCGGCAGCATTTTTGTCCGACCGGGGCGATGTAACCGCGCGCATTGAGGCGGAATATGACCAGCGCATAAACCAGCGCCTGATTTTCCAACCGCGCGCAGAACTCAATCTTGCGGCACAAGATGTTCCCGAACTCGGTATCGGTGCAGGGATAGACACAGCCGAACTGGGAATACGACTACGATATGAATTTGTCCGCGAGTTTGCGCCCTATGTCGGCGTAGAACAGGAATGGAAAATTGGACAAAGTGCCAGATATGCGCGGGTGGCGGGAGAAGATTCCAGCGTCACCAATTATGTTATCGGGATTAGGTTCTGGTTCTAATATTTATAGGGGAAGAGTATGAAATATATTGGTTTAGCGTTGATTCTGTCGCTTACTACAGTTTCTTATCAGGCCGTTGCGCATGATAAAGGGCAGAGGGTTCATCTATTATGGGAACACCTGAAAGCACCCTCGAAGCCTACAGGAGCGGTATAGAAAGTCTCGATGATACTAACATGACGCGGCTATTCACAGATGACGCACTGGTGTTTGAAAATGGAAAAACGGAAGGCAGGTTCGGGAATTATCTTGCCCATCATCTCGGCCCTGAACTCAAAGAATTTGAGAGCTTTACATTCAGCGATGAGACGATCGATATATCTGTCATAGGTGACACAGCAATTGCCTCGGAAACCTACACATATACGATTGTGTTGAAGGATGGTCGGACCATCGAAAGGCAAGGCGTTGCCACGGCAGTTCTCGTGCAACGGGACGAAAGCTGGAAAATTGCACAATATCATTCATCTTCTCGCACGCCTAAGAAATAGCTTGGCAAGACAGCAATAAACCAATGCTTTTGCGAGGAGAAGGCGTGACACAGAAAACTCATATACGGGCGAGTAAAATTCATAAATGGCTCGCGCTCTTTATCGGTGCGCAATTGCTGCTCTGGTTTGCAAGCGGCGTTATAATGAGTGTTGTGCCAATCGAGACGGTCCGCAGCGAACATCTTGTTTCGCGGAAGACTGAAAAACTCAAAAGCCTTGATGGGCTGGTGACTCCTGAAATTTTTAGTCGCGAGGCATCGGGAAGCGTGGTTTCCTCCGATACCGTAGTGTATTAGGCAGGCCGGTTGCTGAGCTTGAAAATGCGCGAGGCGAGACACTTCTTTACGACGCAATAACCGGCCGCAATCGTGGCCAGATAACATCGGAAGAAGCCCGTTCGATAGCGTCTCGTGCTTGGATAAGCGGTCGACCCAATATTGCCGTCGTCGAAAAGGTTGTGAGCAGTTCCACGGAATATCGCGGCGCACTTCCTGCATGGCGAGTCGATACGGATGAAGACGTTTCAATCTATGTTCCGCTATCGACGGGAGGAGAGATCGCAGCGGTGCGCAGCACGACTTGGCGTGTCTATGATTTCTTCTGGGGCCTGCATATTATGGACTGGCAAAATCATGAGAATTTCAACAGCTGGTGGCTCGTTGTTTTTGCATTAGGTGGGCTTACTATGTCCCTGTCCGGCTTGACGCTTCTTATCAAACGATGGCCGTTTCGTCGCCGGCGAAAATTACGGAGCCAACAGCTGACTTCTGCATAATGTATTCAAGCCAAATTTGGAAAAAGGAAAGCTGACATGTCTCAATATACGCGTTTCATAATCATGATCTTAACATCGACCGTCATGATGTTCGGGCTGATGTATCTAAATACATATGCTCTAGACCATGTGTTTTTCAGTGAAACGCGCACTTGGATGGCGGTCTATATGGGCGCAGCAATGGCAATAATCATGCTGTTGTCCATGCTCGGGATGTATGAAGATAAAGCCAAAAATGCTATGATATTGGGCGGCGCGGCCTTAGTATTTGCAACTTCGCTCTATCTGGTACGATCACAGGATACGATTTCCGACCAAGCTTGGCAAAAAAGCTATGATACCCCATCACAGCATCGCCATTCTTACAAGCGAACGTGCCAGTATTGAAGACAAAAGAGTGCGCGAGTTGGCCGATGGAATTATCAAAGCCCAGCGCCGGGAAATTAAAGAAATGAAATGGCTCATTAATGATATCCGCAAAAATGGGAAAGCGATAAGCGAAGCGGAAGCAGCCGCTCGGCCGATGCCCAAGTTTGAAGGAGACCTTTAGCTCAACAATTAGTATTTGATATAAAGTTCGGTCTTAGCTGATCAACAAATGGGCCGGGGAATAGTCGTATATTTTGATGTTTTATCCCCGCCCCAACACCGAATAATTTACTGTAGGAACACCAATGACAAATGGCTCTGACAAAGCGCTGTACCAAGCGAAGGAACAAATCGAAACGATTTGTGGAAACTCTGCTTTGCAGCCACTGGTAAAATCATTTTTTGATGAGACCACTAATACAGCAAGTTATGTGGTGCACGATCCGGTAACAATGCATGCCGCAATTATTGACAGCGTACGCGAATATGAACCTGCTTCAGGGCATACCGCGTTCGCATCGGCCGATGCAATTATCGCTTACGTAAAGACAAAGGCTCTCACTATAGAGTGGCTGCTCGAAACCCATGCACATGCCGACCATATATCCGCCGCGCCTTATCTTAAACAGAAGCTGGGCGGTCAAATCGCAATCGGCCGAGAGATTGTTGCCGTTCAAAATGTCTTTGGCCAAATATTCAATCTTGGCCCGGATTTTGCTCGCGATGGTTCAGATTTCGATCATATGTTTGCCGACGGGGAGTATTTCCAGATCGGCAATATTCCAGTCTTGGCTTTATTTGTGCCGGGCCATACACCTGCGGATCTTGCTTATGTGATCGGCAACTCTGTTTTTACGGGCGATACTTTATTCATGCCTGACTACGGAACCGCCCGGGCAGATTTTCCAGGCGGGGATGCGTGTCAACTATACCGGTCGATAAAACGACTGCTATCGCTGCCTGGCCCAACACCTCTTTACCTGTGTCATGACTACAAAGCTCCCGACCGTGATTATTTCAAGTGGGAAACCACTGTCGACGATCAACGAAGTTCAAATGTGCATGTTCACGATGGAGTTGGCGAGGCTGAGTTTGTCAAGATGAGAACCGAGCGTGACGTTTCGCTCGGATTACCAAAGTTAATCATCCCCTCGGTACAAATTAACATGCGGGCTGGGTATTTGCCTCCTGCCGAGAGCAACGGCATTCGGTATTTAAAGACCCCTTTAGATACACTATGACTGATGTCCTACTTTGTTATTGCCGTGTGATCGTGTCTGCGCTCAGTGAACGTCTCCCTGCTCATTATGTTTGTCTTGGTGTGCATCGCGTAAAATTTCAATTCCGCCGTAAACTGCAATCCCCGCCACGGCGATACCGACTACAAGATCTGGCCAATTAGCACCGGTAAACAATACAATCATTCCAGCGAAAATAATGCCTCCGTTAGATATAAAGTCGTTAAAGCTAAACGTGGTCGCGGCACGCAAATTCACGTCTTTGTCCTGAATTTTTTGTAGCAGGCGCAACGATGCCAAGTTGATTACACCAGCAACCGCAGCCATTACTATCATCAGCCATCCTCCTGGTTCGGACCCTTCAACAAAGCGCCTGCCGGCATCAAAAATCACGCCTATAGCGAAAATTAGTAGCATTATCCCTGAAAGCCTCGCAGCTCCGCGCTTCCATTTTTGAGATCGGGTAAGCGCAAGCAAGCTAAGTGCATAGACGAGAGCATCAGATGAATTGTCGAGCCCGTTGGCGATCAGAGCATTGGAATCCGCCGTAATACCTGTTATGAAAAAGGCGATTGCAATTGCAACATTCAGTGCCAGCACAATCCAAAGAATCCTCCGCTTATACGGAGATTCAAGGTTCACAGATGCTTCGCTCACCCGTTCTTCTCCCTCGAACCTGTTCTTACCCATTTTTCTGCTTGCTCCACTTCTTCTAAATTGAAGTATCGCATCTTACCGCTAAATAAGGAGGCAGAGAACTTCGTTCCCCATTCTACCAATTTTTTCTCGCCCACAATAGCAATACGATCAAATTGGCCTCTATGACGAATATCAAATTTTAAATCACGCCATAACCCTTCGATGCTCCATCCGCGAAAATCAGGTTTCAGCTTAATTAGCATGGGGACAGTTCCGGGCCTTCGCTCCGCTATGCGTTCGAATAGCGGCACGAATGTATCGAAATCTTCCGCATCTAATTTTTCACCTGCTTCTATCCAAACCAGACCTTCATTTTCTTTGGCTATCAGCATTCCGCTTTTCCTTTCGTATCTTGAATAAATGCACTTTGTGGTTTTTCGATCCTGAAACAATTTCGGTTTGGACTTACAGCTTCTGCTATTGTCATTTTATCCGCTACTTTTAAAATATTCCATTGATCTGCTCCCAGAGCAACTGCTTTACAATGTAATGATTATTCTGCCTTGGAAATAGGACTGAAAGCACTAGATGCATCTGGTCTACCGTCTTTCAATAACCACAAACAGCTCCATCCCAGTCCAAGAACCCAACCGCCCAAAACATCGCTTGGCCAGTGAACCCCCAAAGCAATTCTCGATATGCCTATCAAAACAGTTAACACAAATGCGCCAAAAAATAGGTAAATTCGTGCGTATCTTTCCGGTAAAATATCAAGCAAAGCTAATGCTATAAGGATATAGACGATAGTCGAATTTGCAGCATGACCGCTTGGAAAGCTCGCCGAATTCGGGATAGAGAGATATTCGACGATTGACGGCCTAGGTCTGTCGAAAAAGTCTTTCAGTAAGAATACCATCCAGAACCCACTCATGGATAGAATCGGCAACAGAAGTGCATTCAAATAGGCTCTTTTTGCGATCAAAAGTCCGGATACTGCAAAAACCATGAGAATCAGAAAAATTGAATCTCCCAAAAAAGCAACGCTTCGGACAACTTGTGGAATCCAGTCCGGCCCGATGAGTATATCCGAATTTCCTGATGATCGAAAAGCAAGCAAGATAGACTTTTCAATTTTTTCCAAATGCCCCTTGGCCA
>UEXL01000297.1_pt1 | contig 20338 bp, 29 predicted proteins | sample 1796671 | NCBI WGS metagenome assembly UEXL01 (sample SAMEA4772471, study PRJEB27181) | metagenome | reverse complement strand
GGCAGCCTGCAGACGCAATGGCACAGCCGCTATGTGAGCGAAGGCCGCGACAACTCGATGGCCACAGCCTGCATAGCCTGGGCGGCGACCTGACAAAAGACCACGGGGCCCTGGGGGTCTGGCAAGCCTGGGGCGCAGGCAGCAGCGACTACCGGGAAAACAACCTGTTCGCGGAATACGCGCCGGGCATCGGCCGCTGGGAACCGTACCTGAACGTGACCTACCTGCAGTTCCACGCGGACGACCCGGCACTGGACACCCCTGATGACGTGGAAGCCGGCTTCGGTATCGCCACCCATCTGCAGCCCTGGCTGGCCCTGCGCGCAGACGGCACCTGGAGCAAGCAGGCCGACGGCGCTTTCTATGCGCTATCACTGGTGGGGGAACAGCAGCTCTGGGCAACCGGCATCGCGCAACTGCGGCTGACGCAAGCCTATGATCAGGGTTACGCCAGCGAGGAGTATGACGGCCCCAATCACCGCGAAGTGGGTGTGATGCTGACCTGGCACTGCCACCGGTCGGTCAACCTGTGGGCCGGCTGGCAGCACAGCTGGGCCGGGGAAGATGTGCGCCGCGATGGCGGCGGCGATCTCAGTTGGGGGCAGGTAGGCGTGATGGGTTATTTCTGAACCGCGCCAACCACCGATCCAGGGCATTGGCAAACCGCCCCTTGTCCTGGCTGGAAAAGCTGGCCGGGCCGCCGGTCTGCATCCCCGCCGAACGCATTTCTTCCATGAAATCACGCATATTCAGGCGTTCGCGCACGGTATCCTTGTCCAGCCAGTGACCACGGGGCGTCACCTCCTCGGCGCCCTTTTCCACCACTTCAGCCGCCAACGGTATGTCCTGGGTCACCACCAGATCGCCGGCCTCACAGCGCTGCACGATTTCATTATCCGCCACGTCAAAGCCCTGCCCCACCTGAATGGAACGGATCAACGGCGTACGCGGTACGGCGATATGCTGATTCGCCACCAGCGTGCAGGGAACCTGCGCTCGCTGTGCAGCACGGAATAACACTTCTTTCACCGGACGCGGGCACGCATCCGCATCAACCCAGATATGCATAAATGGCAGTTAATAATGAGCAATTAATAGTGAACAACTAAAGAAAAACCCCTAGTCACCCGACTCTGTTACCATACTCCAACCCGGCACTGTTTTTTATCTGTCGCTATTAATTATTCACTATTCATTATTCATTGCCCTTCCATGCCCCTGACCAACCCGCCGCTCTCGCTGTACATCCACACCCCCTGGTGCGTGCGTAAATGCCCCTATTGCGATTTCAACTCCCATGAGCGGGGCGAGATTCCGGAAGCCGCCTACCTGCAGGCCCTGCTTACCGATCTGGAACAGGATTTACCGCTGATCGGTGACCGTCCGGTGGAAACGGTGTTTATTGGCGGCGGCACCCCCAGCCTGATGTCCGCCGACTTTTACCGGCAACTCTTTCAGGGCATTCGCCAGCGGCTGACCCTGCAGGCAGACGCCGAGATCACCCTGGAAGCCAACCCCGGCACCCTGGAAACCGGCCGCTTCGAAGGCTTTCGCGACGCGGGCATCAACCGCCTGTCTATCGGTGTCCAGAGTTTCAATAACGCGCATCTGCAAGCGCTGGGGCGCATCCACGATGCCAGCGCCGCCATCGACGCCGCCCACCAGGCGCGGGCCGCCGGCTTCGACAATTTCAATCTGGATATCATGCATGCGCTACCCGGGCAGAGCCACGCCCAGGCCCTGGACGATCTGCAGCAGGCCATCGCCCTGCAACCCACGCACCTGAGCTGGTACGAGCTGACCATCGAGCCTAATACCGTTTTCTACCGCGCGCCGCCGGTCCAGCCAGACAGCGACGCCATGGCCGACACCGAACAGGCCGGCTTCGCCCTGCTCGCTCAGCACGGCTACCAACGCTACGAAATTTCCGCCTTCGCGCAATCTGGACGCCGCTGCCGGCATAATCTCAATTACTGGCAATTCGGGGACTATCTCGGAATTGGCGCCGGCGCCCACGGCAAGATCACCCAGGCCGCGCAGGGTCACGTGCACCGGTACCAGAAACCCGAAAACCCGAGGACTACCTGGCCGACGCCGCCCATGCCCGCCGTCAGCACCAGCCCATTGCCGGGCGAATTTCAGGCCTGTGAGGCCGCTCCCGGCTTATGGATGGCGACCATCCTGGCAATGCACTGCAAGCCACCGGAAACCGGTCGCACAGATGGCAAAACGCACTGGCCCATTTGGCAGCAGTCGTTGCCGTCGGTCATCGAACATTGGATGCCATGCTGACGGTGCAGCTTCTGGTAGCTTTCACAGCAGTATTGGATGCCCCGGTCGGAGTGGTGGATTAACGGTTGGCGTCCCTGTCGTTGACTCAGCGCTCTGCGTAGCGCCTGCTCAACGTCCTCGCTGCGCAAGCTGTCATGTACGTGGTGCCCCACTATTTTGCGGGAATACGCGTCGGTCACCAGACTCACATAGCTCATCCCCGAGCGCGTCGGCAGGTAGGTGATGTCCGCTACCCAGACCTGATTGGGACGGCTGGGGACGACCTGATCGATACCCGGTTTCAGGAGATTGGGGTGGCGCCGGAAGTGGTGATGACTATGTGTCGTTTTATGGTAAGCCCGCCGCCGTGACACCAGCAGGTGCTGTGCCCGGAGCACCTGGAACAGGTGGTCGCGGCCCAAGTGCAAGGTCCGATCCGCTTGCTCGTGCAGTAGGTAATGGAGCTTGCGGGCCCCTATTCGAGGCTGGCAACGCCGAACCCCATGCACGAAGTCGATCACCCGCTGTTCCCGGTCTTCCCGAACCTTCTGTGCCTGTTCGGCCTGATACCAGGCTTGACGGCTGATGCCCAGAAAACGGCATGCCCTGCTAACGGTCAATCTGGCAACGCGTTCTTGCTCAAGGACTTGCCGGGCCGCTTTTTTACGGACACCCCGTAGTCCTTTTCCATCACATCGACAACCGCTTCAAAGAACTCAGCCTTTTGCTCGGCCAAGCGCAGCTTCTCTTCAAGCTCTTTGATGCGTTGTTCTGGGGTTGGAGGGGATTGTGGCATGGCGGGACTCCTCGTTGGACGGGCTCCAACACCAGGGCGCCAGTCCTGGTGACCGTAGCGACGCAACCACTGTAGTACCGTCGAACGCCCCTGAATACCATAGCGGGCCTGAGCCTGCTTGTAGGTCAGCTCGCCGTTTTCCACCTGATCGACTACCGCCCGTTTAAAGGCCAAGGTGTAATCCCGCTGTGTGCGCTTAACTCGTTGATTCATCACGTTCTCCCAAAACCAGGACTGGAACGTGTCAACTCTATTCAGGACGGGTCATCGCCCACAAAAAAGCCCCGCAAGTGCGGGGCTTTTTTGTGGTGAACAATGGCCGGCGGTTATTCCGCGCTGGCCACCGCTTCCTGTTCTGCGCTTTTCTGCATCTCTTTTTCCGCCTTCAGGCTCTCATGCTGAGCCGGCGTACAACCGAGACAACGAACGAAGGTATTCTTGCCCGGGTTCATCACCAGCACTTCGCCGGCTTCTCCCGGATTGCCCCCCAGCAGACTGAACGGCAGCGTAACCACATACAGGCCAGCCCCCACCACCGTGGAAACCAGCAGCAATGGGCGCGCAAAAACCGCGTCGCCGATCATTGCCATTTCCCCCGGCCGATCCAGCTTTGATTCAGCCGCCTGTGCCGTGACGGGCGCCATGGCAGCAAACAGCATGGTGGAGGCGAGTACGGATGCCACTACCGGGCGCTTTGCTCGCTTCATGGTGAGTCCCTCTTGTATTTTTATAGTTAAAGTATCGCTGACATTGTTTCAGCTAAGTCGTTAATATTCCGACAATTGCATCACAATCTACACCTTTGTTCTTAGGCCAGCAATAGGTCAGGCGCTCAATCATTGATCAGCACCGACGCGAGGCGATCCCCCACCCTTCACCCCGTCACCGCTGGCATTGCGGGCAATAGGCCGTACTGCGCTGGCCATGCCGATCCGCCTTCAGGATGGCTTCGCATTGCAGGCAGGGCTGGCCAGCGCGGCCATACACATTCAGCGACTGGGCAAAATACCCGGGCTGACCATCGGCGCGGGTGAAATCCTTCAGCGTCGTCCCGCCCGCTTCAATCGCCCGGGCCAGCACCACCTTGATGGCCTCCGCCAGCGCCTGATAGCGCGCCAGGGAAATACGCCCGGCCGCCCTGGATGGATGAATACCCGCCATAAACAGGCTTTCCTGGGCGTAAATATTGCCCACCCCCACCACCGTGGCGTTATCCATGATGAAGCTCTTCACCGCCACCTTGCGCCCCCGGGAACGGGCAAACAGCCCTCACCGTTGAAAGCCTCGCTGAGCGGCTCCGGCCCCAGCGACTGCAACAAGCTGTGCGGCTCCTCGCCGGCCTGAAACAGTACCGTGCCGAACCGGCGCGGGTCGTTGAAACGCAGCGCCTTGCCGCTATCGAGCAGCAGATCCACATGGTCGTGCTTGCGCAATGGCAAGGTCGCATCCACCACCCGCAGGGTGCCGGACATACCCAGATGGATCAGCACCTGGCCGTGCTCCAGCTCAATCAGCAGGTACTTGGCCCGCCGGCGCAGGGCCACAACGGGGCAGTCACGCAACGCATAAAGGGCCTCACTGACCGGCCAGCGCAGGCGCGGCTCACGCACCGTGACCGACGTCAAAATGCGTCCCTGCACATGCGGACGAATGCCGCGCAGGGTGGTTTCCACTTCAGGTAATTCAGGCATAAAAAAGGCAATGAATAGTTAATAATTAATAGCGAAAACCAACACAACATCCAAAAGCATGCATGTCTTAGGCTACACTGCTTCCGCAACTCGTTTTTCAATTATTCATTATTAATTTACTCTCATGTCTCTCACTTACTGGCTCGGCGTCGATACCGGCGGCACTTTTACTGATTTTGTTCTGCTGGGCGACGGTGAACCGCGCATCCACAAAGTGCTGTCCACACCCGCATCCCCGGAACGCGCCATCCTGCAGGGCATCAGGGACCTGGGCCTGAGTAATGCCATGGCCAGCGGGCAGTTGGCCATTGTGCACGGCACCACCGTGGCCACCAACGCAGCCCTGGAAGGCAAGGGCGCCCGCACCTTGCTGATTACCAATGAAGGGCTGGAGGATATCCTCCGCATTGGCCGCCAGAACCGCCCGGAACTCTACAATCTGACGCCCCCCCAGCAACGCCTCTGCGGTCAGCCTGCTGCCCGCGCTCGGCTGCCCGGCACGGCTGGATGCCGCCGGCCATCCCGTGACCCCGCTCACCGACGGCCACATTGCCACCCTGTTGAGCGCCGTCCGCGAGCTGGACCCGGAATCCATCGCCCTGTGCCTGCTGTTCAGCTACCTGAACCCGGAGCACGAACAACGGCTCAATGACGCCTTGCGTGATGCCGGCTTTGCGGTGAGCCCATCGCACCAGATACTGCCCACCCGGGGCGAATACGAACGGGGCATGGCCACCTGGCTGAATGCCTGGCTGGCCCCCCGCGTCGCCGACTACCTGCAACGCCTGCAACAGGCCACGGCCCCCCGCGCCACTGGCTATCATGCAATCCCACGGTGGCACCATTGCCTCACAGCAGGCGGCCGACCTGGCCGTCAACCTGCTGCTGTCCGGCCCTGCCGGCGGGCTGGCTGCTGCCCAGCGGCTAGGGCAGCAGCTGCAGCAACCGCAGCTGATGACCTTCGACATGGGCGGCACCTCCACCGATGTAGCCTTGCTTGATGGCGATATCCGCCTGACCCAACAGGGCCACATTGGCCCCTACCCGGTGGCCGTTCCCATGGTGGACATGCACACCATCGGCGCTGGCGGCGGCTCACTGGCCTATGTGGATGACGCGGGCCTGCTGCACGTGGGCCCGCAATCCGCAGGTGCCGACCCCGGCCCCGCCTGTTACGGCAAAGGCGGGCGCCAGGTCACCGTCACCGATGCCAATGTGGTGCTGGGCCGGCTGCAGCCGGACTTTGCCCTCGGTGGCTCACTGGCGCTGGATGTGCCCGCCGCGGAACAGGCCATGGACCGGCTCGCCCAGGCCCTGGGCCTGACTCGCCAGCAAGCCGCCGACGGGGTGCTGGCCCTGGCCAACGAACACATGACCCAAGCACTGCGGGTGATCTCCATCCAAAAGGCTTCGACCCCGCGGACTTCGCCCTGATGAGCTTTGGTGGCGCCGGCGGCCTGCATGTCTGCGCGCTGGCCGACAACCTGGGCATGACCCAGGCCATTGTGCCGCAACGGGCAGGCGTCCTGTCTGCCGAAGGGCTGGTCTACGCCCCGCGCAAACGGGAAATGCTGCAAGCACTGCCCGCACAGGTGGACGAGCCCCTGTTGCACGAGCGCATTGCGCAGCTGCAACAACAGGGCCAGACGGAACTCATTGCCGAAGGCGTCAGCGCAGACCGGATTCGCCACCGGGTGTTTGTGGACATGTGCTACCGGGGGCAATCCTCCGTCCTGCAGATTGACTGGGAGCCCACCCTGGCCGAACGGGAAAACCGCTTCCACACCGCCCACCAGCAGCGCTTCGGCCATCAGCTGGGGCTCCCCGTTGAGCAGGTCAACCTGCGCGTCCAGAGCCAGGCCCAGAGCAACCCGCCAACCCAGCCGGACCGGCATACCCAGGTCGCGCCAGCAGAACGCCACATCCTGCTACCGGGCATGCACACAACGGCGGCCGTGTATAACCGCGAATCACTGGGCGCCGGGCAGCATATCACCGGTCCCGCCCTGATCTACGAGGCCGTGGGCACCACCTGGCTGGCCGCAGACTGGCATGCCACCGTCGATCCCCAGGGCCACCTGTTGTTACAGCGCAACGCATAACGGCCGCAGCCATCCGTCAGTCAACAGGCACCTTTGGGACCCTGATTGGCCGTAAAGTCCGAATTTGACCCGTTTAGTGTCTTATGTCCGTCATCCCGGGTAGGGCACAATAGCGGCTCCGTCTTTTTACTGTGCGACATCTATGCTGAATTATCTGAGTGAGGGCCTGCTGGCTCCGAGTCTCGGTGCCCTGGTGCTGATCACCCTGGCCATGACCCACGTGACCATTGTCAGCGTCACCGTCTACCTGCACCGCTATTCCGCGCACCGGGCGCTGGACATGCACCCGGTGCTCAAGCATTTCTTCCGTTTCTGGCTGTGGCTCACCACCGCCCAGAACACCCTGGAGTGGACCGCCATCCACCGCAAACACCACGCCAAGTGCGAGACCGAAGAGGACCCGCACAGCCCGGTGGTGAAAGGCATTCGTAAAGTACTGAGCGAAGGGGCCGAACTGTACCGCGAAGAAGCGGAAAACGAAGAGACCCTGAAGAAGTATGGTGCTGGCTGCCCGAACGACTGGGTGGAACGCAACGTCTATTCCCGTTTCCCCATGGGCGGCATTGCCCTGATGGCAGTCATCGACCTGCTGCTGTTTGGCGCCGCCGGCATTACCGTGTGGGCCGTACAGATGATCTGGATTCCGCTGTTCGCCGCTGGCGTCATCAACGGCCTGGGCCACTACTGGGGTTACCGCAACTTCGAGTGCGCCGATGCGTCGCGCAATATCTCCCCTGGGGCATCCTGATTGGCGGCGAAGAGCTGCACAACAATCACCACACCTACCCCAACTCCGCCAAGCTATCCGTGCGCCGCTTTGAATTCGATGCCGGCTGGGCCTGGATTCGCCTGTTCGAGATTTTGAGACTGGCCAAGGTGAAGAAAGTCGCCCCGAAACCCGCCCTGGAGAAAAGCGCCCGCGGGATCGACCTGGACACGCTTCGTGGCGTCATGCAACACCGCTTTCAGGTCATGCGCCATTACCGCAAGACCGTGATTACGCCGGTCTTCAAACAGGAACAGGCCCGCGCCTGTGACGCCACCCGCGACCTGTACGGCCGCGCCAAGGCGTTGCTGCACCGGGACCTCACCCTGATCAAACCCAATCAGGAACTGCGCCTGAAAAGCCTGACCGAGAACAACGAAACCCTGGAAGCGATTTACCAGTTCCGTTTACGCCTGCAGGATATCTGGTCGCAGACCAGCCGCAGCTCTTCGGAAATGGTGGAAGCACTGGAGAAGTGGTGCCATGACGCACGCGAATCCGGCATCCACGCGCTACAGGAATTCGCCGACCGGTTACCTCATTACCGGCACGCTACTGCCTGAAAACGAAAACGGCCGCTAATGCGGCCGTTTTTCATTCATCTCTTTCCAAGCATTTTCCCCGTTTTTTTGGTTCATCGCGGAATGGAGTGATGAGTCGATTTCAGGCGTTACCTCTTTATCCGGCCTCGACAATCGCTGGGCGCCAGATGCCCGACGACGGACGCTTGCATTCAAACCATGGCCGCTATGCGATCTTCGCAAAACGAATGGCTCAATGATTCCCTGAATAATGGCCCTGGAGCCCTCAAAAGAAATACCGCAATAGCGACAGCCACTCAGGCTATGGGGGTCTACGTCAGGCATCCGGCGTCGAGCGTTTGGCAACAAAGTGCGGAGGGATTCGCGATAAGCTAACCAAACGGCAAGAAGCGTGTTATTCACTCTAATCCGTGATGAACCTTTCTTGGTCAGCCAGCATTGAATACCGGTTTACATGCTCAGCCCTGTGCAGACGCAACAGTGATGTTCTCAATCACCTGAATGGCATCCTGATTTGCCGCTGAGACATTCACCGAAATCCCTCCCAAGCCCACACCCAACGTGCGCAGAAGAGGATTGATCAAAGCATCACCCAGACTGACGACCACATCCGAAAGCAGATCCTCAATCAAATCGATCACGGGATTCAGCACCTGACCAAGTGATATCCCTCCCAGCGTCCCCTTCCAGCAAACTTGCGTTAACCGTGAGCCCAAGATTAAGACCGGCCAAGCCACTTCCCAGATCCTCATAGCCCACCTCAGCACAACCAGTCAGCGGGTCACAATAAAGATCATAGCGAGGATCCAGCACCACCCTTTCCTCTGTTCCTGGTACGGTGCCATCCAGTTCGGCATCAAGATGCAATAGTGGATCAATCGACAACAAACCGAACAAGAGACTGATTCGACCCACATCCGCATCCAGAGGCGAGGATTGCAATTCGCCCTCACTATCCAGGCTTCCTGTCACGATCCGGGCCACTTCCCGTTCCAGCTCGACAGTAAATTCCACGGTATTGGAAGAACCTGCCGCACAATCAGCTGCGACCAGGTACCCACGACCGCCACCGGCGTTCACTGCCAGGGGTATTTCCAGATCGGCCAGAGAAAAGTCCACAATCCCCAATATAGGGATCGGCAGAATCTCGGCTCTTGCCCGTAACTGTAGAGTCACATCCGGTGCGTAAAACTGTGTCCTCCAGTTACCGTCAGCATCCTGCCTCGCCGGCCCGATAGCCACGGTGGGAGGTTCCCCCACGTGTAGCCCCAGATCCACCGTTTCAATATCCGCAATCAGGGGGATATTGAGGTCATTGATATTCAATGGCAGATCCAGCACGCCTCCCTGACCAGCCTGTTGTTGCTCAGCCAGATTCAGCACCAGGCTGATCACCAGATCATAGACCGGAAACTCACTGTCTTCCGGGACTGAGGTCGCCTCAACCACCTCAATGACATCGCTGACCTTGATGGTTTCAATACCTTGCGAGGTAGCAATATCATCCAGCAAAGAAGCAACCGGTGCGGCAACGCCACCCACATCAGCAATCGCGGATGCCAGTTGATCCGCATCCAGCCCCAGCAGCTCCGTCAGATCATCCACCGCCAACGCGGACAATAAATCTCCGAGCTGCACGGTGGCGTTTTCCAGGCTATCCAGGCTGGTTGGATCCAGAGAAAAGCCCGGCTGATTCAAGACCACCCCCAACAGCGAGCCCAATAGTGATCCGTCGCCACCGACCCCAGCGGTGCCTCCGGCAGCACTGATCGTCGCTGTCACCTCGCGACGGGCGGCCGCATTCACCGACATATCCAGCGTGCCAAAGGTGGACTCGGGCAATAGCAGGGGAAATGGGCTCACTACGGGTATAGGTCACCAGTACGGCATTACTTTCTTCAACGAAGTTCACCGGCCGAAACGAAAGGACATTGCTGCCGTCCGCGTCTTCAATCAGGCCGACCTGAACCTGCAACGAGCCATCCTCTTCACTAAAACCCTGAGCCTGAGCAGCAGCAAGGGCCCGGGCTTGAATCACAGCCGTGCTAACAAATTGGCCTCCACAACTCTGCGCCTCTGCCGCCCCTGCCTGCGCCGCCACATTCACCTGCGCCTGCATTTCGCCGCGCAGCATATACAGGCGCGCGCCATCCAGTGCCATCACCGACAGGATGACGACAATCAACAACAGCAGCGGTGTAATCACCGTCAGGGCGCCCTGCTGGCGCCGGCGATTACTCGTCGCGGGTCTGTTCACCGAAGGTGTCCGGTATGGCCGTGCGGAATGAATCCGCCAGGCGACGCTGGGGTATCCACATAGATAGGCGCCGAGAGCTCACTTTTTGCGGCCGGACGAGAGTCCCGCTGCTGGTTCAGCAACCAGTCGGTCACTGTTTCCGGCACATTGTTTACCACTTGATCGGATACACCGAAGCTATAATTCTGCTCGGGCTCGGCCGCCACGGCCAGGCCCGGCAGAAGAAGCACAAGAAGCCATTTATTCATGGTGCGACCCTCCCGAACTGTTGACTGAGTTTCTCCGCATAGGCCATTTCGTCCTCGGAAAAACCGTATTGAGACTGCAATTCCTGGATGCCTTTTTCGTTATTACTCATCAGGTAGGCCACTGCCAGATTCTGGCGAACCGGCCCCTGGCCATTCGCCAGCTCCAGGGCCGTGCGCAATTCAAATGCCGCATCGTCATAACGGCCAACCAGCAACAACGCATAACCGTAATCGTTGCGCACCTGGGATGTGGCTGGTGCCATATCACGGGCTTTTTCCAGATGTGAAATTGCCGACATGACCTCATGGCGCTTCAGCAACACCATGCCCAGACCATGTTCACTGCGGCCATCACCACAACGGTTGGCCATGGCCCGATACACCTCTTCCGATTCTTCCAGTTTGCCGGACGCCGCCAGTAACTGCCCGTAACGCAACCAGTGATCGATGGCGTTCATCGGATCATTCTCCAGCTGCGCCAACGCCGCGTAGTTGCGCCCTTTGGCCATCAGGGTATCGACCATTTCCAGGTCCACCCTTTGCTCCGGCTGCAGCGCGTCCTTGCAGACAATGCCAGACACATCCACGGTACCACTCGCCTGTGCAGGCGCGCTTTGGTGGGCGCAGCCCGCCAGCACTGTCAGCAGCGCCCCAGCACACAGACCTCCCCAATTACTGCCACGCATGTCCCTGCTCCCTTTCATCGTGTCAACGCCTCGGCAATGGACACCACCGCCGGGCCACCAATCAGAATAAATAACGCCGGCAGCATGAAAGCCATCATGATCACCGTCATTTTCGCCCCGATCCGGTTGGTTTCTTCCCGGATCCGGTTGCGCTCCACGTTCTGTGCTTCGTCAATAATCTGGTCCAGGCTGTGCGATACACCGGCCCCTAACTGGCTGCTCTGTTTCATCAGCACCACATAACTGCGCAGCACCGGAATCCGTTTATTTTCACCCAGCTCATCCAGCGCCTGGGTGCGTTCCGCACCGGATTTCATTAACCGGTTAAACCGGTCAATACGGGCAATCAGGATTGGCAGCAACGGGCGGCCCTGCACACCAATAATGCGCAGCACGCGCTCCAGTGACAGCCCCGCCTCCATCAGCATGCGCGTCATGTGACACAGCTCCACCGCTTCCAGGTTCTGGCGCATTTCCGCCTGCGCCCCCATGCCACGAATGGTTCTGCGCGGCAAAATAAATCCTGCCGCCGACATCAACAGCCCGCCCAGCGCGCCGAAAAACAGAAACCCGATGGCCGCCACCAACACCGGCAACAACCAACACGACAATAAATAAATCACCTGGGACTGTTCACGGGTTTTGCCCATGCCTTTCAGCGCAAGGCGAATATCTTCGTAATCACTGGCCGCCAGGGAAGACTCTGTCAACGCCCCGGAAATACGCCACAGCCAGAAACCGCCACAGTCATTTTCCACACGGACGCCCGCAGTGTCGTGCAACCGGGCATGAACTCGTGCCCGCATTTCCCATTCCCGCGCCTTGAACAACAGCAGCCACAGCGCCACCAGCACAAGGACGACGGACAGCGCCAGAAACAGATCACTCACGCCCCACCCCCTGCACCATGCGCCAGATAATCACCACACCGATGCCCTGCAGCACACCGGCGATAATCAGCATGGTGTGCCCGGTGTCCGTGCGCAAAAGCACATCGGCATATTTTTCATTAATCAGCATCATGTACACCGCCATACCCAAGGGCAGTAGCGTAAAGGCTCCTGCGGTAAAACGGGTTTCTGCGGTGGACGCAAGAAACTCACGGCGCAGTTCCTGTTGCGAACGCAGGGAATTAGCCACTTGCTGCAGAACCGGCCGAATGGATGAGCCGAAGCGGGCGGAAGTGCGCAAGGCAATGGATACCAGCACCAGTGACGGCACCCGATAAAGCCGCGCAAAATCATCGAACAGGCCGGTGTGTAGTCACGCCCGGATTCCACCGCACTGCGCAGCCGGAATGTCAGCGGTTGAAACACCGGCGGCGCATCCTGAAACGACTCCAGCAACGACGCTTCCAGAGAACGGCCCGCCCCCATGTAACGCAGGGTCGAATCCATGATGCCCGGCAGGGATTCAAAAATGGCACGGCGCTGCTGTTGAAACCGGAAACGCCAGTACAGCCACAGGCTCGCCATAATGAACAGGGCGACCACGGCGGCCGCAATAAAACCGGACGACGCCAGCACCAGCGCCAGCATGACAAAGATGACAATGCCCATCAGCGTCAACTGGGTACGCGACAAACGAATATCTGCGCGCAGCAACAGACGCTCCAGCGGCCCGCTGACCACCCGTGTCTGCCCCAGCTCCTGACCCAGCTCGGTGCGTTGCTGTAACCGCCGCTGGCGCACCCGGTCGCTGACCAGGCTGCGCTGCCGGTAACGGAACCAGACCAGCTGCAACAACACCGTCAGCACGGCAATGATGCCGAGCACCTGTGCCATGCCGAGCAGCTCAACCGCGCTCATCATTGCTCCGGTACAGGTAATCCATGTGATAAAGGTCATCGCTGGTGGGCGTTAACGCCACCACTTCACTCACCCGGCGGCGGCCGTCCGGCGTCCGCTCCAGTTGAATAATGATGTCCAACGCCGAACCGATCAGCCGGCCAATAGCCGTTTCACTGGCGTCATAGCCACTCACCGCCAGCAACGTCTCAATACGCACCAGCGCATCGCGGGAACTGTTGGCGTGGATGGTGCTCATGGAGCCTTCATGGCCGGTGTTCATGGCCTGCAGCAATTCAATGACTTCATTGGAACGCACCTCACCCAGAATCACCCGGTCCGGGCGCATCCGCAGAGCGTTAATCACCAGCTCACGGGCACTGATGCGCCCCTTGCCCTCGGTGTTTGCCGGGCGCGTTTCCAACCGCACCACATGGGGGTGGTTCAGTACCAGCTCCGCCGAATCCTCAATGGTGAGAATGCGTTCCGGGCGGGGAATGTACTGGCTGATCAGGTTCAGCATGGTGGTCTTACCGGTACCGGTACCACCACTGACAATAATATTGCGACGCGACTCCACCGCCTTGATCATGATGTCCAGGCAGGCCTCGGTCAGCGAACCTGAATCGATCAGTTCCTGGGCGCTCAGATGGTTGCGCGTGAACTTACGAATACTGATGCTGGGACCATCCAGTGCCAGCGGCGGGATAATGGCGTTCACCCGGGAACCATCCGGCAGGCGGGCATCCACCATGGGGCTGGATTCGTCCAGCCGCCGCCCCAGCGGCGCCAGCATGCGGCGAATCACTCTCACCACGTGGTCGTCATCGATAAAACGCACCGACGCCTTTTGCAGCACGCCGGACACTTCAATGAACACACTGTCAGGGCCGTTCACCAGGATGTCATTGATCTGTTCATCCGCCAGCAAGGGTTCCAACGGACCAAAGCCGGTGACTTCATCCAGCGCATCGCGGGCAAGCTGATTGAGATCCTGGGTGGAAAGAGGGACCCGGTTCAGGGCGATATACTGGCCCACGGTGGTACGGACAAAATCCGACAGCTGGTCGCTGCCGGCATTGCCGACCTCGATCCCTTCTTCATCCAGGCGCTCTACGACCCACCGATGGGTGCGATCCTTGAGCTGCTGGTATTCCGCATCGATCCGTCCGGCCACAACTGCTCCTGCTATCCGTTGCGTTGACTGTTATTCGGGCCAGGCGCCACGCTCATTGCGCAGGCCAGCTACCCATTACTGCGCACGCGCTGCCACCAGCTCGAACTGGTGACATCGTCCTGCTGCATTTCCAGCTTGCCGACCAGCGCCTGCAAGGTGCGACTGTAACGGCACCGCGGCGACTGCTCATGGATCGGCAACCCACTGTTCATGGCCAACAGCCGGTACCGCCAATCCATCGGCAGGCCACCAAGCAGCGGCACCCCGGCCGTGTCTGCCAGTTCGTCCAATCCCGGCGGTACATGGCTTTCCACACCATCGACGACCAGACTCACCTGGCTCTCGCGACCCAGATGGGAGCGCCAGTCGTTACCCAGGCTACGCACCGCATGGGCCTGATCCACCAAAGGATGCATGGCCACCAGCAGGTGCCGGGCATGGATACCCAGCGCACGCACCCAGTGGCGACTTTCCAGCGTTCCCACATTGATCACGATGCGATCGAACATCTGCATCAGGTGATTCAGGGCAATGAACAGGTCCGCACTGCGATCGCCCTGCAGGTTGCCGCTGTCCACGCCACCAGCAAGCAACCGTAACCCAGGACGGTATTCTTCCAGCGCCGTGCCGATCAGGGGTTTCATCCAGGGTTTCAGGGCTGGCCAGCAGGTTTTCCAGGTTGTACTCGTTATGTACATCCAGATAGAAAATCCCCCGCTCACCCGGCTGGGTATCAATGGCCAGGCAGCGCTCTCCGGGAAACAGCCGGTTCAGCGCCAGCGCCACATTCTGCGTCAGGAAGCGGGTATCCACCGTGGCACTCGCCGAGGCCACCAGCGTGAGATTATTGGTGCCGGAACGTACCTCGTCACCGTAATGGCCCACCCGCAATAACTGGTGGCGGCGCAAGCGCTCACGGACATCACCGGCATCGGTGCCGGCAACGAAACAATCCCGGGCACCGGCGCGCATGGCCTGCAACAGCAGTTCCTGATTGGCCCGGGCGCATACGGTAATCACAGTGACCCAGGGGCGGGCGCTGGTCAGCGCGGTGATAATGGCCAAAGACTGGTCCATATCCGCTTCAGAAATTTCCACCATCACTACATGGGCGGTGGTGGCCTCCAGTAGTAGACGCAGCACCCGGGTCAGGTCGGAACGGCTGACCTGTTCCAGCCGAAAGGGTTCTTCGACAACCCGCTCCAGCCAGGCCTCGATGCCATCGTCATCAACAACCGAAAGAACAATGTCGTGGTCACTCATAGCATCACCAGCTCAGTCCATGGCGGATGGGTTGGGAGCCGCGACGGCTTTCCGTGGCCATATCCAGCCAGCCCATGCTGCTGGAGTGATAGCCAGCACCCGGCAAGGTCACCGGCGGGCTGGTGGCCTCCTGCGGCGTGACCAGATGTGGCGTCACCACCATCACCAGCTCCTTGTCGTCTTTCTGGATCCGCGAGGAACGGAAGAAAGCGCCAAGCAATGGAATGTTGCCGATACCGGGCAAGCGGTCGCTGCTGTTAATGGTGTTACGGCTGACCAGACCACTGATGATGAAGGTTTCCCCGGTGCCAGCGACACGGTGGTTTCCGCCCGCCGCACCCGCAGGCCCGGCACCGCCACACCACCGGTTTCCACCCGGCAGAGAAATCCAGTTCGGAGACTTCCGGCGCCACCTTGAGAATAATCTGTTCTTGTCGATGACCGTGGGCGTCAGGCTCAGGCCAATACCGAATTCCTTGAATTCGATCTGCACGCCGTCGGTGCTGCGGGTGGGCACCGGGAATTCACCACCGGACAGGAAGCTGGCGCTCTGCCCGGACAGGCTGGTCAGCGACGGCTCCGCCAGGGTATACGCAAACCGTCCGGCCTCCAGGGCATTAATGGCCAACACGGAGTTGGGCCGAAGCCGAACAGGTTGAAGCCTTCTGTGCCCAGCGGCGTGGGCACCGCCCCGGCACCTGAAAGCCAGAGCCTGGGGCGGCAATACCCACCGCAGACTGTCCACCATTAAAGCTGTTGCTGTAACTCATGCCCAACTGATTCAGCTCGGAACGGCTGACTTCCAGCACGCGGATATCCGTCTGCACCTGGGTCCCGAACGGCAAGGCATCCCCCAGGGTTGTCGCCACCACCACCGTGCTGCGCAGCGGTTTGCTGCTATTGCGCAACCACACCGATAGCACCGCTGACCCTTCAGCTTTGGCCGTCAGCAACAATTCCGCACTGCCGGTCACGGTCAGTGCCGCCACCCCCGGATCCGAAGTCGCCACCTTTGACACCGCCGCCGGGAACGTCAGCACCTTCTGATCCCCGGGCGCCAAACGCATGGAGTCGGTCAGGTCCTGTGCATTCGAGACCGTGGCCGTCAGCCACAGCAGCGTTGCCATTACCGCCCAAGCGGCCCCTTTTTTCATCCCACCCTTAACGCACATAAGTGCTCCTTGAGTCAGATCCTTCATAGACTTCGACTCGCTGGCCCGGCGACTTGGCCTTTGGCGCTGGCGCACGGGTGACCGGGAACAGATCCTTGTAATAGACCGGTTTGCCTTTGCCATCGCTGGCGCGGGCGCTGGCCACAGCCTCTTTGTTGGTGTCCTTGTCGTCGCTGGCAACCACCGCCAGGCGCATCGACCCTTCTTCCGCCGCCAGCAACAGTGGCGGCACCTTGTCCTGGGCACCGCCAGCACCACCGTGTTGTTACGGCGCTGGGCCTCACGGTCCTGATCACTGCTGGCGGCGGCCATGGCACCTTTTACCGCCAGCACCTGAACGCTGCGCAGCAGCACCAGCGCCGCCGGGTTATCCCGCTCGGCCTTGCGAAACGCCACCACCACATCCACCAGATCACCGGGCTGCAACAAGCCGCCCGCCATGACCACATCATCCACAGCAACGCCCACGGCACGGAACCCCGTGGGCAAGGCACCGGCAGGGTGCCGCCAGGTTCAAGATGATTACGGGAAAGCAGCTCACCCGGACGGGCAAACTGGCGAAGCTCTTGCCCACCACCGTTTCATCGGCGGTCAGCACATTGGCAATTGGCGCAGGGGAAGACACCACCGCCAGGGACTCTTCATCAAGTGTATCCCCGACATTCAGGCTCTGTGTCACCACCCAATAGCGATAACTCGGCGCCTCCTGAGTGGACGACGTTGTCCGTGCCCTTATCCTTCACCACCAACGCCGGTGTCGGATCGCGACTCAATCCCACCAATGCCAAAATCAATGCCACCAGCGCCACTGCCAGCGCCGGCAACATGTACAGCAGTCTTGATCCCATGTTCTCTCCGGAACATCCCTGTGTTTCTGGTTCTTGTGGCAGGCACGCAGATCAGAATGCGGCCCGCGCCTCCGCATCCAGCCGGTCCGGCAGGGGGGGAAACTCCCCCAGCATGCCGAAACTCAACGCCGGCACCACCGGATTGGTCTGATAGTTCGGGTAAACCAGGCGGCAGTGGAGCATTTCCATCCCCCCCACTGTTTCCAGATTACAGGCACCGTCAGCATCCAGATCCCTGAGGCTTGGCGGTAGCTGTGTCACCAGCCCGGCCAACGCCGAATTGGCGCGCTGCGTCACTGACGCCCCAAGGGCGGCCCCTTGTAACGCAGAGCGATCAATGTACAAGGCGGTGGATACCGCATTGTCCACCGCATCCTGCATCCGATACTGGGCAAAGAATGTCAGGCCGTATACCGCCGCGCCATACAACATGGCGACAACGAAGGGGAACAGCAGCAGAAACTCCAGTGCCACCGCCCCTGTCACCCTACGGCGCATACCCACATCCGCATGCCGACTAATCCCTAGGTATCAGAGGCATCAGAGAACAGGTCGGAAAATGCCGTTTCCAGTGCACCGCTAACCGTATCATTAGTCGCCAAAACACCAATGATGATGATCAGCGCGGCAGCCAGAACAATGTACTCCAGTGCACTGGCACCACGCTGCTTACGCGCGCGACCTGGCAACTGGGTGTAAAGACGGGCAAAGATAAATTGAGAAATCATAGTCAAAGTACTCATAGTGCTCTCCGTGCACGCTCTTTGTGCGGGTTGCCAAACTTATCCCAAAACCATTACATATGCGCAAATATGAACTTACAGTTCAATCCTATGCAACTGTGACGTCCTTCACAACGCCGGGCATGTAGCCTTTTGTTGCAAAACCTCCCGGTCCTGTAAAGCTAGCACCGACGCCGTTTTGTGATGCAGGTCAAACTCTGTACGGGACAGGAAAGACGATAGACGGGCTTTTCCCCGCGCAGATTTGATGTAAATCAGTTTATCTTGCGTGTACTTTTCTCCAGACATAAAAAAACCCGGGAAATCCCGGGTTCTTTATGTCCGCTGCCAGGCAGGCAAGCTAGAAGATCATTACTTGATCTTCGCTTCCTTGTAGGCCACATGCTTACGCACGACCGGATCATACTTCTTGGTTTCCATCTTTTCAGGATGGAGACGCTTGTTCTTGGTGGTGGTGTAAAAATGACCAGTGCCAGCAGAGGACACCAGGCGGATTTTTTCACGAATAGGACCGGCCATGGGTTAACTCCTTCTGTTAGCCTTAAACGCGATCGCCGCGAGAACGGATATCGGACAATACAGAGTCGATACCTTTCTTGTCGATGATGCGCATACCTTTAGAGCTGACCCGCAGACGCACAAAACGCTTCTCGGACTCAACCCAGAAACGATGGTGGTGCAGATTCGGCTCGAAACGACGCTTGGTCTTGATGTTCGAGTGGGAAACGCGATTGCCCGTTACAGGGCGCTTACCGGTCACCTGGCAAACTTTGGACATTGTCTTGCTCCGTAAATCTTCTTGCGGGGGACGGTAGAGCCCCGGAAAAGGCGCGTTTTATACCAATCCACCGCTCAAGTTTCAAGCGAAATCTTGAATTAAACGACCGCTGGACGCCAAACAGCACAAGCCAAACGCCGGTAAATCGCCGCCCAAGGCTTCTGGAACATGGGCGACACGCGGCATAGAGGGATTAATAGCCCATTCACTTGCCCCGGACGCTCCATTTCATATCAGGCAAATGGCATCAAGAAGCGTCAGGCGTTTTCACAACGCCCCGCGCGAAGCCATCGACACCCAGCCGCCATCGCCGATTACCAGATGGTCTAACACTCGGATTCCACCAACCCCAGCGCCTCCACCAATCGCCGGGTGATGGCATGGTCCGACTGGCTGGGCTCGGCCACGCCCGACGGGTGGTTGTGGGCCAGGATCACGGCCGCGGCGTTGTGCTCCATGGCCCTACGCACCACTTCCCGCGGATAAACCGCCGCCGCATCGATGGTGCCCTGAAACAACTTCTCAAAGGCGATCAGGCGATGCTTATTATCCAGGAACAGGCAAGCGAACACCTCAAACGGTAACCCGCGCAACTGGGCCGTAAGCAGCTGCCCGGCCTTGTCCGGGTTATCCAGTGGCTGCCCCCGCTCCAGAGGCTCCGCCAGATAGCGCCGCCCCAGCTCCAGCGCCGCCAGCAACAACGCCCGCCGGGCGGTCCCCATGCCGGGCAAATGCGCCATGCGTTCCGGGCTCAGATCCAGCATGGCCCGCAGCCACCGCTGCCCGCCAACTGCCGGCGCGCCAGATCCACCGCCGTCATGCCCTGCTGGCCAGTACGCAGAAAGATCGCCAACTCCGCATCACTGAGCGCCCCGGCACCCCGCGCCAGCAACTTCTCCCGCGGCCGCTCATCCGTCGGCCAGTCTGTTATGGCCATGGTTATACGCCCCACGCCTGAGGCCGGATGCCTGACGCTAAAAACGTCTCATCCTGCATACGGGTGATCAACGCTGACAACTGGGCGAACACCTTCTCCGTTTGCCCAATAAGCACGTTGGCACCGGCATATGCCAGCCTTGCGGCTATGGCAATCTGGGTCTCGAGCTCCATCAACGAGCCTCTGGCGATATAAAAGAACCGCAGTCGGTCAGCCTGCGAACCCCGCCCATATCCCTCCGCTATATTGGAGGGAACGCTGACCGACGCCCTGT
>UEXL01000228.1_pt1 | contig 20359 bp, 24 predicted proteins | sample 1796671 | NCBI WGS metagenome assembly UEXL01 (sample SAMEA4772471, study PRJEB27181) | metagenome | reverse complement strand
GGGCTCATGATGGGCTCTTTACTGCGCAGGATCGTGGTGACTCGGTGCCCATCAGCATCCGCATATTGCAGCTGATAGGGGATTGGCGTCATTGCGATTATGCGTCACATAAAGAATCTTGGTGGAGAACGCGCCGGGAATGCCGGTGAGCTGCTCATAGATACGGTCACTGATGGCATGGGCCACATCACGCAGCTGCGACTCTGGCGGGCGATAGGTTTCCGACATCAGCTTTTTCTGCCGGGCCACATCGAACAGCGCATAGCTGACTTCATAGCCACCGGTTTCCTGAGCCTTCATGCTGCCAGTGATCACGTATTCCGTGCCCAGCACCTTGAAGTCCCGGTAGATCATTTCCTGTTCATTACGGGGCCGGCTGAGCATATCTTCCGGTGGTAGCGGCTTGAACTGGCCACTGCGATGCAGATCGGCCTGCACAATCTGGGAGACGTCTTCGGGGCATTTTGTGCGCCATCAAAGCACGACCGCGATCGGCACCGCATCCACGCGCCCTTCTGTTACCTTGATCAGCAACTCTGCCTGGGCATTTACCATCCACAGGGCTGCCATCAGGGCGATACTGATTGTGTCCACACTTTGCGTTTACAGGCTTGCTGCATCCCTAACACACCTATCATTGCAGCAACTCCAGGATCAAATTCGATCACCAGTGAGCGAAACTGTTCGTTAAACAACGGGCCATCCGGCACCGGCAACGGACTGGCCAGCTTGACGGCATTCATGACCGATTCGTCGAAATCCGGGTAGCCGCTGCTTTGTACCACCGACACATTGATCACTTCACCGCCCGGGATCATCTGTATTTTTACCCGCGTGTTGATGTCATCCCGGTTACGGTAATTGCCAGGAATCCGCCAACGCTGCCCCACATGGGCGGCGATGGCATCGGTAAAACTGGCCACTTCGGCATCAGCCTGGTCCGCATTGCTGGCCGCTTCCTGATCAGGCTGGTCGGACGCCTTGCTCTGCCTGTCCATTTCCAGCTCTTCCTCGGCCAGCATTTCTTCCACGCTGGGAGTGTCAATGTCGGGCACTACCGGTTTCGGATCCGGCTTGGGTGCTGGCTTCGGGTCCGGCTTCTTTACCGGATCCGGTTTTTGCTCCGGCGCAGGCTTGGGCTTGGGTTTTGGCTCAGGCTTGGGCGTCGGTTTCGGCGCGGGTTTGGGCTTCGGCTTTGGCTTGGGCTCCGTTTTCGGTTCAGGCTTTGGCTTGGGCTTGGGTTTCGCAGCAGGCTTGGGCGTTGGCTTCACTTCCGTTTTCGGCTTCGCCACCGGCGCTTTCTGCTGCTTCGACCGTTCCACCATGGTGGCCTTTACATGGGGCGGCACCACCGGGGCCTTGTGCAGGGACGGGTCCGTGCTCCAGCTGAACACCAGCAACCCGAACACCAGCAGGTGGATAAACAGCGTAAACAGCACCGCAACGCGGCGATCACTCATTGCGTCCCTGCGGTTCCGTCACCAACCCAAGCTGGGAAATACCCGCTTCCTGTAACGCACCCATCAGCGACACCACCCGGGAATAGGCCACGTTGCCATCCCTTCCACCAAAACAGGGTGGACGGCTTGTGCTTGTGGATGCGCAGCACATGGCCTTTCACGGTTTCCAGGCTGGACGATTTCTGGCTGTCGCCACCCACATCGATGAAATAACTGCCATCGGCAGTAACGGAAATGATCACCGGCTCGTTTTGGTGGTATCAATGGGGTCGCTGTTACTGTCCGGCAAATCCACATTGATGCCTTGGGTCATCATCGGCGCCGTGGCCATGAAGATCACCAGCAGCACCAGCATCACATCGATGTAGGGCACCACGTTCATCTCGGCAACGAGCTTGCGCGGCACCCGTATCTTTACGCCGCTCATGCTCATGCCTCGCGCCCGTGGGCCTGACGGTGCAGTACGGAAGAGAACTCTTCCGCGAACATTTCATTTTCCGTCAGCAAGGCATCACTCTGGGCGGAGAAGCGGTTATAGGCCATCACCGCCGGAATCGCCGCGAACAAACCGATGGCCGTGGCAATCAGCGCTTCTGCGATACCCGGTGCCACCACACTCAGGGTCGCTTGTTTCACGTTGGCCAGCGCCATAAAGGAATTCATGATGCCCCAGACCGTACCGAACAGGCCCACATAAGGGCTGGTGGAGCCGACCGTGGCCAGAAACGGCAAGTGCTTGGTCAGGCGAGTCTGTTCACGTTGCAGGGCAACGCGCATGGCCCGTTGAGCACCATCCATGACGGCTTCGGCACCGCGGGTACTCTTGGAAAGTCGAACAAATTCCTGAAAACCGGCCCGGAAAATGGCTTCAGTACCGGAATCCACGTCTGGGTCCTTGCGGCTCTGGTTGTAAAGAGACGCCAGATCATCGCTGGACCAAAACTTTTCCTCGAAGGCACGCCCGCACGATGGGCACGCCCGAGCACGCGGAAACGGCCAACGATCATGTACCAGGACGTCAATGACGCCAGAATCAACAGCGCCATCACCAGCTGCACCACTATCGTGGCGTGACTGATCAAACTGACGACAGACATGTCGGATGCCTCAACCATGTAGCCCTTCTCCTTTGCTGGCCGCGCTAAATTTCTTATACAGTGCCGACGGAATGGCCGCCGGCTTCAGGGTATCGGCACTCACGCAGGCGACTTTAATTTCCGCCTGACAGATCAATGTTCCCGCCTTGCGCCTGCTGATCAAACAACAGCGTGGCCTTACCCAGTTTTTCAGTGTGGCTGTCACGGTCAGCGCATCATCAATACGTGCCGGCTGGCGATACTGCACATTGGCGGAATGCACCACAAACTGAAATTTTCATCCGCCAGCATAGTGCTGGTACCCCAGCGTACGCAGAAACTCAGTGCGCGCCCGCTCCATGAATTTCAGTAATTCACGTAATAGACAATGCCACCGGCATCAGTGTCTTCGATGTAGACGCGCACAGGCAGGGTAAATTCCCCGTTTTCTTGATCTTTTTCAATCATTAAACAAATCACCGTCACTGCGCGGGCGCTGCAGGCCAAAATGTCGCCAAGCGTGGTTGGTCACCGCACGCCCGCGCGGGGTGCGCTGAATGAAGCCCTGCTGAATCAGGTAAGGCTCCACCACCTCTTCCAGGGTGCCGGAGTCCTCATTGAGGGCCGCGGCCAAGGATTCCAGCCCCACCGGCCCACCATCAAATTTGTGCATGATCATGTCCAGCAGACGGCGGTCGGTGCCATCCAGGCCACAACTGTCCACTTCCAGCATATCCAGTGCCCGCTGAGCGATATCTTCGGTAATCCGCCCATCGCCCTTCACTTCGGCGTAATCGCGCACCCGCCGCAACAGACGATTGGCAATACGCGGGGTGCCCCGGGCGCGGCGAGCCACTTCCATGGCACCCGCCGTTTCGATGGGGATGGCAAGGATATCGCAGGCGCGGCTGACAATGCCGGACAGGTCATCCACGGAATAGAATTCGAGGCGCTGCACAATGCCGAAGCGATCGCGCAATGGAGCGGTAAGCAAACCGGCGCGGGTGGTCGCGCCCACCAGGGTAAACGGCGGCAGGTCCAGCTTGATGGAGCGAGCGGCCGGTCCTTCACCGATCATGATATCCAGCTGATAGTCTTCCATGGCCGGATAGAGGATTTCCTCTACCACCGGAGAGAGGCGGGATTTCATCCACGAACAGCACGTCGCCTTCTTCCAGATTGGTCAGGATGGCGGCCAAGTCCCCGGCTTTTTCCAGCACCGGTCCAGAGGTGGACTTGAGCTCGCAACCCATTTCACGGGCAATAATATGCGCAAGGGTCGTCTTGCCGAGACCCGGCGGGCCAAAATCAAGGTATGGTCAAGAGCTTCACGGCGTCCGCGAGCGGCATCAATAAAGATTTCCATGCGCTCGCTGACTTTCGCCTGCCCGTGATAATCCGCCAGGCTGGCCGGGCGAATAGCCCTGTCCTGTTGCTCTTCTTGGCTGCCAACCGCAGCCGCGGTAATCACTCGTTCGTTATCCATGCCTGCGGCGGGCTTGCCTCTACATCGTTGAATGTCGCTAGCGTATCGCACCCTGATACCGTACTGCTATTACTGTTATCACAAAGTGAAGGGCGACACCGGGTTAAGGCACTAGCGGGCCAGGCTTTTGAGCGCCTTGCGGATCAATTGCTCACTGCTAAGGCCATCCTCATCCGCCGCTTTTCCGACCGCAGCGGCAGCGTCCTTATTGCGATAGCCCAGCGCTTCCAGGGCAGCAATGGCATCGCTGCGGGCGTCATCAGGCTGACGTGCATCGACCCGACCGGGCAAATTCACCGGGCCACCGTCAATTTTGTCGAGCCGATCACTCATTTCGATTACCAGCCGCTCGGCGGTTTTCTTGCCGATGCCCGGCACCTTTACCAACGAGGTGGTGTCCTGATCCTGGATACAGCGAGCCAGTCGATCCGCTTCGATGCCGGACAGAATCGCCAACGCCATTTTCGGCCCAACCCCGTTCACCTTAATCAAGGCGCGGAACAGCTCACGCTCATAGCGATCGGCAAAACCGTACAGCAATTGGGCGTCTTCGCGGACCACAAAATGGGTATGCAGGGTCAATTCTGCGCCCGCCTCTGGCAGGTCGTAAAACACCGTCATGGGGGCTTCCACTTCGTAGCCAACGCCGTTCACATCCAGCAGCAATACCGGGGACGCTTTTCCAGCAGGGTTCCGCGAAGTTGTCCGATCATGGGTTTATCCGTGTTGTTAGCGTGTGATTAAGGCGCAAGCTTAACGAAGCCGCCCTCGTCTGACAGCCGTTGCACCGCCCATTCTGGCCAGAGAAACACGCATATGGGCGTGACAGAGAGCGATGGCCAGCGCATCGGCAGCGTCTTCCTGGGGGCGCTGCTCCAGCTTCAACAGATACTTCACCATTTCTCCCACCTGGTTCTTTTCCGCGCCGCCTTTGCCGACCACTGCCTGCTTTACCTGGCGAGCGGAATATTCGAACACCGGAACATGGGCCTGCATAACGGCCGCAATGGCGGCCCTCGGGCCTGCCCCAGTTTCAGGGCAGAATCCGCGTTGCGGGCCATAAAGACTTTTTCGATGCTGACTTCCGCCGGACCAAACTCTTTCACCACCTGATCAATGCCAGCGAATATCTCCCCAAACGCGGCGGAATTTCCTTGTGGGTGGTGGCAATAGTACCGAAAGCCACGCGCGGGAACGGTTCCCCACCTGCTCCACCAGCCCGTAACCGGTGCGTCGCGAGCCGGGATCGATACCCAGAATAAGCGCCATATTTCTCTGACCGATGATAAAAAGACAGCTGCTCGATAGCTGGCCCAGTTCTACCCGAGCACTGTCCAAATGTCCAGCTTGATTAAGAGGCGCCTCACGCCGCACGCCTGATGCAACACGCTACAAACCCAGGGATGGATTACAACTGCGCCCGAGAATCCACCCATCAAACGCCAGATAACAAAAAGCCCCAAACTATTCGGGGCTTTTGATTTTCCTTGCAGCTTGTAGCTTGAAGCTTACCGCTATTCCTCTTCTTCCGGCGCCGGCCAGCTGGCGTTGGTGTAGACGTTCTGCACGTCATCCAGATCTTCCAGCATGTCGATCATCTTTTGCACGGTTTCGGCGGTGTCGATATCCATTTCCGCTTCCGTGGACGGGTGCATGGTGACTTCCGCCTCGGCAAATTCCAGCCCGGCTTCGCGCAGGGCATCCACCACTTCACCGAAACTCTTGTCCGGAGTGGTGGTGACCACAAAGCCGTCACCGCCGACTTCTTCCACGTCTTCTGCGCCGGCTTCCAGGGCCACTTCCATCAACTTTTCTTCGTCCACGCCGGCTCAAAGAAAATCTCGCCACGCTTGGTGAACAGGAAGGCCACGGAACCGCTGGTGCCCAGATTGCCGGCAAACTTGGAAATGCATGGCGCACTTCAGCCACGGTGCGGTTCACGTTGTCGGTCATGGTTTCTACCAGAACCGCCACGCCACCCTTGCCGTAGCCTTCATAGGTGATTTCATCCATGTTGGCATCGTCATCACCGCCGGCACCACGCTTAACGGCCCGATCGATGGTGTCGCGGGTCATGTTCTGGCCCAGCGCCTTGTCGATGGCCGCCCGCAAACGCGGATTATCGTTGGGCTCGCCGCCGCCCATCTTCGCGGCCACGGTGAGCTCGCGAATCAGTTTGGTAAAATCTTGCCGCGCTTGGCATCCTGGGCCGCCTTGCGGTGCTTGATGTTGGCCCACTTACTATGTCCTGCCATGTTACCTCCGCCAGCACGCAGCATGCGTCACGCAACACGTTTGCGGCACGCCTCTTTGCGTGAAGCGTGCTGCGTGGTGCATGCCTGCGTCTCTTGATATCAACCTTCTTCTTTTCGTACCTGTACGCCCACTTCACGCAGCTGCTTGTTGTCCACCGGTGACGGCGCATTGGTCATGGTGCACGCTGCGGTCTGGGTCTTCGGGAAAGCAATCACATCACGGATCGACTCACAGCCGGTCATCAGCATCACCATGCGATCCAGGCCGAACGCCAGACCACCGTGGGGCGGCGCACCGTACTTCAGGCCGTCGAGCAGGAAGCCGAACTTCATCCGCTTCTTCATCGGAAATACCCAGGGCTTCAAACACGGTGCGCTGCATGGCCGGGTTGTGGATACGGATGGAACCGCCACCCAGCTCGGTGCCGTTAAGCACCATGTCATAGGCCCGCGACAGCGCCTCTGCCGGGTTACTCTTAAGCTCTTCCGCGCTACAGCTGGGCATGGTGAAGGGATGATGCAGGGCGTGGTACTGCCCTTCGTCTTCCTCGAACATGGGGAAGTCCACTACCCACAACGGCGCCCAGTCGCCTTCGACCAGGTTCAGGTCGTGGCCCACTTTGACGCGCAGGGCACCCAGCGCTTCGTTGACGATCTTGGCCTTGTCGGCACCGAAGAAATCAGGTCGCCGGTCTCGGCGCCGGTGCGCTCAAGGATGCCCTTGATGGCATCCTCGGTGAGGAATTTCAGGATCGGCGACTGCAGGCCTTCTGCGCCAGCGGCCAGATCGTTGACCTTGATATAGGCCAGACCCTTGGCGCCATAGATGCTGACAAACTTGGTGTAGCCGTCGATATCCTTGCGCGACAGGCTGCATCCGCCCGGCACTCGCATGGCCGCCACACGGCCTTTCGGATCGTTGGCCGGGCCGGAGAATACCTTGAAGTCCACGCCGGCCAGCAGATCGGCGATGTCGATCAGCTCCAGCGAGATACGCAGGTCCGGCTTGTCGGAACCAAAACGCTGCATGGCTTCGGAGAACGGCATGCGCGGGAAGTCCGGCAAGTCCACATCGAGCAATTCTTTAAACACCGAACGCACCATCCGCTCGGTAATACCCATGATGTCTTCTTCTTCCACGAAGGAAGCTTCCAAATCAATCTGGGTAAATTCCGGCTGACGATCAGCACGCAAGTCTTCGTCACGGAAACACTTGGCAATCTGGTAGTAGCGATCAAAGCCCGCCACCATCAACAGCTGTTTGAACAGCTGCGGGGACTGCGGCAGCGCAAAGAAACTGCCGGGATGAGTTCGGCTGGGCACCAGATAGTCACGGGCACCTTCCGGGGTCGCCCGGGTCAGGATCGGGGTTTCCACATCCATGAAACCTTCGCCTTCCAGGAAGGCACGCACCACGTGGGTCAGGCGCGAACGAAACTGGAAGTTGCGCAGCACTTCCGGGCGGCGCAGGTCCATATAGCGGTACTTGAGGCGCACCTCTTCACCGGCGGCGGAGTGGGCATCCAGCTCAAACGGCGGCGTCTCGGCCTCATTGAGAATGGTCAGTTCCTTGCCCAGCACTTCGATGTCACCGGTGGACATCTTGCTGTTACGCACCGCTTCGTCGCGCATGCGTACCCGGCCGCTCAGGCGCACCACATACTCGCTGCGCACTTTATCGGCCAGGGCAAAGGCATCCACGGTATCCGGGTCGAACACCACCTGCACCAGACCATTACGATCGCGCAGGTCGAGGAAGATCACCCCACCGTGGTCACGGCGGCGACTGACCCAACCGCAAAGCTCTACTGTTTCTCCGTCGTGGGAGGCTCGCAAATCACCGCAATAATGGCTTCGCATGCTTAACGTCCGCTTGTATTTCTGATGTTACGGCCCGGGCCAGGACCAGCCTGAAGCCTGCCCCGACGCCGGACCGCTGAAAAAGGCGCCACAGTATAGCGATTCAACCGTCCCCGAGCCATGCCAGACGGCGATTCACTGCCAAACGGGCCACATGCCTACCTAATTTCACAAAATACCGTGAAAAATAGTGTCTCTACGCCTTGTGCCCTGAAAATCCATGGCATATAAAAGATGCGAACCACATCAGTGACCCTCTGTGTTGTGCAGTCCAGGGGCGTACCTGACAAGGAAGCACCGCCGGTTATCCGTACCACTGCGGAACCAATACAACATCAGGAAGACACCAAAAAGGGGTAAGCAATCCATGGCTGCAAAGAAAAAGACAGCTGCTAAAGCTTCCAGCGCTACAGCGGCTCGCAAGGTGAAAACCATCACCGAACCGATGAACAAAACCCAGATCGTTAACCAGATCAGCGAAACCACCGGCCTGACCAAGAAAGACGTCAACGCGGTTTTCGACGAACTCGGCGATATCATGGAAGGTCACCTGAAAAAGCGTGGCGCCGGCCAATTCACTCTGCCGGGCCTGCTGAAAATCGTGACCCAGAAGAAACCTGCCACCAAAGCACGCAAAGGCATCAACCCGTTCACCGGGGAAGCCACCACCTTCGCAGCCAAGCCTGCTCGCACCATGGTCAAGGTACGTCCGTTGAAGAAACTGAAAGACATGACTGCCTGATCCGCGTTCGCCATCGGGCGCCTGGCGCCCGGTGGGCGACACCTTTACTCTCCCCGTCAGCACCCTTCCTCCACGCCTCCCCTTGCCAGGCTGCCTACCTGCACTGGCCCCCAAAGGCCGCAAGCCTCTATAATGCCGCCGCATACGGAGGAGACCCCCATGGCTGAACGTAAAGACAAGCAAAAGGTGATCGGCGAGCCGATGACTGATGAACAGATTGCAGTGTTTCTGGACTTCCCTCCCGAAGAGGGCGTAAACGGGGACTTCCACCTGCTGGAAAAAGCGTATCGCGCTCTGCGCGCTGAGGACTTCACCCGCTTTCTGACTTTCTTCAAGGAACAGAACCGGGACCTGGATGCCCAAGACCCACAAGGCCGCACCCTGCTGGATCAGATCGCCCAGCACCCGAAAGGTGACGATTACGCACAAGCCCTGCGCGACGCCGGCGCCAGCGCCTGATTACTGCCCTCTCCCTCGCCTGCCCGCCAAACCGGGCAGGCGCCTTAACGTTACACTCCTGTCGACAAACTCATACTGAGCAGAACTTGTTCAGGTCCCGCCTGCGTGGCATTGTTAAGCCATCACAAAATTGGGGCCCGGCGAACCTGTTCGCCTACACACACAACAACAACAAGAGCTGTAAATATCATGGCAGCATACTCTGTACCGTTCTGGCGCTCTCTGTGCCTGATCGCGCTTTGCGCTATCAGCTTGCAAGTCCATGCGGCCCGCGATGACGAGGCCGACGACGAAATGGATGAAGTCACCCCGGAAGAACTGCAAATGCAGGAAATCCCGGTGGATGAGCGCATCTTCGTCGAAAAATGGAACGAAGTACCCTATAAGCAAAGCTACTTCACCTATACCGACAAACAGATCCGCGACAAATGGGAATACCTGATGCGCGGCCTGAAAGTACCCTATCCCTCCGCCGCGTACATGAAGGAACAGTTCGAAAAATATCCCTTCATGAAAGAAGACATCGCGGACTGGAACGGCGACTACCAGGCACTGGAAGCTCGCAGCCTGCAAGTATGGCGCAAGTTCTTCGCCGGTAATTTCCAGGAAGCCCGCGAAGAAGGCCTGCAGCTTGGCCCCATCGGCAAGATCCCCGCCCTGTTTTCCCAGCTGATGTACGCCATCTACCTGACCGATCGCCAGAGCACCAAATACATGATGCTCCAGGACGTGGCCAACCAGGCGCAAGAGTACTTCGATGACATGGAAGAAGCGGCCGACGATCCTGCCGTGGCCCCCATTGTTGCCTCGGTAAAACTCGGTTACGCCTACGCCATTGCCCGCATCGCGGAAGAATCCCCGGTCCCCGTGGTGGTCGCCCGTCGCTATATCGGCAAGATCAAGAACAGCGCCGAGGAAGTAGTGGAAATCATGCCCGACCAACCGCTGGCACATGCGTTCCGCGCCGGCGTGGACGCGGGCATCATGCGCCGGGTGGGCAAGTTCACCGGCCGCATGACCTATGGCGCGCGCACCACCACGGTGGAAGAGTCTTTTGCCGACGCCCTGGCGCTGGCCCCGGATATTCCCATCGTCAATTATGAATACGCCAACGCACTGATCTACATGAACCGCAAGCGCGACCTGAACGAAGCGATCAGCTATCTGGAAAAAGCCATGAAGATTCGTCCGGAATATTCCATGGATGCCCTGGACGTCATGTACTCCTACAAGCGCCTGCAGGAAGTGCGCTTGTATGCGCTCAACTTCCGCAGCTTCCGCAAGTTCGAGAAACTGCGTCGCAAGTACAGCAAGAAACTGACCGGAACCTGACCAGTATTATCAGCGACCCGCTGAGCATGGATATGCTGAACAACCCGGACAACTACATCCTGCCCGAGCGCAACTAACAGGCAACATATGTCCTTTACGAAGATAAGCTGTTCCCGGTATTACTGGATTGGGGCACCCGCCCCGTCTACCGGGACCGGCAACGGCTGCTGGCCCAGGCCAGTGGCCGAGTACTGGAACTGGGCGTCGGCACCGGCGCCAACTTCCCTTTCTACAGCCAAACTGCCACTGAAATTCACGGTATCGAGCCCGCCAGCGGGCTGCTCTCATTGGCCCGAGACAGTGCACAGCAGTGCGACTCCCCCGAACGGTTCCACCTGCAAGAAGGCGATGCCCAGCAGCTTCCCTACCCCGATCAGCATTTTGACACGGTGATTGCCTGCCTGGTGTTCTGCACCATCCCTGATCCGGAACAGGCGGCACGAGAGGCCTTCCGCGTGCTCAAGCCCGGTGGCTCCTTGTTGTCGCTGGAGCATGTACTGAGCGAACGCCCCTGGATTCAACGCCAAAAAACCCTGAATCCAGCCTGGAAACCGCTGGCCTGCGGCTGCCAGCTCACCCGCGACACCGCCCGTATCTTCCAAAACGCCGGCTTTCAGGCCGACACCGCCCGCCAGCACCGCCACCCGAAACTGCCCGCCTTTGCTGGCGAGTTATATGAAGGGCGACTGCTGCGGCCTTGAAGAGCAGTTGAAAGGGTAAAGTTCAAACGCGACGATAACTTCGTGCTGCTCTGAAAAGCTTTCCTCCGCGCTGCGGGGCTTTGTGCGCGGGTACTGAGCCATGGAATGGCACAACCTGTGGCGCGCTTTTAAACTTTACCCTTTGAACTTTCAACTCGCCCTCACCCGGGCAAACTGCCACACCCACCGATACCGATTTCCCTTTACAATACCGTCATGGATAACCGCTCCCCCTTATTGAACTGGCGCCTGCGACTGATCTGGTTACGCAGCTTGCTGGTCTTGGTCATTACGCTGGCCCTGATCGTGCTACAACGGTTCGGACATACCGGCTACCAGTTGGCAGAACTGGGCTGGTTGGGAGCGCTGCTGCTACCCAACCTGGTCACCCTCTTTACCCGCAAGGTTCACCATCGCCGCCACAGCCAATTGTTGACGCTGGAACTTGCCATGGACGTGGTGTTGTTTGCCGGTCTGATCAGGGCTTTGGTGGTGCCGGCAATCCGCTCTCATTCTATCTACTGGTCCCCGCGCTGATGGCCTCGCTGACCCTGCCCATGACAGGCGGGCTGCTGGTCGCCCTGCTGGCACTGGGCGGCTACATGGTGTCGCTGAGCTGGTATCAGATGCCCGCCATGAACAGCCCGCTACACGCCCTCAGCCACCAGCTCAGTGGCCTGCACAGTGCAGGCATGGCCGCTGTCTTCATTGCCTTGTTAATCATGCTCAGCCTGCTCGGGCAGGTCATTCAGCGCCTGATGCGTCAGCAGCAACGGCAACAGGAACAGGCCTGGATCTGGCCGGGCGCCGGGAGCACATGTATCAAGTAGCTGCGACCTTGGCCGACCAGGCCCATGAACTGAATACACCGCTGGGCACCCTGGTCATGCTCGCGGACAATCTCATCCACGCCCCGGAGATGCCAGATACGTTACGCCCGGAAATCGAACAAATGGACCACCTGGCCCGCAGCGTGGCTAGTCGCCTGAAACAAGGCACACAAACCCAACTGGAGTCAGGCTTGCCGCTCAGCGTACTGATCCAGCAATTACAGCAACACTTGCGCCACCTGGCACCCACCCTTTCCGTGACACACACTGGAAACCGACCCTCACGTGGCGGACAGTCAGAGCTGGTTTCGGATACTCTGCAATCTGGGTTACAACGCCATGGATGCCGGAGCCACACGCTTGGCCATCACCGTCAGCGACCACGCACCCCTCTATCGTCTGCAGCTCAGTGACGATGGCCCGGCGCATCCGGATTCAGAGCGCGAAGGGCTGGGCATGGGGCTTACGCTGGTGCACTCCAGCCTGGCGCAAATCGGTGCCGAGCTGGAAATGGACTTTGGTCACAGCTGGACCCAGGCGCGGATTCGCTGGCCACAAACAGACAACCCGGGAACCGGACCATGAGCAGCGCCCCTTTCACTCGCCACCTGTTACTGGTGGAAGACGATGACTTGCTGGCCGAACAAACCGCCCGGGCACTGAGCCGCCATGACGCCCTGGTCCATGTGGCCCATGATCGTGAACAGGCATTGCAGCTGCTCGCGCAGCTCACCGCGCAAAACGTCGCCCTCCACGGCGCCATTCTGGATCAGAACCTGGGCAGCGATAACGGTCTCGACCTGATTGAACCGATCCGCCAGCAGTTCCCCCTTTGCCGGGTGATTCTGCTGACCGGGTACGGCAGCATTGCTGCCGCCGTCGCCGCCACCCACCGTGGCGCCCATAATTATCTGACCAAACCCGCTGGTGCCAACGATATTCTGCAAGCGCTGGATGCAGACCCGGCCAGCCAGGCGCTAGCGTTGCCAGACAGCCCGCCATCACTACAGCGACTAGAATGGGAGCACATCCAGCGCACCCTGGATGCCCACGGTGGCAATATTTCACGGGCGGCCGATGCTCTTGGCATTCACCGCCGCACCCTGCAACGCCGGCTGAAAAAGCGGCCCAGTGCCAGCGACTATTCACGCGACAGCCAGCGAGACAATCCGCAAGACACACAATCAACCCACCGGCCCGGCAGCACACCGGAAAAACCCACGCCTCAAGGCTGATCGCCCAAGCGGTTAAGGTTCTCGTTCCCCCTGCCCTTGGCTTACACTGTGGGCTGACGCAAACAGGGATGCAGAGCTTGACGCACCATCGATACCACAATCAGCAGAACAAGGCGTTCATCCTGATGCTGCTGATGCTGTTTCCTGCCCTTGCGTTCGCCAAAGACACGCCAACCTTTGCACATCACCGGCAACGCCAGCGAAGCGGTGGCCAATAACATTCAGGCCCTGGTCGACCTGTCTCGTTACCCTTGCCGGCCGCCCAAGGCCCAGTACGGCCTGATCCGACGACAAATTACCGGCAACAGCACCGATGCCCTGCAGGCCATGGGTTACTACGACAGCCAGCTTTCCCTGTCCGCTGATGAAGGCGATGATTGCGTCAGCGTGACGCTGGACGTGAACACCGGTCCACCGGTGATACTCAAACACGTACAAGTGGAAATCACCGGCGATGCGGCCCAGGATCCGGCGTTCTCCCGATTGGTGGAACAGGCGCAGCTGGCCACCGGCCAGCGGCTGCAACATGACCGCTACAGCAACCTGAAAAAGCCTGCAACAACACCTGATCAGCCGCGGCTACGTCCACGGCGAGCTGACTGCCCACACCCTCAAGGTGGACACAAAAGCCCACCGGGCCAGCATTACGCTGCATGTGGACAGCGGCCCCGCTATCACTTCGGTGAAGTCACCGTTAATGGCAGCGCGCTCAACCCTTCATTGATTAACGCCTATGTCAGCTTCCAGGAAGGCGAGCCCTACGACAGCGGCCGCATGCTGGAAACCCAGCAATCGTTTCTTGGTGCCGGCTATTTCAGCGCCGTGCGGGTACAAAAAGGCGAACCCAACGACACCACCCGCCGGATTCCCGTCAGCATCGCCCTGACGGACAACAACCGCTGGTCCCTGCTCACCGGCGTCGGCATCAGCACCGATACCGGGCCACGGGTCCGGCTGGGGTAGAGAATCGCCGGGTCAACAAAGCCGGCCACCGCTTCCGGGCGGAGACCGAGTTGTCCGAAGTGCAACAGGGCGCCGGTGCCAGTTACCAGATTCCGTTGAAAGACCCACTCCATGAACGACTGGATCTGCACACCAGCTTCGTCAACGAAAACACCGACAGTAATGAAAACGAGCGCTGGAGCACCGGAGCGGATTATATCGTCGAACTGGAAAACCGCTGGGTGGCCACCACCTCCCTCGAGTTCCTGCGCGAGACCTACCAAATCGCCGACCAAGTGGATCAGGCCGAGCTGCTCATCCCAGGCTTTCAATTAAGCCGCGTGAAGGCCGACGACCCGGTCTATCCCACTTTCGGTTGGCGGTTGAACACCGCGGTACGGTTTGCCGATCAAAACCTGTCCTCCACCGCATCCTTCTTGCAACTCACCAGCGGCGGTAAAATCCTCTTCCCCTTGCTGGGCGGGCGCGTCTTGATGCGCGCCGATCTGGGCTACACCGAAGTCACCGATGTCACCGAACTGCCGGCCTCTATCCGTTTCTTCGCCGGTGGCGACTCCAGCGTGCGCGGTTTCGCCTATGAATCCCTGGGCCCGGAGGACAGCAACGGTGAAGTCATTGGTGGGCGCAACCTGGCCACCGGCAGCCTGGAATACGATCACCCGCTCACCGAAAAATGGCACCTGGCAGTGTTCACGGATGCGGGTAATGCCTTTAACGATTTCGATGTCTTTGAACCACGCCACAGCGCCGGCATCGGCATCCGCTGGCGCTCGCCATTGGGGCCGATTCGACTGGATCTGGCTCGCGCGGTGGACGAACACCGCGACTGGCGCATTCACCTCAGCATGGGGCCAGACCTGTAATGGGGCGCCAACGTCAAAACGGCGCTGCCTTGCGCTCCGTCCTGACCCGCGGCCTGCTGGTACTGCTCAGCCTGTTGCTGGTCTGCGTGCTGGCCTTGGCCTTGTTGCTGGGCACCGCCACCGGCAACCGCTGGCTACTGGAAAAAGCCAGCCCGTTTATTCCCGGCGAACTCAGCCTGGGCGAGTGGCACGGCAGCCTGCTCAGCGGCATCACTCTCAATGGCATCGATTACCGCTACCAGGGCCTCACCGTGACACTGGATCGAGTCAGCGCGGACATGGTGCCCCGGACCCTTTTCAATGGCTGGCTGGAACTGGAAAGCCTGTCCCTCGGTACATTGCACATTACGCTCCCGCCCGGAGACGACACGGAACCACAACCCGCGACACTGCCAGACAGCCTGGCCCTGCCCTTCGGGATACGCATCGACCGGTTAACCGTGGACGCCTTTCAACTGAACGACACGGTATTAGTCAGCAAGCTGGAAGCGGATAGCCTCGCGGCATGGCGGCGCTTCCAGATTGCCCGCCTGCAAACCCACACCCTGGCCAACGCCTCAGTACAAGCCACCGCCCAGGGAAAATTGACATCCCCCTTCGATATGCAAGGCACGGCGAGCTGGCAACTGCCGCTACCTGAAAACGATACCCTGCAAGCGCCGCACGCCACCGGCCAACTCACCCTGGCAGGCCCACTGAACAAGCTCCAGGTACATCATCAGCTTACCGGCCCGGTGGAGATGCAAAGCCAGGGGGAATGGTTAATCAAGGATGAGCAGTGGCAAATTGCCCTGCAGCATCGCTGGGCCGCCCAGGCGCTCCCGCTTGCCTTGCCACAGCCCTTGTCACTGGGCAAAGGGGAACTGGCCACAAGCGGCCCGCTCAACGCACTGCGCCTGACCGGGCACACCGGCTTGTCCAGCGGTGAGCGTAATGTCGCCATCGCCGTGGACAGTGCCCTCATTCCCGGCGGCATTACCCTGCATAAATTCACCGTACAGGACGGCGACCAGACACTGGCCAGCCACGGCCAGGTGATGTTCAGCCCATTAAAGCTGGGATCTGGATCTCAGCGGCGATCTCAACACCGCCCTGCTGCACCCGCTCTTCCCCGGCCAGCTGGCCATCGACGGTCACAGCCAGGGGCAATGGGACGGCGATCGCTGGACCCTGTCGCCCAGTAAACTGGCTTTACGCGGCAAAGTCCGCCAGCAAGCACTCTCATTGACCAGCACCCTGCAAAGCCAAACGCCCAACGGCAAACAACAACTGCAGCTGAGCACCCAAGGGCACTGGGGGGGACAACCAGCTCCAGGCCAGCGGTCAGGTATGGCCACAGTGGCAACTGCGCAGCGACCTGAAACTGTCACGCCTGCAACAAGTGTATCCGGGGCTAACCGGCAACCTGGCTGGACAAATTCAACTCCAGGGCAGCTATAGCGACCCGGCACTCAGCGGCCAGCTCACCGGCAACGCCCTAGGCTGGAAAGACTGGCAGATTGCCCAGCTGCAAAGCCGTTTTACCCAACTGCGCCTGCCACAAACTACGCAACAGGGCGACATGACACTAAGCCTGAACGCAGGCCAGATCACCCAGAACAACACCGAACAGATCAACGCCCTCATGGTTACCGCCAACGGCAGCTGGGCCCAGCATCAGCTCAAGGCCAACGCCAGCCGCGATGACGTGTCCCTGGAAACCCGCCTGCGGGGCGGCCTAAACCCGGCGGGTAACGCATGGCAAGGCACCCTCTCTGATACCCGGCTGCAACACAGCCGTCTGGGCAATTGGCAGCAAGACACGGACAGCAGCGTGCGCCTCTCTGCCCAATCACAATCTCTTAGCCCCTTCTGTCTGGTGCAGGCCCCCAGCCAGCTATGCCTGCATGGCAGCTATGGTGCCAACAAAAACGTAGTCGCCGAAGTCCAGTTGACGGACCTGCCCCTCGCCCTGGCCAATACCCTGCTCGACCCCACCCTGACTGTGCACGGCAGCGTGAATGCAGACCTGACACTCCAAGGCCCACTCGATAACCCCGAAGGCCAGTTCTCCGTGCAAACCCGAGACGCCAAGATCACCGTTAACACCGCAGATACCCCACCGCCGGTGGAGATCGAAGAGCTCACCGTGCAAGGCAAGCTCGCCAATCAACGACTCAACAGCAAGCTGACCCTAACCACCGCACTGGGCAACGCCCAGGCGCAACTGGAACACGGCCTGGACCTGGATTCGTCACTGCAAGGCGACGTGGCGTTTAACCTGGATAGCCTGGCCTTCGTGGAACTATTCACCGCTGACCTGCGCGAAGTGCAGGGTCGTATCCACGGTGACTTTTCTCTGGCCGGCACGGTCCGCCAACCCATCATGAATGGCGCCATCAAGCTGCAAGACGGGCAAGCGCTCATTCCTTTTCTCGGGGTCGATATCGCCGACCTGCAGGTGGCCATCAGGGCAACCCCCAAGGCAAACTGGACATCACCGGCTCCGCCCAGATGGGCGCAGGCAAGCTGGCGCTGAACGGCAGCGTGGACCCCAGCCAAAACAACATTCCCCTGCAACTGACACTTGGCGGCGAGCGCCTGCTCGCCGCTGACCGGCCCGACGCCCGCATCCTGATAACACCGGATCTGACCCTGGCAGGCGACCTTGAAGGGCTGAGCCTGAGCGGCTCCCTGGCCATCCCGGAAGCCGAAATCCGGCCAGTGGAAATTCCCGAAGGCGCCATCACCGTCAGTAACGATCAGGTACTGGTGCATCAGGAAGGAGACAGCAGCAGCCAACTGCCTGTGGCCATGGATGTCACCCTGACACTGGGCGACAAAGTCCACTTCAAGGGTTTCGGGCTCGACGCAATGCTCGGCGGTACTCTGCAGGTAGAACAGAAACCTCAACGGCCACCGCAACTGAATGGCGAACTGGTGATCCGCGAAGGGCGCTACCGAGCCTACGGGCAGAACTTGTCCATCAGCGATGGTCAGCTGATATTCCAGGGGCCGCCGGACAACCCTGGCCTGGATATTCGCGCCATCCGCAAGATCCCCAGCGAAGGCGTGGTGGTGGGGGTGCAGCTAAGCGGCACCCTGCAAGAACCCAATGCATCACTGTTTTCCGACCCCAGCATGGAACAAAGCCAGGCCATGTCTTACCTGCTCACCGGCCGCCCGCTGGAAAGCGGCTCAAAGAGCGAGGGCAACCAGATTGCCCAGGCACTGGCGCTATACGGGCTGGAAAGAGGCAGCGGGTGTGACCGAAAAAATCGGTGACAAACTGGGCGTGGACGACATCAGTGTGGGCAGCGACTGGGAAAGCGACGACGCCGCCCTGATGCTCGGCAAGCAGCTTTCCGAACGACTCTATCTGACCTACGCGGTGGGCCTGTTCGACGCCATTTCCACCGTCATTCTGCGCTACACCCTGACCCGTAGCCTGCATCTGGAAGCCCGCTCCAGCAGCGAGTCCAACAGCATCGATTTGATCTGGGAAAAAGAACTTAGATAAGGGAAAGCGAGACGTCTCTAGGCGCTACAGGAGCTAGGCAGGCGCCATAACTCTGCACTGCCAGCGAACGAGCCGTTGAAAATCACAATGGAAAAGCAACACCGGAGAGGACTACCTATGCTCCACTCAGGCTTGCAGTCCAACCCGGCAACGTCAATATGGCTAACGACCTCGCCCGGTCATTGCTATCAGCGCACAGCGCAAGGCCACATGCAGGCGAACCGTTTACCATCCGGCCGCAGGCAGCCTGCTGTAACGCTGAGCGTCCAAAACCTCAATGAACGACACGACACGACGGCCGCACACAGCATTTTCAGACGCTCACACCAAACTAAACGAGGGTCTTCCCTTCTTTTCTGGCCTTGCGGATATCCTTCACCAGGCCAACACACAACATCAAAAAAACCAGGCCCGCAATCACAGGCCATACCAAGACATATGCTGTCAATAATGTTGATGACATGGGCATTCTCCTTTAGTTGTGGCTATGGAATTCGACCACTCGCTGGTCGATAACATCAAAATCAAAATCTTGTTTCTTACTAAAAAGTGTCACTGCCGTGCATACGATAGCACTGGCGCCATAAGCCGTTAATGAGCTCAGAAGCACTTCGTATTCGCGCAAGAAGCCCACCGTAAACACCAGCATCACCAGGCTGGTAAGTATGCCCAGCAACAACCCGATTTTTTGTCCAAAAAAACCGAAGCTCATCAAACCAATCACCACACCGGCACCAATCGTCGCGACCACTTCGAAAAATACCGCTGTAGCACCGGTAATCGGAACCCAGGAAAAACGAGCAACGACGAACATCAAGAACGCAATGGCCACCGCCGCGGTGAACGCAGCGTTACTCACCCGGTTCCAGTACAAGCTGGCAATCACCGGGAACACAATCGCTCCCCAGAGTGCACCAACAAAAATCAGCATGGACAAGATATCCAGCTTGAGGCTGGCAAACACCACGCCAAGAGTAGTGGCAACAACCATGGTCAAACGCCCCACCCAGATCATCTTGCTCGGGTCGGGCTTGTTCTTACTGATATGCTTGCCGTAAACATCCGTCATGACAATGGCTGACAGCGCAGACAAATCAGAATCTGCGGTGGACGATAATGAGCCAATAATCATTACAAACAATAAAATGACCATCACCGGCGACAGATACGTCGCAGCCATTTGCGGAATCAGATTATTTAAATCACCGTCAATGGGTTGAACGCCCGCCAATAAGGCCAGCAACCCCAACATACCCAAGCCAATAACAATGGAACCATAGCCAACGGTTGCCGTAATGAAGCTGGGCTTGATTAAATCTTCCCGCACGGCAAATAACCTCTGGGCAATCGTCTGATTACCAATGGCATAGGCCAACACAGCAACAAAAAAGGGCGCACCTTGCTCTAGAATAGCGGTGGTAGAAAAGAAGTCTGCCTGTTCAATAGTCAAATTTCCCATGCCCTGTTCAAACAGTTCCGGCCCACCAAGCTTGAAAAAAATCAGCGGAATAATGATAACCGCGGCAACCATCATCGCCATTAGCTGACCGAAATCCGTAAAGACGGATGACCGGAAACCCGACCAGAAGGTATATAAC